>Ga0335078_10016827_pt1 | contig 10863 bp, 11 predicted proteins | sample Lox_Sample_32_FD_206711 | JGI IMG/M metagenome (GOLD analysis project Ga0335078, IMG submission 206711) | Soil microbial communities from Loxahatchee National Wildlife Refuge, Florida, United States - Lox_Sample_3.2 | ecosystem: Environmental > Terrestrial > Soil > Wetlands | place: USA... | reverse complement strand
TGTTCATCCTGGCCACGACCGAACCCCACAAACTTCCTACCACCATACAATCGCGGTGCCAGCACTTCTCGTTCCGGCTGCTCGACTATGAAGAGATCTTCGCGCGCTTAAAAACGGTGTCGGAACAGGAACAGATCAAGGCCGACGAGGGCGCCCTCAGTGCCATCACCCAGGCTGCCGAAGGAAGCATGCGCGACGGCCTTTCTCTGCTCGATCAGGTCATTGCCTCCTGCGGGAACCAGCTTGAGGAAAAGCACGCCCGCCAGGTGTTGGGCGTGGTCCCCATCCAGTTGCTGAGTGACGTCCTGGAAGCCGTTAGTGAACGGGATGCAAGGCGAGTTCTCGAACTCGTGGGGCAACTGGCCGCGGAAGGCTATGAACTCGGGCACTTCTGCGGCGAACTTACCCGCACGGTGCGGAACTTGATGGTGGCCAAGAATTGTGGCGCGGACAGTCAGCTGATGCAGGTGGCGAGCGATGAGCGGGCGCGCCTGGCGCAATTATCCCAACTGTTCAGCGAAGAGGACCTGGCTCGCTTTTTCAATCTGTTATTGCGCGCTGAGAGCGAGATGCGCTACTCACTACAGCCGCGCTTTCACCTCGAACTGGCGCTGATGAAATTGGTGCATGCCCAGCGGCTGGCTTCCCTCGAAGGCTTGCTGTCGCAGTTCGGGCAGACCGCCCCGGCCCAGAAGATCACGGGGCCTGCAACTCCCCGGAGCCAGTCTGCCGCCGGGCCGTCCCGTCCTGCCCAGCAGGCCATCGGACGTGACGGTCCCGTAGCTGATGCGGCTGCCGGGCGCCTCCGCGCCTTCCCGCCCGGCGTTTCAGCAACCGCACCTCCCCAGGAAAGAGTTGCCCCAGAACCCGGCAAGCCGGTCAGCGCGGAAACTCGCGCGACGGCAAGGGTCGCTCCTCCAGATGCCGGCAGCCTCGCGGAAGATGCGCGGCTCTCGTCGATCAAGTCGACTCTGTTCGACCAATCCAAGCGTTTCCTGAGCAGTTGCCTGGATCATTTGGCCGGCTTTCGCATCGGGGAGGGTGAAGTCCATTTCACTTTTAAGCAGAAGGACTCCTTTTATGCGGACCTTTTGAAGGCTCGCGAACAGCAGGAGGCGTTGCGGGTAGTGTGCGCTCAGGTGCTCGGCCAGCCCGTCAGGATTTATGTTACACTTGAAGAGCTTCGAGCGGAGTCTCAGTCGCCCAGGCTCAGTGCGCGCGAGCGTGCAGAGCGCGACCCAGCGGTTGAGGCCTTCAGGAAGAGATTTGACGCCGTTTTGGACCGTGTGGAAGACCTCAGCCAGGAGTGAGCGATGAAAAACCTGCAACAGATGCAACAGATCCTGAAGCAAGTCCAGCAGTTTCAGGAGCAGCTTCAGAAACAGTTGGACGAACTGGAAGTACACGGATCGGCGGGTGGCGGGATGGTGACAGTCAAGATGAACGGGCAGAAGCAGCTCAGCGAAGTTCATATCGAACCGGATATTTTCGCATCCCGTGACCTCGAGATGTTGCAGGACCTCATTCTGGTTGCCGTGAATGATGCGACCCGGAAGGTGGATGAGCAACTCGCCAATCAGATGGGAAGCCTGGCAGGCGGACTCAATCTCCCCGGGCTCACGTAAAGAAGACCGAAAATCGAAATTCGAAATTCGAAACTCGAATGTGGGGAATTGCAGCGCCGACCTTTAGTTCGGCAATGGCGGTACTGCCCCGAAGGTTAGGACATAACCTGTTTCCCGAATTTCGAATTTCGATTTTCGAGTTTCGATTCTCCAGTTTCGTCACTTCCCTATGAAGGACTACGCCGAGCCTCTGGCTCGCTTGATCGATGAGCTGAAACGGCTCCCGGGCATCGGGCAGAAGTCAGCGCAGCGGATTGCATTCCACCTGGAACGGGTGAGGCGCGAAGACGCCGAGCGTTTGGCAGGCGCTATCCTCGACGTCAAAGACAAGATCAAGCTTTGCAGCGTCTGCAATAATCTCACGGAAGCCGACCCGTGCGAATACTGCGCCGATCCCCGCCGGGACCCGGAAGTGATCTGTGTAGTTGAGACGCCATACAACGTGGTCTCAGTCGAGAAAACCCGGGAGTTCCGCGGGCAGTATCATGTTCTGCATGGCGCGCTTTCGCCGCTGCAGGGAATTGGTCCCGAGCAGTTGAAACTGAAGAACCTGGTCGAGCGGCTGAAATCCGGCAAGGTGAAAGAGCTGATCATTGCCACCAGCCCCACGGTGGAAGGCGAAGCTACTGCTGTTTACCTCTCCAAACTCCTCAAGCCCCTGGGTGTGAAGGTCACGCGAATAGGAATGGGCATTCCCGTTGGATCCGAACTGGAGTTCGCCGACGAGGTCACCATGCTCAAGGCGATCGAAGGCCGCAGGGAAATCTGACAAGTTCAGAGTCGAGAGTTAAGAGTTAAGAGTCGAAAGCTTCCGGGAGCAGACTTGCCGGAGGACAGCGCTCCAGAATTGTTGCTTGCAACAGCTACGGCAAACGTCCCTGTGCATAATCCCAAAATCGTACTGCAACGAACGCCATCGCCATGAGGACGGCGGCAAGCGCGCATGTTACCGTTACCGGATACACAATACTCTTTGGGTGAAGATTGTTGAAGTGGTCTTTAACTCGATCCCACCTTGGGTCCTTAACTCGATCCCAGCCTCGCCAGAGTTGAACATGAGGAATCCTTTCGGAAATCGGGAGCCTAGTGTTTACTGAAAATATCATGAAGTGGTACAGCGCAGACGCGACGAGGCCAAGGCCAAAGGCTATTAGAAACAGCACAGACTGGGTGGTCTCGTAGTTGTTCATGTCTTTCTCGTCTTATTCACGCCCGCTCAGGTTAGAATCCATTCTTCCAGAATGCGACACACCGGGGTGCGGCCGATCTGCACCCGGCCGCAGCGAGTTACCCCTTCTCCCAAAGGGGAGATGGACTTCCCTAACTCTAGGGACGCGACTAGCTGCGGTAAACCACTCTCCCGCCAACCACCGTAGCGATGACCGCCCCCTTCAACGTCCAGCCGTCGAAAGGTGAATTGCGGCTCTTGGAGCGCCCTTGGGCAGCACGGTAGGTCCACTCGAGGTGAGGATCGAAGATCGTAATGTCGGCCGGCAGGCCCACGCCAAGTCGTCCACACGGCTGGTTCACAATTCGGGCCGGATTGGCGCTCAGCAACGAGACGAGATGCCACATTGAGATCTTTCCCGTGTGCACCAGTCGCATCAGCGCCAGGCCCAGCGCCGTCTCGAGCCCGATGAGTCCGAAGGGAGCATCGCTAGCAAGTGGCCTGGCCTTGAGTTCAGGAGCATGGGGAGCGTGGTCGGTGGCAATGGCGTCAATCGTTCCATCCCGAAGCCCTTCCACCACAGCTTCGACATCCTGCTCGCTGCGCAGCGGCGGATTGACCTTGGCGTTAGCTCCATGTTCGAGGACGGCTTGGTCGGTGAGAGTGAAATGGTGCGGCGTGGCCTCACAGGTGACGCGGATGCCACGGCGTTTGGCGAGGCGCACCAGGTCGACAGCGCGCGCGCTTGATACGTGACAGACGTGCAGGTGCGCGCCCGTTGCCTCGGCGACAATCAGGTCGCGCGCCACGCAAACGTCCTCTGAAGTGGTCGGAATACCTCGGACGTTGAGTTGGCTCGAGACGGGACCTTCGTTGATCACTCCGGAGGCGCTCAAGCTGGGGTCTTCGCAGTGGTCCATCAGAGGCGCATTGAGCTCAATCAACACGTTCAAAGCGCGCTTCAACAAGCCCGCGGTCTTCACCGGCCGCCCATCGTCGGAGAAGCCTACGGCGCCGGCCTGCACGAGGGCGCGGAAGTCCGTCAAAGACTCTCCCTGGCTGCCCATGGTCACTGCGGCGACTGGAAGCACGCGGGCCAGGCCGATTCGCTTGGATTTCTCGATTGCGGCACGGACGAGTTCCGGACGGTCGATGACCGGCTTGGTGTTAGGCATCGGGCAGACGGCAGTAAAGCCTCCGGCAACGGCGGCTGCCAACCCTGTCTCCAGAGTTTCGGAGATCTCGCCGCCCGGCTCGCGCAAGTGAACGTGGATGTCGACGAATCCCGGTGAGACGACATTGCCGGTGGCCTCGAGGACTTCATCCGCGGCCGTGTCGAGGTGGGAGGCGACCTTACGAATTACGCCATCTTCAACTAGGACGTCTAGTTCGCCGTCCAGGTGGTCTTCGGGCGATATTACGTGGCCGCCTTTGATGAGCAACGATGACATGGGAGATCACGTCATTCTGAGCCCGCTGCTTTTTGCGGGCGAAGAATCTCCGTGGTTATTTGTTCCGGGACACTCGCTCCTGTCAAACTGCTGAGATCCTTCGCTGCGCTCAGGATGACAGGGGCTCTTGGTTCTTTCGCAGGCGCAGCGGATTTGCTTTCCAACCCTTACGACGGCGAATCCGAAAATGGGAACAGCGGCAGCAGGCAGTCCATCACCGGCTGATAAGTCTTCCGGTGCTCGGCGCAGGGGCCGTGGGCGGCCAGCGCTCCGAGGTGTTCCGGCGTACCATAGCCCATATTTCTTGCCAGGCCGTACTTTGGATACAAGCGATCGAGCTCCTGCAGGTGCGCGTCCCGGGCCACTTTGGCCAGAATGGAGGCGGCGGCAATTGAGACGGAGAGCGCGTCACCATGGACCACCGCGCGATAGGGAATCGGAAACCCCTCGGCTTGGCCGGAAACCGCAAGAGGCATGGCATCCGTGAGCACGAACTCCGGGACAGGAACCAACGCTTTCAAGGCGCGGATCATTCCTTGCCTTGATGCTTCGTAGATGTTGATCACATCAACTTCGGCGGCGGAAACGGAGACGACCTGGAAGGCCACGGCCTTTTCAACGATTTCCTTCGCGAGCGATTCGCGCCGGAGGGCGGTGAGTTTCTTCGAATCGTCCACTCCCTGGATAGGTTTGGCGGGATCGAGGATAACCGCAGCAGCGTAAAGCGGGCCGAGCAACGCGCCGCGTCCCGCCTCGTCACAGCCTGCCACGAGGCGGCATCCCGATTGAAAGATCTGTTTCTCCAGTTTCCAAGTACACTTGAATTCGCTGGAGCCTGGTGAAGGCGGCATGGTGTGAACCATAACCGTTGAGGGGGTGTGCTGTCAATAAATCAGTACGGACAGCCCTTGTGGCCGCCCTAGTGCGGCCATAAGGGCCGCCCCCACGAAGAGGCGCGACGACTAGAGAGCCCGCCCCTGCGATCCACTACTTAGTAATAAGCGTCCTTGCGAAGGTCTTCGGGAAGGGCGGGGGTTTAGAGCCTGTGTGAGAACTCCGGAGGCCTGTCATCCTGAGGAGCCGAAGGCGGTCCTGAGTGCAACGAAGGAAGGATCCCGGCAGTTCCTTGATTTTACTAGTTGCGACAAACTACAGGGATCCTTCGCTGCGCTCAGGATGACATGATGGGCGAGATCTCACACAGGCTCTTCAGCCCCGCCCTTCCACTTGGAAATTAACGCCGCGTATTTTTACAACTAAGTACTAGCCACAGGCGCCGGACCTTTGGCTTCCTGTTCCGTGCGCACTTCACGCAAACGCGCTGCCTTGCCGCGCAGCTTGCGAAGATAGTAAAGCTTGGCGCGGCGCACCCGGCCGGAACGGACCACTTCAATCTTACTGATGGTCGGTGAATGCAAGGGGAAGATTCGCTCCACGCCCTGGCCGAAGGAAATCTTGCGGACGGTGAAGGTGGAGTGATTTGCGGCCCGCCGTTGGCCGATGACCGTACCTTCAAAGACCTGAATCCGTTCCTTATCACCTTCTTTGATGATGACGTGCACACGCAACGTGTCACCAGACTGGAACTGAGGCAAACCCTTCTTCATCTGTGATTGTTCAACTTTTTCGAGCGCATTCATGTTTCTTATTCTCCACAACTTGGAATAACGGCCGGTTCGCACTCCTCTGCCGGGAGCGCCTCCAGCCATCGCCGCTCTTCATCGCTGAGCGGAAAACCGGCCAATAAATCGGGCCGCCGGCGCATGGTTTTCTCGAGTGCGCGCTGGCGGCGCCAACGGCGTATTTCCTGATGATTTCCCGAAAGCAGGACTTCCGGGACTCTCCAACCTTGATACTCTGCCGGCCTGGTATATTGCGGAAAATCAAGCAGGCCGTGACGTGGCGGCAACCGCGATGGGTGCGCGTGGGCGGCCACGGGGGCCGACCCGACGGTCGATTGACGGAGTTCAGAGACGCTATCCTCCGCGGCGGTGAAGGACTCCTGGCAGGCGGATTCCTCATTCCCGAGAACGCCCGGCAGGAGGCGGATCACCGATTCCATGATTAACGCAGCCGGAAGCTCTCCGCCACTCAGCACAAAGTCTCCAATCGAGACCTCTTCGGTGGCTACGTGCTCCGCGATGCGTTCATCCACACCCTCGTACCGGCCGCAAATCAGCGCCACCCGCTCCTGGCCCGCCAGTTCCTCCGCCACCGCCTGGGTGAAAAGCCTGCCCTGCGGCGAAAGCAGAATCACTGGAAGACGTTGACCCGGCGATTCAGTTTCCAGCGCGGCAACGGCCTTAAAGATGGGCTCGGGTTTGAAGACCATTCCGGGCCCGCCGCCAAACGGCCGGTCGTCCACGGTCCGGTGACGGTCCTCGGTGAATTCGCGCAAGTCATGCAAGCGAATGGAAGCTTGGCCGCCGGCCAAGGCGCGCTTGAGTATGCCGAACTCAAGCACGCTCCTGAAGAAGTCCGGAAAGATGGTGATCACGTCAAAAGTCATACATTCAGGTCCAGCAAATCTTCGGGCGGGTCAATCAGGATAGTCCTGGCTTCGGTGTCGATCTTCGTACAGATGGCCTGCGCCAGGGGAATCAGTATTTCTCCCTGCGCTGCGGCCACATGCAGGACATCCACACCGCCCGTGGGTTCGACGCTCGTAACTGTGCCCACTTCCACTTGTGTTCCGCTGCGTTCCGCGACCACCCGGCAACCCTGGAGCTCCCAGAGGTAGTAATGATCCGGAGGAAGCGGCATTCTGTTTTCCGCCAAAATCAGCACGTGCCGGCCCTTCAATCCAGAAGCCTCCGAGATCGAGTCGACTCCCGAAAACTTGATCACCACTTGGCCTTTGTGAGGCCAAACGTGCTCGACCTTGATGGGTTGAGGAGCCGTTCCAGGATTCTCCAGGAATACGTCGCGGAGTTCTTGGAAGCGCGCGGAGAAGTCCGTCAGTGGTGCAGCCAGAACTTCCCCCCGGCGCCCCTGCGGACGAACCACACAAGCGACGGCAAGGAAGCGATCTGGAACGTTTTGGGCCAAGTCTTCCCCCGCGGTTCGCGCCGACTCTCCAGATGCCACCCCTTCGTCCAGTCTTTCCTAGCAGTTCCGGCTGAACCGAGCGTCAAGGATGGTACGGGCCGCAGGAAGAGCAATGCCCACCTTTACTCGAGGATCTCCAGGGTGAATCGTTTCTTCAACTTCATCCCGGCGGCGTTAAGAATTGTGCGGATGGAGCGCGCGGTTCGGCCTTGCTTGCCGATCACCTTTCCCAGATCAGTAGGGTGTACGCGAAGTTCCAACACCGTCACCTGCTCGCCCTCGATGGCCCGCACTGACACTTGATCAGGGTTGTCCACCAGCGCCTTTGCGATTGCTTCGATCAGTTCCTTCATGTGGCCCTCCCTCGCACGCGGTTCGTCCTTGTATCCCCAAATAGAAAGGCTGTGTCAGAACAAAAGAGTGCAAGTCGCACCGGCCTGACCCGGTGGCCCCCCGAGCGCCGTCAAGACGAAGCCGGAATTTCCGGCGCTTTCTTGAGCAGGCTCTGTATCGTCTCGGAAGGCTGGGCGCCACGGCTGATCCAATAATCCGCGCGTTCTTTATCAAAGACTACCTCTGGAGGATGTTGACGCGGGTTGTAGTGACCTAGTATTTCCAGGAAGCGCCCGTTCCGCGCTTTCTCACCAGCGATGACCACAATTCTGTAACTGGGCTTTTTCTTGGCTCCCGTCCGAGCCAAACGTATCCTTAACAATCGTCCCCCCTGAATTCCAAGTTTTGCAGGTCTAAGAGCCCTGCAGTATTTCGCTGACTGCCATGCCTGTCATTCCGATCCCGTTCGCGTCGCTCAGGATGACAGCGAATATGGCCTCCGAACATGCCAGCATAGCATGACAGTCCGGAACGACAGCCATCCCAACTGCTCCCTTTAAACCTTCACTCCGCCTTCCCCCACAGGCATCTTCAGCCGGCTGAGTTGCCGCCCCAGAAAATTCTGGCTGAAGGATTTCATCATTTTGCGCATTTGGAAGTATTGTTTCAAGAGCTGATTCACTTCCTGGACGCTCGTGCCGCTGCCTTTAGCAATCCTCTTGCGGCGCCGCCCGTTGATAATCTCGTGGTTGCGCCGTTCCTGCGGAGTCATGGAGTTGATGATTGCCTCGATGTGGACCAACTCCTTTTCGTCGACGTTGGCTTTAGCGGCATCCTTGAAGATGCCCACCTTGGGCAGCATGCCCAGCATCTGGTCCATGGGCCCCAAGCTTCGCACCTGGACAAGTTGATCGCGAAAATCCTCGAGCGTGAAGGTATCGGTCTGGAGTTTACGGTGAACCTCCAGAGCCTTCTGCTTATCGATCTTCTCTTCGGCCTTCTCGATCAGCGATAGGATGTCGCCCATGCCCAGGATACGCGAGACGATCCGGTCCGGGTAGAAAACCTCCAGCGCGTCATATTTCTCGCCCACCCCGATGAACTTGATCGGCTGGCCCGTGACATGGTGAATGGAGAGGGCCGCGCCGCCCCGCGCATCGCCGTCAAGTTTGGTCAGGATCACGCCGGACGTTCCCAGCCGCTCGTGGAACTCCTGCGCGCTGCGCACGGCGTCCTGGCCGACCATGGCGTCGGCCACCAGGAGGACTTCGCTGGGGCGAAGGCGTGTGCGCAGATCGCTGACTTCCTGCATCATCTGTTCATCGATGTGCAGGCGTCCCGCCGTATCGACGATCAGCACATCGTGTCCGCGGTCCGCCGCGTCCCGGCGGGCTCTCAGCGCCAGTTCGATAGGCGCGTCGATCCCCTCGCCGGTGAAGCAGGGCAATTGGATAGCTTTGGCAATTACTGCCAACTGCTCGCGCGCCGCGGGGCGGTAAACGTCGGTAGAGACCAGCATCGGCCGCCGCTTGCGCCCGGAAAGCCACAGCGCCAGTTTGCCTGCCGTGGTCGTTTTGCCGGAACCTTGAAGCCCCACAAGGAGGAAGACCGTCGGGTATTCCTTCGAAAACGTGAGAAGCGAGGCCTCCCGGCCCAGAATCTCGATCAGCTCATCGCGAACGATCCGAATCACTTCCTGGCCCGGCGACAGGCTGGAGCGAATCGCTTCGCCCAGGGCTTTTACACGCACCCGGTCGAGCAGGGCTTTGACCACATTCAGGCTTACGTCGGCATCGAGGAGGGCCAGACGCACTTCGCGCAGGTTTTCGTCAACCACGTCCTCGCTCAAAACTCCTTGCACGCGCAAGGACTTGAAAACTTTCTGGAAGCGGCTTTGAAGTGCGTCAAACATATTCGGACAGAAAACTGCCCTGACCCGCTCGAGCTGGTTCTTTCACCCGGCTAACTTCCTATTGTACATGTGTGAACATCTTAAAGGAAGCACGATCTGTAGCGTAGCGCCGGTCTTCAAGGCAGAAGCTATGGAGAAACCTAACCGCTTGTCATCCTGAGCGCAGCGAAGGATCTCGGCAGTTTCCTACGGTCCAATGACTTACGAACAACTGCAGAGAGCCTGCGCCGCGCTCAGGATGACGGCCACTTCACACCTTCTCAGCATAAGCAAAGTTTCGACCTGAAGGTGGGCGCTACAACTCAATGGCCGGCCATCAGCTTCTCAATGTCCTCTACGGCGCGCGGCAGGCGCTTGCTGAGCAGTTCGTTGCCATCCTTGGTGATGAGGATATCATCCTCGATGCGCACGCCGATTTTCTCTTCGGGAATGTAAATGCCCGGCTCCATAGTAACCACCATGTCCGGCTGGAGAGGCAGACTGTAGTTCATGGGGTCATGAACGTTCAGCCCGATGGAGTGGCCCAAGCCATGGATGAAGTACTGTCCGAGAGAATTTCCGTGCATGTCCTTTCCGTGGGTGCTGATGTAATTCAAGGCAATCTCGTGGAGGCTGTTCTTGCCCCGGGCAATATTCATTCCGGGCTTCGCGGCGGCTATGGCGGCGTTCTGGGCGCCCAGCACGATCTCATAGATTTCGCGCTGGCGCGAGCTAAAGTGCCCGTTGACCGGCAGGGTGCGGGTAATGTCGGCGGCGTAACCGCTGTAAGAACCCGCCACGTCCATGACCACCACGTCGCCATCCTTCATTTGCCGATCGTCGGCATCGTAGTGCAAAACGGTGGAGAAGAAACCCGACCCGACGATAGGCGGGTAGGCAGGCCATTCGCACCCACGCCTCCGGAACTCGTACTCCATGCGCGCCGCTACCTCGTACTCCCAAAGGCCCGGCCGAACCGTCTTCATCGCCGCCAGGTGCGCTTCGACAGAGGCGTCGACGGCTTTCCGAAGCAGGGCGATTTCGCCCGGCGATTTTACCGCGCGCTGCCGCTCCACAGCTGGCCGCACATCGGCCAGGGTTGCCAGCGGGGCAATCTCACGCAGTTTGGACACCGCCTCAGTTTGGAAGTAGTCTTCGCCGCTTTCGGGCTGAGGAGTCAGTTCTGTGTAGATTTTGGGGAACCCTTTGAGCGCTTCCAGAAGCTCGGCTTGGAACAGGGAAGCCGGCTTGACGATGGGGAAGCCTGTGCGCACACTCGCGTCGGGGTCGTCCGGGCCGAGCTTCGGCCCGTTCCATTTTTCCTCGAATAAGTTGCGCGCCGGAATG
>Ga0335078_10016826_pt1 | contig 10863 bp, 7 predicted proteins | sample Lox_Sample_32_FD_206711 | JGI IMG/M metagenome (GOLD analysis project Ga0335078, IMG submission 206711) | Soil microbial communities from Loxahatchee National Wildlife Refuge, Florida, United States - Lox_Sample_3.2 | ecosystem: Environmental > Terrestrial > Soil > Wetlands | place: USA: Florida... | reverse complement strand
CGTGTCCGCCGTTGGTCAGATTGGTTTGGCGGATCACGTGATGCAGCGGACGGGCGCGGAAATCGTGCAGCGAAACCACTCCGCCGACGGCTTCCACCAGGCTTTCGGGAAGCGCGACATCCACCGAATTCGCCAGATGCCGGACGCCGTTCACCAGGTAATGGTGAATCTCGGTGTGAAACGCCTCCTCCACCTGTCCAACAGTTCCGCTGAATTCGAGGCTGCGGCCGCCGCGGGCCACGTGATCGACGCGAAGCCCGTGCGATTGCAGCCAGCCGGTGACCGCCGCCAGGTCTTGCGGGGAGGCGCCGAAGCGTTGCGCGAATTCTTCGGGGGTCAGCCAGTGCTGATAGTTGGGCGATTGCGGGTCCTGCTGTTCCACCAGAAGCTGTTCGAGGGCGGCGTCTTGTTCCGGACTGCTTTTCAACGTCAGAATTAGCCGGTTCAGGGGCAGACTGGCCGCAGCCCTGCCGGTCTCGTAAATCGATGCCGCGAGGGAATGCGTGGTATGCGCGATGCGAACGGACCGGGCATCATCAATCGGCTGCTGAATCCGGCTGCGAATCTGCGCCGAAGCAGTTAATGCCGTTAAAAATAGAAAGATCGCCTTCGATCTCATGGGCCCTCAAAACAGCCGGGTTTGCCCGAACAAGGTGGTGTCCGGGGTGGACGCGAAGCTGTATGCTAGTACACATCGTCTTAATTTGTAATATTGAGATCCGGAATTATCCTAAAGTTGGCCCGGAGTTGCCGGAAGATATCTCAGGGGATACCCAATATTGAGGGGATCGACAGCGAAATGACCGCACAACCAGAGAACGCCGGTTACCTGACAGTCGGGGCCGGCTATCGCGTGTACTACCAGACCGTGGGCAGTGGTTCGCGGCTCCTGCTGGTTCCTAATGGACCGATTCTCCTCGAACCTTTTCGCCGCCTGGCTAAAAACCGCACCATCGTCTTCTACGACGTTCGCAACCGCGGCCTCTCCGATCCAGTCGAAGACCCGGCGTATCTCGCACGAGGCATCCACCACGACGTCGACGATATCGAGGCGATTCGCCGCCACCTGGGGGCCGATACCGTCGACCTGATAGGCCATTCATATCTGGGCCTGATGGTCGTGTTATATGCAATGAAATATCCGAGCCGCGCCGGACGCGTGGTCCAGATCGGACCGCAGCAGCCGGACGCCAGGAAGATCTACCCGCGCGAACTGACCGGCGCCGATTACGTCCTGGCGGAGACCTTTGCCGCCATCGTGCAGCTCGACAAAGATCTCGCCGCAGCCGATGCGGTGGAGCGCTGCCGGAAGCTGTGGGAGGCGCTGCGGCGCATCTACGTGGTGAATGCGGCCGACGTCGGGAAGCTGGATTGGATGCGCTGCGAACTGGCGAATGAGCGCAATTTCCGCGATTACTGGGTGAAGCACCTGATGCCCTCCATACAAGCCCTGCGGCTCGGCCCGGAAGACTATGCCAAGGCCATCGCCCCGGTGTTGACGGTGCATGGCCGGTGCGACCGCGCCGCGCCCTATGGAGGCGCCCGCGACTGGACGATGGCGTTGCCGAACGCCCGGCTGCTGCTGCTGGAGAATGCCGGCCATGCGCCGTGGATCGAAGCACCGGAGGTACTCGACGCCATCGCGATGTTCCTGGATGGCGAGTGGCCGCCGGGAGCGCAGCCCGTGAGTGGTTGATACAATCACGGCGTGATACCGCGGTTATTCGGTACGATTGCCTTGGCATTCATGTCGGTTGCCGGCTGCCTGGAAGCGCAGCCTTACACACGCGGAGTGGGTGTTTACCCCGGCGATCCGCGTGAGGATTTTGCTCCGTCCCTGGTTCCCGAAGCAGGCACTTACCGCAATCTGGCGTTGCGGCGGCCGGCCTTCCACTCCAGCAGCTACGATTACAACCTCACGGCGCAGCTCATAACCGATGGCATCAAGGACACGCGCGTGCCGCGCTGGACCTCGACCGCCAACAGCGCTACCGGCGTCGCCAAAAAGAACGAGCGCGATTACCTGCTCGACCACAACACGGTCACGACAGTCAACCTGCCCGGGCCCCACGCCTGGGTCCAGATCGAGCTGGCCGGCGGGGAAGCGCCGCGCGAGATCGATCGCGTAGAGCTGTGGGCGCAAGCGTTCGCGAACGCCGGGCTTCCGGAGAAATGGTCGGTGACGGTTCAGGGTTCGGACAACGGCCAGACATGGACGGAACTTGGGCGCGCCGAGGGTCCGGATAGGCCGGGGCGGGTATTCACGCCCTCGGTGCCGCTCCGGGCGCCATCGCACACGCGGTTCTACCGCGTCGATCTGGATGCGCCCAGCGTCACGCGATGGAATGTCGGAGAGTTGATGCTGTTCGATAGAGGCAGCCGCGTGGAGGCGGGCGGCCCGTATTCGTTCACCAGCGCCTGGAAGAGCGCCGGCGCGGGGACGGAGTGGGTCTATGTCGACCTGGGAGCGCCCTGCTCCTTCGACCGCATCGTGCTGGATTGGATCTGGCGCGCGGCGGAAGGCGAAATCCAGGCGTCGGACGATACCAGGAACTGGCGCACCGTGCAGAAGCTGGCGCCGGGGCCGTCGCTGACCGACGAGCTGAAGCTCGCGAAAGCGGAAGTAGCCCGCTATGTGCGCGTACTGATGTCTCGCCCGTCCAATCCCGGCGGGTACATTTTGAGCGAGCTGGAAGTGTGGGGCCGCGGCGGACCGCTGCCGCAGGCCAAGACCGCGCCCGCTCCCGATGCCAACGGCAATCTGCAACTTTCCGGCGGCGATTGGCGCCTGGAGCGCGATTCGCAAGTGACGGCCACCGGCGAGGTGATATCGCAGCCCGGATTTGCCGACCAAAGCTGGCTGGTCGCCACCGTGCCGGCGACTATCCTCTCCAGCTACTGGAACGCGGGCGCGCTGCCCGACCCGAATTACGGCGATAACCAGCTCATGATCTCGGATTCGTACTTCTATGCCGATTTCTGGTATCGCAACGAGTTTATTGGGCCGCGGCTCGAGCCGGGCCGGCATGCCTGGCTGAATTTCCATGGAGTCAACTGGAAAGCGGACGTTTTCTGCAACGGCCAGCCCATCGGAAAAATTGAAGGCGGCTTTATGCGCGGGCGCTTCGATATTACGAAACTGCTCAAGCCGGGAGCGCGCAACGCCATTGCGGTGCGCATCCACAAAAATGCCACTCCCGGCAGCGTCCACGAAAAGACCGCCGAGAGCCCCGACAAGAACGGCGGAGCGCTGGGCGCCGACAACCCCACGATGCACGCCACCATCGGCTGGGACTGGATTCCGACAATTCGCGGCCGCGATACCGGCATCTGTAGCGATGTCTCGCTCACCACCAGCGGCCCGGTAACCATCGAAAATCCATTAGTCTCGACGAAGCTGCCGCTGCCCGCGACCGAGACCGCCGATGTCGCCATCGAAGCCACCCTGCGCAATGCCACCACGGAACCGGTAAGCGGCACTCTGCGGGGGCGTTTCGGCACGGTGGAGTTTTCCAAGGACGTGACGGTCGAAGCCGGCGGGTCGCAGACGGTGCGGCTGGACGCGGGCAACACGCCGGCGCTGCACCTCACCCATCCCAAGCTGTGGTGGCCGAACGGCTACGGCGCGCAGGATCTGTATCCGGTGGATCTTCGTTTTGAAACAGCCGGCCGCATCTCCGATGAAAAGCAGTTCCAGGCCGGAGTGCGCCAGTTCACCTACAGCGAGGAGGGCGGCGCGCTGCGCATCTGGATCAACGGCCGCCGGTTCGTGGCGCGCGGAGGCAACTGGGGCTTTCCGGAATCGATGCTGCGATATCGCGCGCGCGAGTACGATATCGCCGTCCGCTACCACCGCGAGATGAACTTCACCATGATCCGCAACTGGGTGGGACAGACCGGCGACGAGGCGTTTTACGATGCCTGCGACCGCTACGGCATCGTGGTCTGGCAGGATTTCTGGCTGGCCAACCCGGCCGACGGCCCCAATCCGGACGATCCCGATATGTTCCTGCAAAACGCGGCCGATTACGTGGCGCGCATTCGCAATCATCCCTCGATCGGGCTGTACTGCGGGCGCAACGAAGGATATCCGCCGCCGGTGATCGAAACCGGATTGCGGCAGATCCTGGCGTCGATGGCGCCGGGCGGGCATTACATCGCGAGTTCCGCCGACGACGTGGTGAGCGGTCACGGGCCGTATCGCGCGCAGGCGATGAAGGCGTATTTCACGCAGCGGGCCACCACCAAGCTGCACAGCGAGATGGGCATGCCCAACATTCCGACCCTGGATAGCGTGCGGCAGATGATGCCGGAATCGGACCAATGGCCCCAGGCCGGCGTGTGGGGCATTCACGACTTCTCCACCAACGGCGCCCAGGGCGGAGCTGCGTTCCGCGACATCGTCAAAAACAGCTATGGCGGCGCCGATAATCTCGCCGGTTGGGTGGAACTGGCGCAGTTCGTGGATTATGACGGATACCGCGGGATGTTCGAGGCGCAGAGCAAGAATCGCATGGGCCTGCTGATCTGGATGAGTCATCCAGCCTGGCCGTCATTCGTCTGGCAGACATACGACTACTACTTCGATCCCAGCGCCGCGTATTTCGGCGCGAAAAAAGCTTCGGAGCCGCTGCATATTCAATGGAACCCCGCGACCGATGCGGTGGAGGTGGTGAATTACAACGCCGGCAAGATGACCGGGCTCACTGCTTCGGCCGAGATTCTGAATCTCGACGGCGCGCAGAAGTGGAGCAGGACTGCAACGCTCGATAGCGCCGAAGACAGCGTGCAATCGCCCATCGCGATGGAATACCCGGCGGGCTTGACGGCGGTGCATTTTATCCGCCTCAAGCTGTCGCACGGAGGGACTGTGGTATCGGAGAATTTCTACATGCGCGGGGTGGAAGAGGCCAACTACAAAGCCATCCGCGACCTGCCGAAAGTCAAGGTGGAGGCGGTAACGCACCTCGAGCAGCGGGGCGGCGCGTGGCTATTGCAGACGGAGTTGCACAACATGGGAGCGAGTCCGGCTCTGATGGTGCGCGCCAAGGCGGTTCGTGAAACATCCGGCGACCGGATCCTGCCCGCCATCTATAGCGACAACTATGTCGCCCTGATGCCGGGAGAGCGGAAGACGATTTCGACCGAAGTGGCCAATGCCGATACGCGCGGCGAGCGGCCGAAGATCGTAATCGAGGGATTCAACCTGCAATAGAGGCTCTCACCGGCGGCCGTGCTGGAGCAGCGGTAGCGGGTCGATGGCGGTGCCTTTCCACCACTGGCGCTCCGGCCCCAGTTCCATCACGGCGAAGTGCAGGTGCGGCGCCTGGGGCGACGCGTTGCCGGTCGATCCGACGTAACCGATGACGTCGCCGCGATGGACGGTCTGGCCTTCCTCGAGGCTCGCGGCGTAATGATCCAGGTGCGCGTAGTAATAGCAGAGCGTTTGCGCATCATTGAACTGATAGATGGTCAGGCCGCCCAGTTTGCTGGTGAAGAGCTTGACGATTTTGCCGTGATCGACCGCCAGTACCGGCGTGCCGCGCGGCGCCATGATGTCGAGGGCCTCGTGCGGGTGGCCTCCGTGGATTTCGTTGAAAGTGTTCTTGAGCGTGGCCGGATCAATGCCTGCGATCGGCATCGATAGCGCCGCGCCTGGTTGGGTGGAAGGCCCCGTGGCGGAAGAGGGTATGGTAACGCAGGGAACCGCTTCTTCGGCCGCCGCGGGACGGTGCAGCGCGCCGCCGGCCCACAAGACGGCGGTCAAGGCGGCCATCCCGGCCGCGAATCCCAGCTCAAATGCGGAGAACAATTTGAGCTTCACCGCGCTACTCCTTCAGGGTCGCGGGAGTGCCCGGCTTCACCATGGACGCCAATTCGGTGGCGTCCCAATTCGTCAGCCGGATGCAGCCGTGCGAATAGGCATGTCCGACCAGCCCCGGATCGGGCGTGCCATGAATCCCGTAGTGCTCCTTGGCGAGACTAATCCAGACGACGCCCACGGGATTATTGGGCCCCGGCTGGATGGTGGCTTTGTCGTCGGTCTTTTTGGCGTCCCAGAATAACTTGGGGTTGTAGTGGAACTTAGGATTCCAGGCGACCCCCAGTATCTTCCACTCGCCGATGGGCAAGGGATCATGGTCGCTGCCGGTAGTGGCGATGTAAAACGCCAGTAACTTACCGTTGGAGTCGAGCGCGCGCACCGTGCTTTCCTCTTTGGAGACAACGATGTGGTCCGCGCTGCCGGGCGGGTTCATCACCACGCTGGGCACCTTCAACTCCTGTCCCGGCTCCGCCCAATCGGCGTGCGGATTGAGCGCCCGCATCAACTCGGGACTGGAGTGGAACCGCTCCGACAACTCTTCCAGGGGCGACGTATAGCCGAGCGACGGCAGCCGCGCCTGCAACATCAGATTGGCGGGAATTCTGACGAACGGCCCCCTCTCGTCCTGCGGCGCGATCGTGACCGTCATGACGGGAACCGTGGTGTCGACGTTCAACGCCTTCCAGGTGGCGTCGTCAATCACGCCAGTTACCGGGAGGCCGCGATTCTGCTGGAAGGCGCGAACCGTGGTCTGCAGGTTGGTCCCGAAACGGCCATCGATTTCGCCGCACGAAAAATGGGCCCTGGCCAGGAGAATTTGCGCGCGCACGACGGCCGACCCGGTGGCCCCGTTCCCGATTTGGGGCTGATTCGAACTGTCGATGGTCGCTTCGTCGACGGAAAGCGCGGGCTGAGTTTTGGGCGCCGGCCCGAGAAAGCGCTGTGCCTGCAACGGCGCCATGATCACGGCTGCGGTTCCGATCGCGATCCAGTATCGCCGCATAGCAATGTGAGCGAGGCACGTCTGCTGCCGTATCCGCGATGAGCCGGGCCCAGGCCGTGGGATTCGGCACTGTCCGGCGCCGCAAAGACCGCCTTTCGATAGAATCTCTCCTATGCGAAGACTGGCCTGCTTACTGGCACTAAGCGCTCTGGCGGGATCGGCGGCAGCCGCCGAGACTCGATTCGAAATCTCCTACCCCACCAAGGTCAATCACGGACCGCTGACGGGCCGCGCGTTCGTGATCATCACGCGGACATTGACGCCGCCACCAGGACCTCGCGGAGGAGGCCGCGGAGGCGAGCGCGAGCCGCGGCTGCAGATTGGCAGGGTCGGCGTGCCGTTTTTCGGCCGCGATTTCGAGCAACTGGCGGCGGAGCAGAGCGTCACGATCGATGCCGGCGACCTGGGAACTCCGGTGGAGAGCCTTGCCGCGATCCCCGCGGGCGATTATTACGTGCAGGCCGTCATCAACATTTACACCGAGTTTCACCGCTCCGACGGGCACGTGATCTGGATGCACAACGATCAGTGGGAAGGCCAGCACTGGACGACGTCGCCGGGAAATCTGTTCAGCGTGCCGCAAAAGATGCACCTGGACGCCGCGGCCGGCTACCGCCTTGCGCTGCTTTGCGACCAGGTGATTCCCGCGATCGAGCCCCCGGCCGATACCGAATGGGTGAAGCACTTCAAGTTTCAAAGCCCGATGCTGACGCGCTTCTGGGGCCGGCCGATATACCTGGGCGCGACGGTCCTGCTGCCGCGGGACTACGAGAAAAGCACGCTGCAATATCCGGTGCTGTATGAGCAGGGCCACTTCTCGACGCGGCCGCCCTTGGGCTTCTCGACTACGGCGGCGCCGGAGAACATTCTCTACCCCGAATGGATGAAAGACAATTTTCCGCGTTTCCTGGTGGTCACGTTTCAACATCCCACGCCATATTTCGACGATTCCTACGCGGTGAATTCGGTGAACGTGGGTCCGTATGGCGATGCCATTTTGCAAGAGCTGATTCCGGAAGTCGAGAGGCGATTTCGGGCGATCCGCCAACCTTGGGCCCGCGTGCTCTCGGGAGGATCGACGGGAGGTTGGGAAGCGCTGGCGCTGGAGGTTTTCCATCCGGACTATTTTGGCGGGACCTGGGCCTACTGCCCCGATTCGGTGGATTTCCACGACGTCGAGGGGGTCGACATTTACCAGGACAAAAGCGCCTTTTATAAAGAGATCGACTGGCGGCGCGAACCCACCATCAACAGCCGGGAAATCAACGGGCAGGCGCGGCAGACCTCGGAGCAGCGCAATCACTTCGAGCTGGTCAATGGAACCCATGGCAGGTCGGGTGAGCAGATCGACATCTGGTCGGCGGTATTCGGACCGTTGGGCGAAGATGGATATTTCGAGCCGCTGTTCGACAAGAAAACCGGCGTGATGAATCCCGATCCTCGCGTGGCGCAGTATTGGAAAGAGCATTTCGACCTGCGGTATCAGCTCGAGAAGAACTGGACAACCCTCGGGCCGAAGCTCGTCGACCAATTGCACATTTACGTGGGTGATGCCGACAATTTCTTCCTCAATAACGGCGTGCATCGCATGCAGGATTGGATGAAGACCACCGCCAATCCCCACTATGAGGGCTATTTTGTTTACGGGGCCATGAAAGGGCACTGCTATAGCGGACCCGAGAACGCCGCCGACCGACTGAAACAGATGGCGGAACACGTGATGGCGCACATGCCCGCCGGAACCGTGGCCGACTGGTGGAAGCAGTAGGGCAGGTACGTCCGCCGACTTAAGCTCCCGAGAAGTTGCCGGTGCGATCACTAACAGGCGGGCTTTCTCGCGCCCGATTTGAGCTGGTATACCGCTTGGAATACAGGCATAATAGAGAAACCTGACGGGTAAGTCTCTATGCGCGTTCTCACATTCATAACTAAATCGACCCTGGTATGTCTGTCACTTATGCCATTGTTGGCGGGTAATAATACGAATTACACGTACTTAGCCCTGGGAGATTCGGTCCCGTTCGGTATGAACGCGACCCTGCTTCCGCCATATGCTCAGGAACTGCCGACGCCGTCGGAATTCACGGGGTATCCGGAGACCGTGGCCCAAGCCGAGCACCTGTTGAATTCGCAAAAGGAAGTGAATGCTTCGTGCCCGGGGGAGACGAGCGCAAGTTTTCTGGATGCCTCAATGCCGGACAACGGCTGCAACAGCCCGCATCTGCAGCCTCCCGCGCCAACCATTCCGCCGTTCAAGACCAGTATCGGCCTGCACACCAGTTACACCGGCTCGCAGATGGCATTTGTGGAGGCGCAGTTACAAACCAACAAGCACATCAATCTCATTACGCTAAGTATCGGAGCCAACGACATTTTACTTGCGCTGCCGCAGCTCGAGCTGTGCGGCACCGATGCCGCGTGCGCTCAGAACGTGCTGGGGCCGGTGTTACAGATGTACGGCGCCAATCTTGGACAGATCCTTACCCGCATACGAGCGCTGTACCGCGGGCCGCTGGTTGTGATGACGTATTACTCGCCCCAGGCCGCGCTGAACAGCGTGACAGAGGCGCTGAACAGCGCGATGACCCAAGTGGCCTCGCAGCCGGCTTTTGCTCCGGTCGGAATCGCGGACGGATTCACCGCGTTTCAACTGGCGTCGGCGCTGTTCAATCATGATCCGTGCCAGGCTGGATTGCTGATACGGCTGCCTCCATCGCAATACACGACGACGCCTTGCGATATCCATCCTTCTCCGCTTGGACGGGATCTGCTGGCAGCTACGGTCGAGTTAGCTATCCTGACCGGCCACTTACCAGTGGCGGATAAGCACTGACATAGGCCGGGGAAATAATCAAAACAGTGCCTCGGTCCCGACACGGTGGCCGGTTTTCCGTAGCGTAACCTACTGATTGTAAAGGTTCGGGTCTATCGACGCGTCCGACACGCTGTCGCGAATTCAGGACCGGGACGCCGCCCACATGGGCGGTTACAGACTCGCTGCGCCGTTTCTCTCCGCCGCCAGCCGCAAAAACAGATCCACCGCCGCCGAGGCGTTGGCGCCGTAGCCGTCCGCTCCGATCTCCTCGGCGAACATCTGGCTGATCGGCGCCCCGCCTACCGCCATCTTGATGTCGCCCCGCCCGGCCGAGCGAAATCCATCGATCACCACCTTCATGTACGTCATGGTGGTGGTCAGGAGAGCGCTCATCCCGATAATGTCCGGCCGGCACCGGTCCGCCGCCGCCATGAACTTCTCCACGCTTTGGTCCACGCCGATATCGTGTACTTCGAACCCCGCTCCTTCCGCCATCATGCACACCAGGTTCTTGCCGATATCGTGCAGGTCGCCGCGCACCGTCCCCATCAGCAGCGTGCCCACGCGCCTGGCCGTGCTGTCTTTGGCGCTGAGCAGCGGTTTCAATACCGCCATGCCCGCCTTCATGGCCCGCGCCGCGATCAACACCTCAGGCACGTAGAGCACGTTGTGCTTGAAATCCTCCCCCACCACGCTCATGCCCGCGATCAGGCCCTGGTTGAGGATCTCCTGCACCAGGCGGCCCTCCGCCAGGGCGTCCTTGGTCATCTGCTCGACTTCCTTGGCGTTGCCCTCGTAGAGATACTGATTCATGCGCGCGTAATCAACCATGCGAGGCCTCTCGCACCGGCACCCGCCCGGCATTGAACTCGCGCAGCGCGTCCAGCATCGCCACGATGTTCTGCCGCGGCATCCCCGGGCTGGTGCCGCCGCCGACCGAAAGGATGACTCCTTCGCCGCCCGATCCTTCCAGCACGTCCAATGTCGCTTCGCGCACTTCGCCGGGCGTACCGCGCACCCCGATCTCCAGCGGATTCACGTTCCCCATCAGGCACATGCGATCGCCCACCCGCTGCTTCACCTCGCGGATGTCCTTCTGCTTCCCCCAGTTCAGCACATTGAACCCGGCGTCCGGCAGGTGGTCGAGGCAGGCATCCACTTCGGCGTCGTTGTGGTACAGCTTCACCCATTCCTTGGGAAAGGCGTCGCAGATGCGCTTCA
>Ga0335078_10016824_pt1 | contig 10863 bp, 8 predicted proteins | sample Lox_Sample_32_FD_206711 | JGI IMG/M metagenome (GOLD analysis project Ga0335078, IMG submission 206711) | Soil microbial communities from Loxahatchee National Wildlife Refuge, Florida, United States - Lox_Sample_3.2 | ecosystem: Environmental > Terrestrial > Soil > Wetlands | place: USA: Florida... | reverse complement strand
TGGTCGTCAGGACCGAACGAGATGAGGGAGATCGAGTGCGTCTCAGCGTGAAAGATGTGGGAATCGGTTTCGAACCTCAAGCTGCGGCCCGATTCTTCGAAGCCTTTTATACGACAAAGAACGACGGTATGGGAATCGGATTGTCGTTGAGTAAAACCATTATCGAAAGTCACCAGGGTCGGCTGTGGGCCGAGGAGAACGACGGACCCGGTTCGACGTTTTCGTTTTCCGTTCCGTGCAGGGCGTGAACTTGCTCCCATAGACTGACGGAGTACAATGAAGCGAAACTCCGTTGCTCTGCACCGCGGCCACCCCTATGTCCGACGCTACGCCCATCGTATTCGTTGTCGACGACGATGTGTCTGTGCGCGAATCCCTTGAGTTATTGATTCGCCATGAGGGCTGGCGGGCTGAGATCTTTCCCTCGGCAGACGAATTTCTTTCTCGACCGCGACCACAGGCCCCAAGCTGCCTGATACTCGATTTATCTCTCCCGGGTCTCAGCGGCCTTGATCTGCAGAGGCAGGTCGCAAGCGAGCGTGCCGAGATGCCGATCATCTTCATTACCGGCCACGGCGACATCTCGTCCACTGTCCAGGCCATGAAAGCCGGTGCGGTCGAATTCCTGACTAAGCCATTCACGGATGACGCCCTGTTGAGTGCGGTCCGCCAAGCCCTCGACCACAGCCGTGTTGTTCTCGAGCAAGACGCGGCACTGCGGGATCTCAACGAATGTTACGCGTCACTAAGCCTTCGCGAACGGCAGGTGATGGCATTGGTAGTTAGGGGGCTTTTGAATAAGCAGGTGGGTGGCGAACTCGGTATCAGCGAGATTACCGTAAAAGCACATCGAGGCCGAGTGATGCAAAAGATGAAAGCCGATTCCCTGGCCGAGTTAGTGGAAATTGCCGGGAGACTCCGCCTCACACGTACCCAGGCAACCTGAGGGCGCCATTTGAGATCGCGGCCGAAAAGTGTCCGAGACTCTGCCGACACGTCCCGCTCTCGACCTACTGAATCTGGATTGCGTCGACCTTGGCGTTATTGACCACGGTGGTGAACTGAATCGTAACCGTTCCGGTGGTCACGGGAACCGAGAACGATTCATCGAGCGCCTTGTACTGCGCGCCAGCGTGCGCAAAGATATCGAAGTTTGACAAGACCGTGGTTCCATTGATAGCGACATTGAACACACGCTGTCCTGTTTTGGTCCAATAGAGCTCAGCGAACTTCAGGGTAACGGTGTGGGTTCCGTTCGGGACGGCGAACTTGTACGTAACATTGCCGTATCGCTCTTTTTGATACAGGGGCTGTGTGGTGGTGTTGGTGATGGCGTGGGTAGTGTAGTAGGTACTGCCGCCAGTGTAACCGGTATCGGCGCTCCAGACGTTGCCCGAGGGGTCTGTATAGGCCGCTCCGCCGGCGCGCACCCGAATCGGTGTGAAACTGGTGCCAGACGACGATGGCGGTTGAAGAGTAATCGTGAAACTGGCGGAACCGCCATTCAGAGCTGCCGTTACTACCAGGCTGGTCTGCGCGGTGACAGCGGCCACCTGAACGTTGAAGCTGGTGCTGGAGGCGCCGGCCGATACACTGGCCGATGCCGGCATGGTGACCTGAGCCTGGCTCACCGTGTATCCCAAAGTTATGGAGAGTGTGCTGCTAGCCGCCGCTGTCAACCCAATTGCGCAGCTTGCGGTAGCCGGTGTCACGAGTGTTTGCGGAGTACAGGTCAGCGTGGACAGGCGAGCGCTTTGAACGACAGTCAGGGTGCTTAGAGATTCCCAGTCGCTGCATTCTGGCGCCGCCGGTCCACGCGCCCCGCTTTCAGGCGGCCAGCGCTGGCGTCGCTGAACTCAACCCAGCAAAGATAAGTGAACCTTTGCTCGAGGCTCATAGACTCCATCGCAGACGAACCGAAGCCCAGCGAAATACCATCGAGACTGTGCAGATCCATTCTGAGATCCGCTTCGTCGAACAATGTGCAGGAACGTGGCTACGCAGCCTGCCAGCCTGTTCGCGACCTCAATGCTCCACCAAGCGATTAGACTGAACGCGGCGGACGAAACAATGAGGCGAAGGTATCGCCGATACGTTGGTAGCAGTGGAGTTTGACCTGGCGTTCAGGCTCTGGTGCTCATCGCCGGCCAACTGCACCGGGAAAAGACCCTGGTGCGGGCGCTCAGACCGCGCTCCGCACTCCTGTCGGATTGGGCCCGACAAAATGCCGCCGTCAAAATGCGTGGCACTCTAAATCGGCGATGTGTTCTGCTGAGCCGAGGTGAAGACCGTGAACCCGCTGATCACGTCGTCTGAGGAGAAATACCCGCCGAAGTTCAGATACTCAAAAGCGCCCAGATCGAAAATCGAGGACGATGACCAATTGGGTGTGGGGACTGAGTATGGCGCGGACTTCACCAGCTTGTTATTCAGGTATAAACTCACCGTGCTGCCGTTCCATGTCATCGTCACCTGCATGGTCACGCCGCTTCCGAAAAGTGCATCTTCAGTTCCCTTTGGAACCAAATAAGAGTGCTCCACGCCTCCCGCCATGTACAGCACCTCGAGATAACCGGCATAACACTGCGTCAGAAAATAGAACTCATGAGTACCGTTGCCGTCGCGCACATCGAAGGCGTACCGCTTTGAACCGGAGTGCGCCTGCCGCTGCGCAAAAGTGTATCGAGATGTAAGATCGAACGACACCTGCCCCTGATTCACCGTGAAGATGCTTCCCACTGTTGATCCCGTGAATTTGTAATAGGCATCATTTCCGCCACCGCAACAAATCGGGAAGTAAACGCCGTTGCCTTCCTGCGCAGGAGTGAAGTTTACTGACCCGGAACCGCGGGTAACCACTGTTCCGGTAAACGCGGTTGGCGCCATGACCGGTGTGACAACTGAGCCATTTGCCACCCCACTGACTTCCGGCGCATTGCCATCAATCTGCAGCGCTGGAGGGGCCCCTGGCGGCGTGACCGTAATGGAAGAATTTTGTGATACGCCATTCAATGCGGCGTTTATCATGACCAGCGTGTTTTTGGTCACGGTATTGATCGCGTTAGCGGCGAACGTGACGCTGTTCGTTCCCGCCGGCAGGTTAACTGCGGACGGCACCGTGACTAGCGAAGGGGCCCCGCTCACCACCGCTACCATGGTGCTGCTGGTTGCGTTACCGGATGCACTGGCCGTGCACGACGTTGATCCTGGCGCCGACAGGGTTGCTGGGGCGCACACCAGGCCCGAAAGCACTGGTCCCGGAGCCGGGGCCGGCTGACTGATGATGATCGTTCCGCCCGTGCCCGCTATGGGCACGAGATTCGCGTTGCCGGCACAGGCCTCTATGTTCGCCAACGATACTTGGGCGGACGTATCCGTGGTTGATGCAATCTGGAATGTGACCGTTGCAATGCTGCCACTCGTGATTGTGGTTGAGTCTAAGCCGGATACGATACAGCGAATGTCCCCGGGCGTAGCCAATGCACAGATCACCGACTTGTTGACTGCAATGGCGGCACTACCCGTCGTGTAAAAGTTTGCCCCGGCGGGACTCAGGTCGGCACTCGGGTAAGTGAGATCCCATTGCATTGCCGCCGGCAATGTTCCGTTCGACTGAAAGGTCAGATTGAGCGTAACGCTCGCACCCGAAGCGCCCGACCCTGAAGACAGCGCGAGCGCGCCGGTCTGAGCACTTACCTGCCTGCTTGCAGCGGCTGCGATAAAGAAGAAAAGAAAGTTGAGCCAAAAATGCCTATACACCATTGAATTTGCCTTCTGTAGTTGCTTCGTCGATCCTTTGTTCGGTTTTGTCCCAGTTGTACGGGATTTATGTCGGTCGAGCAAGATTGTCGATGGTTGGACCAACGCCGCTAACCGGTAGGAGGGAAGTTACCGTTAACGGTGTTTAGCGCTTGCGCAGGCACGCCGCGAGTTCATGCGTGTTGAGGGACGATAATTGATTAGCTCTCCTCCCGCTCTTGACCTACTGAATCTGGATCGCGTCGATCTTGGCGTTATTGACCACGGTGGTGAACTGGATCGTAATGGTTCCCGCGGTCACGGGAACAGAGAACGATTCATCCAGAGCCTTAAACGCTGCGCCCGCCTGCGCGAAGATATCGAAGTTGGATAACACAGTAGTCCCGTTGATCGCTACATTGAATAAACGTTCCCCAGCGCGGCCCCAATAGAGCTCAGCGAACTTCAGGGTAACGGTGTGGGTTCCGTTCGGGACGGCGAACTTGTACGTAACATTGCCGTATCGCTCTTTTTGATACAGGGGCTGTGTGGTGGTGTTGGTGATGGCGTGGGTAGTGTAGTAGGTACTGCCGCCAGTGTAACCGGTATCGGCGCTCCAGACGTTGCCCGAGGGGTCTGTATAGGCCGCTCCGCCGGCGCGCACCCGAATCGGTGTGAAACTGGTGCCAGACGACGATGGCGGTTGAAGAGTAATCGTGAAACTGGCGGAACCGCCATTCAGAGCTGCCGTTACTACCAGGCTGGTCTGCGCGGTGACAGCGGCCACCTGAACGTTGAAGCTGGTGCTGGAGGCGCCGGCCGATACACTGGCCGATGCCGGCATGGTGACCTGAGCCTGGCTCACCGTGTATCCCAAAGTTATGGAGAGTGTGCTGCTAGCCGCCGCTGTCAACCCAATTGCGCAGCTTGCGGTAGCCGGTGTCACGAGTGTTTGCGGAGTACAGGTCAGCGTGGACAGGCGAGCGCTTTGAACGACAGTCAGGGTGCTTCCCACACCTGTCGCCGAAAGCATCACGGCGGATGGCGAAGCACCAACTACACCGGTGATCCCGATGGATGACGAGGAGGGCGCACTGGCGGACACGGTGAACTGCGCCACAGCGATCACTCCGCTAGGAATCGCCGTAGTATTCAAACCCTCGAGGATGCACTTGACGGAGCCCGTGGCGGGGGCGCATGTGAGCGTCTTGCCCGCGGCCGTAACCGACGAGGACGCGGTCAAGGTCACGCCGCTTATGGCGGTCGTTGAGTAAGTGAACATCCACTCCACGGCCGCAGGCGCGCCTCCAGATCCCGCACTCATCGAAATATTTACCGAGCCGGTTCCACCGGCCGTGACAGAAACGGAACTGGCTTGAAGGGTCACTTGCGCCAGGCAGATTCCGTTGGTGATCAAGAATGACAGTACCGCGATGACAACGCGGTTCGAGACATAGCTGCGCCGCACGAGGCTCCTTAGAGGGTAAACTTGGCCGCGCACACGTCCACGGCTCTGGATTACAGAAAAAGCGCCTTCAACAATTCACTGTGTTATTTCAAAGCTGCGCGCGACGAGCAGCTTCCTTGAAGTGGCGGGCGACTGTGTTCGAAGTGGACTTAGCGTTTTTTGAAAATATATCATTATCTTCGAACATTCGCAAGAAATAATCCAAAAGGCGTTTTCGTTATCAAAAATGTTGGCTAATTTATAGTAAAGTCTCCCTGCCGTCTCTCTCATCGATCGCTTATCTTCATCAAAAACTTGAGAGGTTTGTGATGTGCCCAGCGAGTCGATAGCGACGGTTTTCACCGGTTCGCCTGACGATCCCCGTCCAATATATAATTCATCCTTCACCTGAGGTTCTATGAAAAAGTCGCTGTTATTGTTCGCACTGCCCCTGGTCTTCGCGCAAGAACCCGCTCCTAAGAAAACGACCGACGCGGAGCGCAACGAATACCAACTCGCCAACTACACCAAGTCCGAACACATGATTCCCATGCGGGACGGGGTGCGGCTTTTCCTTTCGGTTTACGCTCCAAAGGATACGTCGCAAAAGTACCCGATTCTTCTCATCCGCACGCCTTACACGGTGGCGCCCTATGGCGAGGATAACTACCGGAGCTTGCCCGCGAACATGGAGAAGTTTGCCAGGGAGGGGTTCATCTTCGCGTTTGAAGATGTTCGCGGCACCACGAAATCCGAGGGCGAGTACGTCAACGTGCGGCCCTACATTCCCGTGAAGCATGGCCCGAAAGATGTCGACGAGACTACGGATTCGTACGACACAGTCGACTGGATGGTCAAGAATATTGCCGATAACAACGGCAACGTAGGGATCTGGGGCATCTCCTACCCGGGCTTCTATGCGGCCATGGCGGCGATCGACGCGCATCCCGCGCTCAAGGCGGCGTCACCGCAGGCGCCAGTGGTCGACTGGTTCATGGGTGACGACTGGCGGCATAACGGCGCGCTTTTTCTGGCCCACGCCTTTGGTTTCTTCTCGGGATTCGGACACCCGTGGATCGAGCCCGGCGACATCCGGCCACACCAGGTGGCCACGTTTCAACGCGGCACGCCGGACGGCTATGCGTTCTTCCTCAAAATGGGTCCGCTGCGCGACATCGATCCGGCGCTGTTCGGCACGCAGGCTGCGTACTGGAAGGAACTGCTCCAGCACAATCGGTACGATGCCTACTGGCAAGCGCGCAATATGCGTCCTTATCTGAAGAACATCACCCCGGCCATGCTGACGGTGGGCGGATGGTTCGATGCGGAGGACGTGCTTGGGCCGCTCGGTGTGTATCGCTCGATCGAAGCACAGAGCCCGCAGACTACCAGTACGCTGGTCGAGGGTCCGTGGTCGCATGGCGGCTGGATGGGCGACGGCGATCAATTGGGCAACGTGCGATTCGCGGCGAAGACGGCGGAGTACTTCCGGGACAAGATCATGCTGCCGTTCTTCGTGCATTACCTGAAGCCCGGCAAAGATGATGTGAAGCTTCCCAAGGCCTACGTTTTCGAGACCGGCCGCAACCAGTGGCGCCAGCTTGACAGCTGGCCGCCGCACGGGGCCGAGGCGCGGACTCTATACCTGCGCGAAGGCGGCAAGCTTTCCGAGACAGCGCCGCCGCGCGGACCAGGCTTCGACGAGTATGTCAGCGACCCGGCGAAACCGGTGCCGTTCACCGACGAGATCAGCCCCGGCATGACTTACAACTACATGACCTCTGACCAGCGCTTCGCCGCGCGGCGGACCGACGTGCTGGTGTATGAGACCGAGCCGCTGGAAACGGATTTCACTATTGCGGGCCCCATCACGTGCGATCTGCGCGCATCGACAAGCGGCACGGACACTGACTGGGTGGTGAAGTTGGTGGATGAATATCCTGGCGGGTATCCCGATCCTGACCCCAATCCTACCGGCGTGCACATGGGCGGCTACCAGCAACTGGTGCGTGGCGAGCCGTTCCCGGCACGCTTTCGCAATAGCTACGAGAAGCCCGAGGCGTCAGAGCCTGGTCAAGTGGCCAAGATCGCTTTCACCATGCCGGACGTGTATCACACCTTCCGGCGCGGGCACCGCATCCTGGTGCACGTGCAAAGCTCGTGGTTTCCGCTAGTGGCGCGGAACCCGCAGAAGTTCGTTGATTACGATCGGGCGACCGAGGCGGATTTCCAGAAGGCAACCGAGCGCGTGTACCGGTCGAGCGAGAACCCGTCTGCGATCAAAGTGCTGGTGGTGAAGTGAAGCCGGCGACTGGCGCGCTGCGCCCGATGGGGATCTCAATTCTGATCTGCCGGGTGTCGCTCCTCGCTGTCGCTCTCGAACAACTGGGCGAAAAGCAAACGGGCTCGCACCTGGTTACCGTTGCGCAAGGCTTCCACTAGCTCCGGGAAATCTTCGAGCTTGCGGATGATCTTGTCGGGCGGGTTCGGCGAAGACTGATTCTCACGGATCTTGGCGGTTAGCACGGTCCATCTCCGGGGCGGGTTGATGCCACACTGAATCATCAGTTGAGATGATGCGGAACCGGTGCGGATATTGCCATGGCGGAGTGGATTTTTTCGACCTGCCCGGGTGGTAGTCTTGTGGTCGCATGATCCCTTTCGCCGAGTATTGCGCCAGGATCCAGGAGCGTGTAGAGCAGACTTACCACGTGAACGTCGTCACAAGGGACATCCTGGCACCACTTTTGGGCGACTTGGACGGCGCGGAAATCCACATCGATCCCGCGGTGACCCCGGACCAGCGCCTGTTCCTGGTGGCGCACCTGTTTGGGCACACGGTGCAATGGAACGTGAGTGAGGCCGCTTTCGAGATCGGCAAGCTGTTCCAGCCGCCCGTTGAGGAAGGGCTGCTGGCTACGATCATGGATTACGAGCAAGAGGCGGCGAGCTATTCGCTCTCCGTTTTTCACGAATCCGGAATCGACGATGCCGATCAGTGGCTTTCGGACTATAGCGCGTGCGACCTGGCGTATCTCCGGCACTTCTACCGCACGGGTGAAAAGAAGCCGTTCACAAGCTTCTGGCGGGACCATGCAAGGCTGGTCGTCGCGAAGCCGATCCCGCCATTTACACCCACCAAACGTGTGTTCCGCGCGGATGGCATCGTGATCTGACCCGGACTATACTGAGCGTCATGCTCTTCCGGACGTTCCGGCGCGCGATGGCGATCGCGGCCGTGGCAATCGGCGCGCACGCGCAGACGGCGCCTCCGCAACGGCCCAAGATCGTGGGCGTGGCTCACATCGGCGTGCGCACGAACGACCTGGACGCTGCCCGCAAATTCTACGGCCAGCAGCTAGGTTACGAAGAGGCGTTTCACCTCGACAAGCCCGAGGGCGGGCTCATGCTCGTTTACTTCAAGGTGAACGACCACCAGTACATTGAAGTGTTCCCCGGTTGGAAAGGCGAAGAGCAGCTCGTGCTGTCGCACATCGCCTTCGAGACCGACAACGCGCACCAGTTGCGGGATTATCTGGCGAGCAAGGGCGTGCACGTTCCCGATTTGCTACACCGCAATCTCGACGGCAACTTCACCTTCATGATCAAAGATCCGGACGGGCACGATATCGAATTCATGGAGTACATGCCGGGATCGCTGCACTATCGGAATTTCGGGAAGGCTCTGGCGGCCACGCGCGTTTCGGACCGGATCATTCATGTGGGCACGACTGCGTCGGACCGCGCGGCGTTTGATGCGCTCTATCGCGATATTCTCGGCTTTCGCGAATTCTGGCACGGCGGCATGACGGACGATCGCACGGACTGGGTGGATATGCGGGTGCCTGACGGGACCGATTGGGTCGAGTATATGCTGAACGTGAAGAACCCGACCTTGCGCACCCTGGGGGTGATGAACCATATGGCGCTCGGAGTGCCGAGCGTGCAGGCGGGTTACAAGACGGTGATGGAGCGCGGCCTGAACCCGGCGCAAGGGCCGAAGATCGGCCGCGACGGAAAGTGGCAGCTCAACTTGTACGATCCGAACCTGACACGCGTGGAGCTGATGGAGCCGGCGCCGGTCGAAACGCCGTGCTGCTCGCCGATGCTGAAGTGATCAGCTCTTCAGCCACTGATCGAACCACGCGAACGCTTCCTTCTGCATGGCGCGATCGAACTTGTGCGGGCCGTCATAGAAGCTGGTGCGGTAGCGATCCGACGCGCCGGCTTTCTTGTAGACCTCGGTGAGAATCCGATCGGCGCGCTCCATCTCGGGCAGAGTGAACAGTTGATCCTGCCGGTTGCTCAGCACGAGAATCGGATGCGGCGCGCCCAACGCGAGGATCTCGGGATAATCGAGGTCGCGCGGCAGCCCGGGCACGTAAACCATCCAGGTGTGTGTGTAGCATTTGTTGAACAGATAATCGCGCCACGTCGTCATCATTCCCACACAGCAGGAACAGCGAATACGCTCATCGGCGCCGGTGAGCATGACGGTGCGCAGCCCGCCACCGGATAAGCCGCCGCAGCCGAGCCGCGTGGCATCGACGTCGGGGCGCGAGGCCAGGTAATCAAGCGCGCGCTGGTCGTCAAAAATGAATACGCCCGGCCAGGTCATGCCGGCGCAGAAGAGGCTCTTGGCAACCAGGTGCTCGTGATTGGCGGCGAACTGGTTGTAGCGCTGGATCTCGTCTTCGGCCTCGGGGTTCACCTCGACGAGATTGTCGCGGATGTTTCCGGGCACATCGGCAAGGCGAACGCGGCGGCTGCCGAAGGTGAAGGTGTCATGCACCAGCACGACGTATCCGCGGCGCGCCAGCTCGTTGGCCCAGGCGGCGCCCTCGTAGTAATGCTCCTGATGGTGCAGCATGAGGGGATGAGGGTCTTTCGAGATGCGCGTGATCTTGCGCAGTCCGAAGTATTTGTTGCCGCCATGATCGTGCAGCGCAACCACACCTGGCAGCTTTCCGGTGGCGCCGGCGGGTTTGAGCACTACGGCCTCGGTGGGCGGGCCGTAGGGCAGTTGCCATTGCAGGTGCTCGATGGAAAGGCCGTCGAACTCGAACTGATGTTGCAATATGGGCACTGGGGTCGCGGCCAGACTTGGGCCCAGGAGCAATTCGCGGAATCGCGCGCGCGCCACGGCGCGCCAGGCTTCCACGTCGGCGAACATCGGCTGGCGGAAAGACAGTCGCGGCGGGTCGGGAGAGAAATGCGCCGCCCATTCCCCGTACGCACCGAGCATGTTGGGAGTCATGGCTCACATCATGGCCGAGCCACGGTACCGGTTGCAACTGTGTGCGCAGGCGCGGTGTTAGTCGAGTTCGACGGTCTTCGCCAGTTTGACGGCGGGATTCTCGCGCAACTGCGCCAGAACCTTCTCAGGGACCGGGGCGTCCGTGGAAACGACGGCCACGGCTTCAAGCGGCTCGCCGGGCCGTGTCGGTTCATCGCGGCGGCCAAGCGAGAAGTTGGCGATGTTGATTTGGTTCTTGCCAAGGACAGTGCCCACGTGGCCGATCACGCCGGGCACGTCATTGTTCTTCATGAAGACCAGGTTGCCAGAGAGCGCCGCTTCGCAGTAAATGCCGTCGACTTGCAGCAGACGTGGGCGGGCGAGTAGCACGATGCCTTCGACGACGGTAACGCCGGAATCGGTGTCTAGTTCGAGGCGGACG
>Ga0335078_10016823_pt1 | contig 10864 bp, 11 predicted proteins | sample Lox_Sample_32_FD_206711 | JGI IMG/M metagenome (GOLD analysis project Ga0335078, IMG submission 206711) | Soil microbial communities from Loxahatchee National Wildlife Refuge, Florida, United States - Lox_Sample_3.2 | ecosystem: Environmental > Terrestrial > Soil > Wetlands | place: USA... | reverse complement strand
ATTGCTTATGAAAACCGAACCACAGGCCGCACCGAGCGGACCGACATTCAACTCGGTAAAGGAAGTTGAGGCGAACGTCAAGACGCGCATGGAGAAGGCCATTGGCGATCTGCAACACGAGATGGCTTCCATTCGCACCGGCCGCGCGTCGTTGGGGATACTGGACCACATCCGCGTGGATTACTACGGGACGCCTACGCCGTTAAACCAGCTCGCCAACCTGCACGTTCCCGAGCCGTCGCTGATTACCATTCAGCCTTGGGATGTGTCGCAGATCGGGCCTATCGAAAAGTCCATACGCGTCTCCGATCTTGGGCTGAACCCGGGCAACGACGGGAAGATCATCCGGCTCCCGATTCCTCCCCTTACTGAAGAGCGCCGCAAGGAACTGGTGAAACGGCTGCACGGAGTGGCGGAACATCACCGGGTATCGGTGCGCAATATCCGGCGCGACGGCAACGAGTCCGTCAAGAAGCTGCTCAAAGACAAGAAGATCACCGAGGATGATGACAAGAAAGCGCACGACGACATCCAGAAGGTGACCGACAGCTACATGGAAAAGATCGACCTGGCGTCCAAGACCAAAGAGAAAGAGATCCTGGAGATCAAGTAGTCCAGTGGGGCGGGGCCACGGGACGTGCGTTCCGCATGCCCTGCCCAGACTAACTTTCGCGCCAAGGTGTTCATTTCTGCACAGACACGAGGCCATTGAAAATGCCTTAATTGCGGGGGGACCCCAAAGAAAGGCAATTTCAAATGAAAAAGAACTTCCGCGTTGCGCTTTGCCTGACGCTCGGACTGGTGCCGCTGGCATTAGCCGCCGATCCGCCGGTCACCTTCACCGTACAGGCAAGCGTTTTTGATCCTGCGGCCACAAATCTGGTTCAAGCCTCCTGGCTGAGCGGTTTGGGCTGCCCAACGGGCGCGGGCACATCGGCCTCAGGCCACAAGCAGAATGGACCGCCGTTTACCGACCCTGCTTGCCCGACTGGGGACTCCGCTGACACGCAGAATGAAGGCTTATTGCTGGTGAAAACGGGGCCAACGCCGAACGACGCAGCTGCCGGCGCTACGATCAGTGGCTTGCCCAAGAAAACTGTACTGACGGATTTGGGGTACGACCTCAGGAAGCCGGTCAGCGCATCGGATTCTCCAGGTTCCCATTGCGGCGCCGGAGCACCCAGATTCAACGTAAAAACCAAGGATGGCAATTTCTATTTCGTCGGCTGCTATTCACCTTCGGCGACGACCAGCACGACCAACGGCAGCACCACGTGGATTCGTCTTCGTTGGGGCGACGGTACGTCGGGCTCGGTGCAGGGATACAACGCAACACAAGGGTACGCACTTCAAGCGATTACCTCTCCCGTAGCGAACATATCGATCGTTTTTGACGAGGGCACAGACACCGGCCCCGACAATTTCGGCGTAGCGATTCTCGATAACATCGACATCAACGGCGTGATGGCTGGACAGGGAACGAACGCGCCATCTAACTAACGCCCGATGGACCACGCGGTTCACCCACCGCTCCCTATGGTCGCGGCTCTGTATGAGGCGCGTTACCGAGCCGCGACCATAGGGAGCGGTGGGTGAATCGGCACTCTAGCCCGCCACTTCCACCATCTGCGGCTGCCGCACGTTGGCCGTCAGCCACAACCAAATCCCGGTCCCCAGTATGGGGATCAGGCTGAGGGTGACAAACGTCGCTCCATACCATTTCTGATCGAACCAGGGGCCGTAGACCAGCAGCACTAGTGCCAGCACGGCTCCCCATGAGCCGGATCCGATGCCGGCAACCATGGCACTCCGATCGCGGGGATAGGCGCGCGCTGCAACATGCAGCGATAAGGTGATGAATCCGACGGCGATGAACAAGCCCCAGAAAAAGAGTGCCAGCACCGCAACGCGCGAGGTCGTCAGCGTCACCAGCATCAGCGGGAGGATTAGGGCAGAAAGTATCAGGTAGAGGCGGGCGGGGCGGCGATCGTTGCCCACGTAGCGATCCCCGATCCATCCGAAGAAGAAATAGCTGATACCCCACCCCAGCGTGGGAATCCATAGCACCTGGCCAAGCTGCAACTGCGTCATGCCCAGGGCACGGCTCAGGTACACCGGGCTCAGGGTCAGGATGACGCCAAGGGGTGCTCCGCCGAGCCCCATGCCGGCAACCAGCACCCAAAAACGGCGCTCCTTCAAACTGGGCCAGGTTAGTTTGGCCGTGTGCCGTGAGTGCAACAGCCATGGCGGCCGAGCCATCACCCACCACAAGATGAGCCACAATGCGCCGAGCCCGCCGGTTACCAGGAACGCCGCGCGCCAGCCAAACGCGAGGAAAATCGGCGTGACCACCAGCGGCGTGACAATCGCACCCAACGTCGAACCGCTATAAGCCACCGCCATACCTCGAGACTGGCGGTCCGGAGGCAGGGAGTCCATGGCCGTGCGCAAGGCTCCGGGATAGGTGGCGCCTTCGCCGAGCCCTAGCACCGTGCGGGCCAGCGCGAAGCCGATGAATCCGGTTACCCAGGCGTGCGAGGTGCTGGCAGCGGACCACATGGCCACTGCGACCAGCATCCCAACGCGCAAACCGATACGATCCAGAATCGAGCCCCACACCGGATTGGCGATCATGTAGGCGAAGTTAAACGCCGAGACTGCGGTCGCGTACGCCTGCACGCTCAAGTGAGTATCCTGCAGTATGGATGGCGAGAGCACGGCCAGCGTCTGGCGATCCACATAGGAAAGCCACGAGCACAGACTGATGGCCGCAGGAGCCACCCACATGCGCCAGCCTTGATTGGCAGTTTCCATCCAGTTTGCCGAACCGTGCGGCCAGTCTATCATGGTTGAGAGCCAACCCTTGGAAATCGCATCTCTTCAGGAATGGATCGGACGGACGGAAACCCGTTCGGACCTGGTGACGGCCGCACCGATGGCGGCGTTATCCGCAACTCTCGACCGCGACGACGCGCCGCCCAAGCCGGGCGATCCGTTGCCGCCGCTCTGGCACTGGTTGTATTTTCTGCCCATCCATCGGCAATCGGAGCTCAGCGCCGATGGGCACGCTAAGCTGGGCGGATTCCTGCCCCCGGTTCCTCTGCCGCGCCGCATGTGGGCGGGGACGCGCATCGAATTCCATCATCCCCTGCGAGTGGGCGAGACCATCACGCGGGAGTCGCGAATCGTCAACGTAGAACACAAACAGGGCCGCACGGGTTCGCTCGTGTTCGTGCTGGTACGCCATGAAATCCGAAACGCTGCCGGGATTTCGCTGACAGACGAGCACGATATCGTGTACCGCGGTAGTCCCCGGCCGGGCGACCCTGCTCCGCCGCCCGCACCGGCGGCTCCCACAGACCACGCCTGGGAGCGCACCATCCAGCCCGACGCCGTGCTGCTGTTTCGCTATTCAGCGCTGACCTTCAACGGGCATCGAATTCACTACGACAGCCGCTACGTTACGGAGGTCGAAGGCTACCCCGGCCTGGTCGTGCACGGTCCGCTCCAAGCCACGCTGCTGGTGGATCTGTTGCGGCGTTCGCTGCCGGAGGCGAACGTCACGCGCTTCACGTTCCGCGCCTTGAGTCCCTTGTTCGATACGGCGCCGTTTGCGGTATGCGGGAAGCCGGAAGCCGACGGCAAGACCGTGCAACTCTGGACCAAGAATTCGACCGGCGGGCTGGCGATGTCCGCCACCGCGACCATTCGGTAGCACGGGCATTCCTGCCGGTGTCCGGTTTTTTCCATTACGGCAACCACCGGTCCGAGGAGTCCTGCGACCGGCGGCGAAGACCCGGAACGGGCGTTTCCGCCGCCGGCGTTACGGCTTCCCCAACGAACACAGCGGGTCGCCCAGCAGCACCCCCTGCCAGCTCAGCCATTGAATCGAGAGGTAGTAGCTCTCGGCCAGGTTGCGGCCATGAAAATACGCGGGTAGCAGGTAGTCCGGCCGGGCGCACCCCGCCAGGAACGGCTCATAGGTGTTGCCAGTGGCGGCCGTGGCCCCCTGGTCGATGTAATCCGCGGCCAGGCTTTGGGGAGAACCGCCGAACATGCGGTTCTTCTCCTGCCAGGCGCCAAAACTCCAGTCGGCGGGCGGGCGCTGCAGCGTGCGGGCATTGGTGGAAACGAATTCCGTGGCCACTGCACCCGGCAGCCACTGGAATCCCAGGCTACGCTGGCGGCGGCTGCCGTCGTTCGATCCCCAGGCTGCGTAGCCGATCACGTCGTGTTGCCCGTACAGCACCTCCGACGTCTGGTCGATCACCACGCGCGAGGCCGGCAGCAGGATCGCCGCGGTTTGCAGCCAATCATTCCCCTGGTCCTTGCGCGAAGTGCTCAGGTCGATCACGAACTTGCCCCGGTTGTGCGCGGCCAGGGAACGGTCGATCATGGCCTTCACTTCCACCACGTCGTACGCTGCCAGACGGGCCACCAGGTAGATGGGGAATCGCGGATGCCGGAAAGGTTCTTCGCGCCTGGCAAAAAAGGGATTGGTCAATGCACCGGCGCGGTCGATCTTGGCTCCGTGCAGCTTTCCATAGAGGAGCGCCAGTTCCGAATCCACCGAAGCATGCTCGACGCCCAAGCCACGGCCTCCGCCGGTCACCTTGAGCGGCACGCCCAGCGTCAGCACGATATAGAGGATCTTCTCCTGCAACCCTCCGCGCTCTAGACACGATGCGATGGGTTTCTCAATTTGCTGCTGATAGACGTCCCACGAGATCTCTTCCTGCGAGGTGGCGTCGAGCCAGCACACGTTGCCGACGGGAACCGACCGCCGCGGCCGATAATAGTCGGCCACTTCGCGCGAGGCCGCATCCTTGCGGTTCGCCACCAGCAGTACCTGGTCGCCGGTTTGCGCACGTCCTGCCGCGACAGCCAACAACCCGAGTAGCAGCAGGCGCCCGTTCACTGGAGTGTCTGGAGGTACTGTACGATGGCGGCAGCATCGTCGGGCCGCAACTGAAAATGGGGCATGGGATGCTTGGCAGGACGGCCGGACGGCTCCACGCCTGCTTCCAGGAACCGGCGGAAACCCTCCTCTTTCCAGCGGAGCCACAGGTTCCCGGCGGCGGTGATATCGGGCGCGGCGGTACCTTTGATCCGGGCTCCCTTGAGCAGCCGGGCCGCATCCGGTTTTCCTTCACGGGTCAAGGGAGTGTGGCAGTCGCCGCACTTGGCAACTTCAGCGACGAGGTATTCTCCCCGGTCGCGGAGCGTCTGGGCGCTGATGGCGAAGGTGGGCAACGCCAGCCCGCACATCACAACACCCCAAAACGGAGTTCTCACCATCAATTCGATGTTACGCGCGCTGGGTGAGGGGTGCAACGGGAACACAACTCCTGCGGAAATGCAGTGCCGGAATGCTGCGGCTAGCTGGAGCCGATGTTACAATACTTACCAAACAGCGCGGTGTCGGTGGAAATTGATAATTTCTATGCCGCCGATACGAAATTTGACTGAATAGCCGGCCTGGGTCGTCCGGTTCGGGTTCGGCCGAATATGGATTTTGACCAGCTCCACACCTTCCTGGAAATCGTCCGGCTGAAGAGCTTCTCCAAGGCCGCGCAGACGTGCTATCGCACGCAGCCGGCGATTAGCGCCCAGGTGCGCCAGTTGGAGCAGGAGTTGCGCGCCGAGCTGTTTGAACGGTTCGGCAGCCGGATTTCGCTCACCACGGCCGGCCGCATTTTCGGCGAATACGCCGAGCAGATGCTCGACCTGAAGCGCCGGGCGCAAGATGCCATCGCCGAGCTGGAACACAATCCGCGCGGGGAGATCGTGATCGCCGCCAACGAGGCCACCTGCATTTACGTTCTGCCGAAAGTCTTCTCGCGGTTCCGGGAACTATTCCCGGCGGTACAGCTCCAGGTGGACCGCTCCTATGGCTCGCGCGTGGTGGAGGCGGTCATGGAGAACTCGGCCGATTTCGGGCTCTGTCAGCTGCCGGTGGAAGAGAAACGGCTGCAGGTGGTGAGCGTCCATTCCGACGAAATCAGGCTGATCGTGCCGGCGCGTCACCGGCTGGCGGAGAATAAGACAGTCTCGCCGCAGGACTTGATTGAAGATTTTCTGCTGCTGCCCAAGCAAGGAAAGACACGCACGCGACTGAACGAGTGGATGGAGCTGGTGGAGGACCAGATTCAGATCTCCATGGAGCTGGATTCCACCGAGATGATGAAGCGCTTCGTGATGGCGGGCCTGGGCCTGACGTTTCTGGCGGTGTCGAACTGCCGAGAAGAAATCGCTGCCGGAAAGTTGCGCGCTATCTCGCTGGCGCCGGAGCCCATGATGCGCCGCCTCGGTCTGATTTACCGCAAGGACAAAGCGCTGCCCAAAGCCGCGCTGGGGTTCATTCAGGTGGTGCAGGAGAACGTGGGTGAAGATCCCGGGCTAGAGAAGCCCAAACTCCCGAGGGTGGTGGGCGGATGACTTGCAGGCGCTGCCGGAAAAGCTTCGAAGCCAATGCGGCCAAGTGCCCTTACTGCGGCCAGCCGCGCCCCGAAGCCAGCTCCGGAGTGTTCCAGACCTCCACCGTGCTGATCTCGGCGCAAGGTGCGGACATGGTGTACCGATCGGTGGAAGAGATTCCTGCTCCTTTGCGGAGCAAGCTGCTGCAATCGACCAATAACCCCAATTCCCGCACGATCCTGATTGCCGACCGCCGCGGCCGCAAAGAGATCGCCCATGCCATGCGCAACCTCGCCGGCGCCGCGCATCTGCGGGCCAGCAGCGCTGCCGTTCCCGGATGGCTCACGCCAACCCGGAAGAAGGCAATTGTGGTGGTGGTTCTGTCGCTGGCGGTGGCCCTGGTGGCCGTTCTGTTTGCTCACCGTTAGTGACCATAGGGAGGGAGCGGTGGCGTGTCCCTCCACGGCCCACAGGCCACCCGCCTGCGATATGCTGTGTGATTCCGATGAATCAACGAGCGGTAGTTTTAGGAGCCGCGGGTCAACTGGGCGTGGAGTTGGTCCGCGAGTTGGAATCCCGCCATTACGACGTCACCACCTGGGACCGCGCACACCTCGACATCACCGATACCAGCGCCGTGGAAACGGCGTTAGCGGCTGCCAACGCAGACATCGTTTTCAATTCCGCGGCCTATAACCAAGTGGATGTGGCCGAAGCGGAACCGCTCGCGGCGCTACAGGTGAACGCCCTGGCGGTGCGCAACCTTGCGCTGGCGTGCCGCCAGATGGACGCCCGGCTGGTCCATTTTTCCACCGATTATGTGTTCGATGGCCAGGCCAGCCAGCCCTACACCGAAGAAGTGGTCCCTCACCCGCTCAGCGCGTACGCCGTCTCGAAGCTGGCCGGCGAACTCTATGCGCAAGCCTATCTGGATCGGGCCTTGATTGTCCGCACTTGCGGCGTATTCGGGCCCGGAGGGCTGCATACCGCGCGCGGCAACTTTGTGGAGCTGATGCTGCGCCTGGCCGGTTCGGGACGGCCTATCCGCGTGGTCGAGGACCACATCGCCTCTCCCACGTTCGCGCCCCTGCTGGCCTCCCGCACCATCGACCTGGCGGAGCGCGGGCAGTCCGGTATCTTTCACATCGGAGGCGGCACGCCCATCTCGTGGTTCCTCTTCGCGCGCATGATTTTCGAAGTGGCCGGTATCGCGCCGGAGCTGCAGCCAACAAATGAAAGAGAGTACCGCACGGCTGCGCGGCGGCCGAAGTATTCGGTGCTTTCCAATTCCAAGATGCAACGGGCCGGTCTGGCCGCCATGCCGCCGCTTCGCGATGCAGTGGGGACTTATTTCGCCCAGCGCCGTCCCGCGCTCACCGGCTCCCGGGCTTGATCGCGTAGTATCCCTTGCGCACCTGGGCTTTCAGATCTTTGTTTGCCAGCCGCACCTCGAGGCGCCGATAAGAGCCGTCTTTGACCTCGTTGGCCGGGGTATAACCGATGGCGTACTGGCTGCGCATCTCCTCCTGCAACTCCTGGAAAACGTCATCGAGCGTATGCTTGCGATCCACCTTGAAGACCCTGCCGCCCGTTTCGTCCGACATGCGGCGCAGCTCAGCCTCGCCGCCGCCGCCGCCGAAACCACCGTAAGCGTAAGGGTCCACGTAGTAGATGCTGTAGATCACAGCGTCGGATTTCTGCGCCTCTTCGACCGCCTGGTTCCGCGTCATGCGGCTGCCCTGGTCCACGCCGTCCGTGATCAGAACGATGGCTTTGCGGCCCACCTCGCCGCGCAGTTTCTCCCCGGCTGCCAGATAGACCGCGTCGTACAGCACTGTCCCGCGGGGCTGGCCGGATGTGGGCACCGGTCCCGGCCCGAATCCACCTACGCCCGAGCTGACCCGCAACTGGTTCAAGCCCTCTTGCAACAGGCGTGCTGAGCCGGTGTAGTCCTGCAAGAGTTCCGATTCCTCGCCGAAGCTGATCAGAAAGGCCTCATCCCTCTTACGCAGCACCTTGGAAAAGAACTGGCTGGCGGCATTGCGTTCGATGCCGATCAGGTTCCTCTGGCTGCCGCTCACATCCACCAGCAATCCGATGGTGAGCGGGAGGTCCGTGTTGCGATCGAAGTATTTGATGGTTTGCGGTTGGCCATCCTCCAGGACGGTGAAGTCTTCCTTGTTCAGATTGCCTACCAGGCCGCCGCGTTTATCGTGCACCGCAGCCAGGATATTGACGACATCGACGTTCACCTCGATGGGCGCCGGCAACTCCTCCGGAGCGGTTTTCTTCGGCGGCGTCTGGGCCAGCAGCGCCGCGCTTAGCGCAAGTACGACAAGAGTTCTCATCCCGATACAATAATGATGACGCATTTGCGCGCGTTCGTGTTTCGACCATGCTGGAAGCCATCAACCATTTGCGCCGGACCGACCCCGTGCTGGCCGAAATCATCGAGAAGGTGGGGGCATATCGCATCGAATTCCGCGAGCCGGATTTCGAGACGCTGGTCAAGTCCATCGTGTACCAGCAACTGAGCGGCCGGGTGGCGAATGTCATTTTCGGCCGCCTGGTCAACGCGGCGGGCGGGAAACTGACGCCTGAGAACATCCTCAAGCTGCGGCCGGCGCGCATGCGATCGCAGGGCCTCTCCACACAGAAGACCGCCTATATCCGCGACCTGGCGCGCCACACGCGCGATGGCCACGTGGTTTTCGAAGAACTCGACGGCCTGGCGGACGAGGAAGTCATCGAGCGGCTTACCACGGTGAAGGGCATCGGTGTGTGGACAGCGCACATGTTTTTGATCTTTGCCCTCCGCCGCACGAACATCCTGCCCACCGGCGATTTGGGGATCCGCGCCGCCATCCGCAAGGCGTACGGCCTGAGCGACCTGCCGAAACCCGACGAGATTGAAAACCTGGCGGAGCGCTGGCACCCCTACTGCACCGTGGCGAGCTGGTATCTTTGGCGAAGTTTGGAGCCGAACGCGAATCTGTGATGCCCTGCGGGACAGGAACCGCATTGGGCCGGTGGCACTTCAGCGCCAGCCGAGCGCAGGGGCGACCGTCGTGAGAATTGCCTCCATGACATGCGCATTGTAGGCGACGCCTAGTTGATTCGGGACGGTGAGCAAGAGCGTGTCGGCCGCCGCGATCGCCTCGTCTTTCCTAAGCTGCTCGATCAGAAGATGCGGCTCCGCTGCGTAGCCGCGGCCGAAGATCGCTCGTGTGTTGTCAAGAACGCCGACCCGGTCCTCTTCCTGGCCTCCTCCGAAATACATGCGATCGCGGTCGTTGATCAACGGGAAGATACTGCGGCTGACGGAAATTCGCGGCGTACGAGCGTGGCCAGCCTGCTTCCAGGCGGCATGGAAAGCGCGAATCTGGGCGGCTTGTTGGACGTGGAACGGCTCACCGGTCTCGTCGAATTTGAGGGTTGAGGATTGCATATTCATGCCGAGCTTGGCGGCCCAGGCAGCGGTCGCATTGGTCGCCGCCCCCCACCAGATGCGGTCACGCAATCCTTCGGAGTACGGCTCCAGACGCAACAGCCCGGGCGGATTCGCAAACATCGGACGTGGGTTCGGCTGAGCAAAGCCTTTGCCGCTCAATAGTTCGAGGAATTCTTCGGCGCGCCGCCGGCCCATTCCCGCATCGTCCTCGCCTTCTTTCGGCTGGTGCCCAAAATAGCGCCACCCCTCGATCACCTGCTCCGGGGAACCACGGCTGATTCCCAACTGGAGACGCCCGCCCGAGATGAGATCGGCCGCGCCAGCATCCTCCGCCATATAGTGAGGGTTCTCATACCGCATGTCGATGACGGCGGTGCCAATCTCAATCCGTCGCGTCTTGGCTCCGATCGCGGCAAGCAATGGGAACGGCGACGCCAGTTGCCGCGCAAAGTGATGCACCCGAAAATAGGCGCCGTCCATTCCCAGGCGCTCGGCCTCGACGGCAAGGTCAATGGACTGCAGCAACGCGTCAGCCGCCGACTGTGTTTGTGATTGAGGAGAGGGTGTCCAATGACCGAATGAGAGAAAGCCGATTTTCTTCATGCAACATCAGTCTACTGTTTTGTTCGGAGGTTGCGGAGGAAAGTGCGTCAGCCTGGACTCCGTCTCCGCGTAGGGATACTCTACCGGTAATGCGACCCCTTCGGTATTCCATCAACGTCACATTGGACGGGTGCTGCGATCATCGTGTAATGTTACCGGACGAAGACTTGCATCGTCACGCGGTCGAGAACCTCGACCAAGCCGATGCCCTCCTCTTTGGCCGGGTGACCTACGAAATGATGGAGGCAGCGTGGCGGCCGCCGGCGCGGACGGGAGCGAGGCCTGATTGGATGGAACCCTTCGCGCGGACGATCGACGCGGCAAAGAAGTACGTCGTGTTGAGCACCCTGGACCGGGTCGATTGGAACGCGGAGCTCGTGCGAGGGGATCTGG
>Ga0335078_10016822_pt1 | contig 10864 bp, 9 predicted proteins | sample Lox_Sample_32_FD_206711 | JGI IMG/M metagenome (GOLD analysis project Ga0335078, IMG submission 206711) | Soil microbial communities from Loxahatchee National Wildlife Refuge, Florida, United States - Lox_Sample_3.2 | ecosystem: Environmental > Terrestrial > Soil > Wetlands | place: USA: Florida... | reverse complement strand
CGCGCAGCGACGCCGTGTTTGCCCAGCGCGCGCGGATGCCGCGGCCAATGAAGCGGCGGGCTACGGTGCCGAGCCGCTGGGCATAAAAGTCGCGCAGATCGACGACGTCCATGCAGTGAAAATAGCACGGAATTGGTTGTCAAACCGCGCTGCGGGCAATGATCCCGAACGCGAAATCCCAGAGCGATGATCTTGCGGTTAACGGCGGGTAATGCCTACTTTGACCCATTGTGACTATAGATCCGGGCTCGCAATGCGGGCTGCAAAATCCTCAAAAATGACGAAAGCCATGTGACGAGAGCCATTGTGACGAGAGCCATGTCAGCACAGACCTATCTGTTCCCCTGCCTGTCGGACAATTACGGCGTGCTCATCCACGATCCGGAGAGCGGCGCCACCGCCTCAATCGACGCACCGGAGGCGGCGCCGGTCGAAGCCGCGTTGAAAAAGACCGGGTGGAACCTCACCGACCTTCTGGTCACCCATCATCACGGCGATCACACTGCCGGCATTGCCGAATTAAAGCGGCGGTACAAGTGCCGGGTCGTCGCGCCGCGCCGCGAGGCGCAGCGCATTGCCGACGTCGACGAAACGGTCGGCGGAGGCGACACGGTGGCCGTCGGCAGCCTGCAAGGCCGCGTCATCGACACGCCCGGCCACACCGCAGGCCACATCTCCTATTTCTTCCCGGCGGACAAGCTAGCCTTTGTCGGCGACACGTTGTTTTCGATCGGCTGCGGCCGCGTCATCGAAGGCGATGCGCAGATGATGTGGCAATCTTTGCTTAAGCTGCGCAACCTGCCCGACGACACGCAGTTTTTTTGCGGGCACGAATATACCGAGGCCAACATTCGCTTCGCCAAGACCATCGAACCGGACAACGCGCGGCTTGCCGCCCGCGCCGCCGAGGTGGCGAAGCTCCGCGCCGACGGCAAACCAACGATTCCCGCGACCATCGGCGCGGAAAAGGCCGAGAACCCGTTCCTGCGCGCCGATCTGCCGGACGTGGCCAAGACGGTCGGCCTCGCCGGCAGTCCGGCGTGGAAAGTCTTTGCCGAAATCCGCGAGCGCAAGAACAGATTTTAGGTGTCATTCCGGAGCCGGTTTGAGCCCACCAAAACTCATCGCCGCGGACGTGATCCGGCTGCTTGATCTGAAACCGCATCCGGAAGGCGGACATTTTCGCGAGACCTTTCGCGACTCGCGACACGTCGAAGACGGCCGCGCCGCATCGACCGCGATTTATTTTCTGCTGGCGCGCGGCGAGCGCTCGCACTGGCATCGTGTCGACGCCGTCGAAGTCTGGCACTATTACGCTGGGGCGCCGCTTCGGCTTTCGGTGGTCGACGGGGCGACTGAGCAAATTTTCCGGCTCGGCTCCGATATCCATGCCGATGAGACGCCGCAAGTGACTGTGCCGGCGCGCGCTTGGCAGGCGGCTGAAACTCTCGGTGACTGGACGCTCGTCGGATGCACCGTCGCACCCGGCTTTGATTTTGCCAATTTCGAACTGGCGCCGGCGGGATGGAAGCCGCAATAGCATTGTCCGTCCGATTCTTCGGGCCATCTATATAATCGCATCATGGATGAAGCGTTTTTCACCGCGACGGCGGCATGGCTGACCGAGGCCGGTCTCGCCGGAGCGTCCGAAGCCGACGTCCTTTCCGGATTTTGCCGCCGCTGCGTTGCGGCCGGACTGCCGCTCGGCCGCACCAATATCTTCGCCGACACGCTGCATCCGGTGCATGAGGGCCGTCTCTATCAGTGGGACCACGGCGCCGCCGAACTGCGCCTGTTGGAATATGGCCGCACCGATCCCGCGGTGCTCGCAGCCGCCGGGGCGAGCCCAGCCGAGATGGAAGCTGCGGAGCGTTGGCGCCGGAGCTCGTTTTATCGGTTGCTGCAGACCGGCGAGCCGCTGTTGCGCCGGCGCTTGAATGAAGCGGCCGCCGATGAATTTTCGATGCTGGCGGATTTGCGGGCGGCGGGAATGACCGACTATGTGGCGATGATCTGCCGTTTTGCCGCGGAAGGAATCATCGGGGACATGGACGGCGTGTATATGGCGTGGGCCACGGCGGCTGCGGAGGGATTCAGCGACCAAGAAATCGCCGCGCTCCAACGTCTTGCGCCATCGCTGGCGCTTTCCTTCAAAACGGCAGCGCTGCAACGCATGACCAGAACGCTGATGGAAACCTATCTCGGCCGCGACGCCGGCCAGCGCGTGCTCAGTGGACGGATCGTGCGCGGCATTACCGAACGCATCGATGCCGTGATCTGGTTCAGCGATTTGCGCGGTTTTACGCGGATCACCGATGCCGCCCCGGAACAGGTGATTCCGCTGTTGAACGACTATGCCGACGTGATCGTTTCGGCGATCCATGAGCATGGCGGCGACGTGGTCAAGCTGATCGGCGACGGCGTGCTTGCGATCTTCACAGCCGCTGATCGCGAGCGCGCCTGCGCCGCGGCTTTGGCGGCGGCGATCGCCGCGCGCAAGGAAGTGGCCGAATTGAAAGGACGCCGGGCGGCGGCGGGCCAGGCGGTGACCGACATGTATCTCGGCTTGCATGTCGGCGAGGTGTTCTACGGCAATGTCGGCAGCCACGAGCGGCTGGACTTCACCGTCATTGGTCCGGCCGTCAACGAGGCAAGCCGCATTGCGGCGATGTGCCGTTCGGTCGATCAGCCACTGCTGGTGTCGGCGGCTTTTGCCGCAGTCGGCGATATCAGGTGCCGACTGGCGTCGGTCGGACGATTCGCGCTGCGCGGCGTGTCGCATTCGCAGGAACTGTTCGCGCTCGATCTCGACGCGTGAGCGACGGCGGCGGTGGCAACGCGGCGAAATTGCTGCGCACGAAATTGATTTGCATCAATGAAGGTTGGCGGCAAATGCGGCCATGATCCTTCCGGCAAAGCACGCGACTAAGGATGTCTATCGGACGGTGGAGGGTTTCATGGCTCATATTGTCGTGCTCGGCGGTGGAATCGGCGGCATTTCATGCGCTTACGAATTGAAAAATACGGTGCGGCGGGAAGATCGCGTGACCGTTGTGTCCAACAAGCCGTTTTTCCAATTCACGCCGTCCAATCCATGGGTCGCGGTGAAATGGCGAGAGAAGGACGACATCATCGTCGATCTGGCATCGGTATTGCCAAGGCACGGCATCCAATTTAACGCCGCCGGCGCCAAGCGAGTACACGCTCCGGAAAATCGCGTCGAACTCGGCGACGGCACGTTCATCAATTACGACTATCTGGTCGTGGCGACCGGCCCCGAACTCGCCTTCGACGAGATCGAGGGATTTGGTCCCGAGCACAACACAAACTCGATCTGCGACGTCGATCATGCGACGTCCGCCAACGAGCGGTGGGAGGAGTTCTGCAAAAATCCCGGTCCGATCGTCGTCGGCGGCGTTCAAGGCGCTTCCTGCTTCGGTCCGGCTTACGAATTCGCCATGATCATGGATGCGGACCTGCGTCGCCGGCGCATTCGCGACAAGGTGCCGATGACGTTCGTCACCGCCGAGCCCTACATCGGGCATCTTGGCGTCGGCGGCGTTGGCGATACCAAAGGCGTTCTCGAATCCGAGATGCGGCAGCGCCACATCAAATGGATTGTCAATGCCAAAGTCGACAAGGTCGATATCGACAAGGTGCATGTCAGTGAACTGGACGAGGACAGCAAGCTGAAAAAGACTCACGAATTGCCATTCCGTTTCGCGATGATGATCCCGGCGTTTCGCGGTATTGCGGCAGTGCGTAGTATCGAAGGGTTGTCGAACCCGCGCGGCTTCATCATCGTCGACAAGCACCAGCGCAATCCGAAATTCCCCAACATCTTCGGTGTCGGCGTGTGTATCGCCATTGCGCCGCTTGAATCGACTGCGGTCCCGGTCGGCGTGCCAAAGACCGGTTACATGATCGAGTCGATGGTCTCGGCAGCGGCGCTCAATATCGGCCAGCTGGCGCGCGGACAGCAAGCCACGCACGAAGCTACTTGGAACGCGATCTGTCTTGCCGACTTCGGCGATTCCGGGATTGCGTTTGTCGCCATGCCGCAAAATCCGCCGCGCAACGTCAATTGGGCGGCCAGCGGGCGCTGGGTGCATGTCGCCAAGGTCGCGTTCGAGAAGTATTTCCTGCACAAGGTCCGCGCCGGTTTGACGGAGCCGTATTATGAGAAACTTGTCCTCAAGCTTCTGGACATCGGCAAGATCAAACGGCCGGCCGCTTGATGCCGACGCAAACACTCACCGATGCCGCAAAGATCGTCGATGTCACCCATTTCTCCGATGTGCTCTGCGTCTGGGCTTACATATCGGAAGCACGGATCAACGCGCTCAAGGAGAAATTCGGCGATTTGCTGCGGCTGAACTACCGGTTTTGCTCGGTTTTTGGTGATACGGCAGGCAAAATCAAATCGACATGGAAGGATAAAGGCGAATACCACGGCTTCAATGCGCATTTACGGCGCGTCGCGGAGAAATTTCCGCATGTCGGGATTCACCCGGAGCTCTGGCTGAAAACGCGGCCGATGAGTTCGGCTAGCCCGCATCTGTTTCTGAAAGCGGTCCAGCAATTGGAACGGCCATCCGCTTCCCTTGCCGGTGCAGCCAGCATGTTCGAGCAAATGACGTCGGCTTTTCGCGGAGCGTTCTTTCGCGATTGCCGGGACATTTCGCGCTGGAGTGTTCAATGCGAGATCGCCAGGCGTCTTGGCGCGGAAATTGACGCCATCGACGAGCTTATTCACAGCGGCGCGGCATTCGCCGCGTTGGCCGCCGATTATCAGGACGCCGACAAGATGCGGATCGAAGGCAGTCCAAGTTTGGTGCTGAACGAAGGGCGGCAGAAGCTTTACGGCAATATCGGCTTTCGCGTCATCGACGCGAACATTCAGGAGCTTGTGCGCGAGCCGCGCGCCGAGGATGCGAGCTGGTGCTGAGCCGGCGTGAGCTTAAGTAATATACTGTCCGCCGTTGGCGGTCAGTGTCGAACCGGTGATCAATCCGGCGTCGTCGGAGGCGAGAAACACGACGCAGCGGCCGATCTCTTCCGGCTCGCCCAGCCGGCCGATGGGAATGGTCGGCAGAATGCTTTTCTCCAGCACGTCTTTCGGCACCGCCTGCACCATTTCGGTGTTGATGTATCCCGGTGCGATGGCGTTCACGGTAATGCCGCTCCTCGCGCCTTCCTGCGCCAGCGCCTTGGTAAAGCCGATGTCGCCAGCCTTGGCCGCCGAATAGTTGGTCTGGCCGAACTGGCCCTTTTGGCCGTTGATCGAGGAGATGTTGATGATGCGCCCGAACTTGCGCGCGCGCATGCCTTCGATAACGTTGCGGGTCATATTGAATAGTGAGCCGAGATTGGTGTTGATCACCGCCTGCCATTGCTCGAGCGTCATGCGGTGGAGCTGCGCATCGCGGGTAATGCCGGCATTGTTCACCAGGACATCGACCGGACCGAGATCGGCCTCGACTTGCTTGACGCCGGCGGCGCACGCGTCAAATGACGCAACGTCCCACTTGTAGACCGCAATCCCGGTCTCGGCCTTGAACTTCTGCGCCGCTTCGTCATTGCCGTGATAGACGGCCGCGACGTTGTAGCCGGCCGCCTTGAGCGCCTTGGAAATCGCCGCGCCAATACCGCGGGTTCCGCCCGTCACCAATGCGACGCGTGGCATAGCTCCTCCCTCCGGTCGGAAACGGACGACGGACGATAGAGGACGGACGACGGACAAGTCGTCATGCCTCAGGTAACCGTCATCTGTCCTCCGTCTTCTGTCGTCCGTCTACCGCTCGACGCACATGGCGATGCCCATGCCGCCGCCGATGCACAAGGTCGCCAGGCCTTTTTTGGCATTCCGCTTCTGCATTTCGTAGAGCAGCGTCACCAAAACGCGCGCACCCGAAGCGCCGATGGGATGGCCGATGGCAATGGCGCCGCCATTGACGTTCACCTTGTTGGTGTCCCAGCCGAGATCTTTGTTGACGGCGCAGGCCTGCGCCGCGAACGCTTCATTGGCCTCGACCAGATCGAGATCGCCAACGCTCCAGCCGGCCTTCTTCAGCGCGGCGCGCGAGGCGGGGATCGGTCCGGTGCCCATGATTTTCGGATCGACGCCGGCCTGAGCCCAGGACACGATGCGGGCAAGCGGTGTCTTGCCGAGCTTGGCCGCTTCGCTCGCCTTCATCAGCACCATGGCGGCGGCGCCGTCATTGATGCCCGAGGCGCTGGCAGCCGTCACCGTGCCCTCCTTGTCGAAGGCGGGTTTGAGCTTGCCGACGGCCTCAAGCGTGGTGCCATGCTTGGGATACTCGTCCGTATCGACAATGATGTCGCCCTTGCGGCTTTTGACCGTTACAGGGGCGATCTCGTCCTTGAACTTCCCCGCCTTTTGCGCCGCCTCGGCCTTGTTCTGGGATTTCACGGCGAATTCGTCTTGCTGCGCCCGGGTGATCTGCCATTGGCGGGCCACGTTCTCGGCGGTGTTGCCCATGTGGTAGCCGTTGAAGGCATCCCACAGTCCGTCCTTGATCATGGTGTCGATCATCTCGAAATTGCCCATTTTCACGCCGCTGCGCAGATGCGCACAATGCGGCGCCATGCTCATGGACTCCTGGCCGCCGACAACCGCGATCTCGGAATCGCCATTGACAATGCCCTGATAGCCGAGCGCGACCGCCCTCAAACCCGAGCCGCAGAGCATGTTGACGCTGTAGGCCGGCACTTCGACCGGGATGCCGGCATTGATTGAAGCCTGCCGCGCCGGGCCCTGACCCTGACCGGCCTGCAGGATTTGGCCCAGGATGACTTCGGAAACCCGCGATGGCTCGACGCCGGCGCGGTCAATGGCCGCTTTGATGGCGACTTTGCCGAGATCGTGAGCGGGCATATTCGCGAACGCCCCATTAAACGCGCCGACCGGCGTCCGTACCGCGCCGACAATTACGATGTCGTCTTTCATGACAGAATCCTTTCGGTCAGGGTTTTTAAACGCGGGATTGCCGCAGGCTCATTGACATAAGTCATAAGGACGCCGCCGCCGCTCGACAAGACGAAGCGGCGGCGCACATTGCCGCCATGCGGATGACAATCCTCACCGCCGCGGTCGCCCGGCCGCCGGCCATGCGTCACAAAACGGTAGCCGCGCCTGGGGAAAGCGCCTATTTTGAACGGAACCGAGATGGGTCAACGCCTAATGTCTGCGCCCTCAACCAAGACCGAAGAACCGGTCACCATTAAAAAGTACGCCAACCGGCGTCTCTACAATACCGGCACAAGTACTTACGTCACGCTCGAAGATCTCGCCGCCATGGTCAAGAACGGCGAGGATTTCGTGGTCTACGACGCCAAAACCGGCGAGGACATCACCCGCTCGGTGCTGACCCAGATCATATTCGAGCAGGAGAACAAGGAAGGACAGAACCTCCTGCCGATCACGTTCTTGCGCCAGCTCATCCGCTTTTACGGCGACAGCATGCAAATGCTGGTGCCGCGCTATCTCGAGGTCTCCATCGATTCGCTCACCCGCGAGCAGGAGAAGTTCCGCCAGCAGATGGCGCAGGCCTTCGGCGTCGGCGGGTTCCCGACGCTGGAAGATCAGGTGCGCCGGAACATGGAGATGTTTGAACGCGCCTTCTCGATGTTCGCGCCGTTCGCTCGTCGCGAGGGCGGCGGTGAGCCCGAGACGGAAGCGGGCAAGACCCCGGCGAAGAGCGGCGACATTGACGACCTGAAGCGTCAGCTCGACGAAATGCAGAAGAAAGTCGACAAGCTGAGCGGCGGCGGCGCGTAATCTGTTGTCACTTGCGGGAATACTTATCCGCCGGCAGCGATGTGGTTGCCGGTGCAGCGTAGAGTAGCGTCGTGGACGAGCTGTCGGCAATCGCTCGCGGACTTGGCCAATTTGGCGCCGAAGACGGTTTCGCGCGCATGCTGGCGTCGTTGGTCGGCGCCTCTCATGAATTCATCGGCATTGCCGATCTTGAAGGCAATGCCCTGTTCGTCAATGAAGCGGGCCGCAAGCTCGTCGGGTTACCTGATGACGTCGCGGTCCGCTCAACCCAAATTATCGACTATTTCGTCGGGCAGGACCGCAACAAGGTTCTGCAAGAGGTGTTGCCGGCAGCCCGCGATAAGGGCTTTTGGGAAGGCGAACTAAGGTTCCGAAATTTCGCCACCGGCGCCGCTATACCGGTCCTCTACAATATCTTTCCGGTGCGTGATTCATCAGGCGCCATCTCCGCCTATGGAACCGTGACGCGCAACTTAAGCGAAAGTAAGCTCGCGGACGAACGATCCCATTGGCTGGGCGCCATCGTCGAATCCAGCGACGATGCCATCGTCAGCAAAAGCCTCGACGGCATCATCGCCAGCTGGAACGAAGGCGCGCAGCGCGTCTTTGGCTATCCCGCCGAAGAGGCTATTGGCCGCCCGATCACCATCCTCATTCCGGAAGATCGGCAGGACGAAGAGACCGAGATCCTCAGACGGATCAGACGCGGCGAACGCATCGACCATTTCGAAACTATTCGGCGGCGCAAGGACGGTACCCTGATCGTCATTTCGCTGACGGTTTCGCCGGTCAAAAATGCCGAGGGCAAGATCATCGGCGCCTCGAAGATCGCGCGAGACATTACCGAGCAGAAGCAAAGCCGGGAGCAAATCGCGGCGCTCGCCCGCGAGGTGGAGCATCGTGGCAAGAACCTCTTGGCCAGCGTGCAGGCGATTGTGAATCTTTCCCAATCCGACACGCCCCGCGGCCTGAAAGAAGCCATCGAAGGCCGCATCCAAGCCCTGGCGAACGTTCAATCGCTATTTGTCGATTCGCACTGGGTCGGTGCCGATTTATCGGCTATAGCCGCCCGTGAGCTTGCCCCCTACGGCGCGACCGAGCAAAAGCGGGTGCGCATCGACGGGCCGGCGACCTTATTGGAGCCGACCGCCGCTCAGGCCGTCGCGATAGTCTTGCATGAACTTGCGACCAACGCCGCCAAATACGGGTCGCTTTCTGGAACCGAAGGCCGCGTGGACTTGACCTGGCGGCGCGCCACCGACGGCGAGCTCAACCTGCGCTGGGCGGAGGCCGGCGGACCTCAGATTCAGGAGCCCAGCCGGCAAGGTTTTGGCAGCAAGATCATCAAACAAATGATCGGGCAATTGCAGGGCGAAGCGCGATTCGACTGGCGTCCGCAAGGGCTGGTTTGCGAAATGGCCGTGCGGACGTAGTGCACAAGTTTTCGCGCGCACCGTGCGACTTTCCACTAACGCGCGTCGGCCAACTCGCCGGTTCGAGACCCAGCGAGCCACGGCCGTTCGGTGGTGGCGAGTCCGATCAGTGCGCCTTGCAGATAGTCGCAGCCCCACTCCGCCAAAAGCTTGGCGGCGCCCTCGTCCTGCACCCATTCGGCAACGGTCGCGAGGTTGAGCCTTTGGCCGAGCTCAACAAGCGTGCGCACGAAGGCGCGATCGTCGTCCGAGCGCAGCATGTTCTGCACGAAAGCGCCGTCGATCTTGATCATATTGACGCCGAGTTTGCGCAGATTGCGGAACGAGGTGAAACCGGCGCCGAAATCGTCGATGGCGATGCGGCAACCGAGGTCTTTCGCCCGCGCGACAAAGCCGCGGGTGTGATCGACGTCGCTGATCGCGGCACTCTCAGTGATCTCGATGGTGAGGCGTTCGGCGATGCCGGCGTGCGCGCGCAACAGCGAATCCAGTCCCGCCCACCAGTCGGGATCGGTGGTCGAGCCCGGTGAAACGTTGATGCTGGCCTTGAACGACGGCGCGGCGGCCATTTCCTCGATCACCAGTTCCAGCACGCGATGATCGAGCAGACGCACGAGCCCTAAACGTTCGGCGACGGGGACGATGTCGTTGGCACCTAGCAAGCTGCCGTCGGATCGGCGCACCCGCATCAAACATTCATAGAAGGCGGGCTGTCGGTCGCGCGCGGTCACGACGGGTTCATAGGCGAGAAAAATACGCCGCTCGTTAAGCGCGGCGACGATCTCGTCGGTGGCGCGCACGTTCTCGCGCCGCTGCGCTTCGCGCTCGATATTCGGGCGATAGGCGAGAAATGAACCGCGCCGCTTGCCCTTGGCGGCGCCGAGCGTCTCCTCGGCGCGGGCGAGGATTTCGGCCACCGTGCGGGCGTGGCGTGGCGCAATGACCCCGCCGATACTCACAGTGATGGCGATTTGGCCGGCGCTGGTGGCTATCATTTCGTCGCGCACGCCGGCGAGCAAGCGCTCAGCGGCGACGTTCATGTCGTCAGGCGTGCAGTCGCAGAGCACGATGCCAAATTTGTTGCCGGAATAGCGGCCGAGCGTGTCTTTGCCTCGCATCAGCCCGCGCATGCGCTTGGCGAGCGCCGCGATCGCTTCGTCAGCGACCTCGAAGCCATAGGACTCGTTGATGCGGGCGAGATTGTCGACGGCCACCAGGAAAAAGCCGCACGACGAGCGAAACCGGGTCGCCTCGTCCAGAGTCTTTTGTAAGGTGTCGATGAGATGGCGGCGGTTCGGTTGGCCGGTAAGGTCGTCGCAGCGCGCCAGCAGGTTCAAGTGCTGCTCTCGTTCGTGGCGCTCGCTGATGACGCGCACCGTTCCCTGAGCACGCGTTGGCTTGCCGTCAGCGCCGGCAAACCAGCGGCCGCAATCCTCGATCCAAGCCGTCATTTCCGCGCCCGGGTCGGGACGGATGCAATATTCAATCCGATAGAAAACGCCTTGGCCTTGGTCGCGCTCTTTTGCCCGCAGTACCGCATCGAAACGGCTCTCTCCCCCACCAGGATCGATCAGCCGCGCATAAGCGCGGCCGCGGGACATTGTCGCGGCGTCGGTGATGCCGAGAACTT
>Ga0335078_10016821_pt1 | contig 10864 bp, 20 predicted proteins | sample Lox_Sample_32_FD_206711 | JGI IMG/M metagenome (GOLD analysis project Ga0335078, IMG submission 206711) | Soil microbial communities from Loxahatchee National Wildlife Refuge, Florida, United States - Lox_Sample_3.2 | ecosystem: Environmental > Terrestrial > Soil > Wetlands | place: USA... | reverse complement strand
CGCCGAGGCGAGCGTGGGCAAGGCCCTTGTCTTGAAGCGCTTTCACGCGCGCGCCCGCGGGCGCGGGGCGCGCATCATAAAGCCGTTCAGCAATCTTCGCATCATCGTGCGCGAGCGCGGCGAGGCCAAAGCCGGGGAGACCGCCTGATGGGTCACAAAGTCAATCCGACCGGGCTCAGGCTCGGCATCAACCGGACGTGGGACAGCCGTTGGTTCGCCGACGACGACTACGCCCGTCTGCTCCACGAGGACCTGAAGCTCAGGGACTATCTGCACGAGCGCCTGGCGCAGGCGGGGGTCGCGCGCGTGGTGATCGAGCGGCCGGCCAAGAAGGCGCGCATCACCATCCATACCGCGCGCCCGGGCGTGGTCATCGGCAAGAAGGGGGCCGACATCGAGAAGCTGCGCCAGGAGCTCGCCAAGACGACGTCGAGCGAGGTGCATCTGAACATCGTCGAGATCCGCAAACCGGAGCTCGAGGCGCGCCTCGTCGCCGAGAACATTGCGCAGCAGCTCGAGCGGCGCGTCGCCTTCCGCCGCGCCATGAAGCGCGCCGTGCAGTCGGCCATGCGGCTCGGCGCCCAGGGCATCCGCATCCAATGCGGCGGGCGGCTCGGCGGGGCCGAGATCGCGCGCGTGGAATGGTACCGCGAGGGCCGCGTGCCGCTTCATACGCTGCGTGCCGACATCGACTACGGGGTGGCGACCGCGAAGACGACCTACGGCACCTGCGGCGTCAAGGTGTGGATTTTCAAGGGCGAGATCTTGGCGCACGACCCGATGGCGCAGGACAAGCGGCTCGCCGAGCAGCAGGTCGGGCGCTAGGCGCGTAGAGGACAAGGACGATGTTACAGCCCAAGCGGACGAAATACAGAAAGCAGCACAAGGGCCGGGTCAAGGGCAAGGCGTCGGGCGGGACGGCGCTCAACTTCGGCGCCTATGGCCTCAAGGCGGTCGAGCCGGCGCGCGTGACGGCGCGCCAGATCGAGGCTGCGCGCCGCGCCATCTCGCGCCACATCAAGCGCGTGGGCAGGGTGTGGATCCGCGTGTTCCCGGACGTGCCGGTCAGCAAGAAGCCCGCCGAGGTGCGCATGGGCTCGGGCAAGGGCTCGCCCGAGTTCTGGATGTGCCGCATCCATCCCGGCCGCATCCTCTTCGAGATGGACGGCGTGCCGCGCGATATCGCCCTTCACGCGATGACGCTCGCGGCGGCGAAGCTGCCGATGAAGACCCGCTTCGTGGCCCGCCTCGGCGAGGGGCACTGAGCCATGGCCGAGGCACAGGATCTGCGCTTGAAGACCGCGGACGAGCTCAAGGAGCAGCTCATCGGCCTGAGGAAGGAAGCCTTCAACCTGCGCTTCCAGAAGGCGAGCGGCCAGCTCGAGAACACCGCCCAAGTGCGGCGCGTGCGGCGCGACATCGCCCGGATCAAGACGATCCTCGGCGAGCAACGCCGGCCCGCGAGGCCGGTGCCGGCGAAGGCCGCGTCGGCCGAGGCCAAGGCGGCACCAGCCAAGCCGGCCGGGCGGAAGACAGCGAAACGGAAGAAGGCGTCTTAGGAGAAGAGCGATGCCGCGACGCGTGATGCAAGGTGTGGTGGTGAGCGACGGCGCCGACAAGACGGTCGTGGTGCGCGTCGACCGAAGAGTCCAGCACCCGATGTACAAGAAGTACGTGGTGCGCTCGAAGAAGTTCATGGCGCATGACGAGACCAACCGCTTCAAGGTGGGGGACGTCGTGCGCATCCGCGAGTGTCGGCCGCTTTCCAAGCGCAAGCACTGGGAAGTGGTGACGGACAAGCAGGCGGCGGCGGAGCAATAGCTGCAAGCGTAATGGAAGGATCGAAGCAATGATCCAGATGCAGACGAACCTGGAGGTCGCCGACAATTCGGGCGCGCGCCGGGTCCAGTGCATCAAGGTGCTGGGCGGATCGAAGCGCAAGTTCGCCTCGATCGGCGACGTCATCGTCGTCTCGGTGAAGGACGCGATCCCGCGCGGCCGCGTCAAGAAGGGCGACGTGCACCGTGCCGTCATCGTGCGCACCGCGAAGGAGATCCGGCGCTCGGACGGCAGTGCGATCCGCTTCGACCGCAACGCCGCCGTGCTCATCACGCCGCAGAACGAGCCGATCGGCACGCGTATCTTCGGTCCGGTGACGCGCGAGCTGCGCGCCAAGAAGTTCACCAAGATCATGTCGCTCGCTCCGGAGGTCCTGTGATGGCGTGGAAGGTGAAGAAGGACGACGAGGTCGTCGTGCTCACCGGGCGCGACAAGGGCAAGCGCGGCAAGGTGCTCAAGGTCCTGCGCGAGGAGAACCGCGTTCTGGTCCAGGGCATCAACGTGGTCAAGCGCCACACCCGGCCCTCGCCCAAGAGTTCGGGCGGCATCGTCGAGCAGGAGGCCGCGATCCACGTCTCGAACGTGGCGCACCTCGATCCCAAGGACAACAAGCCGACGCGCGTCGGGTTCAAGCTGCTCGAGGGCGGGCGCAAGGTGCGCTACGCCAAGCGCTCGGGCGAGATCATCGACAGATAGGCGACGACCATGGCTGCAAGACTGCGCGAGCATTACGACACCGTCGTCAAGCCGGAGCTGATCAAGCAGTTCCAGTACAAGAACGCCATGGAAGTGCCGAAGCTCGAGAAGATCGTCATCAACATGGGCGTGGGCGAGGCGATTGGCGACAGCAAGCGGATCAACGTGGCGGCCGACGAGCTCGCGCGCATCTCGGGCCAGCGCCCGGTGATCACCGCCTCGCGCAAGTCGATCGCGAACTTCAAGCTGCGCGAGGGCCAGAAGATCGGCTGCAAGGTGACGTTGCGGCGCGAGCGCATGTACGAGTTCCTCGATCGCCTGGTGACGATCGCACTTCCGCGCGTGCGGGATTTCCGCGGCCTCTCGGACCGCAGTTTCGACGGGCGCGGCAATTACACGCTCGGGCTCAAGGAGCAGATCGTTTTCCCCGAGATCGACTACGACAAGATCGATCAGATCCGAGGCATGGACATCACTTTCGTGACGACGGCAAAGACGAACCAGGAGGCCCTCGCGCTTCTCAAGGGGTTCTCGATGCCGTTCGCTAGCTGACCCTGACGGAGGTCGGAGCATGGCCAAGAAGAGTTCAGTCGAGAAGAACAAGCGGCGCGAGCGGCTGGTAAAGCAATATTCGGCCCGCCGCGCCAAGCTGAAGGCGATCGCGAACGACGAGCAGAAGCCGGCGGAGGAGCGCTTCGCCGCGCGCCTCAAGCTCTCCGAGCTGCCGCGCAACAGCTCGTCGGTGCGCGTGCACAGCCGCTGCGCGTTGACGGGACGCTCGCGCGCCTATTATCGCAAGTTCAAGCTCTCGCGCATTGCCCTCCGGGACCTCGCCGCGACAGGGCAGATCCCGGGCATGGTGAAGTCGAGTTGGTAGAGGAGAACGCTTGATGTCGTATAGCGATCCCCTTGGAGATATGCTGACCCGCATCCGCAACGGCCAGCGCGCGCGCAAGCCTACGGTCGTCAGTCCGCATTCGCGGTTCAGGACCAGCGTGCTGGATGTGCTGAAGCGGGAAGGCTATATCCGCGGCTATGCGGAGCACGAGGAGAAGCCTGGCAGCGTCGCCCTCCAGATCGAGCTCAAGTACCACGAGGGCGAGCCGGTCATCCGGGAGATCGAGCGCGTGTCGACTCCTGGGCGCCGGGTCTATTCCAAGATCAAGGACCTGCCGCGCGTGCACGGGGGGTTGGGCATCGCCATCCTCTCCACGCCGCGCGGGGTGATGTCGGATGCGGATGCGCGTGCCGCCAACGTGGGCGGCGAAGTGCTCTGCCAGGTGTTCTAGGAGCGGCCATGTCGCGCGTCGGCAAATATCCCGTGACCGTGCCCGCAGGCGTCGACGTCCAGATCGCCGGGGCCTTGCTCACGGCCAAGGGCAAGCTCGGCCAATTGAGCCTCGCCATTCCGGACGCGGTCGAGGCCAAGCTCGAGGGCGGCAAGGTCTGGGTCAAGATGCTCGCGGAGGGCAAGGGTGCCCGCATGATGTGGGGTACGTACCGCAGCCTGATCAACAACATGATCGACGGGGTCTCGAAGGGCTTCAAGGTCGGCCTCGAGATCCAGGGCGTGGGCTACCGGGCCGCGGTGGTGGGCAAGAACCTCCAGCTGCAGCTCGGCTACAGCCACGACGTGGTCTTTGCCATTCCCGAAGGCATCACCATCAAGTGCGACAAGCCGACCTCGATCACGATCAGCGGGGCCGACCGCCGGCAGGTCGGCCAGGTCGCGGCCGAGATCCGCTCCAAGCGCGGGCCCGAGCCCTACAAGGGCAAGGGCATCCGCTACGAGGGCGAGCATGTTCTGCGCAAGGAAGGCAAGAAGAAGTAGAGGCCGGTCATGAAATCCTCGAGCGATCATAGCGCGCGCCGCAAGCGGAGAGTCCGCATCCGGCTCGCGCGCAAGGCGGGCGGAAGGGTGCGCTTGAGCGTGCACCGCTCGAGCAAGAACATCTATGCCCAGGTGATCGACGATGCCAAAGGGGTGACGCTCGCCGCCGCCTCGAGCCTCGATAAGGATCTCAAGACCGAGATCAAGAAGGGCTCTGACGTCGAGGCGGCCAAGGCGGTCGGCAAGCTGCTCGCGGCCCGCGCCCTCGCCCGCGGGGTCAAGGAGGTCGTCTTCGACCGCGGCGGCTATCTCTACCACGGCCGGGTGAAGGCGCTGGCCGAAGCCGCCCGCGAGGGCGGATTGGCGTTCTAGGAAAAGGGAAAGCGATGGCAAGGAACGTGGGCCAGCGCGAGTCTCGCGAAGAGAGCGAGCTGCTGGAAAAGCTGGTCAGCATCAACCGCGTCGCCAAGGTGGTCAAGGGCGGCCGGCGCTTCGGCTTCGCGGCCCTCGTCGTGGTCGGCGACAGCAAGGGCCGGGTCGGCCACGGTGCGGGCAAGGCGCGCGAGGTACCGGAGGCGATCCGCAAGGCAACCGAGCAGGCCAAGCGCTCGCTTGTGCGCGTACCGCTGCGCGAGGGCCGCACGCTCCACCATGACGTGGTCGGCCGCTACGGGGCGGGGCGCGTGGTGGTGCGCTCGGCGGCCCCAGGTACCGGCATCATCGCCGGCGGTCCCATGCGCGCGATCTTCGAGTGTCTCGGCGTGCAGGACGTCGTCGCCAAATCGATCGGCTCGACCAACCCCCACAACATGATCAAGGCGACCTTCGCCGCCCTTGGCAACATCATGGCGCCGCGGCTGGTTGCGGCCAAGCGCGGCAAGAAGGTGAGCGAGATCATCGGCCGGCGCGCGAGCGGCGCCGAGGCGGGGGCGAAGGAGTAGGCGATGGCCGAGAACAAGAAGACCGTCAAGCTCAAGCAGATCGGCAGCCCGATCGGACGCGAGGACTATCAGCGCGCGACCTTGATCGGCCTCGGCCTCAACAAGATGCATCGCACGGTCGAGCTCGAGGACACAGCATCGGTGCGCGGAATGATCGAGCGGGTGCGCCACCTCCTCGAGGTCGAGGGCGAGCGCCGGCCCGCCAAGCATTGAGGCGGCGTCGCCGCGGAGCCGAGGACAAACAGATGAAATTGAACGAGCTTCACGATAATCCCGGCGCCCACAATCGGAGCAAGCGGGTGGGCCGCGGGATCGGCTCCGGCAAGGGCAAGACGGCGGCGCGCGGCGGCAAGGGCCAGACCGCGCGCAGCGGCGTGTCGCTGCTCGGCTTCGAGGGCGGCCAGATGCCGCTCTATCGCCGCCTGCCCAAGCGCGGCTTCCACAATCTTTTCTCCAAGCACCACAGCATCGTCAATCTTGGGCGGCTGCAGCAGGCCATCGAGGCGGGCAAGCTTGACGCGGCGAAGCCGATCGACGAGGCCGGGCTCAAGGCGGCGGGCCTCGTCAAGGCGGCCCCTGACGGCGTGCGGCTCCTTGCAAAGGGCGGGCTCAAGGCCAAGATAACCATCGTGGTCGCCGGAGCGTCGAAGAGCGCGGTCGCGGCCGTCGAGAAGATCGGGGGCAAGGTGACCGTCACCACGCCCCCCAAGCCGGTCCCCGAGGTCAGGGCCGCGGCCAAAACCGAGGTCGAGGCCGAGGTCAAGAGCGAGACCAAAGCCGAAGCCAAGCGCGAGGCCAAGGTCAAGGCCAAAGCCGAGGCCGCCGCCGCCGGCGACAAGACCGGCGACAAGGTCGCAGCCAAGGACAAGGGCAAACCCAAGGGCAAGAGCAAGGGCGGCGCACCGGCATGACTCCCTAAGGCGCCTCTGGAGTAGATCATGGCTTCCGCCGCTGAACAGCTCGCTGCGAGCATCAACTTCGGCGCCTTCTCCAAGGCGACCGAGCTCAAGAAGCGCCTTTGGTTCACCCTCGGCGCCCTCGTCGTCTATCGCCTCGGCACCTACATCCCCATACCGGGCATCGATCCGCAGGCCCTGGGCGATCTCTTCAACGCCAACTCGCACGGCCTGCTCGGCATGTTCGACATGTTCGCGGGCGGGGCCCTGAGCCGCATGAGCATGTTCGCGCTCAACGTGATGCCGTACATCTCCGCCTCCATCATCATGCAGCTCCTGACCTCGATCTCGCCCACCCTCGAGCAGCTCAAGAAGGAAGGCGAGCAGGGGCGCAAGAAGATCAATCAGTACACCCGCTACGGCACGGTGATTCTCGCGGCCTTTCAGGCCTACGGGCTCTCCATCGGGCTCGAGGGCATGAGCGGCAGCCACGGGCCAGCCGTCGGCGATCCCGGCCTCTACTTCCGCGTCACCACGGTGCTCTCGCTGACCGGGGGCACCCTCTTCCTCATGTGGCTCGGCGAGCAGGTGACCGCGCGCGGGGTGGGGAACGGCGTCTCGCTCATCATCTTCTCGGGCATCGTCGCCCGTCTGCCCCAGGCGCTCGCCAATACCCTCGAGCTCGGCCGCACGGGGGCGATCTCGAGCTTCGTCATCATCGCCCTCCTCGCCATGGCGATGGCCGTCGTCTGTGCCATCGTGTTCATGGAGCGCGCCCAGCGGCGCATCGTCGTGCAATACCCCAAGCGCCAGATGGGGAGCCGTGTCTTCGGCGGCGAAAGCTCGCATCTGCCCTTGAAGCTCAACGCTTCCGGCGTGATTCCGCCGATCTTCGCGAGCTCGCTCCTCCTCCTGCCGGTGACGATCGCCGGTTTCTCGGGTGCGCAGGGTCCCGAGTGGCTGAGCTACATCACGACCTATCTCGGCCACGGGCGGCCGCTCTACATCGTGGGCTACGTCGCCCTCATCGCCTTCTTCTGCTTCTTCTACTCCTCGATCGTGTTCAATCCGAACGACACGGCCGACAATCTCAAGAAGTACGGCGGCTACGTCCCCGGCATCCGGCCGGGCAAGAACACCGCCGATTACCTGAGCTACATCCTGACCCGGCTCACCGTCATCGGCGCCATCTATCTCTCGGTGATCTGCGTGCTGCCGGAGATCCTCATCTCGCAATATTCGGTGCCGTTCTACTTCGGCGGCACCAGCCTTCTGATCGTGGTCTCGGTCACCATGGACACGGTCGCCCAGATCCAGGCGCATCTCTTGGCGCACCAGTACGAGGGCCTGATCAAGAAGTCCAAGCTGCGCGGAAGACGCGGATGATCCTCCTGCTGTTGGGCCCGCCCGGCTCAGGCAAGGGTACGCAAGCAAAAAGGCTCGAGCAAAAATACGGTCTGGTCCAGCTCTCGTCCGGGGATATGCTGCGCGCCGCCATCAAGGCCGGCAGCGAGGTCGGCAAGAGGGCCGAGGCGATCATGAAGGCGGGCAAGTTGGTACCCGACGAGGTGGTGATCGCCATCATCTCCGAGCGCATCGACCGGGACGACTGCCGGCGCGGCTTCGTGCTCGACGGCTTCCCGCGCACGACCGCCCAGGCCGAGGCCCTCGACCGCCTGCTGGCCGAGAAGCATCTGACGCTCGACCACGTGATCGAGCTCGAGGTCGACGAGGCGGTCCTCACCAAGCGCATCGTCGGGCGCTACACCTGTGCCACTTGCGGGGCGGGCTACCACGACGAGTTCAAGCGGCCCGTGCGGGAGGGGGTGTGCGACGTCTGCGCAGGCACGAGCTTCACCCGCCGCCCCGACGACAACGAGGCGACGGTCAAGGCCCGGCTTGCCGCCTACCACGCCAGCACGGCCCCGATTCTGCCTTATTATGCCGCGAAAGGGCTCCTCAAGAAGGTCGACGGCATGGCCCCGATCGACCAGGTGAGCAAGGCGATCGAGGCCATTTTGGCGGGCGGTCGAGCCGGATGAGGGGTTGACTGGAGCCGATTTCGCCCTATAATTGCGTGTCCCCCTCCCGGCAGTGGGCCAGGAGGGGCGTTTCGTCGTGGCTGAACCGGCCCCCCAGGAGAGTGAAAATTGGCGCGCATTGCCGGCGTTAATATCCCGACGCAAAAGCGGGTCGAAGTCGCCCTCACCTATATCTATGGCATCGGCCCCACCAAGGCGGCGGAAATCTGCGAGAAGGTCGGCATTCCGGCCAAGCGCCGGGTGAGCGAGCTGACCGAGCAGGAGGTCATCCGCATCCGCGAGACGATCGACCGCGAGTACCAGGTCGAGGGCGACCTGCGGCGCGAGACGGCGATGAACATCAAGCGCCTCCTCGATCTCGGCTGCTATCGCGGCTTGCGCCATCGCAAGGGGCTCCCGGTGCGCGGTCAGCGCACCCACACCAACGCGCGCACCCGCAAGGGCAAGGCGCGCCCCATCGCCGGCAAGAAGAAGGCCGTGTGAGTTCGGACGCTTAGGGATCGGGTTCCAGCATGGCCAAGGCAGCAGCCCCGCGGCGCCGTCGCGAGCGGAAGAACATCACCTCGGGTGTCGCGCACGTGAACGCGACCTTCAACAATACGGTGATCACCATCACCGACGCCCAGGGCAACGCCATCGCCTGGTCCTCCTCGGGCTCGCAAGGCTTCAAGGGCTCGCGCAAGTCGACCCCCTATGCCGCCCAGATGGCGGCGGAGGATGCCGGCAAGAAGGCGATGGACCACGGCATGAAGACGCTCGAGATCGAGGTCAGAGGGCCGGGGGCCGGGCGCGAGTCGGCCTTGCGCGCGCTGCAGAACGTCGGCTTCACCATCACGGCCATCCGCGACGTGACGCCGATCCCGCATAACGGCTGCCGTCCGCCCAAGCGCCGCCGGGTGTGACGAGGAGGCGGCGCCCGCAATGCTGCGGGCCGCCTCGGGCCGGATGCCCTCCGGCCGCCGGTCAGGAAGATCGCATCGACCGCGGAGAGAGTTCCGCGCTAACACCGAAAGGTTGCTCCCGTGATTCAGAAAAATTGGACCGAATTGATCAAGCCCTCGAAGCTCGAGATCCAGTCGGGCACGCGCGCCGACCGCTCGGCGACGGCGGTGGCCGAGCCGCTCGAGCGCGGCTTCGGCTTGACCCTCGGCAACGCGCTCCGGCGCGTGCTGCTCTCCTCCCTCCAGGGTGCGGCCGTCACCTCCGTGCAGATCGAGGGCGTGCTCCACGAGTTCTCCTCGCTTCCCGGCGTGCAGGAGGATGTGACCGACATCGTGCTCAACATCAAGTCGATGGCGCTCCGGATGCACGGCGAGGGCCCCAAGAAGATCCAGCTGCGCGCGAGCGGGCCCGGCGAGGTCACCGCCGGCCAGGTCGAGACCGGCCACGACATCGAGGTGCTCGACCCCGACCACGTGATCTGCACCCTCGACCAGGGGGCCAAGATCTCCATGGAGATGACGGTCGAGAGCGGGAAGGGCTACGTCGCCGCCGGGGCCAACCGCAGCACGGATGCGCCGATCGGGCTCATCCCGGTCGACGCCATCTTCAGCCCGGTGCGCAAGGTCTCCTACAAGGTGGAGAATACCAGAGTCGGACAGGTGACCGACTACGACAAGCTTTCGATGACGGTCGAGACCAACGGTGCGGTCCGGCCCGAGGACGCGGTGGCGCTTGCCGCACGCATCCTGCAGGAGCAGCTCAAGCTCTTCATCAACTTCGACGAGCCGGTGCACGCCCGCGAGGAGGAGCACCCCGCCGAGCTGCCCTTCAACAAGAATCTCCTGCGCAAGGTCGACGAGCTCGAGCTCTCGGTGCGCTCCGCCAACTGCCTCAAGAACGACAACATCATCTATATCGGCGATCTCGTGCAGAAGACCGAGGCCGAGATGCTGCGCACGCCCAACTTCGGGCGCAAGTCGCTCAACGAGATCAAGGAAGTGCTGAGCCAGATGGGTCTCCATCTCGGCATGGAGATCCCGGGCTGGCCGCCCGAGAACATCGAGGACCTCGCCAAGCGGCTCGAGGAGCCCTACTGAGCGGCGGGATGCGAGGGAGGAGCGTACGCGATGCGGCACCGTCTTCAGGGGCGCAAGCTTAACCGGACCAGCAGCCACCGCAAGGCGATGTTCGCCAATATGGCGGCGGCCCTCATCAAGCACGAGCAGATCACCACGACCCTGCCCAAGGCCAAGGATCTGCGCCCGGTGGTGGAGAAGCTGATCACGCTCGGCAAGCGCGGCGGGCTCCACGCGCGGCGCCAGGCGCTCGCGGTGCTCAAGGACCGCAAGCTGGCCGAGAAGCTCTTCAGCACCTTGGCCGAGCGCTACCGGACGCGGGCCGGGGGCTATACCCGCGTCCTGCGCGCGGGCTTCCGCCACGGCGACGCGGCCGCCATGGCGATCATCGAGCTCGTCGAGCGCGATGCCGCCGCCAAGGGCCAGGATTCCGGACCCAAACCCGAGGCGGCTGCTGAGGCGGAGGCGGCCTGAGGGCCAGGCACCGCAGAGGCCGAGACGAGGGGGCAGCCCGAGTCGGCTGCCCTTTTGCTTCTGAGTTGCTACATTATGTGAGTTGCAACATTAGGTGCGACAGTACCCGTTCATGCGGCAGTGCCGC
>Ga0335078_10016820_pt1 | contig 10864 bp, 6 predicted proteins | sample Lox_Sample_32_FD_206711 | JGI IMG/M metagenome (GOLD analysis project Ga0335078, IMG submission 206711) | Soil microbial communities from Loxahatchee National Wildlife Refuge, Florida, United States - Lox_Sample_3.2 | ecosystem: Environmental > Terrestrial > Soil > Wetlands | place: USA: Florida... | reverse complement strand
GCTGGCCGGCGAGGCTCTCAGCACGCTGCCTGAGCGACTCCAAGGTTGCCGCCAGCGCCTGGGTGACCGGAGCGGCCGGGCCGGTGAGGGTCGCCTCCAGGGCGGCCAGGGTCAGCTTGTCCACCCGCAGCGCCCGGGCCAGCGGATGGCGGGCGAGGCGGGTGACCGTCTCCGCCCGGCCCAGCAGCAGGCCCGCCTGCGGCCCGCCGAGCAGCTTGTCGCCGCTCGCCGTGACCAGCCCCGCGCCGGCCCGCAGCCAGGAATCGGCGTCGGGCTCATCGGGCAGAACCGGGCTCGGGCGCAGCAGCCCCGATCCGATATCACCGACCACGAGGACTCCGAGGCCCGCGAGGTCTGCGACGCTCACCGCCGCCGTGAAGCCCGTGATCAGGTAGTTGGATGGGTGCACCTTCAAGATGAAGGCCGTGTCAGCGCAGATCGCCCGCTGGTAGTCATCCAGCGACGTCCGGTTGGTGGTACCTACCTCGCGGATCCGGGCGCCGGTGGACTGCAGCAGGTCAGGAAGCCGGAATCCGTCGCCGATCTCGATCAGCTCGCCCCGGCTGACGATGATCTCGCCGCCGGAGGCCAGCGCGGTTGCCGCCAGCGCCAGCGCGGCGGCATTGTTGTTGACCACGTGCACCGCCCCGGCCGCCGGGACCGCCCTCGCCAGCGCGTCGAGCGCGGCCGCGCCGCGGCGGCCGCGCTTGCCCGATTCCAGGTCGAACTCCACGTCCGTGCAGCCTGCCGCGGCCCGTACCGCCTCGATCGCGGCCGCCGACAGCGGCGCGCGGCCGAGGTTGGTGTGCACGAGAACGCCCGTCGCGTTGATCACCGGGGTCAGGCTGGCAGCGGTCGGCGGCAGCGAGGCCGCTGCCGTGTCGGCGACGCTCGCCGGGCTGATGACCCCGGAGCGGGCCAGTTCCTGGGCGCGGGTGACCGCCGCCTTGACCAGCGCCCCGCCCAGCCGCTCCCGCGCCGCCGCCAGCCGGGGGTCGGCGAGCACCACGTCAGTCCTCGGCACGTGACGGCGCGGATCCACAACCGCCACATTAATGGCCGCCGTGGCCAGCAGCCATCCAGGAGCCGGGCACACGGAGGCGGGAACTTTCCGGGCGATACAACGCGGAGGCGGACGGGAATCGAACCCGCCGGCGACGCGACGCGCCGCCCACCGGTTTTGAAGACCGGGAGGGCCACCAGGCACCCAGACGCCTCCACCGCCGACGTTACCCGCGCCCGGGCGGTGCCCGCCATCCGGTCAGCAGCGAAGGCCTGGGACCGGTCATACCCGGCGTGCCCGAGGGCTAAATTTGGCCGTATGACCGGTCCGGGTGCCTTCAGGCTCACTCAGTATGCGCGCGGCGGCGGCTGCGCCTGCAAGATCCCGCCAGGCGAGCTGGAGGAAACCGTGGGCAGGCTCATGCCCGCTGCCGCGGGCACCGACCTGATGGTGGGGGTCGAGCACGGTGATGACGGCGCCGTGGTGCGGGTCGGCCCGGCCATGGCGGTCGTGGTGACGGCCGACTTCTTCACCCCGGTGGTGGACGACGCCTATACGTTCGGGCGGATCGCCGCCACCAACGCACTGTCCGACATCTACGCGATGGGCGGCGAGCCGATGGTCGCGCTGAACCTGCTCGGCTGGCCACGCGACAAGCTCCCGGCCGAGCTCGCCGGCGAAGTGCTCCGCGGCGGCCTGGACACCGGGCTCGCGGCGCATTGTCACGTCGCCGGCGGGCACAGCATCGACGACCCCGAGCCGAAGTACGGCATGGCGGTGACCGGTACCGCCGATCCGGCCGCGTTGCTGAGGATCGACGCCGGGCAGCCCGGCCTGCCGCTCAGCCTGACCAAGCCGATCGGCACGGGCGTGCTCAATGCCTGGCACAAGGCCACGGGCCAGGTCAGCGCGGCTGCGGTCGACGTAATGACCACGCTGAACGCCGACGCGAGCCGGCAGGCGTTGGCCGCCGGCATCACGTGCGCGACCGACGTGACCGGATTCGGCCTGCTCGGCCACCTGTTCAAGCTGGCCAGGGCGAGCGGGGTCTCCGCGGTGGTCGACCACGCGGCGGTGCCGCTCATCGAGGGCACGCGGGCGGCGGCGCGGGCAGGGTACATACCGGGCGGGAGCCGGCGGAACCTCGACTGGGTGCTCCCGCACACCGAGGTGGACGCGGTGGGCGAGGAAGACCTGCTCCTGCTCGCGGACGCGCAGACCTCGGGCGGCCTGCTCGTGGCCGGAGAACTGCCGGGAGCGCCGGTGATCGGAGAGCTTGTCCCGCGCCGCGACAGCGTCCTCATCATCCGGTAGGCGGGGCTCTATCCAGCACGGCGGCCAGTGGCGGGTTCAGCCCAGTCCGGACCGCAGGTACTGGGCAGCGATCGCGATCGCGAGGATGCCGACGACGCGGCGGATCAGGGTATCCGGGAGCCGGGACTGCATCCGGGCCCCGACGTAGCCGCCGGCGATGCCGCCGATGCCCAGCGCGATGCCGGTGGGCCAGTTCGGGGCGACCGGGCCCTCGTTGACGGACAAGATGGTGAACGTGACCACGCCCGCCAGGGAGGTCACGAACGTCGAGGCCAGGGCGGCCGGGGCGACTTCGGAAGCAGGGCGGCCGGACCCGATCAAGATGGGGGAGAGGATCGCGCCGCCGCCGATGCCGTAGATGCCGCCGACACAGCCGGTCAGGGACGCCAAGAAGACCAGCACGGGAGCCGGGATCCGGCGCGGCTGGGCTGGCCGGGCCGGGTCGCGGTCGCGGGCGGGCCGGGTGGCGGCCAGCCAGATCCCGAGCGGCAGCAGCAGGGCGGAGATCAGCAGGTCGAAGACGCGGGGGCCGGGAACCAGTTCGACCCGGATGATGGATCCGGTGATCACCCCGGGCAGGGTCCCGGTGATCAGGAGCAAGGCCAGCCGCCCGCCGGTCTGGTGCTGCCGCCGGTACCGGTACAGTGCCCCGGGCGTTGACACGACGTTGTACAGCAGGTTAGTGGGGGTGACCGCGGGACTGGGCGTGCCCAGGACGCTGACCTGGAACGGCAGCAGCAGGACCGCACCGGAGATGCCCGCCGGGGTCGCCACGGCCGAGACGGCGAAAGCCGCCGCCAGAGCCACGACCTCCGTCCACCCGGTGCCGAGCACCCCGCTACAGTAACGGCCCGCGGGTCGGACCGGTACCCCATGACCGGCAAGTTTGCGCAGGTCAAGCCCTGTTAGCAGGCAGACGGGGGTCTCGTGCGGCACCGACCTGCAGGTCCAGACCGCCCGCGCCGACGGCACGCCCGGCGGCCAGCTCAGCATCCGGATCAACCGGGTCCTCCGGCCTGACGGTGTCGCCGGCCCGGCCGGCGACGCGGGGCAGCCATGCCTGTCCGCGACCTGACGGCGGCCTGACGGCACCCAGGTCCGCGGCATCTTCGCCACCGCGAGGTACGCCCGAACGCCCGCGGGATGAATACGCCCGTTCGGTCAAAGAGCCTTGACCCGCAGGTGGAGCGGCAGGTCAGCCGATGAGCGGCCGATGCGGACGGTGAACTCGCCCGACGGGCGGACCCATGTCCCGGCCTCCTGGTCGTAGCGGGCGAACGCCCGGGCCGGCACGGTGAGCCGGGCCTCGGCGTGCTCGCCGGGGGCCGCGGTGACCGAGGCGAAGGCTGCCAGCACGCGCACCGGGCGCCCGGGCTCGGCCGCCGCCGGCTCCAGGTAGGCCTGGACGACCTCGCGGCCGGTCCGGGGCCCGATGTTGCGGAGCACGACGGTCACGCCGAGGTCGCCGTCCGGCGGCACCACCGTCGCGTCGGCCGCCGCCGACTCGTACGCCCACGTCGTGTAGCCCAGGCCGTGGCCGAACGGGAAGCGCGGCTTGGTCCCGGCGCGGTCATACCCGCGGTAGCCGATCAGCAGCCCCTCCCGGTACTCCAGCCTGCCCTCCTCGGGCACCGAGTGCAGGACCGGGCAGTCGGCCTCGGCGGCCGGGATGGTGACCGGCAGCCGGCCGCCCGGCTCGGCCTGGCCGAGCAGCACGTCGGCGAGCGCGGTGCCCATCGCCTGGCCGGGCAGCCAGGCGTAACCGACCGCGGCCACCTGGTCCGCCCACGGCATCAGCACCGGCATGCCGGCGTTCACCACCACCACGGTCCGGTCGTTCACCGCCGCGACCCGGCGCACCAGCTCGTCCTGCCGGCCGGGCAGGGCCAGCCCCGGGCGGTCGAAGCCCTCGCTCTCGGTGGCGGGCCCGGACCCGACCACCACCACGGCGGCGTCGGCCTCCCGCGCGGCCTCGACGGCCTCGCTGAGCATCATGTCGTCGTCCGGCGCGGGCACAAGCCCCAGCCGGATGGCCACCGGGCCCTGCGGCCAGTCGTCCGGCAGGAGCGTGATCCCGATCTCCGTCTCGCTCCCTGCCGCCAGGTAGACGGTCGTCCTGATCTCGCCGGGCCGGACCATGGCCTCCACCGGGTCGGCGGGCACGTCCGTGTGGCCGGCCGCCACCTCGATGCCGTTGACCCTGAGCGTCAGCCGCCCCACCCCGCCCGCGCCGATCACGTGCGGGCCGTCGTGCGTGGCCAGGTAGCAGGTGCGCAGTGCGATGGTGCCGCGGCCGCCCCAGCCGATGCCCTCGGGCAGCCCGTCCCACCAGGTGAACATGGTGGCCGCGCGATGCTCGGCAGCGGCCAGCGTGCCGTCCTGGGTGCGGAACTCGACCCGGACGCCCAGTTCCCCGGTCACCGGGTCACGCAGCGCGTACCGCGGCGGCTCCGGGACCAGGTTCCAGGTCGCGCAGCCCGGCCGCACGGTGACCCGGGCCAGGCCCGCCAGCGCCTCGGTCAGCGCGGCCGCCGGGGTGGACACGCTGACCGGGGGCACGGTCGCGCTGCCGCCGCCCTGGGTGACCGGGCTGACCGCGTTCGGGCCGATCACCGCGACGCTGCGGACCGTGCCGGGATCCAGCGGCAGCGTGTCGCGGTCGTTGCGGAGCAGCGTGAACGCCGCCGCGGCGCACCGGCGCAGCAGTGCCGGATCGGCGAGGACCGGCTCTGCTCGACCCTGGCCGTTCGCGGTGCCGTCACCGAGCGCCCCGACCCGGCGGGCCAGCCGCAGGATGCGCAGTACCTTGGCGTCGACCGCGTCCTCGCTGACCTGCCCGGCCCGGACCGCCTCGACCAGCTGGCCGCCCCACGGCCCGTTCGGGCCCGGCATGGCCAGGTCGAGCCCGGCGACGGCGGTCGCCACCGTGCTGCGCGCGGCGTGCCAGTCGGACAGCGCCACGCCGCCGAAACCCCATTCCTCCTTGAGGATGCGGCCGAGCAGCTCGCCGTGCTCGGTCATCGTGGTGCCGTTGACTTTGTTGTATCCGGTCATCACCAGGTCCACGTCCGCCTCGCGCACGCAGGCCTCGAACGGGACCAGGTACAGCTCGCGCAGCACGTGCTCGGCGATCCGCGCGTCGTAGGTCCAGCGCCCGGTCTCGAAGGCGACGGCGATCCGGGCGATCAGCACGGGGTCCTCGCCGAACGACTCGAAGCCCCGCCCGCCCAGCGGCGTGCGCATGACGTTGATCGTCGGGGCCAGCAGGACGTCGACGCCCTTGCTCCTGGCCTCGGCGCCGAGCGCGGCGGCGAGCGCCTGGACCAGGGCGGGATCCCAGCTGGCGCCGAGCGCCGACGGGCAGGGCAAGCTCGCCGCCGGGTTGCGCTCGTCCATGGTGATGCCGCGGACCCCGGCCGGGCCGTCGGACACCACCATGGACCGCAGCCCGATGGCGGGCAGCGGGCAGGTGCGCCAGTTGTCCGCGCCGGTCAGCAGGCGCACCTTGTCGTCCAGGGAGAGCGCGGCCAGCAGGCCGCGCTCGTCCCCCAGGGTCAGTATGACCATGTCGTCAGATACGGATTCTGGCTACTTATCTCCTTTCAGGCGGCGGCCTCAGGACGCGGGCCGCAGGTGCAGGATCACGTACTCGATCTCCGTCGGGTTGGGTCCCGGGTCGGTGTACGGGTTGGCCTGGCTGGGCCATCCGGTGTAATTCCTGGTGCTGAACTCGGCCCAGGACGCGCCGTACAGCAGCGGGATCACCGGGACCTGGGTGGACATGATGCCCTGCAGCGTGTTCAGCGCCGACTGCTGGGTGGACTGGCTGGTGCTGGACACGTACTGCGTGAGGGCGGACTGCGCCTGCGGGTCGTTGAACCGGCCGAAGTTGTTCGCCGCGGTCTTGCCGAGCGGCGCGCTGGTGCTGTTGTCCATCCAGTTGTAGTAGTAGTAATACGGCGTCGGGCCGTTGTTGGACCAGCGGATCATCGAGTCGAAGTTGCCGGTGGCCTGGTCGGTGAACCAGTTGGTCGGGTTCCCGATGCCATCGGCCTTGGCGTTGAAGCCGAGCTTGTTGAGCTGTGCCGTCAGCAGCTGGACGTCGAGCCAGAAGTCGCTGAACGAGATCGGGTCCTCGACCGAGAAGCTGATCGTCTTGCCGTTCTTGGTCCACTTGCCGTTGACCTTGGTGTACCCGTCGCTGGTCAGGATCGACGCGACCTTGGCCGCGTCGCCGGTGGCCGGCAGGTCGTTGGCGTACTGGGACTGCAGCAGGGACTGGTCGACCGGCAGCAGCAGGCCGCTCGAGGAGGTGGCGGGCAGCTCGTAGCCGGTCTCGCCCTGGTCCGCGAGCTGCTGCCTGTCGGCGGCATAGCTGATCGCCTGCCGGACCTTCGGGTCGTTCAGCGGCGCCTTGGTGGTGTTCAGCCACAGCGTGACGACATTGTTGGAGGTCATGTACGGATTGCTGCTGAACCACACCTTGTTGTGCGCCGGGTCCTTGGCGACGAACACGTTCTGCACGTTGGTGATGTAGTTACCCGCCCAGTCGATCTGGCCGGATTCCAGCGCCTGCTGGGCCGCGGTGTTGCTGACGTAGGACGGGAAGTCCACCTCGGGCACGTGGATCGCGCTCTTGTTCCAGTAGCCCGGGTTCGCCTTGAACAAGATGCCCTGCGGGGTGAACTTGTCCAGGACGTACGGCCCGGTGCCGACCGGGCTGGCGTCGGCGTAGGTGGCCGGGTTGCTCACCGACTGCCAGACGTGCTGGGACACGATGGCCTGGGTGCCGATGAGGTACAGGTTGCCGGCCTGCGGCTGGGCGAAGTTGAGCACCACCGTGTTCGGCCCGGTGGCGGTGGCGCTGGTCGGTGCCGGGGTGCCGGTCTGGGCCAGCGCCGGGTTCTTGGCGAGCAGGTTGAAGGTGAACGCCACGTCGGCCGCGCTGAACGGCTTGCCGTCGCTCCACTTCACGCCCGACCTGGTGGTCAGGGTCAGCGTCTTGCCGCCGTTGGAGAAGGAGTAGGCGGTGGCCAGCATCGGCACCGGCGCCTGGTTGGGGTTGAGGATGTTGAAGAAGAACAGCGGCTCGTAGTACAGGTTCGTCGAGTGCAGCGTGTAACCGGTCGAGGTCGCGGAGAACGGGTTGAACGTCTGCGTCAGCGGGGAGAGCGGAGTGCTCTCCACGACGAGGGTCTTGGTGCCCATCGCGCTTGACGATGACGAACTCTTGGCAGCCGGGGTGCTGCTGCTGGACGAACTGCAGGCCGCGACGCCGAGGGCGAGGACCACGGCCGACATTGCGGCGAGGCCGGATAGAACTCTCGGCCTAATGGATCTTTGACTCATTGCCTTAAACTCCGTTGTGCCCGGCCGACTGTCGTCGGCCTGTTGTGGTGACCGTGTCGGGGTCTGTTAACAGCAGTGGTGCGAAGGTCGGCCGGGTCCGCGAGGTGTTCGCGGTCGGCGCGTTATTGGTGTTGTGGCTGGAGCGGCCGCCTCACGGACGGCGCTCGGTGCCCTGCCGGGATGCCCTTGCCGGGCGCGGGTTATGGGGCGTGCCGCATCATGTGCCCTCTCCTTGCGGCGGATGGCTGTCCGGTCGGCTTGCCGTGGTAGGCGGGATCGGCCCGGGGCCCGGGCCGGGGTTCTGGGACATGGCGGGGTCTGCGTCCTTCGCGTGCAGCCAGCAGGCGCTGGCGTGCCCGGACGCCACCTCGATGCTCGGCGGAGCCTGCTGCGCGCAGATGGCCATCGCGAAGGGGCAGCGCGGGTGGAAACGGCATCCGGCGGGCGGGTTCACCAGGCTGGGCGGCGCGCCGCGGCCCCGCAGCGCGGGCGGCGACGGCCGGTCCGGGTCCGGTGCCGCCGCCAGCAGGAGCTGGGTGTAGGGGTGCGATGGCTGATCGGTCACGGTGGCGGCCGGGCCTTGCTCGATGATCTGGCCCGCGTACATGACCGCGATCGTGTCGCCCAGGTAGCGCGCCGACGCGATGTCGTGGGTGACGTACACGAGCGTGAGCCGTTCACGTTCCCGCAGGTCCGCGAGCAGGTTCAGCACGCCGAGCCGGATCGAGACGTCGAGCATGGACACCGGCTCGTCAGCCAGCAGGACCCGGGGCCGGACGGCTAGCGCGCGGGCGATTGCGACCCGCTGCCGCTGTCCGCCGGACAGCTCGTGCGGGTATTTGTCGGCCGTCTGCGGGCTGAGCGCGACCCGCTCGAGCAGGCTTGTTATCTCGTCGTCCAGGCTGTGGCCGCCCGGGCCGAGCCCATGGATCCGCAGCGGCCTGGCCAGGTGATACCGAACGGTGTGCACCAGGTTGAGCGACGCGAACGGGTCCTGCAGGACCATCTGCACCTGGCCGGCGTACTCGCGTGCGTCCCGCCGCGCGGCCGGGCTGCCGTCCAGCAGCAGCTCGCCGGAGGTGGGGCGGATGAGCCGGGCCAGCATCTGGGTCAGGGTGGACTTCCCGCAGCCGCTCTCGCCTACCACCGCCGTGATGCTGGCCTCCGGCACCGCGAGCGAGACGTCATCGACCGCGTGCACCACGGCGCCGCGCTGGGTCCGCCTGCCCCGCCGGTGCACGCGGAAGTGCTTGACCAGCGACCGTGCCTCGAGCACGGGCGTGCCGGTCACCGGAAGGGCCGCGGCTGTGCTCGGCGATGTCATGCGGCACCTCCCTCAGTGTCGGCGGGCGTGTCGGCGGGCACGGGGCCGGGGTCAGGGTCAGGGTCAGGGCTGGGCTCTGGCTCGGGGCGGGCCAGCTCGGCTGGCGGCGGCGCCGAGCCGTCCTGCAGCCAGCACGCGGCGACCCGCGGGTCCTGCGTGTCGGCCCGGCCGACCGGCCGCAAGGGGGGAAGCTCGGTCCTGCACCGCTCCATCACGTAGCCGCACCGGGGGTGGAACGGGCACCCGGCCGGCGGGCTGCGCAGGTCCGGAGGCGAGCCGGGGATGCCGGTCATGTGCACGCGGGGCCCGTGCAGGGACGGGAAGGAACCGAGCAGGCCCAGCGTGTAGGGGTGCCGCGGGGCGCGGAACAGGGCCGTAGCCGGCGCCCGCTCCGCGATGCGGCCTCCGTACATGATCGCGATGGAGTCCGCGATCTCGATCAGCAGCGACAGGTCATGGGTGATGAACAGCACCGCGAAGCCCAGCCGGTCCCGCAGCGCGGCGAGTTCCTCGAGGATCTCGCGCTGGGTGACCACGTCCAGGGCGGTGGTCGGCTCATCCATGATCACCATCTGCGGTTCGAGCGCGAGCGCCATGGCGATCATGACCCGCTGCCGCATCCCGCCGGACAGCTCGTGCGGATAGCTGCGCAGCCGGTCGGCGGTGATGCCCACCATGTCGAGCAGTTGCACCGCCCGGTCCCGCCGCGCCGCCCGGTCCATGTCCGGCCGGTGCGCCCGCAGCACGTCGCCGAGCTGGTCGCCGATGGACATGACCGGGTTGAGCGCGTGCATGGCGCTCTGCAGCACCACCGCGACGTGCGCCCAGCGCAGACGCCGCAACTGCGCCTCGTCCGCGGCCAGCAGGTCGATCTCGCGGCCCTCGCCCAGGTGAAACAGGACCGAGCCGCCGGTGATCACGCCCGGCGCGCGCAGCAGCCGGGTCGCGGCGTACGCGAACGTGGACTTGCCGCTGCCGCTCTCCCCAGCCAGCCCGAGCACCTCCCCCCGGTGCAGGACCAGGTCGGCGTCCAGGACCGCGTGCACCGCGTCCGCGCCGATGCCGTAGTCGACGCACAGGCCGGTGACCTCGAGCAGCGGCTCGCCCGGCCGCGGGCGGCCCGCCTCGGCCGGCTGATCCAGCGTCCCCACGTGAAGCAATGTCATAACCTGGCCTTCTCAGTTGCGGGACGGGCGGAAGCCGCGGGGGATACCGGAGCGCGGGACCGGGTCACCGGCGTCACGCCCAGCGGGAAGCGCCGCGGCAGGCCCGCCTTCCTGGCCTGCCACCTGGACAGCCCGGCGGCGCGCAGCCGGGGGTTGATGAACTCGTCGATCCCGAAGTTGAGCAGGGCCAGCGAGGTGCCGAGCAGGGCCACCGCGAGCCCGGGCGGCACCCACCACCACCAGTACCCGTTCTGGGCGGCCGTCTGGCTCTGCGCCCAGAACAAGATCGTGCCCCAGCTCCAGTGCGTTCCGTTGATCAGGCCGAGGAACGCCAGCGCCGTGTAGGTGCCGACACCGTAGATGACGGTGAACAGGAACGAGGAGGCGATGATCGGCACCAGGCCGGGCAGGATCTCGAAACCGATGATCCGCCAGCCGCGCTCGCCGATGATGCGCGCTGACTGGACGAAGTCCCGGTTCCGCAGCGACAGCGTCTGCACCCGGAGCACCCGCGCGCCCCACGCCCAGCCGGTGACCGCGATGATCAGCCCGATCAGCAGGTCGCTCGGGTTGGCGTCCTTCGGCAGGAACCCGGTCAGCACGATGAGCAGCGGCAGGGCGGGCAGCACCAGCCCGATGTTGATCAGCATGGAGAGCAGGTCGTCGACGAGGCCGCCGACATACCCCGAGGTCACCCCGATGATGACC
>Ga0335078_10016819_pt1 | contig 10864 bp, 6 predicted proteins | sample Lox_Sample_32_FD_206711 | JGI IMG/M metagenome (GOLD analysis project Ga0335078, IMG submission 206711) | Soil microbial communities from Loxahatchee National Wildlife Refuge, Florida, United States - Lox_Sample_3.2 | ecosystem: Environmental > Terrestrial > Soil > Wetlands | place: USA: Florida... | reverse complement strand
CGTAACGGGGCCGGACGTTGACCATATAGTCCTCGACCGCATCCACCGCCCACGGCATTACCGTCAGGACCGTGCGCCGCCGGGGCGGCGACCCCTTGGACGCCTTGCCCCAGCGGACTTCCAGCTTCCCGAACCTTCCCAGCTCAGGAGCTTCCGCGTTGCGGTACCAGTCGGTGACGTCCAGCTTCGATGTCTCGGTGCACCGCAGCCCCCACGCATACATCACCTTGAACACAGTCGCGTCCCGGTAGGCCGCCAGCGCTCCCTTACGGCCCGACCGGGCTACTTCGTCCACCCGGCCGTCGGCGTAATCGAAGAACCGCTGCAGCTCCTCGCGGGTCATCGGCCGCCGGTCCGGGTTCCCCTCGTAGTCCGTCAGGTGCGTGGTGGTGTTGGACTCGAAGCAGATCCGCGACGGATGCGTGCCGAACCGGGCCTGGCACTCCTCAGCCCACCGGTACTGCGGCGCGATCAGGTAACTCTCGAACGACCGGATCGCGTCATGATAGTTGCGGATAGTGCTCTTCGCCCTGCCAGCCACGCCGACCAGGTCAGCGGACCAGTCATCCAGATGCGATGCGGTCCAGTTCCACGGGTACTCGCACGCGTGGTCGAGGAACTGCCGCACCACCGCCTGCCGCTGCCTGATCGTCTTGGGCGACAGGCCCCGCCCGCCGGCCTGCTGCTTGGCCCAGCCCTCCAGCATCGCCTCCAGGACCGCGTCTTCCTCGCGCAGCAGCGCGACCCCGCTGACCAGCTCCAATCTGGCCGAACCCACAGGCTCACCAGCCCCACCTGCCACCCTGACCTCCTTACCGGACAAAGGCAGAATCTTGCACCAGACGAGAGATAACATGCAAACCAGCCGGTCAGGGCCACAACCGCAACACTTGTCGCTAGACGCTTCCCCCGCAGGTCCGCAGGTCGCGACCAACCTGATCGTGCATCAGATGAAATTCAGCGGGGTTGTACGAACTCGGGGTCCTCGTCGCGCCGCCTGGCGCGGGGAAGACGGTCATGGGCTGCGGCGTGATCGCCCGGCACAAGGTGCCGGCACTGATCCTGGTCGACCGGACTCCGCTGGTAGACCAGTGGAAGGAGCGGCTGCGTGAACACCTGGGTCTTGGCCCCAAGGACATCGGCCAGCTCGGTGGCGGCAAGAAGACGAAACTCACCGGCCGGATCGACCTGGCAACGCTGCAGTCACTCGCTCGGGCAGATGACCCGGCAGCGATCCTTTCTGAGTACGGCCTGGTCATCGTAGATGAATGCCACCATGTCGCGGCCCACACGTTCGCGCGGGCGATCCAGTCGATACCGGCACGGCGCTGGCTCGGGCTCACCGCGACGCCGAAGCGGGCGGATGGCCGTGAGGAGATCATGTTCATGCACTGCGGACAGGTGCGACACAAGATCCCCAGCGCGACGGACCTCATCCAGGAACTGCATGTTCACCCGACCGCCACCACGATCCGTGACGACATCGACAGCGACACGCCCGGCATCCTTCAGTCGATCATCATCCCGGCACTCGTGTCCGACCGGATCCGCACCAAGCAGATCATCGACGACGTCGTCCACGCGATCAGGCGCGGCCGTAACTGCCTGGTGATGGCAGGACGGACCGAGCACGTCGACCAGCTCGCCGCCGAACTGAACACCCGCAACTTGACGCCGATGGTGCTGCACGGCTCTATAACCCCTGGAAAGCGGCGTGTCATCCTGAAGCAGCTCGCGGACTGGGACCCGGTACACGCCCGCGAGCCGATGCTGCTGGCGGCAACGGCCAGCTACATTGGCGAAGGCTTCGACTGCCCAGCGCTTGACACGCTCTTCCTGTGCTCACCGTCCTCCTCGGAGTCGATCATCACGCAGAACGTCGGCCGGATCATGCGTGATCTGCCGGGGAAAACGACGGCCGAGGTACACGACTACGCTGACACCAAAGTGCCTATGCTGACCCGCATGCACGGGAAAAGGCTTACTGCCTACAGGAGGATCGGCTTCACCAACCCGGTGATCGGTGAGATCCCGCTGTTCCCCGGCACCGAGATGGCCGCCCCAGCGATCGCCGCACCAGCGCCGGCGCGCCCATCCGAACCCGCTGCCGTATCGGCAGCGGAAGTCAGGGCGTGGGCAAAGGAAAACGGTCTCGACGTCCCCGCCCGCGGCCGCCTCCGCCCAGAGATCTGGGATCAGTACCGCGCCGCGCATCCAACGTGACCGCCCACAACCGCTCGTGCCGACGCCAGCGACACATCAGCACGAGTCACAGCCAATCGCAATGTCAACTGCCGATGAGATGCTGCCCAGAGCAGGCACCTCATGTCCCTGCCATGGCACCTCATCGGGCATGCGTGTTGACGCCGCCGCCCACGCGTCGGGCCTTGGGCCGACACGACCAAGTGTGTCATTATCGTTTGCACTGCGGGCCGGTGTTGCACAGGCAGGTCCGGCCGCCCGCTTCGTAAGGAATGTTGTGCTCGTGGTCGCACTGGGCGGCGGGCCGGCGGCAGACCGGGCTGGTGCAGGTCGCGTGCCGCACCTGAGACAAATGCGTCAGCATGACCCCGGCGTCGTGGCCTTTGGCTTCATGCCGGTGGTCGCAGGGGTCGGTGGTGGCCGGGTCGATCGTGACAATTAGGTCGGGTCCGGGGCCGAGGGTGCGCAGCGGCGCTGGCCAGGTCGCGGGCCAGCCACGGGTCGACCGGGGCCCCGGGACCCAGCCCGGACAGCTCGCCCGGCCGGCCGGCCAGGCGGGTCAAGGTGGCCAGCGGGACGGTCAGCGTGACCCGGCTCGCGAACCCCGCGGGCGCAGCACCAGGGCCGGTGCCCTGGTCCTGGCCGGGGCGGGAGTCCTGGCCCAGGAGCAGGTCCAGCAGGGCGCGGGCCCGCAGCTCGTCCATCCCGCCGTCCAGCCCGGCCGCCTTCAGCTCCCGGGCCCGGGAGCTGATCCGCTCATCGGCCGCCAGCACCTGCTCCGGGGACAGCTCCCGGCCCGCCAGCGCCGCGTTACCGGAGTCCTCGGCCCACCGCTCCACCCGCGCGAACCGCGCCCCGGTCTCCCGCCGCTTCTTCGCTTTCGCGGGGGCGACCTTCATTACGGCGCGGGTGATCGCGGCGCGCAGGCTGCCCGGGGTCAGCGAGGCGGCCCGGTCCAGCACCTCCTGCTCGGCGGCGCCGGCCTCGGCCTCATCGAGCAGGCCGGTGGCGGCGGCGATGATCCGGGCCTTGGAAAGGCTCACGGTGCCGTCGCGCAGCGCCGCGCTCGTGCCGGGCAGGTGGCTGCCCAGGTGACCGGCCGTGCCGATCAGCTCACCAGCCCGCCACCGGGACTCCCCCAGCGCGCACGCCACCTCATCCGCAGTGAACTCGGCATCGTCCGGGGCGGGGTTGCGCCGGTCCAGCTCGGCGACCACGGCGAGCTTGCGCGCGGCCGCGTGGGCCTCGACCCGGTCCCACGCGCACATGACGCCGACCAGCTCGGCCTCGGACACGCCGGCGAACCGGTCACCGTTCGCGGCGGCGTCGGCGGCCACCGCCAGCTGCGCGCACCCGGGCAGCACGTCGAAGACCATCCCCGGGCCGAACGCCGCCGCCGGGCTAGACGACTCGCCGGGGAAGACCCCCGCCGAGCCCGGCTGGCCCGGGCCGCGGCGGCCCGTGCTGGCCGCTTCCACGGCGAGCAGGTCATCGGCGGCCGCCTACCGGATCTCCGCGAGCTCCTCCGCGGTGAGCGGTGCGTAGTCCTCGTACTCTTCCGGCTCGGGCGGCTCGTCGTGCTCGCGGGCCCGGTCCAGCCAGGACGCCCGTTCCGGGTCGCGGTCCAGCCAGGCGAGATCGCCGTCCCACCCGGGGTCCGCGGGGGCCGGCGACGCGGGCATGAACCACCACCCATTCGGGATGAAGGGTATTTAACTTCACCAAACATAATAGCGAAAATCGTTCATGATCACTAGGTTATCCGCCTATTAGAGACGAAATTCAAATAAAGATGAGCGGGAGTGATGTGACTCGGGAGCGGGCTGAGGGAGGCTTAGAGCGATCGTACGGGGGCGCTGGCGCGTATCACTGGTCACGGCAGCGCTGACGGGTAACAATTACCGCCATCGTGAGCCGGGCCGGGGTCGGCGCCGTACATATGGATATAAGGGCCAGGGGTGGCGGAGGTGGGCGTGGCGCGACGTGGGGGGCTGACTCTCGCCGTCTGCGCGGCTGCGCTCCTGCTGGCCGGCCCGGCGGTACTGGCCGTTCCGGCCCACGCGGCCGCGCGGGTCGGCGCCGGCCGCGGCGGCCTGCCCGGGCCCCGCCCCGGCTGCCCGGCGCAGCAGGGCATGGTCGCGCCCGCCGCCGCGCCGTGGGCGCAGCGGGAGCTCGGCTTCGCCTCGGTCTGGCCGCGGACCAGGGGAGCCGGCGTGACGGTTGCGGTGGTCGACAGCGGCGTGGACGCGAACCCGCAGTTCGGGGACCGGGTCATCCCCGGCCCCGATCTGGTCGCCGGGACCAGGCCCGGCATCCCGCCCGGCGCCGACTGCGTGGGCCACGGCACCGCGGTGGCCAGCATCATCGCGGCCGCGCCGGTGCCGGGCGTCTCGTTCACCGGGGTCGCCCCGGCGGCGCGGATCCTGTCCGTGAAGATCAGCGGCACGGACACGTTCCCGACCTCGGTGACCCCGCGGGGGATCATGGACGCGGTGCAGTTCGGCGCCGACGTCATCAACCTGTCGCTGGCCACCCCGGACGACGTCCGGGGCCTGCGGAGCGCCGTCGAGTACGCGCTGCACCACAACGTGGTCGTGGTGGCCGCGGCCGGCAACGACATCGGGCAGGGCGGCACCGGCGCGAACGACGGGAACAACGGGAACAACGGGTCCGGCCCGTTCTACCCCGCCGCCTACCCGGGGGTGCTCGCGGTCGGCGCGGTCGGGCCCGGCGGGGTCCTGGCCGGCTTCTCCGACCGGTACACCCCGGTCGGGGTCACGGCGCCCGGGGTGAACGTCACCAGCGCCTACCCGGGCACCTTCCCCGCCGCCTACGACGCGGCGCAGAACGGCACCAGCTTCGCCGCGGCCTTCGTGTCCGGGGTGGTCGCGCTGGTCAGGTCCGCTCACCCCGGGCTGAACGCGGCCCAGGTGGTGGCCCGGATCGAGGCCACCGCGCACGGCGGGACCAGCCCGGGAACCGGGCACGGCCTGGTCGACCCGGTCCGGGCCGTGACCGCGGTGCTGCCCGCCGAGCAGGCCGGCGCGGCCAGCGGCCAGGCCACCGCGGCGCCGTCCGGCGTCTCCGCGCGCACGGTGACGCTGGCGGCGATCGCCGGGTCGTTCGGCCTCGTGGTCGTCGTGCTGACGGCGGTGCTCGTCATCCGCCGCCGGCCGGAAACCGGGCGGTTAGGACGGCACGCGCGCTAGGGCCACGGTCACGGTCCCGCCGGCGACGGGGTGCGGGTCGCCGCCCACCTCGGCGGCGGGTCTGACCTCCAGGCCGACCGCGAGCGTCTCGGCCGCGAGGAACCCGGCGTGGGCCCGGACCGCGTCCGCGACCGCGCCGTCGGCGCCGATGTCGAGCCGGATCCGGTCCGAGACCGCCAGCCCGGCGTCCCGGCGGGCCTGCTGCACGATCCGCACCACGTCACGCGCCGTGCCCTCGGCCGCCAGCTCCGGGGTCACCCGCAGGTCCAGCGCGATCAGCCCGGTGTTGCCGGGCAGCGCCGACGTCGAATCCGGATCGGCCGCGGCCAGCCTGAGCTCGTACTCGCCGGGCTCAAGCTCGACACCGGCCGCCTCGATCCGGTCGCCCTGCTGGCCGGACCGGGTCCAGGAACCGGCCTTGACCGCCCGGATGACCTGCTGCACCTGCCCGCCGAGCCGGGGCCCGAGTACCCGCGGGTTCACCGCCAGCTCGAACCGGCCCAGGCTGGCCGGCTCGCCGGACAGCTCGACCGCCTTGACGTTGACCTCCTCGGCGATCAGCCCGGTGAACGGGGCCAGCGATCCGGCGGCCGGGTGGGCGATGGTCAGCGAGGCCAGCGGCAGCCTGACCCGCAGCTGGTGCGCCTTGCGCAGGCCGAGCGCGGTGCTGCAGACGATGCGGACCAGGTCCATCGCCCCGGTCAGCTCCTGGTCATCCGGCCAGTGCGAAACGTCGGGCCAGTCCTCCAGGTGCACAGAAGCGCCGCCGGTCAGCCCGCGCCAGATCGCCTCGGTGGTCAGCGGCAGCAGCGGCGCGGCCGCCCGCGTCACGGTCTCGAGCACCGTCCAGAGCGTGTCGAGCGCGGCCGGCTCGCCGGCCCAGAACCGGCTCCGCGACCGCCGGATGTACCAGTTGGTCAGCACCTCCAGATGGTCCCGGAGGGCCTGGCAGGCGGCGCCGACGTTGTAGCCGTCGAGCAGGGTCTCGATCTCGGTCACCGCCGCACGGGTCTTGGCCAGGATGTACCGGTCCAGGACGTGCTCGGACGATACCGAACGGGCCGCCTGATACGCCTCGGCATTGGCGTACAGCGCGAAGAAGTACCAGGAGTTCCACAGCGGCAGGATGGCCTGCCGGACGCCTTCGCGGATGCCCTGCTCGGTGACGATCAGGTTCCCGCCGCGCAGCACCGGACTGGCCATCAGGAACCAGCGCATCGCATCCGAGCCGAACGTGTCGAACACCTCGTTCACGTCCGGGTAGTTGCGCAGGCTCTTGGACATCTTCGCCCCGTCGTTGCCGAGCACGATGCCGTGGCTCACGCAGGAGCGGAAGGCGGGCCGGTCGAACAGCGCGGTGGCCAGCACGTGCAGCGTGTAGAACCAGCCGCGGGTCTGGCCGATGTACTCCACGATGAAGTCGCCGGGGTAGTGCGAGTCGAACCACTCCCGGTTCTCGAACGGGTAGTGCACCTGGGCGAACGGCATCGACCCCGACTCGAACCAGCAGTCCAGCACCTCGGGCACCCGGCGCATGGTCGACCGGCCCGTCGGGTCGTCCGGGTTCGGCCGGGTCAGCTCGTCGATGGCCGGCCGGTGCAGGTCGTCGGGGCGCACCCCGAAGTCCCGCTCGAGTTCGTCCAGCGAGCCGTACACGTCGGTCCGCGGGTAGGCCGGGTCGTCGCTCTGCCAGACCGGGATGGGGGAGCCCCAGAACCGGTTCCGGCTGATCGACCAGTCCCGCGCCCCGGCCAGCCACTTGCCGAACGAACCGTGCTTCACGTGCTCGGGCACCCAGGTGATCTGCTCGTTCAGCTCGACCATCCGGCCGGAGAACTTCGTCACCGCGACGAACCAGCTCGACACGGCCTTGTAGATCAGCGGGTTGCGGCACCGCCAGCAGTGCGGGTAGGAGTGGGTGTACGTTTCCTTGCGCACCAGGTTTCCCTGCTCGCGCAGCTTCGCGGTGATGCCCGGGTTGGCGTCGAAGACGTGCTGGCCCGCGAAGTCGGTCACCACCGGGGTGAAGCGGGCCTGCTCGTCCACCGTCAGCACCGTCGGGATGCCGGCCGCGTTGCAGGCCAGGGCGTCGGCCTCGCCGTAGGCGGGTGCCATGTGCACCACCCCGGTGCCATCCTCGGTGGTCACGTCGTCAGACAGGATCACCCGGAACGCGTTCCCCGTGTCGAACTCCTCGGTATCAGCGAGGTAGCCGAACAGCGGCTGGTACCGCCGGCCGGCCAGCTCGGCGCCGGTCAGCGTGCCTTCGATCGCGGCGCCTTCCAGTTCGCGCTCGTAGGCGGCCTGCCGGTCCCGGGCCAGGATGTACCGCTCGCCGTCCTTTTCGAGAACCACGTAGCTGATGTCCGCGCCGACCGCGACGGCCAGGTTGGACGGCAGCGTCCACGGCGTGGTGGTCCAGGCCAGCAGCCACTCCCCGGTCTCCAGCTTGAACCGGACGGTCACCGACGGGTCCTGCCGCTCGGCGTAGGTGTCGTCGTCCATCCGCAGCTCGTGGTTGGACAGCGGGGTCTCGCACCGCCAGCAGTACGGCAGCACCTTGAAGCCCTGGTAGACCAGGCCCTTGTCCCACAGCTGCCGGAAGGCCCACATGACGCTCTCCATGTAGGGGACGTCGAGCGTCTTGTAGTCGTGCTCGAAGTCGACCCAGCGCGCCTGCCTGGTCACGTAGTCCTGCCACTCGTGCGTGTAGCGCAGCACGGACTCGCGGCAGGCCTGGTTGAACTTGTCGATGCCCATCGCGACGATGTCAGCCTTGCCGGAGATGCCGAGCAGGCGTTCGGCCTCCACCTCGGCGGGCAGCCCGTGGCAGTCCCAGCCGAACCTGCGCTCCACCCTTCTGCCCTGCATGGTGCGGAAGCGCGGCACCAGGTCCTTGACGTAACCGGTGATCAGATGGCCGTAATGGGGCAGCCCGTTGGCGAACGGCGGCCCGTCGTAGAACACGAACTCGTCGTCGGCCGGGCGCTGCCGGACCGACTCGCGGAACGTGTCGCCGGCCTCCCAGTAGTCCAGCAGCTCGCGCTCGAGCGCGGGGAAGTCGGGCTGGGCGGGTACGTCGGTGTGCCCGGTACGCGGGTAGACGGCCATGGATTGTGTCCTCGTGGTGCTGCGTGCCTGGTCCACGAGGACGACGCGCCCGCTCCCGCGCGGGCGTACCGCGGTACCACCTCGCTTGCCGCCGGGGACCCGGCGGCCGCTCGTCAGCCGGCTGTGACGGGCCGGACCCGCCCGGTTCTACTCGGGCCAGGCGCGAACGCCGGCCCTTTCTTCCGGGGGCTCCCCGGTGATAGCCGGATCATCGCCTTGGGACTGTAAGCCTAGCCGCTGCCGCGGGTATTCCGGGCCAGGTTATTACGCGCCGTTCAGCCACGCGTCGATGCCGGCCAGCAGCCGGGCCCGGACCGGCTCCGGCGCGGCCGACGACTGCACCGACATGCGGGCCAGGTCGGCCAGTTCGGCGTCGGTGAATCCGTGCGCCTGGCGGGCGATCTCGTACTGCGCAGTCAGCCGGGTGCCGAACAGCAGCGGGTCGTCGGCGCCGAGCGCGACCGGCACGCCCGCCTCGACCAGGCGGCGCAGCGGGACCTGGGCCGGGGACGCCGCCACGCCGAGCGCGACATTGGACGACGGGCACACCTCGCAGGTAACCCAGTCGGCGGCCAGCCGCTTGACCACGGCGGGCTCCTCGGTGGCCCGGATGCCGTGGCCGATCCGGTCCGCGTGCAGGTCGTCCAGGCAAGCCTCGACGCTGGCCGGCCCGGCCAGCTCCCCGCCGTGCGGGACCAGGAGAAGCCCGGCCCGTTCGGCGATCCTGAACGCGGCGCCGAACTCGCGCGCGGCCCCCCGCCGCTCGTCGTTGGACAGGCCGAACCCGGTCACCCCCCGCCCGGCGTACTGGGCCGCCAGCCGGGCCAGGGTCCTGGCCTCCAGCGGGTGCTTGGTCCGGTTCGCCGCCACGATCACGCCGATGCCGACCCCGGTGGCCGCCGCCGCGTCCGCGGCCGCGTCCAGGACCAGCTCGATCATGTCGGTGATGCCGCCGAACCGGCCGGCGTACCCGGACGGGTCAACCTGGATCTCCAGCCAGCCCGACCCGTCCGCCCGCTCGTCCTGCGCGGTCTCGGTCAGCAGCCGGCGCACGTCGTGCGGGCCGCGCAGCACCGAACGCGCCGTGTCGTACAGCCGCTGGAACCGGAACCAGCCGCGCTCGTCGGTGCCGCTCAGCCGGGGCGGCCAGTCCTCGGTGAGCGCGAGCGGCAGCCGGATCCCCCGCTCGCGGGCCAGCTCGACCAGCGTCCTGTGACGCATCGACCCGGTGAAGTGCAGGTGCAGGTGCGCCTTGGGCAGGGCGGCCAGCGGCCTCGGCGTTATCTCGCCTCCGCGAGCAGCTTGGCCATCCGGTTGATGCCCTCTTCCAGGTCGGCGTCGCCGAGCGCGCAGGAAAGCCGGAAGTACCCCGGCGTGCCGAACGCCTCGCCCGGGACCACCGCCACCTCCGCCTCGTCCAGGATCAGCCCGGCTAGTTCGGCCGAGGTCCGCGGCCGCTGCCCGCCGATCTCGGTGCCGAGCAGCCCCTTGACGCTCGGGTAGCAGTAGAAGGCACCCTGCGGCTCCGGGCAGATCACGCCGGGAATCTCGTTCAGCATCCTGGCCATGGTCTGCCGGCGCCGGTCGAACGCCGCGCGCATCTCGGCCACCGCGGACAGGTCCCCGGACACGGCGGTGAGCGCGGCCGCCTGGGCCACGTTGCAGACGTTGGAGGTGGCGTGGCTCTGCAGGTTCGCCGCCGCGCTGACCACGTCCTTCGGGCCGATCATCCAGCCGACCCGCCAGCCGGTCATCGCGTACGTCTTGGCCACGCCGTTCAGCACTACGCAGGTGTTCGCCGTCTGCGGCGCCTGGACCGGGATCGAGGAGAACGTCGCGCCGCCGTAGACCAGGTGCTCGTAGATCTCGTCGGTGACCACCCACAGGCCGTGCGCCGCGGCCCACTCGCCGATCTGCCGGACCTGCTCGGGGGGGTAGACGGCCCCGGTCGGGTTGGACGGCGACACGAACAGCAGCACCTTGCTGCGGGCGGTCCTGGCCGCCTCGAGGTCCTCGACCGAGGCCAGGTAACCGGTTTGCTCGTCGGTGTGCACTGGCACCATCACCCCGCCGGCCAGCGCGATGGCCTCGGGATAGGTGGTCCAGTAGGGAGCCGGCACGATGACCTCGTCGCCCGGGTCGAGCAGGGTGGCGAACGTCTGGTAGACGGCCTGCTTGCCGCCGTTGGTGACCAGCACCTGGCCGGCCTCGACCTGGTAGCCGGAATCCCGCGCCGTCTTGGCCGCGATCGCCTGCCTGAGCTCGGGCAGCCCGGCCGCCGGGGTGTACTTGTGGAAGCGCGGCTCGGCGCACGCCCGCTGGGCGGCCTCGACGATATAGCC
>Ga0335078_10016818_pt1 | contig 10864 bp, 11 predicted proteins | sample Lox_Sample_32_FD_206711 | JGI IMG/M metagenome (GOLD analysis project Ga0335078, IMG submission 206711) | Soil microbial communities from Loxahatchee National Wildlife Refuge, Florida, United States - Lox_Sample_3.2 | ecosystem: Environmental > Terrestrial > Soil > Wetlands | place: USA... | reverse complement strand
CGAGGCGCTCCTTGAGGTCGGCGATGCTGGTGGCGAGGCACAGGATCGCCATCACCTCGGAGGCGACCACGATGTCGAAGCCGTCCTCGCGCGGCACGCCGTTGGCGGTGCCGCCGAGCCCGACCACGATCTGGCGCAGCGCGCGGTCGTTCATGTCGACCACGCGCCGCCAGGCTACGCGCCGCACGTCGAAGCCGAGCGGGTTGCCCTGGTAGATGTGGTTGTCGATCATCGCCGCGAGCAGGTTGTTGGCCGCGGCGATGGCAGCGAAGTCGCCGGTGAAGTGCAGGTTGATGTCCTCCATCGGCACCACCTGCGAGTAGCCGCCGCCGGCGGCGCCGCCCTTCACGCCGAACACCGGCCCGAGCGCCGGCTCGCGCAGGCACATGATCGCCTTGTGCCCGAGGAGGTTGAGCGCATCGCCGAGTCCGACGGTGGTGGTGGTCTTGCCCTCGCCCGCCGGCGTCGGCGAGATGGCGCTCACCAGGATCAGCTTGCCGTCGGGGCGGCCCTGAAGCTGCGACAGGTAGTCGAGCGACACCTTCGCCTTGTAGTGCCCGTAGGGCTCGAGGGCGTCATCCGGAATCCCCAGCCGCTCCTTCGCCAGCGGCACGATCGGGCGCATCTTGGCGCGCTGTGCGATCTCGATGTTGCTCGGAAAGGGTGCAGAAGGGGCTGCCGGTGTGTTGGCCATGGCGTGGGGGGGATGGGTTGGGGGATTAAGGGTTGGTGATGCTACCAGAGGCGCGTGACCGGATCGCCTTACCCTTGCTTATGGCGCCCATTACAATGGCTCACGGGCAGCGCGGGGCGTTTTCCATGTTGTGGCTCAAAGCCTTCCACGTTGTCTTCGTAGTGACCTGGTTCGCCGGGCTGTTTTATTTGCCGCGGCTGTTCATCTACCACGTCGCCACCCCCGAGGCCGCCGGCCGCGAGCGCTTCGCCGTCATGGAGCGGCGGCTGTTTGCGATCATGACCATCGGTGCCGGCGGCGCCCTCGCCTTCGGGCTGGCGATGCTGGCCGCGGCCCCCGGGTACCTCGCGTTCCCGTGGCTGCGCGTGAAGCTCGTGCTGGTCGCGCTGCTGGTCGGCTATCACGGCTGGTGCTACGCGCTGATGCGGGCGCTGCGCGGCGGGCCGGGGGTGCACTCGCAGCGCTGGTACCGGCTTTTCAACGAGGTGCCGGCGCTGCTGCTGATCGCGATCGTGATTCTCGCGGTCGTCAAGCCCTGAGCGGGGCTACCAGATCCGCACGCGGTCCTCGGGCTTGAGATAGAGCTTGTCGCCCGGCTGCACGCCGAACGCCTCGTACCAGGCGTCGATGTTCGGCAGCGGCCCGTTGACGCGGAATTTGTCGGGGCTGTGCACGTCCGAGAGCACCAGCTCGCGCAGCGCGCCATCGCGGTACTTGGCTCGCCAGACCTGCGCGTAGGCGAGGAAGAAGCGCTGCGCACCGGTGAGCCCGTCGATCACCGGCGCCGCGGCCCCGTGGAGCGAGATCCGGTACGCCTCGTAGGCCATGTTGAGGCCGCCGAGATCACCGATGTTCTCGCCGATGGTGTTGGCGCCGTTCACCTTGAGCCCCGGCAGCGCCTCGAAGGCCGAGTATTCGCGGATCAGACGCGCGGTGCGCGCACTGAACACCTGTGCGTCCTGCGGCGTCCACCAGTCCTCGAGGGCGCCATCGGGACCGAATTTGCGGCCCTGGTCGTCGAAGCCGTGACCGATCTCGTGCCCGATCACCGCTCCGATGGCGCCGTAGTTGACGGCGGGATCCGCGTTCGGGTCGAAGAACGGCGGCTGCAGGATGGCCGCCGGAAACACGATCTCGTTGTTCGAGGGGTTGTAGTAGGCGTTGATGTCCTGGGGATTGAGCTGCCACTCGGCGCGATCCACCGGCTTATCGAGTCGCGCCACCTGGTAGCTCCAGTGCCACTCGGCCGCACGCCGCGCGTTGCCGATCAGGTCGTCGCGGCGGATCACGAGCTGCGAATAGTCCTTCCACTCATCCGGGTACCCGATCTTGAGGGCGAAGGTGGCGAGCTTCTCATGCGCACGCGAGCGCGTCTCGGTGCTCATCCAATCGAGCGCGTCGAGGCGCTCGTTGAGGGCGGCGAGCAGGTCACCGCACAGCGCCAGCATCTTCGCCTTCGAGTCGGGCGGGAAGTACTTCGCGACATACAGGCGTCCGATCGGCTCGCCGAGTGCGGCGTTCACCTCATCGACGGCGCGCTTCCAGCGCGGGCGCTGCTGCGGCTGGCCGCGCAGCTGCTGGTCGTAGAAGGCAAAGTGCGCGGCATCGAAGCGGCGCGGCAGGTACTGCGCGTGGCCGGAGAGATACTGGAAAGTCAGCCACGCCTGCAGCGTCGTCAGCGGCGTGCGCTCGAAGAGCTGCGCGAGGTCCTTGATGGCGCCGAGCTCGGCCAGCACCAGCTCCTGGCGGGAGCCAAGCTGCGCGGACTCGAGGAACGCAGCCCACGGGAAGCCCGGCGCATATTCGAGGAGCTGCTGCCGGCTGCGCGGGTTCCAGGTGGCCTCGACGTCACGGCGCTTCTCGATCGGCCACTGCACGCGTGCCACCGCAGTCTCGAATGCAAGGATGTCGCGCGCCGCAAGCTGCGGCTCGCCGCTGCCCGCCAGCGTGAGCATCTCGGTGATGTACGCCAGGTACTTCTCGCGCAGCGCTTTGAGCGCGGCATCGTCCTTGAGGTAGTAGTCGCGGTCCGGGAGCCCGAGGCTCGATTCGCTGATCACGACCGCGTAGCGATCGGGATGGCGGAAGTCGGCCGGCAGATCGATGTCGAACAGCGAGGCGAAACCAGGCAGCGCGAACAGGCGCGCCAGCGCCTCGCGGCTCGAGGCGGCACCGATGCGCTTCAGGTCCGCCTGTGCCGGGGCAAGCCCCGCCGCCTCGATGGCGGTCTCGTCCATGTAGCTCGCGTAGTAGTCGCCGATCTGCTGCTCCGGCGTGCCGGCAGCCGGGTGCGCCGCGGCCGCCGTCTCGATGATCGAGCGGACACGTTCCGTGGAAAGCTCCTCGAGCGCGTTGAAGGGTCCGAAGCTGGAATGATCCGCCGGGATCGTGAAGCCCTCGTTCCAGGAACCGTTGGCGTAGGCGAAGAAATCATCGCCCGGGCGCACGCGATGATCGCCCGCGGAAGTGTCGACGCCGAAATCGCCGATCGCCGGCCGCGCCGGCGCGGCCGGCGGCGGCGGGTCGTCGCTCACGGCCGCGGGCGCGGCAGATGCGGGAGCGGTGGCGGGGGCAGAGGAAACCGCAGCCTCCCTGGCAGACTTCGTGGCACAGGCGACGAGGGCGGCGAGCGCCGCCACCCAAAGCAGCAATCTCACGGCGGATGGCCTTCAGCGCGACCGGGAGGCGGGCATCATACGGCAGCGCCGTGCCACTCGCGCACCAGGTCGCGCCATTCGCCGCGCGGCGCAGGCGCTCTGCCGCCTTCGGTGCCGACGTAGAGGAAGCCGACGATGGCGTCGGTGGCCTCGAGGCCGAGCGCACGCTTGACCGCCGCATCGTAGGCGGCACCACCGGTCTTCCACATCGCGTTGTAACCGAGTGCAACGCAGGCGAGCATGATGTTTCCGGCGGCGGCGCCCGCCGCCAGCGTCTGCTCGATGGCTGGAATCTTGACCGCGGCGTTCACGTGCGCGGCGACCACGATGATGAGCGGTGCCCGCAGGGCCTTGTCACGCTCGCGCTGCAGCGCCTCGGCGCTCGCCGCGGGCTGGGTGCGCGCCAGGTGCCCGGCGAGCAGCTCGCCGAAGCTCGACCGCGCCTCCGCCCGCACCACGACGAAGCGCCAGGGGCGCAGCCGTCCATGGTCGGGAGCGCGCGCCGCGCTCGCGAAGATCAGCTGCAACGCGCCCTCATCCGGCGCAGGCTCAGTGAGCGTGATGGCCGAGCGGCGTGTCAGCAGTGCGTCTATGGCTTGCATGCGCGCATTGTCGCAGACTCGAAGCCGTGCTGGCCCATTCCGAAGCCTGCGAGCGCAATAAGGATCCGATCCTCGCGGTGCTGCGCGGCGCCTTCGGGGTCAGCCGCTCGGTTCTCGAGGTCGGCAGCGGCACCGGGCAGCACGCCGTGCACTTCGCCCGCCACCTCCCGCACCTCAACTGGCAGCCGAGCGAGCGGCCCGGGGAGCTCGAGGCGCTCGCCGAGCGCATCCGGCTCGAGGGCCCGCCGAACCTGCTGCCGCCCGTCGAGCTCGACGTGCGGCGCCGGCCGTGGCAGGTCGGGACCTTCGATGCCGTCTTCAGCGCCAACACGCTGCACATCATGGACTGGGAGGCGGTCGGCGATTTCTTCCGCGGCGCCGGTGCGGTGCTCGGCCCGGCGGGCGTGCTGTGTGTCTACGGACCGTTCCGCTACCGGGGTGCTTATACGAGCGACAGCAACGCCGAGTTCGACCGCTGGCTGCGCAACCGGGACGCCGCGAGCGGCATCCGCGACTTCGAGGCGCTCGAGTCACTGGCCGTGGGCCTGGGATTGACGCTCGCCGCCGATCACGCCATGCCGGCCAACAATCAGACCCTGGTGTGGCGCCGCACCGGCTGAGGAGTAGTAGAGTCGCCCGCATGGAGCTGCTCACGCCGGATGAGATCCGTGCCGCCATCCGCACGATCGCCGATTACCCGAAGCCCGGCGTCAGATTTCGTGACATAACGACGCTGCTCGGCGATGCACGCGCCTTTCACAGCGTGGTGGAGCTCTCGTCACTCCCGTGGCTCGGCGGTGGAGTGCAGCGCGTCGCCGGCATCGAGGCGCGCGGCTTCATTCTCGGCGGCGCGATCGCCGCGCGGCTCGGCGCCGGGTTCGTCCCGATCCGCAAGAAGGGCAAACTGCCGCACGCGACGGTGCGCGTGGCGTACTCACTCGAGTACGGGCTCGATGAGATTGAGATGCACCGCGACGCGGTGGGGCCCGGCGAGGACATCATCCTGGTCGATGATCTGATCGCCACCGGCGGCACTGCCGCCGCCGCAGTGCAGCTGCTGCGCTCGCTCGGAGCGCGCGTGCGCGCCGCCTGCTTCATCGTCGATCTGCCCGAGCTCGGTGGCTCGAAGAAGCTCGTTTCTCTTGGCGTGCCCGTTCAGGCGCTGGTCAGCTTTCCGGGTCACTGAGGCTCGGCAGCGCCTTCGCGGAAATGTCTGATTATCCTTGCTAATCAGTGTCTTGTGGATGCTGCGGCGCCAACATTACGTTGTGGTCATATGGCGCTTGCGCTCAGGGAATCCAGTCATAATAGCCGCGCGTCGCGCACGCTGCGCACACACCTTTCTTCCTCTGGAGACCACTTAGATGTTCAAGAAGCTCATCCCCGTCATCGCCCTGGCGCTGATCGCCGGCCCGGTGCTTGCACAGACCACCCCGGCTCCGGCCTCTTCGACTCCGGCGGCTTCCTCGTCGTCCACTATGGACTCGTCGAAGTCCTCGAGCCACAAGAAGGGCAAGCATCATAAGAAGAGCGCCGAGAAGAGCGCCGAGAAGAGCGGCGAGAAGAGCTCGTCCTCGAGCGCTCCGCCGAAGTAAGACTTTTCAAGTCTTGATCCTGAGGAGCCCCGCCGGAAACGGCGGGGCTTCTTGCTTTCCGGGGTGTGGAAAACGGCCCCGCCGCGGGGCTTGCGGCCGGGCGCAAACGGGTTCAAATTCTGTCTCATGGACGGGGAGCAACAGGCCGCAATACATCAGGCGCTGGTGTCCGTACAACATGCCGTTACGAGCATGACATTCCCGATCTGCGATCAGGAAGATCTGATCGAAGCCATCGATAGCGTTGAGCAGCAGCTGCACGTGGGCCATCCGAACCTGGCCATGATGTGCCGCTTCCTCAACTCCATCGCGCGCAGCCTGCGGGCGCAGCCGGAGGCACGCGACGCATGCATGGCCATCGAGGATGCCATCGGTAAGGCCGGCATGCCGAGCACCTGGCAGTCGGGAATCTGACCGGCAGCATCGCCGCCACGCCGCGCCGCACGCGCGGCTGCCATCGCGAGCGCGCCCATCATGAGCGCGCCGTCTAAGCTCTGAGGCCGTGATAGCGCCCCTCTCACAGGTCCTGATCCTGCTCGCCGGCTCGGTGTTCCTCGTGACACTGGTGCGGCGCCTCGGCCTGCCGACCACCATGGCTTACCTGCTGCTCGGACTGCTCATCGGGCCGCACGCGCTTGCCGTGGTATCGGACAGCAACACGACGCGCCTGCTCGCCGAGCTCGGCGTCGCGTTCCTGCTCTTCACGCTGGGGCTCGAGTTCTCTCTCCCGCGGATGCTGGCGATGCGCGGCGAGGTGTTCGGCCTCGGCGGGCTGCAGGTGAGCGCCACCGCCGCGGCGTTTGCGCTGCTCGGGCATCTCCTCGGCATCGGCTGGCTGCCGGCGATCGTGCTCGGCGGCGCGGTGGCCATGAGCTCGACCGCGATCCTGCTGCAGCAGCTCACCGAGCGTGCCGAGCTCAACCGCACTCACGGCCGCCTCGCCTTCAGCATGCTGCTGTTCCAGGACCTGGCCTTCGTGCCGTTCCTGGCGCTGGCCGCCGCGCTCGCCGCGGGCGCCGACCGCATCCCGCTCGGCGAGCACCTGGTTGCGGTGGTGGGCGCGGGCGTGCTCGCCATCGTCGCGGTGCTCGCCGCCGGGCGCTGGCTGCTGCGGCCGCTGTTCCACGAGATCGCGCACAGCCGCCTGCGCGAGCTGTTCACGCTCACCGTGCTGTTGGTGGCGCTGGCCTCGGCGTGGGTGTCGCATCTCGCCGGACTGTCGTTCGCACTCGGCGCCTTCCTCTCCGGGATGATGCTGGCCGAGACCGAGTATCGTCACCAGATCGAGGCGGTCATCCGCCCGTTCCGCGACATCCTGCTCGGCCTGTTCTTCATCTCCGTCGGCATGCTGCTCGATACGGGGCTGCTGCTGCGCGCCCTGCCGCTGGTGTCGCTCATGCTGGTGACGCTGATCGTTCTCAAGGCGGCGATCGCCGCGGTGGTGGCGCGCCCGTTCGCCAGCTCGCGCTTCAAGGCGCTGCGCACCGGCATCGTCATCTCGATCGGCGGCGAGTTCGGCGTGGCGCTGTGCACCATCCTGCTCGAGTCGGGACTCGTGAGCGAGCGCCTCGGGCAGCCGCTGCTGGTCGCGATGGTGCTGTCGATGGTCTTGAGCCCGCTGATTCTCAACAACAACAAGCGCGTCGCACGCTGGCTGCTGCGTGAGCGCGCCCCGGTGGCCACGGCGAGCGAGCGTGAGGACGCGGCCACCGGCGGCATCGCGCGGCGCGAGCATGTGATCCTCTGCGGCTTCGGACGCGTCGGGCAGAACGTGGCGCGGGTGCTCGAGTCGCAGGGCTTCGAGTACATCGCCCTCGACCTCGACCCGGCGCGCATCCGCGCCGCGCGCCAGGCGGGCGATCCGGTCATGTACGGCGATTCCTCCGACGAGGAGCTGCTCGCCAAGGCGGGACTGACGGCGGCCAGCGCGGTCGTCATCAGCTTCTCGGACCCCGCCACCTCGATCGGCATCCTGCGCAGCGTCCGTCGCCTGCGTCCGGATGTACCGGTGCTGGTGCGCACCGCCGACGATGCACGCCTCAAGGAGCTGCAGGATGCGGGCGCCACCGACGTCGTACCCGAGACCTTCGAGGCAAGCCTGATGCTCGTATCGCACGTGCTGATGCTGCTGCACGTGCCGGTATCACGCGTGGTGCGCACGCTCGGCGAGATCCGCGCCAACCGCTACGCGGTGCTGCGCACCATCGTGCGCCGCGGCGATGCGCACCCGTTCGATGAGCTGAGCGAGCATCGCGAGGAGCTCAAGTCGGTGGTGGTGCCGCCGGGCGCGTGGGCGGTCGGGCGCAGCCTCTCCGAGGTGCGCGGCCGCGGCGTCGAGGTGACCTTCACCGGCGTGCGCCGTCAGGGAATCCTCGGCCGCGACCCCGATGACGGCACGGTGCTGCACGAGGGCGACATCGTGGTCATCTACGGCCAGCCGCAGGATCTCGAGCGCGCCGAGTCGGTGCTGCTGGCGGGTTAGGCTTGCAACGCGCGAGGGGGGGCACTTGTCCAAGAAACTGGCAATCGCATCGATCATCTTGTTGGTGGTCGTGCTGGCGTATCCGGCGGTCTCCTGGGTGACGGGATTTTTCGTCGAAAAGCAGGAAGAGGCGAACGAGCAGAAGGCGCTCGCCGAGGCGCCCTACATCGCGAGAACCCGGCACGACTATCGCCGCGGCGTCTTCACCGCCGTCGAAACATCGACCTACCAGCTCACTTTTCCCACGGCCAAGGGTGCTGCCGCCAAGCTGCAGTTGGGCCCGTGGCACCTGACGACGCACTGTCTCATCCGGCATGGCCCACTGCCGGGCCTGCGGACGCTCGCGCTCGCAACCGCGGACTGTGCTGTCGAATTGCCGGCCGAGATGAGCGGCAACATAGCGGAGGCGCTGCGAGGCAAGGCGCCCCTCGAGGCGCACGCCCGCATGGACTTCTCGGGGGGCAGCACGGCCACATACGTGAGCCCGGCATTCACACTGAAGCTCACGAGCGGTACCACCGTGAACTGGCAGGGGATCACCGGGACCGCGCAAGCGAGCAGTGGACTCAGCAAATGGTCCGGCAGCTTCACCACGCCCGGGCTCACGGTCGAGGAGGCGGCGACACATACCGAGATCGGCAGCATCACGCTCACGGCCGACATGCGCCGGGTGTACGACACCCTGGATATCGGCGCATTCTCATTGAAGCTCGCGGGCGTCTCGGTGCAGTCGGACGACCCCGACAAGGTCCTGGCGGTCAAGGGCGTGACGGTGAGCGGGCTGTCCACGCAGGCCGGCGACTACCTGGACATGGGAGCAGACTTCGGCGTCGATGCGCTGGATGCGAAGCGGTTTTCCGCAACCCGGATCGGCTACGTCTTTCGACTCGAGCACCTCCATGGCCCATCTCTGGCGGCGCTGAGCCAGGCGATACGGGACGCACAACGGCAGGGACTGGCCGGCGACCCGCAGGCTTTTCAAGGCAAGCTCGGCGATGCCTTGCGCGAGCACGGCATCGACGTGCTATCGCACGACCCCGTGATCGAGATCCCGCGCATCGGCTTCGTAACGCCGCAGGGTGAGGCGCGCCTCAGCGCCAAGCTGAGCGCGCCAGGCCTGACGCGCGAGCAGCTGCAGGGCCCCGCTTTGCAGGCGGCAATCATCGCGCACCTTGAGGCCGAGGCCGATCTCGCCATCGACGCCGCGCTGCTCGACACATTATTGTCGGGGAACAAGAACCAGGCGGCGCTGCACCAGCAGCTGGCAACGCTGCAGAAGCAGGGCTACGTGAAGCAGGCAGGTACGCAGTACTCAGCGCACATCAGCTATGCGCACGGCCGGCTGGTCGTGAACGGAGTGCCGTTCCCGCCGCGGGGCGCGCCAGCCCCAGCGCGCTGATATAGGCGGCATCACGCCCGGCGTTCCAGTCGGCGATCGGTCGTGAGGTTATCAAAGGGCCTGAATACGCGGGCAAGCGACTGATCGGATTAGTGTTTTATGCACGCGGGCGGGGAGCGGCGCAGGGCCCGGAGCACCTGCCCGTTACAATGCGTGGGGCCTCAGGGAACCGCCATGCACAAGAGCCGCCTCGCTGGATTCATCATCGACTGCCAGACCGCAGACCTCGATTCCGCGGCGCAGTTCTGGAGCCGCGCGCTCGGTCTCGAGCTGCGTGCCTCGACGGCGCCCGCCGACGCCGGCTACCGCCTGCTCGCGACGCCCGAGGATCAGCCGCACCTCGAGGTGCAGCAGGTCGGGCATGCGAGCCGCGTGCACCTCGATATCGAGACGGATGACATCGAGGCGGAGGTGGCACGCCTCGAGGCGCTCGGCGCGCGCCGCGTCGCGGCGGTGCGCACCTGGGTGGTGATGGAGGCGCCCACCGGGCAGCGCTTCTGCGTGGTGCACCAGCAGCGCGCGGATTTCGCGGCGCGCGCCAATGTCTGGGGCCAGGGGTGAATCGCAGCGACATCCACTTCCCGCCCAGGCACGAGCCGCTGCGCGACGACGTGCATGCGCTCGGCGCCCTGGTAGGCGAGATCCTGCGCGAGCAGGGTGGCGAGCAGCTCTACGAGCTGGTGGAGCTCGACCGCGTGGCGGCGATTCGCAGCCGCGCCGGGGAGAGCGACGCCGGCGCCGAGCTCGATGCCTGCGTGCGCGACCGCCCGCCGGCGCTGGCGCGCGACCTGGTGCGCGCCTTCTCCACGTGGTTCCAGGCGGTGAACCTTGCCGAGAAAGTGCACCGCATCCGCCGCCGCCGCGATTACTTCCTGCAGGACAGCCGGCGGCCGCAGCCCGGCGGTGTCGAGGACGCGATCGCCGGCCTCAAGAGCCAGGGCTGGGCGCTGCCCGAGGTGCTGGAGCTCATCGGCTCGCTGTCGATCGATCCGGTGTTCGCCGCGCACTCCGCCGAGTCGAATCGCCGCACGCTGCTGCGCAAGCAGCAGCGCATCGCGCAGCGCCTGCTCGAGCGGCTCGACCCCGCCCTGACTCCCAATCAGCAGCGCAACCTCTGGAGCAGCATCCGTCTGGAGATGACCACCTCGTGGCAGACCGAGGAGCTGCCGCGCGAGCGCCTCACGGTGGCGGATGAGCGCGAGCAGATTCTCTTCTACCTGCTCGAGGTGCTCTACCAGGTGGTGCCGGCGTTCTACGAGGAGATCGCCCAGGCGCTCACCAAGGTCTACGGCGCCGACGCCGCGCAGCTGCGCGTGCCGCCGATCCTGCGCTTCGGCACCTGGGCCGGCGGCGACACCGATGGCAATCCCGACGTGCACGCCAAGACCATCCGCGAGAGCCTGGCGCGCCAGCAGCAGGTGCTGCTCAACTGCTA
>Ga0335078_10016817_pt1 | contig 10865 bp, 12 predicted proteins | sample Lox_Sample_32_FD_206711 | JGI IMG/M metagenome (GOLD analysis project Ga0335078, IMG submission 206711) | Soil microbial communities from Loxahatchee National Wildlife Refuge, Florida, United States - Lox_Sample_3.2 | ecosystem: Environmental > Terrestrial > Soil > Wetlands | place: USA... | reverse complement strand
GAGTCGCCGGAGCTTGGGCCCGACGCGCAGACGCTCGACCGTGAGCTCGAACGGACGCTCGAGGAGGCGCTCGACGAGTTGCCGCCCGACTTGCGAGCGGCCGTCGTGCTCAGGGACGTCGAGGGGTTCTCGACCCACGACGCCGCCGAGATCGTCGGCATCCGCGAGGCGGCGTTCAAGAGCCGCCTGCACCGCGGGCGGATGCGGCTACGAGCTCTCCTCGAGCCGTATCTGGATCTCGAGGAGAGCTGACCTCCTGATTAGCGGAGGGTGGTTGCGCAGACAGCGCCGCCGTGCTTCTCGTGGTAGCGCTGGTGGTACTCCTCGGCGTCGTAGAACGTCGGGGCGGGGACAATCTCGGTTGCGATCGGCTTGGAACGATTGCCCTGGAGCTTGTCGCGGGACGCGATCGCCTGCCGCTCCTGATCTGCGTCGTGGAAGAAGATCGCCGAGCGGTACTGGCTGCCGAAGTCCCAGCCCTGCCGGTTGCGCTGGGTGGGGTCGTGGACCGACCAGAACGTGTCGAGCAACTCGTCGTAGCTCACGACGTCGGGGTCAAACCAGACCTGCACGGCCTCCGCGTGGCCGGTCGAATCCGAGCAGACCTGCTCGTACGTCGGGTCGGTGGTGCGGCCACCGGTATAGCCGACGCGCGTGGCGACGACCCCTTCGGTCTCCCGGAAGGCCGCCTCGACGCCCCAGAAGCATCCGGCCGCGAAGGTCGCGCGCTGCGTCCCCTCGAGATCCGGGCTGAGGATCTCCGACTGCCCGTCTCTGAAAGTCATTTCGATGTCCTTTCCATCTCTGTTCACGCCCGGTTAGACCCGAGCCGAACAGCAAACGGTTCAGCGCCGGCGCTACGACGAGACCCGACGGAGCGTGCCACTCACGTCGTACTCGCCCCCACGATGGGACGTAACGGCGTCGTAGACGCTCGGGCCCACTCGCTTCAGGCAGTCGATGTCCCCGGTGGCGCACGTCACTCCCTTGGCGCGCCGACGAAGGTAGTGGTGGTAACCGCTGGAGATGCTGTCCAGCGTCAGCGGCCCGTGACACATCGCGCTGAGCCTCCAGGTTCCGCCGGACTGCTTGGCATTGACCACGATGACGATGTGCTGACGTTTCGCACCGCTACCGGCGATGTAGCCGCTCCACGTTCCCGTCAGCGGTCCGCCGCTGCTCGGATGCGCCAACGCCACGGCCGCGATCGCGGCGCAGCCCGCCGCCGTGGCCAGCAGGGCTAGTCGGCGTAGCCAGGCCATCGGTTAGGCGCCGTCCGGTCCCCGCGGTAGCGACACGACCTCACCACGACCTGGCATGACGAGGCGGTCGGTGACGCCATTGCCGGCGAAAGCCGCCCGCAGCTGGTCAGCGCCCTGGGTGAAATGGGTCCAGCCCTCGAAGTGGAGCGGGATCACGGTCGGCGCCCCGAGGATGATCGCCGCCTGCGCCGCGAGGTCGCTCGAGAGCGTGAGGTAGGCGCCGTCGAACCTGTGAGGCAACTGGACCGCCCCGGCGAACAAGAGTGCGACGTCGATGGGTTCGCATCTGCTGGCGATCTCACGGACGATATCGAGCGAGGCGTTGTCGCCCGAGACGTAGACCGTCTCCAAGCCGGGCGCTGACAGGACGAAGCCGATCACGGGCCCTGCGACGGGCTCGCTTCCAGGAGGGCCGTGGAGAGCCGGCACCGCCGTCACGGTCACCGTGGTCTCGCCGGAGCCGCGTACCTCGGCCGTGGACCAAGGCTCGAGCCCTATGGCGGCGTCGCCGAGCCGCCCGGCGCCCTCGACCGTCGTCAGCACTTGACCGGCACGAGCCAGAAACTCCCGCCCCGCTGGATCGAGGTTGTCGCTGTGCTGGTCGTGCGAGATGAGCACGACATCGATCGGCTCGACCTGATCAGGCGAAAGCGCCGGCGCCGTCGTCTTCACCAGCCCTCCGGCGTACTCGCCCGGTGGGGAGAACGTGGGGTCGGTCAGCCAGCGCACGCCTCCGTACTGCAGCGCGGCCGTCGGGCCGCCGATCAGGGTGAGGTCGACCACGGCCGCGAACGCTACAGAGACCGCTGCACCGAAATGTGAAAGAACCATTGCGCATCTTCCCGATCCATGAGAAGATCCGAAACATGTCTTTCATGTCTTCCGGCGGAGCCGGGGAGCGGCGCACCCGGGTCACCGATCCCCGGGCACTGCGGGCCCTGGCTCATCCCCTGCGCCTGGCGCTGCTCGAACGCCTGATGGCGTTCGGCGAGCAGACGGCGGCCCAGTGCGCCGAGGCCGTTGGCTCCACGACGTCCAACTGCAGCTATCACCTGCGGGCGCTCGCCCGTGTGGGCCTGGTCGAGCCCGGCGAGTCATCGGACGGACGCGAGCGGCCCTGGCGAAGCAGCTCGACCGGACTCGAATTCGGTCCCCGCGACATCAAGTCCTCGAAGGCGTCCGCCGCCGCGGCCAGGACGGTCGACGAGTTGACGCTCGCGCGCGAGGAGGAACTCACGCGGCAAGCCCTGGCGCGCCACAACGACCAACCCTCCGAATGGCGGACAGCCGAGGCGAACCACAGCTATGCGCTCAGGATCACCGCCGCCGAGCTCGAGCAGCTCGTCGGCGAGATCGATCGGCTCGTGCGTCCCTACATCGGCCTGACGCGCGGTGCGCCGCCCGATGACGCCGAGGTCGCATACATGCGCGTGATCGCCTTCCGCCATCCGCAGGCGCCGTGACCCTCCGCCGCATCCCTTCCTTCCGCCGGCTCTGGTCCGCGCTGGCCATCTCAGAAACCGGCGACTGGCTGCTGCTCATCGCGCTGCCGGTGTACGTGTTCCAGGTCTCGGGTTCAGCCCTGAGCACGTCAACGGTCTTTCTGGCGGAACTCGCGCCCGCCGTTGTCGCGGGCACGTTGTGCGGTCCGGTGATCGACCGCCGCAACCCGGCGCGGCTGCTCACGGCGCTGACGACCATCCAGGCTGTCGCGCTCGCGCCCCTCCTCTGGCTTGGGCCGGGACGCCTGTGGATGGTCTACGCGGTCGCCGGCGTCCAGGCCGCGATCACGGGGATCACCACGCCTGCCCTGCAAGCCGCGGTCCCGCTCGTCGTCCCATCCGACCAGCTGACACGGGCAAACGGGATGGCGCAGATCGCGAGCAACACGGCCCGTCTGATCGGCGCTCCGCTCGGTGGGCTCTTGCTGCCCGTGGTCGGCCTCCATGGTCTGGTGCTGGGCGACATCGGGAGCTTCATCGCCAGCGCGGCTCTGCTGGCCGGATGTAGGACAGCCTCGCGTGCGGACGAACCGGAAGTCGCCGGTCGGCTGGCCGCCGTCGGCGAGGGTTGGCGCGCCGCCCGCCGCAACCCGACGCTCACCTCGGCGCTGGTGATCTCGTTTCTTGGCGCAGTCGCACAAGGGATGTTCCTTGTTCTGTTCGTACTGTTCGTGCTCCGCTCGCTCGGCGCCGGCGACCAGGTCGTCGGTCTGCTGCGCGGCCTCCAAGCCATCGGCGGTGTTCTGGGCGGTTTCGTGGTCGCGATGGCGGCCAGCCGGATCGGCGCTCGCCGGCTCACCATCGGCGGCCTGGCCACCTTCGGCCTCGTGGCGCTGCTCACCTGGAACAGCCCGGCGATCACGAATCGCACCTGGTGGTACGCGGCGCTGTTCATCGTCGTCGGCTTGCCGGCTACCGCAATCACGACTGGCCTGATCACCGGGACCCAGCGCGCTACTCCTCCCCGCGTTCGCGGCCGCGTGCTCAGCCTCATCCAGGTCACCGAAGCCCTCGGGCAGGGGACCGGGATCCTCCTCGCGGGCCTTCTCGGCTCCTCGATCTCGCTGACGTTGCTGCTCGATGGCCAGGCGAGCCTCTACCTGGCGTGCGCGATCGTCGCGGGCGCGAGCTTCGGGACCGTCCGCCTACAGGAGCGCGCGAAGCTGATCTAAGACGGCCTGAAGACCGGCCCGGACGTCGTCGTCCGTCTGCCTGGCGACGCTCTCCGGGAGGTCGTCGAGCGTCGTCTTCAGCTCCCACTGGGCCGCGCCCTCGCGCTCGACCTCGGCGCGCAGGCGGATTGCCTCGGGCACGTCGCCGCGCTCGAAGGCCACACCCAGAAGCGTTGAGCGCGCCCATCGATCCGTCGGGTCCCGGGCGATCGCGGCGCGGCAGCCGGCCACCGCAACCGCCTCGGCCTGACCCGCCAGCTGCGCATCACCGGGATCGTTGCGATCGCGGTAGAGGCGAGGCAGGTTGCTGATCGGGTAGTAGGCGTTCAGGTCCAAGTCCATGCCGCGCTGGTAGGCATTGATGGCCTTGCTGAGATAGAAGCGCTTGTCGGCCCCGTCGCCGGCTTCGCGATACAGGCGCTTGTAGCGGCCGCCCAACAGACCCAGTCGCTCTGTCGTCGGGCCGACCCTGTCGATCATCGCCTCCAGTTGTCCCGCCGAGCCCGCGAGATCGCCGACCTCTGACACGGCCAGCCATCGCTGCTCGAGCACGAGTGGATGCTGCGCCAGCGCCTGTGGCAGTGTCTCGATGTAGTCGAGGAGCGGTTGCCATCCGAGCTCGTCCCGGACGAGGCGCAGGAGTTCGAGAAGCACCGCCTCGCGCACTACGGGTCGCGCCCCGTACCGCTCGAGCAGCTCGCGAACCCGTGCCTTCCGCGACTGCTTCGGCGTCAGCCGGACCGCTCGAACATCGCCCTCGAACGCCGAGAGCTCGTCGACCGCGGCCTTGAAGGCGGTGATCCGGTCCATCTCCGGGGCGTCAGGAAACCCCGGGACCGACGCGAACACCGGGGACTCGCCGTCCCTGAGCGCGTCGAGCCCGGCGTCGAGCGCCTGGACGGCACGGTCCGCAGCCGGCTGACCGACGTTGCCGTCCTCGAGCGGGAAGCGAAGCTGCCGCATCTGCTGGAGGTCGAACACCGGACGCGCCCAGTCGGCGGCGACGAGGACGCAGCCCTTCCGCTGGGCGGCGTGGCGCACCCCAACCTCGTAGTACACGTTCGCGTTCGGCAGCGTCAGATCAGCGACGACGAGATCCGCGATCGCGAGGCGCTGAATCATCTCGGCGATGATCAGCGCCCCGACGTCGCGATCCGCCCGGACGACCTGGTACCCGCGGTCCGCCAGCCACGGCTGATAGACCCGTGCCCACAGCGCGTCGAAATCGATCTTGGCCGGCACGCCGGGCTCGTTCCGCCCCGTCTCCTTGACGTTGAACGGCATGACCAGAAACGCGATCTGATCGGGCACGGGCCAACGCTACGCGTCCGGCTCAGGTGCGGTCAAGGCTGCGCGCGCTCTCCGTCCGACAGGTCGACGTCCCACCATTCCTGGTGAGCCGTCGAGTGATCGGCGCCGGCCCCGAGCACCTGCGCTGCCTGCGCCCACCGCTGCTGGACCAGCTCACAGAGCGGCGCCGGAATGCCCGAGCGTTCTGCGATCCCGGCCGCGATCGTCACGTCCTTGGCGAGCAGGCCGAGCGCGAAGCCTGTCCCGTACCGGCCGGTGAGAACCTCGTCGGGGAACACCACGTCGCTGCAGAAGCTCCGGCCGGTCGAGTTGTTGACGATCTCGACCATGGTCGAGGGCGCGAGGCCGAAGCTCCGACCGAGCACGAGCGCTTCGGCCAGCGCGGCGTACCCGGCGGCGGCGCAGAAGTTGTTGAGCGCCTTCATCGCGTGGCCGGACGCGAGCGGGCCGGTGCGGAAGATTCGACGCCCCAGCGCACCCAGGATCGGCAGCACGCGCTCGACGGCCGCCTCGTCGTCGGCGCCGGCCATGATCGCGAGCGTTCCGTCAATCGCGCGCGGGACTCCGCCTGACACAGGTGCGTCGACCAACGCGATCCCTCGCCTGCCGAGCTCCCGGCCGAGCTCCACGGTGTCATTCGGACTCGAGGAGCTCATGTCGACGACGACGGCTCGGCCGGAGAGCGCATCGGCGATCCCGTCGCCCACGACCGCGTCCTGCACGACGCGACCGTCCGGAAGCATGGTCACGATCAGACCCGCAGCTGCGAACGCGGTCGCGTCACGACCCGCACTCGCGCCGAGCTCCTCGGCGAAGCGCCGCTCGACATCGCGATCCGCGTCACGAACGACGAGCTCGTGGCCGGCGCGTCTGAGATTGGCCGCCATCGGCCAGCCCATCCGCCCGAGCCCGATAAACCCGACCTTCTCGCGACGACCTGTCAGCTCCGATGGCGACTCAGCCTTCTGCCCCGAACTCTTCGCCATGTTGCTGACGTTACCGTGCGGGCACCAGGCGCTCGGCTCACCCTTTAGGATCGGCCGGTGTCTACCGAGGAGCGAGGGGACGCCGCCGCGGTGCCGACGGTGACCGTCGTGGGGCGTGCTGCCCTCCGGACGGAGCCTGATGAAGCCTTCGTGTGGATCACGCTCTCGACCATTGACGAATCACCCGGGCCGGCGCTCGAGGATGTGGCGAAGCGCAGCGAGGCACTCGCGGCGGTGCTTGACGAGCTGGGCGTCGCCCGCGACGTTCGATCGACGACGGGAGTCACGGTTGCCGAGGACGTCGATCACACAGCGCGCGGCCGGCGGTCTCTCGGCCACCGCGCGACCGCGACCCTGTCGGTCCGGCTCACAGACACGGGCGTGATCGGGCAGGTCGTGATGCGGGCCACCTCGGACCTCGATGCCCGCATCGCCGGACCGAGCTGGCGTGTGTCGCCGACCAATCCCGCGTGGCTCGAGGTGGCGACCAGAGCATCGGCGAACGCCAAGGCGAAGGCCGCAGCGTACGCCGCTGGCGTGGACGCGCGATTGGGTCGATTGATGGCACTCTCCGAGCCGGAGCAGCGGTTGCGCCGGGGCGGCTTCGCTGCCGTTTCCGCGCAACTAGCGGCAGCAGGGCCCGAGATGGACATCGAGGCCGGCGAGCAGGAGGTGGCCGCATCGATTCAGGCGACATTCGCGCTCGAGCCTGACTGACAGCGCTCGGCGCGGAATGCCGCCGCGGCAGTGTGACCCAGGTGTCACCGGTGGTCCGCTACAAGTGGGGCGATGGCCAGGCCGAAGGGCTCCACGGTGATCACGTTGGTCGCCATCACGAGTGCGATGGCGGTCGCCGCGTGCGGTTCTTCATTGTCGGCTGCATCGGCTGGCGCGTCCCTCTCGAGGTCTGAGCTGAAGGTCTCCGAGTGCATGCGCTCGAATGGGGTGCCGAACTTCCCCGACCCAAGCGGTGGGGGTGGCGGGTTCAACCTAAACGGAACCGGCATCAACCCGCAATCGCCGGCGTTCCTGTCGGCCCAACGGCCGTGTTTCAAGCTACTGCCAGGCGGCGGCCCGTTCGCGCCACACCGGACTGCGCAAGCGATGGCGCAGACTCTTGGGATATCGCAGTGCATGCGTCGCCACGGTGTTTCGGGGTTTCCCGACCCGACGCTCAAGCTGCCGCCAATCGCCGACCGGGCCCAATACAGCCTCGTCGAGGATCGTGACGGGGTGGTGCTCGCCGTCCCGCGCACGATCAACACAAGCTCGCCAGCGTTCAAACAGGCGGCGACCGCATGCGGATTTCACTGAGGCTGTGGCGAGCAGCGGCTCACGTGCGTGTCACTGTCAGGCTGTGATGGCTTCGGGCGTCCGTGGTTCGGTTGGACGCGTCTCGGCGAGCTGTGTCCGTACCGGACCGATCAGCCGGAGCGCGAGCACCGCGCCGGCGAACGCGACGGCGGCTCCGATCTCGAGTCCGGCGCCGAGCGCAGACACGAACGCGTGGTGCACGGCGTCGATCACGCGGGGCGAGGCGTGCCCGTCCGGCACCGCGCCGGAGCCGAGCGCGCCCGCCAGTTTGGCTCGCGCTGCCGCGGGGAGCTGCGGGAGGCTCGAGTCGAGCCTTGAGCGCCCGATCGTCGTCACCAGCGCGCCCATCACCGCCAACCCCACGGTGCCGCCGACCATGCGGCTCATCGACACCACACCGGAGGCCGCGCCGGACTTGGTGCGGTCGACGGCGTTCATCGCCGCGGTGCTCATCGGCGACATCACGAGCCCGATCCCCAACCCCATCAGGATGAAGCCAGGCAGTAGCAGCGTGTAACCGGTGTGAACCGTCAGCCGGGACTGGATCAGCAGGGCTGCGCCGATGATCGCGAGCCCGAGCGCCATCAGCGGTCGCGGACCGACGCGATCGGTCAGCCGTCCCGCCAGCGGACCGACGATCATGATCATGAGCGTCGCCGGCAGGAACCGCACCCCCGTCTGGAGCGGCGAGTAGTGCAGCACGTTCTGCATGTACAGCGTCAGGAAGAAGAACTGGGCGAACATCGCGAAAGTGACCAGGAACCCGACCGCGTTTGCTCCCGCCGAGGTGCGCGAGCGGAAGAAGCTGAAGTCGAGCATCGGCGCGCGAAGACGCAGTTCGATCACCACGAACGCGGCCAGCGCGACCACCGCCACGCCGAACAGGCCGGTGACGCGTGCCGATCCCCAGTGCCAGCTGTTGCCCTGTACGAGCGCCAGCACGAGCGCCGTCAAACCAGCCGTCAGGGTTGCGATGCCGGCGAGGTCCACGCTGCGCCCGACGGTCTCATCTCGCGACTCGCGTGCGGCGAACAGCGTCACCGCGACCGCCCCGACCGCGATCGGCGGGTTCAGGAGGAAGATCGCACGCCAGCTCACGTCCTCGGTGAGGAAGCCGCCGACGACTGGGCCGATCGCGAGCGCGAGCGCGCCGACCCCGGCCCAGGTGCCGATCGCGGTGCCGCGCTGCTCGGCTGGGAACGCCTGGGTGATGATCGAGAGCGTTGCCGGCATCATGAACGCCGCGCCGATCCCCTGGACGGCGCGGAACGCCACGAGCCAAGTGTCGCTCGGCGAGAAGCCGATCAACAGGCTGGAGAGGCCGAACACGGCCACGCCGAACAGGAACAGCTTGCGGCGTCCGAAGATATCCCCGAGCCGCCCGCCGGTGACCATCAGCACCGCGAACGTCAGCGTGTAGGCGTTCATCGTCCACTCGAGCGCCTGGAGCGAGGCGTGGAGGTTGCGCTGGATCGACGGCAGTGCAACGTTCACGACCGTGTTGTCGAGCATCGTCATGAACAGCGCGAAGCACATCGCGCCGAGCGTCCACCAGCGGTTGTTCTTCTCGGTGATCAGGCGCCCGCGCTGGGCCAGCATCCGTCGGGTCATAGCTAGTCCTTTCTCTGAACTCTCACCCCTACAGACGGATCGCATCGCCTCAGCTGTGACACCCGCGGCCGTGAGCGCCGCGGCCCCCGTCGCGGTCACAATTGGACACCCCGCATCCGTCATTAAGGACGAATGCCCTTCGTCACGGAGCAGATCTGTTGAGCGACACCGGGTGGGAGACCGAGCAGTTCCAGCGCCACCGGCCCCACTTGGAGGCCGTCGCCTACCGCATGCTCGGGTCGGTCAGCGAGGCCGAGGATGCGCTTCAGGAAGCGTGGTTGCGGCTCAGCCGTTCCCAGCAGGAGACGATCCACAACGCCCGCGCATGGCTGACCACGATCGTTGGGCGCGTGTGCATCGACATGCTGCGCGCCCGCCAATCTCGCCGCGAGGACTACGTCGGCGCCTGGGTGCCCGAGCCCATCGTCGAGGTTGACGAGCAGGCCGACCCCGAACGGCAGGCGCTGATCGCGGACACCGTCGGCCTTGCACTGCTGGTGGTGCTAGAGACGCTGACGCCCTCCGAGCGGGTCTCCTACGTGCTGCACGACATGTTCGCCGTCCCGTTCGCCGAGATCGGAGAGATCATCGACCGCACCCCTGACGCGGCGAGACAGCTCGCCAGCCGCGGGCGGCGCCGGGTCCGCGGCGCGCTTCCACAGCCCGATGCGGATCTCGCCAAGAAGCGCAAGGTCGTCGACGCGTTCCTCGCGGCCTCGAGAGCCGGGGACTTCGACGCGCTCGTGGCCGTGCTCGACCCGGACGTGGTGTTCCGGGCCGGCGGCGCCCGCGAGCTCCAGCAAGAACGGAGCGGCGCGGCCGTCGTCGCACGAACGATGGCGACATTCGGCCCGCGCCTCGCGACGATCTGTCATCCCGCGACCGTCAACGGCCAGCCCGGAATCCTCATCAAGACCGGACAAGGCTCGGCCGGAGCGATCGGATTCACGGTCAGCGGCGGCCTGATCGCCACGATCGACGTGACCATCGATGTCGACAAGCTGGAGCTCCTCGACCCGTTCGACTTCATTCGCGGACGCCAGGGCGCAGTCGCCGAACGGATCATCGGCGACGCGCTGAGCTGGCCAGGGGTGCACCGCGAGCAAGGCGAGCTGGGATCGGTCGTGTTGCGCGTCGGCCGCCGCGAGCTCGGCCACCTGCACGGTGACGCGGTGGCCGATGTGCCGCTTGCGCCCGAGCTGCAGGATCGGCTCGTCAAGGACGGGCCGGCGCTCGAGCGCGAGTCTGGCTGGGTCACCGTGCCGCTCGAAACCGAGCAAGGCGTCCGGCAGGCGCTGGCGCTGCTGCGCGCCAACTACGAGCGCGGATGACCAGAGCGCAGGCTCGGGGCACTTCACGGAATGGGTTCGAAGCTCCCGTCCGGGCGCGGCGCAAGCTCGTGGACCGCCACGACTTCGCCGATGACGATCTCGCCGTAGAGATGCGGGAACCGCTGGTCACTGTCGGCCACCGCCTCGACGCGCACCCGACCCCTCAGCTGCCGAGGATCGAGCTCGAGGAGCACAAGATCATTCCTTCCGCGGTAGGCGGCGTCCGCGACCAGCTTGACCTGCTCCGCAAACGACAGGTGGATGAAGCCCACATCCTCGAGGCGCTTTCCCAGCGTCGACTCGCGGTAGGCGCCGTCGCGTCGAGCCCGCTCCCAGTCGGCTCGGAGCGCGATGTGAAACAACCTCCGCACCACAG
>Ga0335078_10016816_pt1 | contig 10865 bp, 8 predicted proteins | sample Lox_Sample_32_FD_206711 | JGI IMG/M metagenome (GOLD analysis project Ga0335078, IMG submission 206711) | Soil microbial communities from Loxahatchee National Wildlife Refuge, Florida, United States - Lox_Sample_3.2 | ecosystem: Environmental > Terrestrial > Soil > Wetlands | place: USA: Florida... | reverse complement strand
GCACTGCGACGGCTTCCTCCTCTGGCACAGCCAGGCCAGCGATTACAATATCGCCCACACCCCCTTCCAGCGCGACGTCTGCGGCGAACTGGCCCGCGCCGCGCGGCGCCAAGGCCTGCGCATCGGCTGGTATTTCTCGCCCATGGACTGGCGCGACCCGGACTTCCGCACCGCGCGCAACGCCCTCTTCGTGGACCGCATGCAATCCGAAGTGCGCGAACTCCTCAGCCACTATGGCCGCATTGACCTGTTATGGTTCGACTGGGACAACGGCGAACCGCTCTACGACCAGGCCCGCACCTATCAGATCGTGAAGTCGCTCCAGCCCGGGATCATCATAGACAACCGCCTCGACCTCGGCCCCGGCACCAGCGACCGCCAACTCCTTTCCACCAACGCCGATTATTACACCCCTGAACAAAGCGTCGGCGCCTACGACGACCAGCACCCCTGGGAATCCTGCATGACCATCTCGCGCAGCGGCCAATGGGCTTGGGGCGGGCACAAGGATGGCGTGAAGCCCTTCGCCGACTGCCTGGAAATGCTCATCCGCTGCGCCGGCGGCGATGGCAACCTCTTGTTGAACGTCGGCCCCATGCCCAACGGCCAGGTTGCGCCCGAGCAGGCCGGCCGGCTCAAAGAGCTGGGCGCCTGGCTCTCCAATTACGGCCAGAGCATCTACGCCACCCGCGGCGGCCCCTTCAAACCGGGCCCCTACGGTGCCTCCACCCGCAAAGGCAACACCATCTACCTCCACCTCTGGGCCTGCACCAACGCCTACCTCAAACTCCCGCCTATCCCCGCCAAAATCCTGCGCAGCCGCGTCCCGACCGGCGGCAAGGCTGACGTTCGCCAAACCCCGTCCACCCTAGAGATTTCCCTGCCCCAGGCCGCCCGCCAACCGCTCGACACCATCATCGCCCTCGACCTGGACCGCTCCGCCCTCGGCCTCTCCGCCATCGAGATAAAGTAACCGCGCTCGAATATATCAATCCAAAGCAGGCGTTACCGCGGCACCCAAGCCCCACCTGCAGCCCGGCAACACGCCGCAACACGACTTGGCGGCCTGCTCACTGACCACTGATCCCCGGTCGCTAGCAGCCCGTTCTGTCCTTCATCTTTCATCATTCATAATTCATAATTCTCCCCAGTGTGGCTTGTGGGTGCCTTGTTAGTGACTATATACACCATCCGTACAATATCCGTACACAATCCGTACACGATCCGTACAATATCCGTACACGATCCGTACACCATCCGTACACTACCCGTACGCCACCCGTACACGACTCGTACACCATATTATCAGCTTAGTGTGTGGCTTTTAGGTGGCTATCAGGCCGCTTTGGCGTGGCTTCGAGTTGCCCCATCCTTCGCTGCTCGACGCTGGATGAATGCCCAGGTGCCCGGTGAACGAGCCGCACCGCAGCGTAGGAATCCCAGCCGGCGCGGTCAGTGGATTCCAAGCCGCTGACCTCAAGGCGGCTAGAATGGGCTTGACATTCACTCCCACCTTCGGTCAATATCTTCGCAATTACCGGATCGAAAACTGTACTCCACTGTCGTTCGTGGCCATTAACTATGGGCAACAAAGCGGCGGAACAGGTTCGTCTATTCCGGGCTGGGGTATTGGTCTGTTTCTTCAGCTCGGGCATCGCCAGTCTCATGCTTGAGGTGGTCTGGGCCCGCATCCTCGGGACGGTCTTTGGGAACACCGTACTTGCTTCAAGCACCGTCCTAACCGCCTTCATGCTGGGTCTGGCAGTCGGCAGCGTTGTGATAGGCAAGCGGGTTGACAGGTTTGCGCGGCCCTTGCTTCTTTACGGGCTTCTTGAAATCGGCATCGGCCTTTACGCCCTCTTATTCCCTTGGATAACTGAGGCTGGCAGCAGCTTCTATATCTGGTTTTACCGCTCCTGCGCGCCCGCTTTCTGGACGCTCAATGCCGTGCGACTGGGGCTTTCGCTGCTAATCCTTCTGCCGCCGACGATACTGATGGGCGGGACCTTGCCGGTCCCGACCAGGCACTTAGGAGCGGGACAAGCCGAACCTGGCCGCGAAGTGGGCTACTTATACAGCGTCAATACCTGGGAAGGCGTTGCCGGTTGTGTGCTGGCGGGCTTCATTCTGCTCTAGACGCTGGGAGTGGACGGGAGTCTTTACGCTGCGGGCACGACTGCGCTTGCGGTGGGTCTCTTAGGGGTGATTCTCGGCGGCTCGCCTCCAAGCCGACCGCGCCGGCGCCAACCCGCACCCATGCCGCCGGACGCGCCGCAGCCCAAGCCACCTCCTGCTCGCCCGCCACCTGCCATTTGGTGGTGGCAGCCTTTGCCATCACCGGGGCTTGCTCTCTGGCCTGCGAAGTTCTATGGACACGTATCCTCCTCTTCGTACTTGGCACCACGGTCTATGCCTTCTCCGTGATGCTCAGCACTTTCCTTATAGGGATCGCACTGGGTGCCTCTGCCTCAACCCGTTGGCTCGTGCCACACGTCCGGCGGCCTTTGGCCTGGTTTGGAAGTCTGGAGATCCTTGTCGGCCTGGCGACCCTCCTATCGGTCTTCCTGCTCGCCCGGCTTGGCGCCATCCATTTGGGCTGGGCTCAAGAGTTCCACTGGGCAATGCGATGGAGCTTCGCCGCGGCTTGGTTTGCGGACACCGCGGTCGTCTTGCTCGTGCCAACCTTTCTCATGGGCATGGTTTTCCCGGTCGTGACCACCTGCCTCTTGGGCGGTGAGCCGGCCTTGGGCCGGCGTTTGGGCCAGGCTTACGGGGCTAACACCGTAGGCTGTGTCTTGGGCTCGCTGGTCGCGGGATTTATATTCCTCCCCGCTCTCGGAACACACCTCGCGCTGCTGGTGGTCGTGGGGCTTAACCTGGCCATTGGCCTCCTGCTCCTCTGGCAGACAGCCGGACGTACCGCCGCGCCGCGCTGGGGACTGCTCTTGTCTTGCGCCGGAGTGCTGGGCCTAGCCTTCTTGTGCACGCCTTCCAATCTCTTTTGGGATGCCATCAACACCTACCACGCCCCCGCCAGGCTCAGCTTCATCCGGGAGCATTCGACGGGCACCGTGACCGTGCATGACCTGCCCAACGGTGATCGCCTGATTGCCGTGGACGGCGTGGACGTCGCTGGCTTGGACTTCATGTTGCGGACCACCCAGAAACTGCAAGGCTACCTCCCGCTTTGCCTGCATCCCAACCCCCGCCGCCTGGTCCAGATTGGGTTCGGCAGCGGCGAGACGGCCCGCGTCGGAATGGAGTTCGGGGTGCCGGAGTACACCGTCGTGGATATCTGTCCGGCCATCTTCGAGGCGGCAAGCCTGTTCTCGGAAATAAACCACGGCTCTGATCGAGACCCGCGCATCCACCGGACCACCATGGATGGTAAGAACTTTGCGCTCCTATCCGGCGAGAAGTTCGACCTGATTATGAACGACTCAATATTCCCGGGCTCCAGCGGCAGCTCGGCGCTCTATACCTATGATCACTTCTTGCATTGCCGCCAACGCTTGGCTAAGGGGGACTGTTCTCCTGCTGGGTTCCACTGGACTTGCGGGCCAGTGAACTGCGCATGATCCTCAAGAGCTTCCAGCAGGTCTTCCCGCACACTTCACTCTGGGTCGCCAGCAACTGCCTCAACAAGCACGGGTTGATCCTCGGCAGCCTCGAGCCGCTTCAGATTGACTTTGCGCGTGTGGCCCAGGTGATGGAACGGCCCGCCATCAAAAAAGACCTCGCCGACATCGCCATCCTGGATGTCTATGACCTGCTGGACTGTTTCGTCTGCGATGAGACCGCCATCCGCCAAATGGCAACTGGGGCTGCGATCAACAGCGACGACCGGCCGCGTCTCGAGTTCAGTTGCGCGCGGCGCATGCCGTGGAAAGCTCGGCTGCTTCAGACCTTGGCCATGCTGACTCTCTATCACTCGCCCGTATCAGCTTGCGTGACGAACCTGCCGCAGCCGAAGGTGAACCAGGCCGAGATGGCCCGGCGTTTCGAGGCCAGCACTCATATCTTGCGGGCACTCGTCCAGCAACTCGCCCGCAACCCAATCTCGCGGCGGCAGGAGATGGACTTGGCCTTGCAGTGCATCCCCGGGCATCCCCATGTAAGATCCTGCGACGCAGAACTGGAGCGGGAAATCCTCGACCTGCGGCAAGTGCTGGCTAAGTATCCCCGAAGCAAAACCCTGTCCGCTGCACTCGCAGAGAAGCTCTTCCTGGCCTTGAAATACGACGAATCGGCGGCCCTCTACGAATGGCTCCTCAAGGTGGATTCCACTCCGCCCCCAAACGCGTTTACCGACTTGGCGCGCATCCAGTTTTCCCGCGGGGAAAGCGGCGCCGCGGAGCAGACGCTCCTCAAATGCCTTGTCCGCTGGCCGGGGTCGGCTGAAGCCCACGATTTGCTCGGGGGAATCTACTTCAAAGCGGGCCGCATTGCGGACGCCCGGCGGCACAACGAGCAAGCCATGCGCCTCGAGCCCGGCAATCAGATCTACGCGGAACACTACGCCTTGGTCAGTCTCAAGAAGTGAATCTCAAATCAACTCAAAGGAGGAAGTTGACACGCCCAGGCAAGCGCCCGATTAACTCCCGGTAAATGCTGTCATCTCCCTGATTCCCATCCCGCGTCGCGTGGCCAGTGAGAACTTGCCTGGCAAAACGCTTAGCGCATGCCTCCGCTTAGCTTACCTTGAAAGATAGAGAGCAATATCGTGCTCCTATTTCTGCCACTGTTACGATAGGAAACGACCCCTCACAGCCAACAACGAACCCGAGCCCACAAGCGCCGATCTCATGCCCTGACTCATGCAACGGCCCTGCCTGGACGCATGAAACCTCTCCGCGGGCTCTGGAAATCTGGCGAGCTCCCGGCTCTGAGATACCTGGGTCAGGGGTAGGACGGCTGCGGGCTCAAGAGGTGGCTCAAACCAGGAAAATCTCGACCTGCTGCTCCGTCAATTGGGCGAGCACGTTCGACAGCAACGACGGCGAAAGCTCCTGCTCCAGTTGCCGCCAGCCTTCGACTTGCCACGGGAGCAGGATCACCATCGAAACCTGGTTGCTGCCATAGGGCAGCTCGATCGCCTGAGAACCGCTGGTGGCTACATATTTGACCGAATTGGTCCGGCTGGTGCATGAGCGGCGCATCCACTTGGTTGGTGCAGGAGAGGTAGAGCGGCTGGGTCGAAGTATTGGTTGCTTCAAAAAAGAGGATGTCCAAACACCCAGGAAGTATATCGCGTTAGCCAGAACCAGCACGGTGTCCCGGGTTGACCATGCCAGGAGCCAGAATATTCTAGATCCTGTTCCGCGTCTCCTGCGCCACCCAATTGTTGATTACCTCCGTCATCGCATCGGCTTCGGTGGCAAAGTCGGCCCGGTTGATGTTGCCCTGGTATTGGTTAGTGGCCGTCGCCTGAAACACCGGCAGGAAGGGGTAGCCTATCTGGGTCTATAGCGCATTGGCGATGTTCAGTTCGATGACGTTAGGCTCCCGGTTGGTCTCAAGCTCGCGCTGGAGGTCGCTGAATGTGGAAGCAAATTGTTGCTGATCTGTCGCAAACCCCAGGACTTGGGACATCTGTTGCTCCGTATTGCCACGTGCGCCGGCGTACACCATGGCCAGGCCGCGGAAATACTGTAAGGCGAGAAGAACAGGTTGCCCCAGTTGGTTGCCAATTGGCGATAGAGGTTCAGGGCGAAGGTCGTGTTGCCGGCAACGAGCGATTGGACTTGAGCGGTTCCGGCCATTGGCGCAGACACAAGCATCAGGCCCAAGAGAATGCCCAGGATGCGCTTGATAGATCTTCCTCGCTGGCGGGGGAGGGCTGACCCAGGCGTCCCGGCGTTGGTCCGGAGGTGGTGATGAGCGGTTCCAATTATGTCTTTCATAATCCGGGTTGTTGTCAGTGATTACAGCACAGCGGGCGAGCCGATCTGTCCCGCTGTTATCAGTACGCCTGCAGAGAGACGGGAATAGTTCATAGCCAACTCTCTATTTCTGGAACCCGGTCCGAGGTTCGCGTCTGGGGGCCAGGAACTTGGAGGACGAAGATTCTGGACATCAGGCGTGTTGAACGATTTAAACCCTTCACCCTGCTCCTGCCACGCTGACGGCGTGGCAATACACGCCGCCTTAATGCTCTGCTTTCATCACGCGGGTCGTTGGCTGAATGAAGTGAGCCAGCGGCTCGTGGGCGCAATCTACCTTACCTGCGGGGTGTCGCTCCGAACCGCCTCAAAAGCAAGTCGAAATTGGCCAATAGACTGCGCCCGGGCGCAGGATTGTCCTGCAGAAGGACTTGATCACTCAAGAACAACCCGATAGAAGCCGTGAACCGAAGAAGTGATGCCATCGGAATCCGTCGCGGTCATGACGCTACTGTTGGCCACGGTGGGCTTGGTGAGGAAAGTCCAATTGGTCTGAGTCGGATCATCCGAGTATTGCGCTTGATAAGTTTGTCCCGCCAGCGCGCTCCAAGTCAGTGTGACCACCCCATTCGTCAAGGTCAGTGGTTTGATCACCGGGGGCAGCGGCACGCTGATCTTGAAGACGGTGCCCAGACCATGGGCGCCACCCTCCAATGTCGTGCCATAGATATTGCCGTCCGCCCCCTGCGCGAGCGTTCCGGCGGGATGGGAGCCATTGGTCCCGTGGAAGAGAACCAGATTAGTGAAAGCGCCACCAGGCGTTACCCTGAAAACCGAGCCGAAGCCGGCATACGCGCCGTAAGTCGTGCCATAGAAATTACCGTCGCTGCCTTCGGTCACGCCGCCGTAGTGCGAACCGCTATCAAAATAGCTGAACGTGTGGAGCGGAACGAATGCGCCGTTGGTGCTGATCTTGAACAGGGTGCCATACTGCAACGCCCCCCCGCTGAACGCGGTGCCGTATAGAAAGCCATCCCTGCCCTGCGCCAGCCGGGCGTATATAAAACCACCATCGTCCAGTCTGGTGAACAAGTAAATGTTGGTGAACGTTCCGTCGGGAGTCAGCTTGAAGACCGTGCCGTAGCCTGGGAAACCTCGGCCCATGCCTAGGCCACCCCAGGTGGTGGCCCCATAGAGATTGCCATCCCGTCCCAGCACCAACCCGCCGCAAGGACAGGCGCCATTGGTATTGCCGAACACGATTGGCACAGTAACGGTTCCGTTGGTAGCGAACTGAAAAACAGTCCCATAGCCCTCGCCCTGATAACTGGCGTTGGTCAACCCGCCGTATTCAGCCGTGCCATAGAAACTGCCGTCGCTGGCTGGCACCAAGGCCACAGCAGGATTGGCGCCCTGATACGGGTAGCCGTCCCCTGTGAAGGAGAACAGCGTCGTCAGCGTCCCGTTGGTTGTGATCTGGAATAGTGTGCCCCAATCACTCACGCCGCCGGCGGAGGTCGTGCCGTATAACCTGCTGTCCGCACCTTGGACCAACGCGGCATAAGGTGCAGCGCCATGGGTGCCATCAAACGAATACAGTGTGGTCAGCGCGCCATCGGTGTTGATTCTGAACACCGTGCCCAGGTTGTGCGTGCCGCCGCCGGAGGTCGTGCCATAGAGATTGCCGTCGCCGGCCATTATCAGCCCAGCGTAGGGACTTGCACCGTCATTGGTGCCAGAGAAAGAATACAGGCTGCTGAAGACGACCCCGGCGGGGACTCCAAGCGCGGGCAGCGCGAGCACGGCGGCCCACATCAACCGACTGAGCAGAGACAGGAACGGCCTCCCGCCATGGACCAAGTAGATCTTTGTGCAAGTTATGCTTCCGTCTTGGGGCCCTGGGGCAAACCGCACATTCACATTGGTCTTCGGGCTCACCAAGCATCGCGCGATACTACCAGAGCGCGGTCCAGGGCGTCAAAGGGCACGCTTTGCGTCTTTTGGGCCGCTCGGGGGGCGGCTTCTGAGGTGGGGTGCGCTTGGACGGGGCAACTCCGACGACAGAGCGGGCTGTGGATGGCCGTTGCGAGACTCCACCCACCGCAAGCCCGATCCAGCCTGCTTTTGCGGGAGCGGGGCCCTCAACTGGGCCGAACCGGCTCTCTCAGGATTGTCTTAAGGCGCTCCGGGGGAACGCGGCGGGGGTCAGAGAGATAGATCTCGTGATGTTTGCCGGAGAACAGGAGTTGCTGCTGCTCGGCAAAAGCCTTCATTACGGCAATCGTCTCGCACTCTTTCTCGTAAGGCCCGACATGGAGCATCTGCACGCAGAGCCCCTCGGCCAGCGATTCCAGCCGCACCCGCTTCACCTCCTCCCCTTTGCCCCGTTTCAGCAACACAGCGACCGCTTGGCGGAGGTCGTCGTCCTTGATGAACTCCGGTGTCCGGATCAGCAGGTTCCAGAGCCATTGGTCTTTCGGCAGCCTGTCGAAGTTCGAGGCCGGCTCGCTCCACCATTGGCCCTCGAGCTTGCAGACCGCGTAGTCCTGCTGGCCGGCGAACTTGCGGGTCATCTTGATTGTGAACGCCATGCCATAGAGGGCTCCGATGCTGGCGGTGAACCGGTCTCCGCCAGGAGCGCCTTGACCCGAAATGGCCAGATAGCTGGCGGGCTTTATTTCCACCAGCGCGGGTTTGCGGGTGGCGGCGTATTCGGCCTTGTGGAGCTTATAGAGGTCTAACTTGGGTTGCGGTTTCATATCAGAGTATTGGGTTTCGTTTGCAATGGCGCGTAAATATCAGTAAGCAGGTCTTCCGGCTCGGTGCTCTGGGGATCATTCAGGTAAACTTCGAAGCAAGGCGTTGAGCGCAATTCGCGCCCGCTCCGGGGCAACCATTGGCCGAGCAGCCTGGTATAGGTGTCCCCCAGCTTCTGGTAAGGGCCGAAGTGGGTTGTTACTGCATATTCGCCGCCGGGGATGACCTGCACCCCGATTTCCCCCTCGGGCACAAAGCTCTCATCCACGGTGACACACGCGTCATATCGGATTTTGTCCGGCGGGGTCACTTCCGGGTCATCGTGGCAAATGCCGAGAATGAGCGCATCCCCGTCCAACCGCCCATCTTTGCCGAGCCGCGGGAGCAGTTTGTCCCAGGTCGCCCCGACTTCGTCGTAAGGCCCGACGTGGCGCATGAACGCGACGCGGGCCGGTTCCCTATATTCAATCTTCACTTTCATATTCTTGCCTCCAGGTTGAGTGGCTTTGAAATCATTCACTGGTTGCCCCTCCCGGTAATGCAACCCGGAGCGGGCAGTGGGGGTAATCCGGTTCCTGGTGGAGGAACGGAATTGAGAGGGTGAAACGCCGAAGACGGCCCGGAACGAGCGGCAGAACGCCTCATGGCTCTCGTAACCGGCGTCAAAGGCAATGTCCGTAATCCGCGCCGTGCCCAGCTTAAGTTGGCCTGCGGCGCGCTCCAACCGCAGCCGGCGAATGTGCTCCTTCACGGATTCCCCCACCATGCCCTTGAAGATGCGGTGGAAATGGTACGGCGAGAAGCAAGCCCGTCCGGCCAACTCCTGAAGCCCAAGCGGATCGTCGAGATGCTGTTGAATATGCACCAGTACCCGCAGCAGGCGGCGTTTGTAATCTTGCAGCGTAATCGTCCGCATTGTCCCTTGCCCACTCATCGCCGGCATACATACCACGGCGGCACCCGGATCGCTTGATTGTTTTTGCGCTTTTGCGAGCGCGGGATCGAGCGCAATCGTTTCAGTCAACCGCAAGGGTTGAGTCGCAGCCATGGTTCGCTCGCATAAACCCGGAGCCTATGCCGCGGTAGGTTGACAGAAAGTAGGCCATCACCAGGCTGACCACGACGGCCAAGCCACCCCAGAAAAGCGACCAGTTTGTTTCCGACCGCAGTGTGCAGGCGCCAAACCAGCAACCGGTGCCGAGGTAGCCGAGCAGGTTGCCGACGCCGCTGTTCATCAGCGCCAGCAGCGCCTGCGCCCGGGCCCGCCAGGTGGCGTCCACCCGCTGATCGAGGTAAATCTGCGAAGTGATGGTGACGAGCGTATAGGAACAACCGTGCAGGAAGACGCCGGCGAGAACCCATGCCTTGGCGTTGACCGCGTTCAAGGCGAACCGCAAGACGCCGAAAGTCAGGCCGCAGGCGAAAACCCATTTCAGCCGCCACTTTAGCAGGAGCGTGCCAAGGCTGAACATGGCAATGACTTCGGTCACCTGGCCGAGCGTCATCCACGCGCTGGTGTGGGTCAGGCCGAATTGGCGCAGGTGCGGCGGGGCGTACGGGTAAAAGCCCGCGAGCGGAATGCAGAACAGGGCCGAGGTTATGAACACCACCCGGTGGTCGGGATTCTTCAGGAGCGTGAGCGCATCCAGGCCCAAACGCTCATGCCAGGATAGATGCGTTGCCGATTTGGGCGTCTCCAACTTCGGCAGGAAGAAGGTGAAGGCGGCGGCCGCCATCCACATGACAGCGCCGCTATAACCCGCCAGAGGCGACGTGTCGGCCCCGAGAGCGCTCACCACCCAGCAGCCGGCCATCCATCCCAGGGTTGCCATCGCGCGGACGGGTCCGAACTCCTTCTGGCCATCCGCCAGGCGGGCAAAGACGATGGTGGAGGCAATGCTGAACGTCGGGGAGGAACAAAGCGCATGGAGCTGAATCAAGGCGAGGACCAGCAGGGGACTCCAGCCGAGTTTGATGGAGGTGCTGGCGAGGGCCATCGCGGCGGCCGTGGCCACCGAAAGACCACGCATGACGATCACCGGGGAGGCCTGGCGGTCGGCCATGGCACCGAAGATGAGCGGCGAGACGAAGGCGGCCACCCCTGTGGTGGCAAACGCGAAGGGCTTGATAGCTTGCAAGCCATGCGCATCCAGCACCGTGCTCAACGGCACCAACCACATGCTCAGCGCCGCTCCCTGGAGAAAGAAGAGCGCGCTTACCTCGGCA
>Ga0335078_10016814_pt1 | contig 10867 bp, 6 predicted proteins | sample Lox_Sample_32_FD_206711 | JGI IMG/M metagenome (GOLD analysis project Ga0335078, IMG submission 206711) | Soil microbial communities from Loxahatchee National Wildlife Refuge, Florida, United States - Lox_Sample_3.2 | ecosystem: Environmental > Terrestrial > Soil > Wetlands | place: USA: Florida... | reverse complement strand
CGCCGCCGCCGCAGCTTTCTGGTCTGGCGCAGGCGGTGAAAAACTTCTCTCTGAAACGCGACGATTTCGTCGCCGTCATCGACGGCATGGAGATGGATGTTGTCGCCGACATTCGCGCGCCCGATCGGGCAACACTTGAAATTTATTGCGACCGCGTTGCCTGCGCTGTGGGACGTTTGTCGGTGCGGGTCTTCGGCATGGAGCATAAGGCGGGATTGGCGCTCGCCGATCATCTCGGCCGGGCGCTGCAGCTCACCAATATCTTGCGTGACCTCGACGAGGATGCGGCGATGGGACGGCTTTATCTGCCGCGCGAAGTGCTGCGCGACTGCGGAATCATCAGCACCGATCCGGCCACGGTGCTGGCCAATCCCATGCTCGGCCAGTCCTGCGCGGCGATCGTCGAGCAGGCGCAAGCGCATTTTCAGCAAGCTCGCGCGATCATGGTGCAGAGTCCGCGCCGCGTGGTGCGCGCGCCGCGCATCATGGGCGAGGCCTATGGCCTCATTCTCGACCGGCTGGTCGCGCGCGGCTTTGCGCCGCCGCGCGCGCCTGTTCGCCTGCCGCGGGCGCGTATCTTCCTCATCGTACTGCGTAACCTTTTCTGATGGCGGGAACGGTCCACATCATCGGCGCCGGACTTGCCGGACTGTCTGCTGCGCTGAAATTATCCGCGCGCGGCGAGCGCGTCATCGTGCACGAAGCGACCGCGTTTGCCGGCGGCCGCTGCCGCTCCTATCACGACGCCACGCTCGGCATGACGATCGATAACGGCAATCATCTCTTGCTGTCGGGCAATCACGCCGCGCTCGATTACCTGCGCGAGATCGACGCAGAGAAACATTTGATCGGTCCGAGGACCGCCGAGTTTCACTTTGTCGATCTCGCTAGCGGGCAGCGCTGGACGCTGCGATTTAACGACGGCCGTTTGCCGTTCTGGGTCTTCGATTCCACGCGGCGCGTTCCCGGCACCCACGCGCTGGACTATCTGCCGTTGGCGAAGCTGTTATGGGCATCCCCAGGCAAGAGTGTCGGCGAAGTGATTGCGTGCGAGGGGACGCTGTATCGGCGGCTGGTCGAGCCGCTCCTCCTGGCCGCGCTCAACATCGATCCGCCGCAGGGATCGGCCAGGCTCGCGAGCGCGGTGATCCGCGAAACGCTCGCCTCCGGTGGGCGGGCCTGCCGGCCGCTTGTCGCCCGCGACGGATTGGGACCGACGCTGATTGAGCCGGCGCTCGCATGCCTGCAGCAGCGTGGCGTCGCGGTGCGTCTCGAGCATCAGCTGCGCGGCCTGCGGCTCGCCGGCGATCGGGTCGAAGCGCTCGATTTCGGCGGCGAAGCTATTGTGCTGACCGGTGATGATGCGGTCGTTCTGGCGGTTCCGCCTTATGCTGCCACGTCGCTGTTGCAGGAACTTGAGGTGCCGACCGAGTTTCGCGCCATCGTGAACGCGCATTTCCGCATCGCTCCGCCCGCCGGGCAGCCGCCGCTCATCGGCGTGCTCAATGGCACGGCGCAGTGGATCTTTGCCTTTCCCGGCCGCGTGTCCGTAACCATCAGCGCCGGCGACGCACTCATCGACACAGCGCGCGATGTGCTGGCAAAATCGATCTGGAGCGAGGTTGCGAGTGTTACCGGGCTGCCGCCCGAACTGCCGCCATGGCAGATCGTGCGCGAACGGCGCGCGACCTTCTCGGCGACCCCAATACAGGACGCCAAACGGCCGGGAGCCGTTACGCGATGGCGCAATCTTGCGCTTGCCGGAGATTGGACAAGCACCGGGCTGCCCGCGACCATTGAAGGGGCGATCCGCTCCGGCAACCGCGCCGCCGATCTCATTTTTGGTCGAACAGCCACGAGTGGCCAATGAACGATGCGCCCACAATGGAAAACGATCTTGATCGCGCCATCGATCGGGCGACCAGCGCCCTATTGGCGCGCCAGCACGATGACGGTCATTGGTTGTTCGAACTGGAGGCCGACGCCACCATCCCGGCCGAATATGTGCTCTTACGGCATTATCTGGGGGAGCCTGTCGATGAAGCGCTCGAGGCCAAAATCGCCATCTATCTGCGCCGCATCCAGGGTGCGCACGGTGGCTGGCCGTTGTTTGCCGACGGCGATCTCGATGTCAGCGCGACGGTAAAGGCGTATTTCGCGCTGAAGATGATCGGCGATTCTATCGATGCCGATCACATGCGGTGCGCCCGTGAAGCGCTGCGGGCCCACGGCGGCGCCGAGCGTTCCAACGTGTTCACCAGGATCATGTTGGCGCTGTTCGGCTTTGTTCCCTGGCGCGCGGTGCCGGTGATGCCGGTCGAGATCATGCTGCTGCCGAAGTGGTTTCCGTTCCATCTCGACAAGATCTCGTATTGGAGCCGCACCGTCATCGTTCCTCTTTTGGTGCTCATGGCGAAGAAGCCCGCCGCCGGCAATGCCAAGGGTGTTCGCATCGACGAGCTTTTTTTGGAACGGCCGCAAACGCTCGGGCCGGCGCCGAAAGCGCCGCAACAGAAGGCGTCGTGGTTTTGGTTCTTCCGCGGCGTCGATAATGTTTTGCGCGCGGTCGAACCTATGTTTCCCAAAAAGACGCGGCAGCGCGCCATCGATCGTGCGGTGTCTTGGGTGAGCGAACGGCTGAACGGTGAAGATGGGCTCGGCGCGATTTTTCCAGCCATGGCCAACAGCGTGATGATGTTTGCCGCGCTCGGCGTCCCCGAGAGCGACCCGCGCCGCGCCATCGCGCGCAAATCGATTGAGAAACTCCTCATCGTGCACGCGCACGAAGCGTACTGCCAGCCTTGCGTCTCGCCGATCTGGGATACGGGCCTCGTATGCCATGCGCTGCTCGAAGCCGGCGGCGAGCGGACGGTATCGTCCGTGCGGAAGGGATTGGACTGGCTGGTCCCCCAACAGATTCTCGATGTACGCGGTGACTGGATCGAGCGGCGGCCCAATCTGCGGCCCGGCGGCTGGGCCTTCCAATATGCCAACCCGCATTATCCCGATGTCGACGATACCGCGGTCGTTGCCATGGCAATGGATCGCGTTCAGAACGCGTCAGGGCATCAGGATTACCGGGAGCCTGTGGCACGCGCGCAGGAATGGATCGTCGGCATGCAGAGCCGCAACGGCGGCTGGGGGGCATTCGACGCCGACAACGAATATTATTATCTCAATAACATCCCGTTCGCCGACCATGGCGCGCTGCTTGATCCGCCGACTGAAGACGTGAGCGCGCGCTGCTTGTCCATGCTGGCGCAATTCGGTGAGACGGCCGCGCGCAATCCGGCGGTGGCGCGCTCGATTGACTATCTACGCCGCTCCCAGCTTGCCGACGGGAGTTGGTATGGCCGCTGGGGCATGAATTACATCTACGGCACCTGGTCGGTGCTTTGTGCGTTTAACGCCGCTGGCATCGACCACGGCGCGCCGGAAATGCGCAAAGCGGTGAACTGGCTCGCCGCGATCCAGAACCAGGACGGCGGCTGGGGCGAGGATGGCTCGAGCTACAAGCTCGACTATCGCGGCTACGAACGGGCACCGTCGACGGTGTCACAAACCGCCTGGGCAGTGCTTGGGCTGATGGCGGCCGGCGAAACCGATCATCCGGCGGTCGCGCGCGGGATTGCCTACCTTAAGGCGACGCAGGGTGCCGACGGATTCTGGAACGAGCCGCGCTACACCGCGACGGGTTTCCCGCGCGTGTTCTATTTGCGCTACCACGGCTATTCGAAATTCTTTCCGCTGTGGGCGCTGGCGCGCTACCGCAACCTCAAGAACGCCAATGCGCACGCGGTGGCCTGGGGCATGTAATTTATGCCGCGCTGGCTGAAGTCCTTGCCGCCTTCGCCGCCTTCTCGCGCGCTTCGTTGGCGCGGATTTCGGAAAGCTTCTGCTGCACCTGGCCGTCGAACACGTATTGTGCCGGGCGCTGCTGCGTCATGTCGATCTCCGGCGCCATCGGGCCTTCGGTCTTGACGCCATTCCAGGCGATCATTGCCGCTTGCAGCGGATGCTCCATCATCGCGTTGGCGGCGGTCGCTTCATAGCCGCAGTGCGCCATGCAGTTCGCGCATTTTTCATAGCGTCCGGTGCCGTAGGAATCCCAATCCGTGGTTTCCATCAGTTCGGCAAACGTCTTGGCGTAGCCTTCGCCGAGCAGGTAGCACGGCTTCTGCCAGCCGAAAATGTTGCGCGTGGGCATGCCCCACGGCGTGCAGTGGAATTCCTGATTGCCGGCAAGGAAGTCGAGGAACATGCTCGAATGGGTGAGATTCCACTTCTTGCCCTTGCCGAGCGCGAAGACCTTGCGGAACAATTCTTTGGTTTTACGGCGATTGAGGAAGTGCTGCTGGTCGGGCGCCCTTTCATAGGCATAACCAGGCGAGATCGAAACGCCGACGCCGAGTTCTTCTGTGAGATCCAGGAAAGCCGCGATGTCTTCGGCCGGATGGCCGTCAAACACGGTGCAGTTGATGTTGACCTGGAAGCCTTTGGCCTTGGCTGCCTTGATAGCATCGACTGCCCGCTCGAAGCCGCCGTCCATGCATACCGACTTGTCGTGATGATGCTTCAGGCCGTCAAGGTGCACGGAGAAAAACAAATAAGGCGAGGGCTCGAACTGGTGCAGCTTCTTTTCAAGAAGCAGCGCGTTCGTGCACAGCGAGACGAATTTCTTGCGAGCGACGATACCTTTGACGATCTCGCTAATCTCTTTGTGGATCAGCGGCTCGCCGCCCGGTATGGCGACCATCGGCGCGCCGCATTCGTCGACCGCGTCCAGGCACTCCTGGACCGAAAGGCGCTTGTTCAGGATCGCATCGGGATAATCGATTTTGCCGCAGCCGGTGCAGGCCAGATTGCAGCGGAACAGCGGCTCCAGCATGAGGACCAGTGGGTAGCGTTTTCGGCCCTTCAAGCGCTGGCGCAGGATATACGACCCGACGGCCGCTTGTTGTCGCAATGATACAGTCACAACGCTATCCTTTTTGCATTTCCTTGTTGGGTTCGCCGGCAGCTCGCGCCGCCGACTGTTAGACTTTTGCCACAGCGCGGCTGACGGCGCTGCCGTCGGTCAATTCCGGCGGCAGCCGGAACTCGATCGTCTCCTGACGGCCGGTCAGTTCGCTGACCTCGACCGGACCGAGCCGGCGTAGCGCGTCGATTACGTCCTCGACCAGAACTTCCGGCGCCGAAGCGCCGGCGGTGATGCCGACAGTCTCGGCGCCGATGAACCATTCGGGCTCGACCTCGCTGCCGTCGGCGATCAGGTAGCTCGGCGTGCCGTCTTCCTCGCCGATCTCACGCAGCCGGTTTGAATTGGAGCTGTTCTTGGCGCCGACCACTAGGATAACGTCGACGAGCTTGGACAGTTCGCGCACGGCGGTCTGCCGGTTCTGCGTGGCGTAGCAGATATCGCGCGTCTCCGGCCCGACGATATCGGTAAAGCGGCCATGCAAGGCGGCGATGATGCCGCGGGTGTCATCGACGGAAAGCGTCGTCTGCGTCACATAGGCCACTGGCGTGTCGGCGGGAATATCGAGGCTGGCCACGTCGTTTTCAGTCTGCACCAGCGTCACCGGCTCAGCGATCTGGCCCATGGTGCCCTCCACCTCCGGATGGCCGGCATGACCGATCAGAATAAGCCGCCGTCCCTGGCCGACATACCGCTTGCCTTGATTGTGCACCTTGGTGACCAGCGGGCAGGTGGCATTTAGTACGGGCAGTTCCCGCGACGCCGCCTCCTCTTCCACGCTCTTGGCGACCCCGTGGGCGGAGAAGATTGTGACCGCATTGGGAGGAACCTCGGAAAGGTCCTCGACGAAGCGGGCGCCCTTGGCCTTGAGGCTTTCGACGACGTGCTTGTTGTGGACGATTTCGTGGCGCACATAAACCGGCGGGCCGAATTTCTGCAGCGCCCGCTCGACGATCTCAATAGCGCGTACGACGCCAGCGCAGAAACCGCGAGGTTGGGCAAGTATAACTTTCATTGGCAAAAACCCTTCCCGATCGACCTTCGGATTGGGCTCCCCTTTGGCTCGGAGGCCCGATCGACCACGATGACCCTTTATATCCCCGATACTTTGGCTATGGCGCCGGGACAATCAAGCCCAGACATTGTCTTTGGTTTCAGCCAAACCACCCTCTCTGTGTTAGCGGCCATGATGACGGTTCAATCCTGCGTGAGAGATCGCCGACTGCCGGGCAAGGGCCATTCTCCTGGCCGGGCGCCCGTTAACGTTCATGCGCCGAAAACATGGGCATGCGCGGCGATTGTGCGGTAAACCGCCGCTTCATGAGGTCTCATCATGACTTCGATAGGAACATATGCCCAGATGCTTTTGTGCCATTTCCAGGCATTTAGGGGCCCCGTCACGGCCCTTTGGGTGAGTAGCGGGAGAATTCCATTCGCAAATCCTGACAAGCGCGCCACCGTTTCGCCTTTCTCTTGACGCCTCACACGCCCGGCTCGCGCCGCTAGTTGGGCCCCCCTCCCGCCGAGGTCCCGCCAACCCGACCATGAAGACGACCACCGCTTTCGTTGTCCGTGCGATTGCCTTTTGCTGGCAATACGCTTGGCCGGTCATCGCCGTGGGCATTTTGCTTGCGATTGCCTCGTCTTGGTACGCGGCCGCGCATTTCAAAATGACCACCAATATGGCGCAGCTGATCTCCAACGACATTCCATGGCGGCAGCGAGAGGCCGCGCTGGAAAGGGCGTTTCCGCATTTCCAATCGATCGTAGCCGTAATCGATGCGCCGACGCCCGAGCAGGTTAATGAGGCGACCGGGGCGGTGGTGCAGCGCTTGTCCCGGCAAAAGGACATGTTCGTCTCGGTCGAAGACCCGGCGGGCGGTCCTTTCTTCGCCCAGAACGGCCTTCTGTTTCTGGACACCAAAGATTTGACCACGCGCATGACGATGCTGACGCAGGCGACCCGTCTCATTCAGGTGCTGGCGGGCGACCCCAGCCTGCGCGGCGTGCTGCAGGCGCTGCAATTCGGATTGCTGGGCGTGCAGGGCGGGCGCATCACGCTCGACGCGATGACATGGCCGATGACGCTCGCGGCCGAGACGGTTGAGCGGGTGAATGCAGGACAACCGGCGAGTTTTTCCTGGCGTGAACTCGTGCAGGGAAGTCGGGCCAAACCCGACGAACTCTTGCGGTTTCTCACAATCCGGGCGGTGCTCGATTTTTCGGCGCTCGAGCCAGGTTTGAAGGCAAGCGAAAGGATCCGAGCGGATGCCAAAGACTTGGATATCGCCGGCAAATATCACGCCCGGCTCCGTCTCACCGGTCCGGTGCCGCTCGAAGATGAAGAGTTCGCCACGATCAAGGAGAATGCGGCGCTCAATGCAGTCGTAACAATCTCCGTGGTGCTGTTTATCCTATGGATGGCGCTTCGATGGTGGCGGATTATTTTTGCTGTCTTCATTAATCTTGCGGTCGGCCTTTCCATCACGGCGGCGGTCGGCCTTCTCATGGTCGGCACGCTCAATCTGATCTCGGTCTATTTCGCCGTATTGTTCGTCGGTCTCGGGGTCGATTTCGGCATACAATTCAGTGTCCGTTATCGTGCCGAACGGCACGATGTCGATGATTTATACGCGGCACTCATGCACGCCGGCAAACGGGCCGGGGCGCCGCTCACGCTTGCGGCGCTCGCTACCGCCGCCGGCTTCCTGTCATTTCTTCCCACGGCCTACAAAGGTGTCTCCGAGCTCGGTCTCATCGCCGGGGTGGGCATGCTGATCGCCTTTGCTACCAGCGTGACGTTGTTGCCGGCACTGCTCAGCCGACTCAATCCGCCGCGCGAGCCCGCGGCCCTGGGTTACGCGGTACTCGCGCCGGTCGACAGTTTTCTTGAGCGCAATCGCATGCCGATCCTGATCGCCACCGGCATCATCGTTGCCGCCGGATTGCCGCTGCTGCACTGGCTGCGATTTGATTTCAATCCGATGAATTTGCGCAGTCCGACGGTGGAATCGGTCGCCACCTATCTCGACCTGAAAAATGATCCTAATAGCGGCGCCAACGACATTCAGGTGCTGATGCCAACGCTGGCGGCGGCTGACCAGGTTGCCGCCAAACTGCGCGCTCTGCCCGAGGTCGCGCGCGTCACCACGCTCTCAAGCTTTATTCCCGTTCAGCAACAGGAAAAACTCGCGCTGATCGGCGATGCGGCAAAGACTCTGGATCCCGTCCTAAATCCGCCAACCGAGGCGGCGCCGCCCACGGATGCTCAGAACGTGAGCATGATCAATTCCACGGTCGGGGCGCTTAACGCACTCGCTGGCAATGCAAAAGGGCCGGGCGCCGACGCGGCGCACCGCCTTGCTGCGGCCATGATGACGCTCGCCAAGGCGGATCCTGTTACGCGGCAGCGAGCCGAGGTCGCGTTCGTGCAGCCGCTGCGAACGGCGCTTGCCGAGCTTCGGGACTTGTTCAAGGCCCGTGCAGTGAGCCGCGAGAATCTTCCGTCCGAGGTAACGCAGGAGTGGGTGACGCCCGACGGGCAAGCGCGCGCCGACGTCGCGCCCAAAGGCGATGCGAATAATAACGCAGTGTTGCAAAGATTTGCCGCGGCCGTTCAGGCCGTCGCGCCCGACGCATCGGAAGGGCCAATTTCCATCCTGCAAGCCCGCGACACGGTGGTGACCGCCTTCCTCGAGGCCGGCGCCTGCGCGCTTCTCTCAATCGCTGTCTTGCTGTGGATCACGCTGCGACGAATAACCGACGTATTGTTGACGTTGGTACCTCTGCTGCTGGCCGGCGTCGTCACGCTCGAAATTTGCGTGCTGGTCGATCTGCCGCTGAACTTCGCCAATATCATTGCACTGCCGCTGTTGCTCGGCGTGGGCGTTGCCTTCAAGATCTATTACATCATGGCTTGGCGCGAGGGGCAGACCAATTTGTTGCAGTCGGTGCTCACCCGCGCTGTAACCTTCTCCGCCTGCACCACGGCGACCGCTTTCGGCAGCCTGTGGTTCTCCAGCCATCCCGGCACGTCAAGCATGGGCAAGCTGCTGGCGATTTCTCTGCTGACCACCATGGCGGCGGCGGCGCTATTTCAGCCGGTCCTCATGGGCAAGCCGCGCGAGCAAGAAAAGAGCTATTGATTGCGCTCATTACCGTGGCGGGCGGATACAGTTCAGCGTCTTGGGCGATTGCCGGGCGGATCGGGTTTGATCGAGGGGTCGACCATGGTCCTGATCGACGGATCGAGCATGCTGTAGTCGGAATCCGGCAACCGCGTCCAATATTCGTCGCGGCCGAGAAAAGAAACGCCGAGAAAGCCGCGCACGACGAGGGTCTGACCGTCGGGTTTGACCGTCATCATTGCGTCATAGACATGACCGTCGCGTGGATCGAGGATCGTTCCGCCGTCGTATTTGTTGTCGCCGTCGGGCTTCATGCCGCGAATAATCTGAAGTCCCAGCCACGGCTGATTGTGGCGATCGTCCCGGCATTTGTCGCAAACGATATTGGAGTCCTGGCCGGGCCGCAGAAACATTTTAACGAGGGTGCCGGCATAGACGCCGTTGTTTCCGGTGATTGCGAACCAGCCCGTAGGTTGCTTGGTGTCCGGATCGACAGCCTGCCAAATACCGACCGGTGACATGTCGGCGCCGACGGCATGGGAGCCAGCAACAAGAGACAAAAGTACTGCGAAACCCATCGAAAGCTTTACCCGCATCGTCGGAACTCCGTAATTGCGCTGCTCGATAGATAGGCTGGGCGGAACCGGATCGCAGCCGATACCGCCGCCCGTTGTGAGCGCAGATTCATCTGGCGCGCGGAAGCATATTCCTTCACGATGGCGCCCGTGCGGCCAAACGACGCTGGATGCGGATAAGCGAGAACAACGTGAAAATCAAATCCGTCGAGTCCATCGCGGTAAGCCTGCCGATGAAAAAGCCGGTGACGATGGCCGCTGAGACGGTTACACGCGCTGATAATGTCCTTGTGCGCATCGAATCCGACGATGGCATTGTCGGTTGGGGCGAGGCCGCCTCGGCGCCGACCATGACAGGCGAAACCACGGCGAGCATGGTGGCAGCGGTACTCCATTTGACGCCCACCCTTATCGGGCGAGCCGCCGATGACTTTGACACGACATCGGCGGCAATGGACACCGCGATGTACGGCAACACCGGAGCGAAAGCCGCCATCGAGATCGCGCTGCATGATGTTGTCGCCCGTGCGGCCGAGCAGCCATTGTATGCGCTGTTGGGTGCTAAACGACGCAGCCGGATCCCGCTGCTGGCGGTCGTCGGTTCCACCGATGAAGCCGCCGATTTGCGCGATGCCCAAGCACGCTGGGCCGACGGCTACCGTGCCTTCAAAATAAAGGTTGGGATCGCGCCGCCTGAGACGGACGCAGCGCGCACGCGGGCTCTGTGCCGGATGCTCAAGGCGCAAGGCGCCCAATGTCTTGTCTCGGCCGACGCCAATCAGGGCTTTCGCGTCGAGGAGGCGCTTCGCTATGTTTCAGCACTCGGCGATTGCGGTCTCGATTTTTTTGAGCAGCCGGTGCATGCCCATGACCTCGAGGGCATGGCGCGCGTCGCCGCGGCAAGTCGCATGCAGATCGGCGCCGACGAAGGGATTCATTCGCTGGAAGACATCGAGCGTCATCATGCGCGCGCCGCCGCGTCAGGTGTGAGCCTGAAGGCGATCAAGCTTGGCGGGCTGCGCGCGGTGCACGACGCGTGCCGGCTCTGCGACCGCCTTGGCATGAAGGTCAACATTTCTTGCAAGACCGGGGAATCGAGCGTTGCTTCGGCGGCGGCGCTGCATGTGGCCGCCACCGTTCCGGCGCTGGCCTGGGGGCTGACCCTAACCAGTCACGGACTGGCCGAG
>Ga0335078_10016813_pt1 | contig 10867 bp, 6 predicted proteins | sample Lox_Sample_32_FD_206711 | JGI IMG/M metagenome (GOLD analysis project Ga0335078, IMG submission 206711) | Soil microbial communities from Loxahatchee National Wildlife Refuge, Florida, United States - Lox_Sample_3.2 | ecosystem: Environmental > Terrestrial > Soil > Wetlands | place: USA: Florida... | reverse complement strand
ACAGGCTCACGGGGCCGGTGACGGTCCGCAGCAGGGTTACGTCAGGTTCAGGAAGGTCCACGGGAGTGGCTGGTAACCGTCGCGCTGACTCGCTGGCCGGGTCAAAGCGGTGGAAAAAGACGGCCGCGAGCAGCGTGATCCCCAAAGCCAAGCCGACCAAAACCAAGCGCCCCATGATGAGCGGGAGCGTCCAGTGAACGCCATCCCAAAGGAAAGTTGTAAGATCCTTGGGGCCGCTCCCGATGTTGTAGCCCATGCTGAAGTCCTTGGAAGTTGCACATCCAGGAAACTTAGCGTCACAGGCGGAAAAGAGATCGGGGATCACCGCGCCACCACCCGTCAGGTCCACACTCCCCCACCACGACGACGGGCCCCATTCAGTCCCAATTCCCCATGCGACCAGGGCAGCGATCCATACAAAGAAGTACGTGACGTTACCCAAGCCTCCGCGCAGCCACGGGATGGTCTCAAAGAGTACGGCCACGCTCGCGACCAAGGTCATCGTCGGCAAAGCAAGGAAGAGAAACGGGGCCAGGAGCTTCCAGGCGTGGATTGCCGTGTCCTCGCGTCGCACCAGTTGCATGGCGACGGCCGCCACCGCCATCACCCCCACCATCACTGCCAGCACGGCAAAGTTGCTTAGCGCTTTGCCCAGCGTGTACTGGGATTTGCTCAGCGGCGTGGTAGCCAGGATCTGTCCGACGCCGGTTTGGGTGTCGCGATCGATCGCATTCTTCACCAGATAGAAGCCGGCGAACGACAGGAACAGCGCCGTGAAAAGAGCGATCAAGGTACCAATGTACGCCGAGTTGTAGACACCCCGGTGCCCTGCGATCTGCATGGTGACGTAATTGGAATGGTTGGGCGGCACGGTGGTGTAAGCAAAGTAGATGGTGAGGCCGAGAGTGATGAGGAAGCTGTACCGGCGGACGCGCTCCAGGAAGTCGGCCCTGGCAAGATGGTAGAGCACTCGTAGCGTCTCCATACGGCGGTCCTTAGGCGGTCCCCCGAGAGTTCGAGACCCAGTGCAGGTAGGCGTCCTCGAGCGTCGGCACCGCTGCGACCGCGCTTCTCGCTGGCGACGCCTCGGATACCAGCCGCACGTGCACGCCGTCGCTGCGATGGATGGCGCTGCTGGTCAGATAGCGCTGGCGAACCGCCGGCAACTGGGCGCTCGCCATTACCACCTCCCAAACCCGTCCCTCAACCGACCGCAGCAACGCCTCCGGGCTATCGTGAATCACCAAGCGGCCCTCAGAGATCAACGCAATGCTGGTCGCCGATGCCTCGACGTCGGACACAATATGCGTCGAAAGGATCACGATCCGGTCGCCAGCCAGCTCGGAAAGCAAGTTGCGAAAGCGGACGCGTTCTTCCGGATCGAGCCCGGCCGTCGGCTCGTCGACGATAAGAAGTTGCGGATCGTTCAGCAGTGCTTGGGCAATGCCCACCCGCTGCTTCATGCCTCCCGAGTATCCGCCCAGTGGCCGCGTCCGCACGTCAACCAAGTTGACCACTTGCAGCAAGTCGGCAATGCGTTGCCGCGCTGACTGACGGCCGAGGCCCTTGGCGGCGGCCAGGTACTCCAGAAACTCGACCGCGTTGAGATTGGGATAAACGCCGAAGTCTTGGGGTAGGTAGCCCAGTACCGCACGGACAGTGTCCGGCGAGCGCGCAATGTCGGTGCCGTTCCAGCTCACCTTGCCGCCCGTCGTCCGGGTAATGGTGGCTAGGATGCGCATCAAGGTGGACTTCCCTGCGCCGTTGGGGCCGAGCAGTCCCAGAATGCCGGGTCCCACCTCCAGGCTGAAGTCCCGGAGGGCCGAGACTTTGCCTTTGTAGACTTTGCTGACGCCTTCGATAGTTAGCTTCAACACTCCCTCTCTGCCAGACCACTGCCGACGTTGGCGGTCTTTCATTTTCGTACAGGAGCAGTGAATGGTAAACAAGAAATGTGGAGATGTCTTTCTTTGGGACGCCAGCCTAAACGCCTCGCTTTTTCTGACTCTGCAGCTTGTCAGACGTCATCGGTGCGGCACCGGAAGCCTCGGGAACTGAGCATGTGTCAGTGCACGTTGATGGGCACCGGAGAGTCTCCTTGCCTGGGTGCTCCGCCGACGGCATGCGGTTGGGCGTATAATAGAGACATCATGCCAATCCTAAGAGAAAACTATCTGCTTCCCGAGAAATCAATCGATTCGCTGGATGAATACCTGGCCCGCGACGGTGGCAAGGCCCTGGCCAAGGCGATAGGCATGCCGCGAGAGCAAGTCATTCTCGCAATAAAGAGATCGGGGCTCCGCGGGCGGGGCGGAGGGGGCTTTCCTACGGGAGTGAAGTGGGCTAGCGTTGGCCACGATCCGTGCCCCACCAAATACCTGGTCTGCAACGGCGCCGAGGGCGAGCCGGGCACGTTTAAGGACCGGTATCTGATGCGCAAGAATCCCTATCAACTCCTGGAGGGGATGGCGATAGCCGCCTACGCCATCAATGCCAAGAAGGCTTTTCTCGGCATAAAGCGAAGCTTCGAGAAGGAGTACCAGGCGGTTAGTCGTGCACTCGCCGAACTGACTGCCGGCGGAGTGCTGGGGCCAACACCGATTGAGGTAGTCCAGGGTCCCGAAGATTACCTGTTGGGAGAGGAAAAGGCACTGTTGGAAGTCATCGAAGGGCGCGACGCCCTGCCCCGCGAGGCCGATCTGCCACCCTACGTGAGAGGCCTGTTCGTAACCGACCCCTTCGAACTCAACCCCGCGGTAGTTAATAACGCAGAGACCCTGTCCAATGTCCCGCACATCATCCTTCGAGGCATCGATTGGTTTCGTTCCATCGGCACCAAGGACAGCCCAGGCACGATGATTTTCACCCTCACCGGCGACGTGAAGAGACCAGGCATTCATGAACTACCGATGGGCACGTCCTTGAGAGAACTCGTTGAGGACTATGGAGGCGGGGTTGGAGAGGGACGGACCTTGAAAGCGATCTTCTCCGGTGTCGCCAATGCGGTGATCCTGCCGGCGTGCCTGGATACCCCGATGGACTTCGGCTCGATGCGGGGAATCGGTTCGGGTCTTGGCTCCGGCGGGATTATCGTTTACGACGATACCGCCTGCATGGTGCGCGTAGCATACAAATTCTCCGAGTTCCTTTTTGTGGAGTCCTGCGCTCAATGCATCGCGTGCAAGTCCGGGACCAACCGTGCAACCGCTTCTTTGCAGAAGCTTATCGACGGATCGGGCGGGGACGTCGAGGCTGAGAACGCGCTGATCGGGGCCAGGATGGCCCCCCGCGCCAACCGTTGCTATCTTCCGGTCGAGGAATCGCTGATCGTGCCCAGCATTATGACCCAATTCCTTTCCGAATTCGCTAGGCACTACCAGCGTGGCTGCCAAGGGTGCAGGGACGTGGTCACGCCCAAACTGGCGGACTTCGACGAGTCCACGAGCACCTTCACCTATGCGAGGACTCGGACCGCGGACCAGGTTGCGGCGTGGAACTATTAGAGTACGGTCTCAACCGCGCGCCCCGTCGCAGCCCTTTCTTGACAAACGATCTCAGCACCGTTCTGCCGCAGCCAGGTAGGCGGCCTCACGCCGAGCGGCTGGGTGGCAATTCAAAGAAGATATTATCAGGACGTATCAGCCTCCCAATTCAACGCGAGGAACAGACCCAACACCGAGCGAGAGGGCACCGAGAGGCAGGAGCCATACTTTTTCTTGCCCCGGGGCAACGGTCTTATGGCGTACCGCGTCTAATATATCGCGATGTGATATATCTCACCGCTTTGGGGACTTATGTCGAACCATGGAGCACAGAAGACTTCAATGCTTTCTGGTCGATTGATCAGGATCATCGAAAGCCGCGCCGAGGAGCTGGCGCGCGGCGTTGTGAAAAACTTGCAAAGCAGTCCACAGACCTGCTCGTATCACGGGCTTTCCCCGGACGATCTGCACCACCGGGTGTTCGAGGTTTACCACGACTTGGGCCGCTGGCTCTTGACGAATACGGATCACACGATTCGAGGCCGGTATGGCGAACTCGGAGCGCAGCGTTTCAACGAGGGCATACCTATAGCGGAGGTCCTCTGGGCGTTGATTCTGACGAGGGACTACTTGCGTGACTATGTCAGGGCCTCCGTACTGGTGGACTCGACGCTGGAACTCTATCGCCAGCAAGAGTTCCACCGGCTCATCGGCCGCTTTTTTGATCGGGCCGTCTGCTACGCTGCCGAAGGCTACGAGCGCGAGGCATCCCGCCGCAGAGAAGATGCGGAGGTAATGGCACGTTGAAGGAATCCAGGTCATTACCTGGACGCGGGCGAGCGATGCCCGGCGCGATTCCCTCCGGCCTTAGATGCGCCAGCAACGGCCTGACTAAGCCTCTCTAGTACCGAAGGAGTCATGATGGCAACCAAACCAAGCTACAAAGTCTTTCGTTTTCGGAACCGTGTCGAGTGGAAGTCCGGCCGCCATGGCACAATCCACGCTGCCGATAAGCCGGCCATCGAAGTGTCAAGCCCTCCGCAGTTTAACGGCGAGGAGGCAACGTGGTCCCCCGAAGACCTTTTTCTCGCCACGGTCAACGTCTGCCTGATGCAGACCTTCATGGAATATGTCCATCGTACCGACCTGGGCTTAATCTCCTATGACAGCGCCGCGGAAGGCGTACTGGAACGCGCGGAGGGTAGATACCGCTTCACGGAGTTCCACCTTCAGCCTGTCATCGTGGTGAAGTCGGAGGACGACGTGGGGCGCGCAGCGAAGATCCTCGACGCCGCCGAGTCCGCTTGCTTGATCTCCAACTCCATCCGTGCCACGGTGAAAGTCTCCCCGGAGTTCGTGGCGCAGTCTCTCCCAGTGCCACTTGGAGCAAGCGCGCACGGCTAGACGCAACTTCAAACCATCGTCAAAAGCCCGAGAAAAAGGTCTCCACAGCAGAGTTTCCCGTGGATGTTGAGTCTGCCTTTCATACGACTTCTGCCGCTGGGCTCCGGTTTTCTGGCTACTACTTCTTCTTCACCACGCTGGTACTCCCCGGCTCGGTCAGCACCGCACCCGCTACTTTGCCCGTGGCATCCTGCTGAAACTCGATGCTGAAGGTGCTGTAAACGCCTTTGACGTTGAAGGTGGTACCGTGGTCGGGGACCAACTCCATCGCTGGCCGGCCTGGGAGAGTGGCTACCAGCGTATCGTTGCCGCGCAGCGTAATGGTCAGCGTCTGGCCCGGCAGCTCGTACTCGCCCGCGAAGGGCTCGAGGAAGCTTCGCTCCCGCATGCGCTTCTCGGGCACGCGATTAAACATAATATCCTTGACGGTGGGCTCGAAGGGCGCCGACAAGCTGGATACCAGTCCCTTGGCATCGGTATGGAAAGTGACGAGTGTTTTCTGGAGCGGATCGAGCTGGTTCTCCGGCACCTGCCACATGTCGTAGTGGAAATGGCGGAGCGGCGAAGTGATCTTGGTATTCACGGCCATCTGGAAGTCGTTGCCGGAACCGGCGCCTTGCTGAGAAATTGTCACCACTCCGTAGCCCGGATTCTCGTACTGGCCCACGTAATCCTTCAAGTCGTGCGACGGATGCGTGCCCGGCACGGGCTTGGTGTAACCGCCCGCCTTCGCCGCCTCCTCGGCCTGCTTGCTCTTTTTGTCGATCTCCAGATAGCGCTCGTTCCATGAGACCTGATCCAGGCCGAGCAGCCGGTCGAAAACGTTGTCGGCGATGATGCCGGGCACCGGGCTGCCATCCAGGTTGATCAGCACCACCGCCCCGAGGTTATCCTGGGGAAGGAAGGCTAGCAGGGCCCGGAAGCCGTCAATCGCCCCGCCATGCTCCACCATCTTGTGGCCGCGATAAGTGGAGATGGAAAAAGCCATGCCATAGCTGCTTGTGCCCTCTTCCTTGAACTCGGGCTCGCCCTGGATCACCATCTGCGGGGTCTGCATCTGCGCGGCGTTGTTTTCGGAGAGGATCTGTCTGCCCTCGAACTTGCCCCGGTTCATGTGGAAGAGCAGATAGCGGGCCATATCCTCGGCGCACGAATTGATGGAGCCGGCCGGGCCGATCTGGTCGATGTTGTGGAAGGCGTATCGCTTCACCACTTCCTGGCCGTTTACCTTGTCGATGGCGTAGGGCTGGGCAAAGTCAGGGCTCTGGGGCGAATCCACCACCGAGAGATTGGTGTGCGTCATGCCCAGCGGATCGAGAACGCGCCGGCGCACCGCGTCTTCCCAGGTAGTTCCCAGAATCTGGCCAGCCAGGTAGCCTGCGGTCATAAACATCAGGTTGTTGTATTGGTACGTCTGCCGCAGGTCCTTCGAAGGCTCCAGGTAGCGCAAGCGGCGGACGAGGTCGGCGCGAGAGAAGTCCGAGCTGTACCAGACCAGATCGTGACGCGGCAGGCCGGAGCGGTGCGTCACCATGTCGCGGGTGGTCAGGTGTTCGGTGAGGACCTCGTTGTACATGGTGAAGCCGGGCAGGTATTCGCGCACCGGCTTGTCCCAGTCCAGCTTGCCTTCGTCCACCAGCGTACCGAGCGTGGTCACCGTGAACGACTTGGTGATGGAGCCGATGGCAAAGAGCGTTTGCGGGGTCACCGGCAGGTTCCTCTCGCGGTCGCGCCAACCGTAGCCCTTCACCAGAATCACCTTGCCGTTCTGAACTACTGCCACGGCGACGCCAGGCACTTTCCAGTCCTTCATCACCTTGGCGACGACGGCATCGAGATCGCCGAGCGCCGCCGGAGTGGGTTCCTGGGCCGGCGCCGCAAATGGCGCACCGGTCCGAGCCGTCACCAAAAATGCCCACAGCAGAGTCACGATCGCCAAGGTACGTTTGCGCATGAAATCCTCGTTTGGAAATCACAGATCTGAAATAATCTGAAATCAGAGATCAGAACAAAAGCGAGTCGGCCCATGCGTTCCTTATTTCCCGAGCATGTCATTCTGAGCAAGGCGAAGAATCCCTCTTCGTCTTCATTTCCAAAATGGAAAGAGAGATTCTTCGCTTTGCTCAGAATGACATGCTACCTAAATCCAGACACCGTGGGTTCTTCTCTTCTAATCTCTGATTTCTAATTTCCGATTTCATTTCAGCAGTTCTGCCACCACCGCGTGCACGCCCGTGTACGGATCGCCGGGACCCTCGTACTCGATCGAATAGACGCCCTTGTAGCCTGCCTTCTTGGAAATCGCCACACACTTGGGAAAGTCGAACTTGGTCTCGTTGCCGGCGGCGTCAAACTCCAGACCTTTGGCGTGGCAGACCGTCTTGGCGTAAGGAAAGAGCAGCGTCAAGCCACGCTCCCGCGCCGTCTCGTCCGAGAAGTTGCCGAAGTCCGGCAGCGCGCCGATGAACTCGCTGCCCACCCCCTTGAAGATCTTCACCAGCAGCTCGGCGTGATCGGCGATCTCGCCGTGGTTCTCAATGATGACGTAAATCCCTTTCGGCTTTCCGTAGGCCACCAGCTTCCGGTAAGAATCGACGGTGGGCCCGAGGTCGTCCGGATTCACCTTTCCCGGGTCGCAGCGCACCGAACGCGCGCCCAGCGTCTTGGCGATGTCAATCCATTTCTTGGACGCCTCGACGGCCGCGTCGCGAACCTCTGCCTTAGGATCAGAGAGCCCGCCTTCGGTCCAGATTTCCTTGATGTCTACTGGAATGTTGACCAGTCGCGAGCGCGCGATCAGGAGTTTGGCCTTGATCTCCTGCAAGTAGGCCGGTTCGGTGGAGGCAAAGTGCGGCGCGACGAACTCGAGGTTGTGGACGTCGTACTGCTCGGCAATCATCTCCGGAAAATCAAGCAGCGCCAGCATCGGACCGCTCAGTTTGAAGCTTGGCGCGCGAGTGGACTGGAAGTAGTCGCGGAAGCTCCAACTGGAGATCCCGACGCGGTCCAGCCTGGCGTTGTGCGGCTTGTGCGGCGCCTGAGTGCGGGCGCGGCGCCTTGTACTAGTTCCCTGGCCCGCCGGGATCAAACCCCAACCGGGGCCGGACACCGCGGCCCAGGCGGAAGCGCTTGCGGCTACGCCGCTCGTCGCAAGCCAAGCCAAGAAGTCACGACGATTCATAAGCCTCCCTGGTGATGCCCATGTCGGATGAGACCACCAGCCATTATAGCGCCTAAACGCGGAAGGCGTTCAATGGATGCCGCGGCCGGTAGTGGGCCAAGTTGATGCTGCGGTGGCGGGGCGAGTTAAGGAATCGGCTCGTGGCATGATCGCCGCTCCGTGCAAGAAGCATCCCCGCGACCCGGTCGTACGACCCCTAAATCCTCGATTTCAGAAGCGCGCGAGTGTGGCAAAATGCCACACTTTTTACATTTTTGGAAGTTGGGGACCGTTTTTGGGCCTTCAAAGCACTGATTTCACAGGAGAAAAAAAAGTGTCTCATTTGTCTCATTTGTCTCCATTGTCTCATTTTGGGGTGCTAACGTTGAATTGTAATCAGTTGCGGAGGGCGCTGAACTCGGAAGCGGCGCGCCAGAGGATTGGTTTGTCTCGAAATTGGGAGCGCTGGAAATGACCGTATGTCATTGAACAGTAATGGGTTACATGAAATACTCGGACGCGATGTCACGACCCGATCCGTGCGGCTTGCGGGCCGACCCAGTCGCCCGTCGTGCCGGGTGAGACTGGCGAGATAAGCCTCTTGTTTTGTGCGAGTTGTAGCGGAACTCAGATTGCTGAGGCGGCATTCGCGCCGAGGGTACCAGGTCACCGGCGTCGGGGCCGGATGGCTGGACCCCTCCCCCTGTCGCGGTGGCTTTCAAGTGGTTGGGTTCCGAAAGAACGAGTAAGCAGTTGGAATCAAAGGTTTTAAGTGAGGTTCATGAATGATGTATGCATGTTGGCAGCGGACGGCTAAGGGTGACGCGCAAGACTCTCGTCGCCCCATCGACGCGCCGGGCACCAAGCTTTCCCGCCTGTTGTTTCTGGCGGTTATGTCGTTGTTTTTCATCGTATTAACCCACCGCGTGGCATGGGCACAAGCAACCCAGACCAACTCGGACTTGGATCAGACCCTCAACAAGGTCTTCGATTCGACCAATATCGCCTTACGGGTGAATGCGGTAGCCACCGGCGGGGGGGCCGGTCAGTCGACCATTTTTTTCAACGGCGACCAGATCTTTAACAAGATCTTCGACTCCACCAATAACGCCCTCAAGGTCAACTGCGTGGTAGGTTGCACCAACGGGACCGGGGTTGGAACGGTCACCAGCGTGGGCCTTGCCCTCCCTTCCACTTTCCAGGTAACTGGCTCTCCCGTAACGACTTCGGGTACCATTACAGCCGCCTGGGCCAGCCAGACCTCCAACCACATTTTTGCCAGCCCTAACGGTGCTGCGGGGACTCCGGTCTTCCGGTCGCTGGTTGATGCAGACCTGACTCCTTCCTACTCAGGAGTCGGATCGTGCCCATCAAATCAATGGGTTACGGGACTCAGCCGGAACAGTGCGCCCACCTGTCTGCAACCCGTTTTCACCTCGATCAGCGGCATCATCGGTTCGAATCAGCTTCCGGGAGCGACCGCATCCGCACTCGGAGCTATCCAACTCACCGGCGACCTGGGTGGTACCGCGAACTCTCCTAAGGTGACCTGGCTCCAAGGTTACCCACTTTCGTCCTCGCCGCCGGCCAACGGTCAATGTCTCGTGTACACCACCAGTTGGGGCCCTGGATCGTGCGGCGGCAGCGGCCTGCCGTCGAGTTGGACGACCAGCAGCACCAACAACGCCGTCACCGCCCAACCCATGGCCGGCCAGGATGCGGTGCCACTGACTCTGGCCCCCAGCGTGGCCAGCCCAACGGCGGACATCTTTGATGTCTGCTCCACCAGCCCCTGCTCTTCGGGGACGAAATACGTCTGGGTCGCCGCCAACGGAAACCTGAACTTCATTGGGAATAATACTACTTACGGCAGCACCAGCCAATCAACCCAGTCATTCTTAAGGCTGTACGGAAGCACCGGGAACTCTAACCTGGCCCCGCCCTACTTTGACCTGGAGAAGACGGACGGCAGCGTCAAGTCCTATCTCGCCCCTTCGACGACGCTCAACGGAGTGGTCGGCGTCAGCTCTGCCATTCCCGGCGGCGACATCCAGGCGCCGGCCGGAGCCTTGGCCGGAACAGCCTCCGGCGGGACGGGTTCCGGTCCCGTGATTGTGATCGCCAACTCGACAACCGGAACTGCCAACGGACTGCTGGCCAAGTTGACGGGAAGTGGCACGTCGCCCACCGCAACCACCGCCGGAATCGGCGACACCGCGGTTCCGCTTTACCCGGTGGTGACCGGAGGCGGAACTTCCGGCAGCGCCGCCTTGTCAGTCTCCGGTGTCGCCCAGTGCATGTTTGACGGCGCCACCACCATCAGCCACTTCGTTCAGGCAAGCACCACTGCGGCCGGCGATTGCCACGATGCCGGGGCCTCGGCCCCCACGTCCGGCTGGGTCGTCGGCCAGGTGATGAGCACCAACGCCGCCGGGGGCGCCTATAACGTCCAGGTAGGCCCGCCCGGCTACAATGCAGCGAGCGGCGGGAGTGGTACCGTCACCAGTGTTGGCCTCACCGGGACCGCCAACCAGATCACCGTCACCGGGGCTTCGCCGATCACAACGTCTGGATCATGGACCCTGAGTATTCCCAACAATCCCACGCTGCCCGGGACCACCACCGGGACCTTCTCGGGTAATCTTACCGGCAACGTGACCGGCAACGTGACTGGCAACGCGAGCGGGACTGCCGCGACCATCACGGGGGCCCTGGCTCTGGTGAACACGCCGCTGACGACCTCGCAGGACATTCTCTACGACAATAATGCCGGTGCCCTTGATCGCTTGCCGATCTCGACCGTAACCAGCGGTCAGTGCTT
>Ga0335078_10016812_pt1 | contig 10867 bp, 6 predicted proteins | sample Lox_Sample_32_FD_206711 | JGI IMG/M metagenome (GOLD analysis project Ga0335078, IMG submission 206711) | Soil microbial communities from Loxahatchee National Wildlife Refuge, Florida, United States - Lox_Sample_3.2 | ecosystem: Environmental > Terrestrial > Soil > Wetlands | place: USA: Florida... | reverse complement strand
TATACTGGTTGTTGAGGATGAAGATCTTGATCGGCAGATTGTGCTGCACTGCCGTCGACATTTCCTGCATGTTCATCAGCACCGAAGCCTCGCCTGCGATGTCGATCACGAGCGAGTTCGGATGCGCCAGCTGCACGCCGACCGACGCGGGCAGGCCGTAGCCCATGGTGCCAAGTCCGCCCGATGTCATCCAGCGATTACTCTCCTGGAACTGATAAAACTGCGCCGCCCACATCTGATGCTGGCCGACCTCGGTGGTGATGTAGGTATCGCGGTCCTTGGTGAGTTCGTAGAGCCGCTGGATGGCGTATTGCGGCTTGATGATCTCATTGGAGCTGCGATAGGCCAGCGAATTCTTCGCCCGCCATTTCTTGATCTGCGCCCACCAGGCATCGTGCGCCTTCTTGTCCGGCTTGTGGCCGCCGGCGCGCCACAGCTGCAGCATGTCTTCGAGCACATGCGCGCAATCGCCGACGATGCCGAGATCGACCTTGACGTTCTTGTTGATCGAGGATGGATCGATGTCGATGTGGACTTTCTTCGAGCCCGGAGAGAAAGCGTCGAGCCGCCCCGTGATCCGGTCGTCGAAGCGCGCGCCAACACAGACCATCAGATCGCAATCGTGCATCGCCCAGTTGGCTTCCCAGGTGCCATGCATACCGAGCATGCCCAGCCATTTCGGGTCGGCGGCCGGGAAAGCGCCGAGCCCCATCAGAGTGGACGTGACCGGAAAACCGGTGAGCTTGGCCAGTTCGCGCAATGCGTCGCAAGCCGCACGGCCGGAATTGATCACGCCGCCGCCGGTGTAGAGCAAGGGGCGCTTGGCGGCCGCCATCATCTCAACGGCCTGCTTGATCTTGTCGGGATCGCCCTTGAGCTTCGGCTGGTAGCCTTTGTGCTGAAATTCGTTGGGCTTGGAGTAATCGCCCTTGGCGAACTGCACGTCCTTCGGGATGTCGACGACGACCGGCCCCGGCCGGCCACTCGCCGCGATATGAAACGCCTCGTGCAGCACGCGCGGCAAATCGGCGACGGTTTTGACCAGATAATTGTATTTGGTGCACGGCCGGGTGATGCCGACCGTGTCGCATTCCTGGAACGCGTCGTTGCCGATGAGATGCGTCGGCACCTGCCCGGTGATGACCACCAGCGGGATCGAGTCGCACAATGCATCGGTCAGACCGGTGACCGCATTGGTCGCGCCCGGCCCGGACGTGACCAGCACAGTGCCGACCTTGCCGGTCGAGCGCGCATAGCCCTCGGCGGCGTGGACGGCGCCCTGCTCGTGCCGCACCAGAATGTGGCGCACCTTGTCCTGCTGGAAGATGGCGTCATAGATCGGCAACACGGCCCCGCCGGGGTAGCCGAATATGTGCTCCACGCCCTGGTCGGCCAGGGCCGCTATCACCATTTCCGCGCCGGTCATCTCGGTCATCGCTCGCTCCACTCTTCGGTCGCTCTCGGACATCTGAACTTTGAGTAATAAAAAAGGGGCTTGTCAGCCCCTGGATACGCGCACCGCCACATCTCGCGGGTGGGTTCATCCACCCCCGGCGGTGCGCCTCGATACGAGAATCAGCGATTTGGCAACCAAACTACGCACGAGATTTGCCCGTTTTGCGTTATTCCGTCTTTATATGCGCTGCGGCAAGTTTGGTCAAGCCGCGCCGCGGTAAGCTGCGCCAGCGATCCCTCTACTGATTTGGTTTTACGCACCGGAAGCGGCGTGGATCGCCATCGCCTTCGGTACGCATTGTTTTACCATCCGAGACCCGGGGACGATTAAGGCAGCCACCGCGGCCGCAAATGCGGCCGGATTCTGGCATGGCTTATTTCAAACAATCGTTTGAAATCGGAAAATCGCGCGAAATCGCATTTGTTAACCGCGCCCGGGCGTCACAGCAGAGCCGCGATTTGGCAACGCCGGGGCCTGCAAATTGCCCGCGCGGGCTGGTGACCTCGCACTCAGATAGAGCGCGGTTCTGAGGCCGCGCATTCGCACCATTGGAGGGGACCATGGTTGCCGGAGTCCTGCGCAGCACGTTCATCGCTGTCTTTGCCTTGCTCGTGTTGACGGCCGGTGTCAGCGCACCGGCCGCCGCGGCGGCACCACCGGCCGGTGCAACGCCGCTTTCGACCGACATGATCCTGAGGTGGATCAACGATTATCGTCATCGGCCCGATCCCGAGCGTCTGCCGATGGTGGTCAGAGCGCTGAGCGGTCTCCAGGCGTTCAAGGACTCCGAGACCTGTGGCGCCTATATCGGCTTCATCGCCGGCGTGCTCGGCGCCAATCCGACGCGTGCGCCGCGACTGCTCAATGCGATGCTGTCGATCACGCCCTCAGACCGCTGGGTGCTGGTGCGCGCCGTCGCCTATTCGGGATTGCCGAACTGGAAAGACCTGCTCGTCTCGGTCGGCGACCGCATGCCCGAGCGCCACGAGATGATCAATCGCTACCTTGAAGGCGAACTGCCCACGCTGAATCAGATCGCCTACCCGACCCATGCGCCCGGCATGTTCGACAAGATCAAGGTGGCGCTGAAAATCGGCGACAACGACAAGAAACCGGTCGCGTTGCAGCCCAGCCCCGAACTGATCGACATATTGTGGGGCTATTACCTCGCCACCGGCGCCTATCAGCCGATCGGGCAGATCATCAAGCTGTTGCCGCTCGCCGAGGATCGCGACAGCGTCGATAACCTGACGACCGGCAGCGCGGCGAAATTCACCCTCGCCAGCAACGCGGTACGCGATCTCACGCTGCTGGCGATGCTGAAATGGTCGGTGAAGCATCAGTCGAAGGAAACCGCCAAGGTGCTCAACGCCGTCATCGTCACCGCCGAGGATGTCGACACCGCCGACATGCGCAAGAAATCGCTCGCAGCCATCGAGCAACTCAAACAAAAGGGCCCGAACTCCAAGCGCGAGCTGACCGGGATGGGCCAGATCGGGCAAGGCGCGCTGGCGGTCGGCTGCATCGCCGCCGCGGCCGCCGGGCAGGTCGAATTCGGCATACCTTGCGTCATCGGCGGCGCGACCTATTCGGCGGGAATGAGCTACATGTCGAACCAGTGATGTTCGTGTTGCTCAAGCGGCCGTCGTGCTCTGCGACCGTGCGTTGCTCAGGATCGCATTCAGCTCAGGAATGCACGAGCCGCAATTCGTGCCGGCGCGCAGCGCGGCGCCGATTTCGGCGACACTGCTGAGACGTCGGCTCACGATGGCACCGTGAAGCGTATGCAGTCCGACGCCGAAACATGAACAGATCGTCGGACCGGCGGCACTCTGCGCCGTCGCGGCGCCCGGGCTGCCCGCGAGCACGAAGGCGCGCGCTTCCGGTTCGATGCGCGTGCCCAGCAGCGCCGCCACGGCTTCGCGCGGCGGCAACGCCGCGCCTGTTCTGGCGATGAACAGACAGGCTTCGAGCCTCCGGCCCACGATGCTGGCGTAGCGATAAGTGCCGCGCGCCGGATCGGCGTAGATCACAAGCTCCGCCGCCGTCGACGCGCCAAGGAGCGCCGCGATCCAGAATTCGGTACCACGGCCGCTCGGCAGCGGTTCCCAGCCGGTCAGCGTAAAAGCGTGTCCGCGCTCAAGTGGCACCTTTCCCCAGTAATACGAGCCTTGCGGCACCTGCGCACTGCCGCTGAGCAGGAGGCCGTGCCATTGCGATACGACGGCAGTGAGCCGCACCGGCGAAGCCTTCAGCTCAGGCTGCCCCGACACCGGGTCGGTGGCCGCGCCGACCAGTCGGCCGATTGGTCCCGCAGAGGTGAACTGATCGGTCCAATGCATCGAGGCAAAAACGTCGCCGGCGCGCAGGCCGTCCGCGATGCGGAACGGCAGCACCGCGGTGCCGTGCGGACTCTCGACGCGGACCAGATCGCCTTCTTTCAGCTGCAGCCGCACCGCGTCCTCTGAGCAAATATCGATGCGCGTTTCACGCTGATGCGCCATCAGCCGCGGCAGTCGCCCGGTACGCGTCATCGTGTGCCACTGATCGCGCACGCGCCCGGTATTGAGGACGAATGGATACTGCTCGTCAGCCGGCACCGCCGGCGTACGATACGGCGTCGGCACAAAACGGGCGCAGCCGTCCGCGGTGGCAAATCCACTGCCGTCGCCGAACAGCCGTTTGGCGCCCGACAATGATTGCGACGTGCCGCGCCGCAGCGGCCAACGCACCGGCTGCAGGTTATCGTACTCGGCATCGCTCAGATCGGCGAGCGCGCCGATATCGAACAGCCGCCGCTTCGGCTCGCCGTTCTCGAATGCCGAGAGCCGCGCGTGCTCGCGAAAAATATCAGCCGGCTTGCGATAGCCGAACGCATCCGCCCAGCCCATGCGCCGCGCCACTTCGCTCAGCATCCACCAGTCCGGCCGCGCCTCGCCAGGCGGCGGCCGGAATACACGCTGCCGCGAGATGCAGCGTTCCGAATTAGTGACGGTGCCGTCCTTCTCGGCCCAGGCCGCGGCCGGCAGAACGATCTCGGCAAAGCGGCTCGTGTCGGTCGGCCAGCAATCGCTGACGGCGACAAACGGGCAGACAGAGAGCGCCGCACGCACGTGCTCGGCGCGTGGCATGCTCACGGCGGGGTTGGTGCTGAGAATCCATAGCGCCTTGATCCGGCCGTCGAAGACCGCGTCAAACAGCTCGACCGCCTTGAAGCCCGGCTGCGTGGCGATGCGTGGCGCGTCCCAGAAGCGCCGTACACGATCGATATCGGCTGCATCAGCAAACCCCATATGGGCGGCGAGCTGATTGGCGAGTCCGCCGACTTCGCGGCCGCCCATCGCATTGGGCTGTCCGGTCAATGACAGCGGCCCCATGCCGGGCCGGCCGATACGCCCCGTCGCCAGATGACAGTTGACGATCGCGTTGACCTTGTCGGTGCCGGCGGAGGATTGGTTGACGCCTTGCGAGTAGAGCGTAACCGTGCGTTCGGTCGCGGCAAACCATTGATAAAACTGCTCAAGAGCGGCGGCCGGCACATCGGCGAGCGCGGCGACCTCGGCGAGCGATGGCGCGGCGAGGCGCGCCGCCTCGACTGCTTTGTTGAAGCCGGTCGCATAAGTGTGCGTCCAGGCGCCATCGCACGCTCCGCTCGCCACAAGATGCAACAACAAGCCCAAAAATAATGCGACATCCGTTCCAGGCCGAAGCGCCAAGTGAACGTCGGCGATGTCGCAGGTCGCCGTGCGCCGTGGATCGATCACTACGACTTTGGTGCCGCGCGTCTCGCGCGCCGCAGCGAGACGCCGATACAGCACCGGGTGGCACCACGCCGCATTGCTGCCGGCGAGCACAACGAGATCGGCAAGTTCGATATCCTCATAGCAGCCGGGCACGATATCCTCGCCGAAGGCGCGGACATGACCAGCCACCGACGACGCCATGCAGAGCCGCGAGTTGGTGTCGATATTGGCGCTGCCGATGAAGCCTTTCATCAGCTTGTTGGCGACGTAATAATCCTCGGTGAGAAACTGGCCGGACACATAGAGCGCGACCGAGTCCGGGCCATAGTCGGCGACCGCGCGTGTCATGGCGGCGGCTATGCGGTCGAGCGCTTCATCCCAGCTCGCGTTGCGCCCGCCGATCTGCGGGTGGAGCAATCTGCCGTCGGTCGCGAGCGTCTCGCCGAGCGCCGCGCCCTTTGAACACAGCCGACCGTTGTTGGCGGGATGATCCGGATCGCCCGACAGCGTGCCGTCTTCAGCAGCGAGCAAGCCGCAGCCGACGCCGCAATAAGGACACGTGGTGCGGATCACGCCGCTTGCCATTGCGGCACCGCATGCGCCGCGCCGGGCAAGTCTGGCGCCAGCGTGACGTCGCTTCGTTCGGCAAAGCTGCGGCCAAACACCAGGCGATCACGAACGGCCGACACATCTACCTTGTCGCGCATCAATTCGACGTACCATGGGCCGTCGCCGACGCCGCCGTACAGTACGGCGCCGACCAGCCTGTCATTGCGCACAATGAGTTTTTTGTAGAGGCCGAGCTTGGCGTCGTGCAGCGTGAGCTCTTCATCGGCCTCGTCGGCCGCGGCCAGCGCGCCGGCGGAAAACACGTCGACGCCGGTAATCTTAAGGCTGGTGAAGACGGGCGGCGGCACATAGACGGCCGTGTGGTCGCCGGCAAGCTGTGCGCCGCAGACTTTTGCCTGATCCCAGATCGGCGCCACCAGCCCGAACACCTGGCCGTTATGTTCGATGCACTCGCCGACGGCAAAAATATCCGGATCGCTGCTGCGCATGTCGTCGCCGACCAGAATGCCGCGATTGACGTCGAGCTTCGCCACACGCGCCAGATCGATGTTCGGCCGTATGCCGATCGCGAGCACGACATAGTCGGCGGGGAGCCTGCGGCCGTCCGCCAAGACCACCGCGTCGGCCCGTCCACTGCCGGCAATTTCCTCGGTCTGGCTGTTGGCAAAAATGGCGATACCCCGCGCATCGAGGTCGCGACGCAACATTTCGCCGGCCGCGACATCGAGCTGCCGCTCCATCAGCGTCGGCATCAGGTGCACGAGCGCGACCGACATACCGCGCCGCTTCAATCCCCACGCCGCTTCGAGGCCGAGTAGCCCGCCGCCGATGACAACGGCGCGCCGGCCGCCGCGCGCTGCCGCAATCATCGCTTCCGCATCGGCCATATCTCGGAACGCCCGCACGTTGGGCAGCCCGACACCCGGAATCGGCGGCGCCAGCGGCTTCGAGCCGGTGGCGAGCAACAGCGTGTCGTATGGTATGGCTGATCCATCGGCCAGCACCACACAACGGGCGGCCCGGTCGATAGCAACTGCGGCGATCCCGGTCATCAGGCGAATGCCGCGTTTGCCGTACCAACTCCACGGATTGATGATGATGTCGTTGCGCGTCTTGTCCCCGGCCAGGACCGAGGACAACAGGATGCGATTGTAATTCGGCTCGGGCTCGGCACCGATCACGGTGATATCGAAACGATCAGGCGCGCGGGCGAGCAGCTCTTCAACCGTCCGCATCCCGGCCATGCCGTTGCCGACTACTATGAGCCGCGCGCGCCGGCGATCACCCATGGCGCGCCCCTACTCGGCGGCAGCGCTGCGGCCATAGGCCTCGGCGATCATAAATTCGGAAAGCACGCCGTAGGCGGCCGTCCAGGCTGCCGCCAGTTCGGACGTCCACGCCGCGCCCAGGCCCTGTCGAAGCGTCCAGAGCAACGCTTCGCCGACGGGCGTGTAGTGCGCCGGTTTCACGCCGTAGGCCACGTGACGCTTGGCGAGCGCGGAAGCGGCCGGCAGCACTGCGCCAAGATTGTTCAGACTGTTCACGACCACGGCGAGCGTCGCCATAAGCTTGCGCCCCTGCTCTTTCATGTCGCTATGGAACAGCGGCTTGAGTGCCGGATCGATCTCGAACAAACGGCCATAGAACAAGGTGGCGGCTTGTTCGGATATCGGTGCGACTTTGGCGAAGCTTTCCTGAATCGCCTTGATCTGCTCGGGCGTCATGCTCGGCTCCTTGATCTGGTCCCGGCGGACCGATGTGAGACCCGCCGTCTCACACGCGCGCTTGCGCGAGACTCGGAACGCTCGCGGCCACGGAGCTCTTGCGCAGGTAGTACCACCACGTGAGCGCAATACATGTCACGTAAAACGCCAGGAAGATCGTCAACGCCAGCTGCGGGCCGCCGGTGATGGCAATCGACTTGCCGAAGCCGGTCGGGATCAGGAAGCCGCCGACTGCGCCGATAGCGCTGATAAATCCCAGCGCAGCGGCGCTCTCGAGACTTGCGGCCTTCAGGACGAGCATGCGGCCGGACTCGCCCGTCGCCTCCCTGAGCTTTTCTTCGCGGAAAATCGACGGAATCATCCGAAACGTAGAACCGTTGCCGACGCCGGTCGTCACGAACAAAATCAGAAACATCGCCAGAAAACCGGGAAAGTCCTTGATCCCCACGAAATACACGACGCCGATCGTCGCGGCGCCCATGGCGATGAAGTTCCAGAAGCTCACGACGGCACCGCCGATTTTATCGGCAAGCAGGCCGCCGAGCGGACGCGCGAGCGAACCGACCATGGGGCCGAGAAACGCAATGCCAATCGTGATCGCCGGAAATTGCGTCTTGATCAGCAGCGGAAATGCGGCCGAGTAGCCGATGAAGGAGCCGAAGGTCCCGATATAGAGGTAGGACATGATCCAGGTGTGTTTGCGCCTGACGATGACGAGTTGGTCCTTGAACGTCGACCGCGCCGAACTGAGATTGTTCATGAACAAAACGGCGCCGCTCACCGCGATGACCAGCGGCACGAGCCACATCAAGCCGGCGTTCTGAAGATAGATGCCAGCGGCGGTTGGGGTCGCCTGGTAGAGGCTGATAATGCCGAAGCCCATGAGAATCGGCACCAGCAGCTGTACGGTGCTGACGCCGATGTTTCCGCCCGCGGCATTCAGGCCGAGCGCCCAGCCTTTCATGCGGTCCGGGTAGAAGAAAGAAATATTGGCCATGCTCGAGGCAAAATTGCCGCCGCCCAGCCCGGCCAAAGCCGAGATCAGCAACATCACATGATAGGGGGTGTCAGGTTTGGTCACGAAATAGGCGAGCGCAATCGTCGGGATGAACAGCAGGCTGGCGCTGACGATCGTCCAATTTCGTCCGCCGAACACCGTGACCGCAAAGGTGTAGGGAAAGCGCATCAGCGCCCCGATCAGCCCCGGCAACGCGACCAGCTGAAATAGTTGAGCAGTGGTGTAATGGAAGCCAGCCGCCGGCAGGTTGGCAGCGACAATGCTCCAGATCAGCCAGATCGAGAAACCAAGATGCTCGGCGACGATCGACCAGATCAGATTGCGGCGGGCGATGAACTTGCCTTGCGACTGCCAGAACTTTTCATCTTCCGGATTCCAGTGGTCGATCCAGGATTTGCTGCGCATGCGATAGGCGCTCCCTCTTAAGCATGACGGTTCAAGCCTCGCGGCTTTACCGCAGGAGTGCTTCGCAAGCCCTGTGCCAGTCTCAAGACGCCGGAAAGCCTGGATTTTTGGATTTCACCCGAACCGGAAATGCGCACTTTCCAGGCGGCCCGACGAACGATTGTGCAGCGCACAAAATTTGAGCGCCGCCGCCGAAGAGATGAGCCGCGGAGAAATCCAGATTTTCAAATGATCACGCGCCGCCGCATTCGCGGCCAAGCGCGGAATATACCGGTTAGTTCGCCTGCTCGGCCGAAATCATGCTGCCGAGCATGCGGCGCGCCTGGAGCTGCGGCGCGTCGGAGGCAATGTGGACCAGGCCGTCGAGCGAACCGTCGACGCGGTTGGTCTGCACCGCTTCGAGGAAATCCACATCCTCCAGAAAGGTCGCGCGTGACCCATCGTACAGCAGCTTCGACATCTCGGCATCGCCGAGACTGAAGTCGCGCGAGAAGCAGAACATGTAGTGGCTGGTGAGGTCGGTCTCAGGCGTGAGCAGATGCGTGGACCAGATCGAAATGCCCTGGCTGCGATCGCCCTGCGGCGCACCCGTGCCGACCTTGGCGCAGCCGACGTCGAGATAGACCATGCTCGGTGAATGCCAACGCGCCAGCTGCCAGCGATCGACATTGGTGGTGAAATTGCCCGCCTTGGCAAACAGGGGCGGCGGCTGGACGTCGAGCAACCAGCGGCTAACACGAACGCCGTCGTTCATCCGCTCGACTTTCATCGGCTCTGTGGCTTCGCGCGGATCACCCGCGATAGTGCGCTTGTGCACGTAGGCGACGTGAGTAAAATCAATCAGATTATCGATGATGAACTGATAATTCGATTTGACGTAGAGCCGCCCGGGTGTCGCCGTCCATTGCGGCTCCGACAGCCACGGCATGTCAGGAATCTTTGCGGTGTCGGCTTTGGCCGGATCGCCCATCCAGATCCAGATCACATTCCATTTCTCGGCGATTGGATAACTGCGCACTTTGGCGCCCGACGGCACCTGGATTTGCCCAGGCACCTCGACGCATTTGCCGGTCACGTCGAACTTGAACCCATGATAACCGCAGGCAATGTATTCGCCCTCGACGGCGCCGAGCGACAGCGGCGCGGCGCGGTGGCAGCAGCAATCTTCCAGCGCGCCGACCTCGCCGTTGGCATTGCGGAACAGTACGACCTTGTCATTGAGGAGCGTCTTGGCGATCGGCTTGTCGGTCAGCTCATGGGACCACAGCGCCGTGTACCAGCCATTGCGCAGAAACATGTCGCGACCTCCTCGCCGCCGCTATCCGGCATGTCGTTACACCTTATTCTTAGCGCGATGCGGTGCGTCCATCCAGTAGTCCGATCCTGACATTCGCAATCGCGGTTCGGTAGCTCTCATGCAGGCGTCAGAACCAAGAGACCGCCGGGCAAAGCAGTCTTCATGCAACTGATCGTTTAGGAGGGGAGCCTTGCATTTTGCGACAACCACCCCTGAGTTCTCGTATGGTCTTCCCCGCGACGTGTGATTAGGCTTGTCGCAAGCGACCGGCGCAGGCGGGGCTGTGGCAACGCCCCAAGTAGCAGCGCGCCAAGTAGCATCCATTGCTGACGGAAGGCTTCCATGGCGCAGCGAAAAGACTTCCGGCGGATCGGCATGCTCCTGCCATCCTCAAGCTCGGTACAGGAGCGGGATATCGGCCGAGCGCTGCCGGAAAACATCACGCTGCACGTCGCGCGCATGCGGTTGAACAATGTGGACGCGGAATCGACGCTGCGGATCGTCCAGGAAATCGAGAGCGAGAGTCAAAAACTGGCCGATGTCGACGTCGACGTGATCATTTTTCCGGCGACTGCACCCTCGTCGCGCAACGGTCCCGGATACGACCAGGAACTGATCAAACGCATCAGCACGGCAAGCGGCAAGCCGGCCACC
>Ga0335078_10016811_pt1 | contig 10867 bp, 13 predicted proteins | sample Lox_Sample_32_FD_206711 | JGI IMG/M metagenome (GOLD analysis project Ga0335078, IMG submission 206711) | Soil microbial communities from Loxahatchee National Wildlife Refuge, Florida, United States - Lox_Sample_3.2 | ecosystem: Environmental > Terrestrial > Soil > Wetlands | place: USA... | reverse complement strand
ACAGATCCACCCCTCTATTTTCCGGTCCAGCATGGCGCGCGCTTCTCCAAAAACGCGCCCATACCCTCCTGCGCATCCGCCGCCATGGCATTCAACGACATCACTTCCTTGGCGTAAGCATAAGCCTTCTCCACGCCCAGATCGATCTGCGTGTAGAATGCCTGCTTTCCGATCGCCACCACCAGCGAACTGGCCTCGGCCACCTTCGCGGCGAGTTTTCGAGTGGCGGCGGCGAGTTCGGCGGCGGGCACCACGTCGTTGACAAGCCCCCACTCCGCGGCGGTCCGGGCGCTCACCGGGTTGCCCGTGAGCAGCATCTCGAACGCCCGTTTGCGTCCGATGGCGCGCGTCAGCGCGACCATCGGGGTGGTGCAAAACAGCCCGATCTTGACCCCGGGAGTGGCGAACCACGCTTCTTCCGCGGCGATCGCCAGATCGCAAGCCGCCACCAGTTGACAGCCCGCAGCCGTTGCCACGCCCTGCACCTCGGCGATCACCGGCTGCGGAATCGCCTGGATCTTCAGCATGAGCTCGCTGCAAGCATCGAAAATCTCGCGATATTGGTTGATGTTCCGGCCCGTCATTTCGGAAAGGTCGTGGCCCGCGCAGAAAACCTTGCCGGCCGCGGCGAGTATGACGGCGCGGGTCTCGCCGTCGCGCCCCACGGCGTCGAGCGTGCCGGTCAACTCGCGCATCAGCGCGAGCGAAAGAGCGTTGCGGCGCTCGGGGCGGTTGAGCGTGATGACGGCCACCGTCCCCTCCCGCGTGAGCAGCGTGTTTTCGAGCGTTGTTTGCATTCCTGGCGATCTCCCTGCGCACGATTTTACAGCTTCCGAAATTCCTTGCGAAAACCCTGTTGCGATGGTTTGCAATCGGCGCGGGCACTCTGGTACTATCTAGTTGCGATCTGATCGGAACTCTCCCCTTGAAGTCCCGCAATCCCAAACAACGGAGTGAACAAAAAATAACTGAATGAGCTTTACCGTTTTCCTTGGCAACCTTCCCACGTGGGTCACCGCCGATGACATCAAACAATGGCTCGCCGCCGAAGATTTGGTGGCCGATGCCGTGAAAGTGATCCGCAACCACGAAACCCAGGAATCGAAGGGCTTCGCATTTGTCGAAGCGCCGACTAACGATGAGATGCAGGCGATCATTCGCCGCTTCGATCGTGCGCCATTAGAAGATCGGCTGTTGCGGGCGAACCCGGCGCAGCCCCCCAAGGGCAAAGAACCGCCGCGTGGACCCCAACAGGCAGCCGCGGTAACCCATGCCCCTCGTGTGCCGCCTCGCCAGGACCGCAAACGCCGCGGCGGCAAAGAGCGCGAGCAATCGCCGCGCAGCGCTTTTGCCACCGAGTTGGCGAAAGTTCTTTAGGTCGATCCGGTCCGTCCCGCGCGCGACCGGAGGATCTTTCTACAGTTCCACACCTGTGAACGGCACGCACATCGATGCGGCCAGTATTTCTTTTCCCTACAACAGCTTACAATTGGCACCCGGCGTGCGCTCGGAGCCCGCATGAAATGTGCCTGGATCGGCGGTCTTCTCCTGGGGAGTCTGCTTCTCGCCTCCCCGCAGGACTCCGATAACAACATTAACTCGCGTTATACCGTAGAAACCGTAATCCTCTCCGGGAAAGGCTGGACCACCGATCTCCAGTCCGAAACCACCACCAAAATCAGCACTGACCTGCTCCACGACCTCACCGCCCTCATCGGGCAGAAACTGAACCCGTCCCACCTGGATACCCTGGCACAGAATCTCAAGAAGGAACTCAGCGCCCGCGAAGTGATCCACCGCATTGTACGCGGAGACGTTCCCGAGCAGGTCCGGGTGGAGTTCGAAGTCCGGCCGGCGCGCGCCAGCCTGGGAATGAACGTCACCCAGTTCCTGTACAACTCGAAACAAGGGTTCAGCGGCAGCGGCGAGGCGGCGCTCACCAGCGGACCGCAGGTTTTTGCCCTCGGCCTGGTGAGCAATGGCGATTGGCTGCCGGAGCGTTTTTCGGGGGTGGTGGCGCGCTATGAAGACAGAAGCCTGGGCACCGGCCGGCTCAGTGTCAAATTCGAAGCCGAGACCTTCCACACCCAGTGGAATCAGGCGACCGTGGCAGCCATGGACACGAATCCGCTGGACGTTCCGGCTCTCTATCGCGCCCGCCAGGCGTTCCAGCCCACTGCCACACTGGTCCTGTTCCGGCCGCTCACCATCACCGTGGGCGCGCGCATCGAGCGGTTCGAGGACCAGGGCCCCGCCGGCCAGATTGCCGGCGCCAACGCCGCCATCGCCGACCTGCACTATCACCGCAGTCTCGAAGGCTCCGGAATCCAGCAGGATTTCGACGCCGACTGCTCCTTGCACTCCGCTACGCGGGCGCTGAACTCCGATTACGTTTATTCGCTGCGTACCGCCGGGGTGCGGTACCAATACCGCCACGGCAAGCATGTCGTTCTCGATAACGTCTGGGGCGGGTACATCACGGGATTGGCTCCGCTCTCCGACCGTTTCGTACTGGGAAACGCGGAGTATCTCCGTGGCTGGAACAAGTACGAGATCGACCCCCTGGGGGGAAACCGGGCGATCTCCAATTCCGTCGAATACCATTACGGTCCGCTCCAGGTGTTCTATGACACCGGCGCGATTTGGGATGAAAGCCAACCTATCGTTGCGAGGCACTCGGTGGGGCTAGGCCTGCGGGAATCCGTGTTCTCCCTGGCGGTGGCCATTCCAATTCGCGCGGGGCGCGTGGAACCGATTTTCATGATGGGCATTCTTCCCTGATGGCAGAACCCTCACGGGGTCTACAGATCAGCCGCCGGAGCTGGCTCATAGCCGGCCTGTTGGCTCCTTTATTCCCTGCGCGGGCGGCCGACTCCCTCATCGTAACGTTCGACGGGGACAACCTCCACATCTCCTCGCTCGGCATTCATTTCCTGCAAGGGAAATCGCTAAATCGTCTCAAGGATGGCTCGACCGTGGAATATGTGGCGACGGTCGGCCTCTATCGCGACCAGTTCGCCACCCAGTTCAAGCGCAGCGAACGCCACTTCTTCCTGAGCTATGATGTTTGGGGATCGGGGGACGTGTTCGCCGTGTCTACTCCCGGGCCGCCGCAACGCCGCGCCGCCAATCTTTCCCTTTCCGCCGCCGAAACCTGGTGCCTGGAACATATGCCCGTCGCCACCACCGGCCTCGCCCGCGACGAACAGTTCTGGCTGGAACTGGAGTTGCGCACCGTGCCTCCCAAACTGTCCTCCATCCTGGGCCCGGGAGGAATCCATGTGGATCTGCTGGACGCCTTGACTCCCGGATCGGACGAGAGGCAGATATTCCGTCGAGGTCCGATGCGCCTCGTGGATTTTGTGGTTACGCGGCAGAGGGGACGGGCCGGATGAATCGCCTGCGCAACCGGCTGATCCTGATCTTCCTGGCGGCTACCCTCGTGCCCCTGGCAGCCACCATGTGGTATACCACCTCGCTGCTGAACCTGACCAGTCTCAAGCCGGCGGCCGGCCAGGTGAAGGTGCTTTCCGATTCCTTGCTCCGCACCAGCAGAGAGCTCTACCAGCGGGACTCCGCCGATCTCAAAGCGCGCGCCCAAAAGGGCGATCTCAAGCCCGAGAAGTTCGCCGCCGCCACCCGCGATTCCTGGCCCGACGCCGTGCGGAGTTTTCACGAGAGCGAGGAGGCCGAGCGGTTCGATTACAACCAGGACTCCAGCCGCATGGACTATCTGGCGCGCCATGGGGCTGATGTCTGGGTCTATTCCACGACGCTCGGCGACATCGCCGGCATCCGCGGCCAGATCGCCGCGGCTCGCGAACTGGTGGACGTGGCCAACGAACGCGATGTGCGCCGCGGATTCCAGCTCTACTACATCCTGGCGGTATCGACCATGTGGCTGCTCTCGCTCGCCCTGCTGGTCTACATGGCGCACCGCATCAGCCGGCCGATTCAGCAGCTCACCAGGGGGCTCACGGCGGTTTCCGCCGGCGATTTGAACGCGCGCGTCGCGGAGCGCCGCGACGACGAGATCGGACGCGCCATCAAGGCATTCAACGATATGGCGGAAAAGCTCCAGGAGAGCACCGAACGCCTGGTTTACCTGCGCCAGCTCGCCAGTTGGCAAACGCTGGCGCGCAAGATGGCGCATGAAGTGAAGAATTCCCTCACGCCCATCCGCCTCACGGTGGAGGAAATGATGGCCCGGTACGAGGACAAGGACCGCGGCTTCATGGAGCAGGCCACGCAAATCGTCGTCGACGAGATCGAGACGCTCGAGCGCCGCATCCGCGCGTTCTCGCAGTTCGCCGCCGAGCCGCCGGTGCGTCCCGGCGAAGTGGATGTCAACTCGGTGCTCCAGGAGCGTGTCGCGTTCCTTAAGAGCGCGCACCCCGAAGTGGCGTACGAGTGCCGGTTTGGGGAAGGCGTTCCGGGCGTGATCGCCGATCAGGATCTCATCAAGGGCATTCTCACCAACCTGCTGGAGAACGCCGCCGAAGCCGCCGGCGAAGGCGGAAAGATTCTGGGAGTGACCGCCGAGGAGAACGGCCGCGTGGCCATCGAGGTGCACGATTCCGGACCGGGCTTGAGCGAGCAGGCGCGCGCCTCGCTGTTTCAACCGACGATTTCGTTCAAAAAAAGAGGGATGGGACTGGGCCTTTCCATCGCTCGCAAGAGCGCGCTGTTGTCCGGCGGGGACATATTACTGGTAAAAGGAGAATTGGGCGGCGCTGGTTTCCGCGTGCTGCTGCCCATGGCGACCAATGGCTTCCAAACGCGTGCTGATCGTGGATGATGAGGAGAATATCGGACGCTCGCTGCGCATGATTCTGGAGCGCGAGGGCTATGCGGTGAACGTTTGCCGGACGGTGGCGGATTTCAGCAAGCATCCCGACTCCGGCCGCGCCGACGCCTATCTGCTCGACATGAAACTGCCGGACGGCAACGGCATCGACCTGCTGAAAACCGTGCGCCAGAACGGCGCGTCGTCGCCGGCCATCATGATTTCCGGCCACGGAACTATCGCCGACGCGGTGGAAGCGACGCGCGCCGGCGCGTTCGATTTCCTGGAGAAGCCGCTGAGCCGCGACCGCGTCCTGCTGGCGGTGAAGAACGCCATCGAGCAGGCCAGCCTGCGCCAGGAAAACGAGCGTTTGCGCGAACTGGTGGGTGGCGCGCCGAAAATGATCGGCTCCACGCCCGCCTGGACGCGCGCGGTAGAGCAGGCCAGCATGGCCGCGCGCTCCGATGCCCGCGTGCTGCTGATCGGCGAATCGGGCACGGGCAAGGAATTGCTGGCGGCGCACATTCATAATTCCAGTCCGTTTTCTTCGGGGCCGTTCGTGAAGGTGAACTGCGCGGCGATTCCCACGGAACTGTTGGAAACGGAACTGTTCGGGCATGAAAAAGGATCGTTCACCGGCGCCACGGCGACCCGCCGCGGAAAATTCGAACTGGCCGATGGAGGCACCATCTTCCTCGACGAAGTGGGCGACCTGCACGGGGCGTCGCAGGCGAAACTGCTGCGCGTTTTGCAGGAGGGCGAATTCCATCGCGTCGGCGGCGAGCAGATTATCCGCGTCAGCGTGCGCGTCATCTCCGCCACCAATCGCGACCTTGCCGCCATGGTGACGCAGGAGAAATTCCGCGAAGATTTGTATTACCGCCTGAGCGTGGTGCCCATCCGCGTGCCCGCGCTGCGCGAGCGCCCGCACGATATCCGCCTGCTCGCCGAGTACTTTCTGGAAGAATTCTGCTCGCGCAATAACTTCCGCCGCAAAATGCTGGACGAGACCGTCTTTCCCGTACTCGAAAGCTACACCTGGCCGGGAAACGCGCGCGAATTACGCAATGTGATCGAGCGCATGGCCATTCTGACCCCGGGCGATCGCATGACGCGCGACGCCATCCCCGTGGAGATTCGCGTGCAGCGCGAGGCGGGGCCGAAATCCACCATCCAGGAGGCGCGCGAATCGGCCGAGCGCGAGCACATTCTGCGCGCGCTCGAGGAATCCAGTTGGAACGTATCGGGCGCCGCGCGCACGTTGGGAATGGAGCGGACGAACTTGCACAAGCGCATTCGCGCGCTGGGGCTGGTGCGGGGGAAGTGAGATACTAGACTCATGGCGACGCTGACCGCCGTTCCGGTTCAAGAGTACCTGAGCACGTCTTACGATCCTGACATGGAGTACGTGGACGGGCAACTTGTGGAGCGCCACGTGGGTGAATACATTCATGGCCGGCTGCAGGGTCTGATTTTTGCCCTGCTTCTAACGCGCGAGCGGCAACGCGGATTCCGCGTGTTCGTAGAGACCCGAGTCCAAGTAAGCGAGGCCCCCAGATACCGGATCCCTGACGTCTGCGTCAAGGCGCTCCCACACGAAACCACACCGATCCTTATTAGCCCCGACCTGGTGATAGAGGTCGTATCGCGGCGCGACGAAATTCAGGAGATGCTGGCCAAAATTGGCGATTATCTCGCTGACCGCATACCCTACGTCTGGGTGATCGATCCCTACAAGCGGACGGTAGTCGAGGCGACACCGTCGGGAATCCGCAAGGTCAGCTCCCAAAAACTATCGACACCACTCGTGGGAGAAGTCGATTTCGCAGACCTGTTCGCGCAATTGGACGAGCCCAGCCAATAGCACACCGCTCGCACAGCTCCCCGGCGCAGTACTCCGCGCCGGGGCGATGTTGAATGACTGCGAGAAAAAAACGTCGCGGTCCGTCTGAGGATACGGCTCGGGCCGCCAACGGCTATTCGCTAACCTACCGCGATTGACGTCAATTGCTTGTCCAGATCTGCCAACGCCTTGGTCAATACGGCCTTGTAGCGCGGATTCTGGGCAGTGTCCAATTCCCGCACCACTCTGGTGCGGGAGAGAAGGATGTTCTCCCTCTTGCGGATCAATTCGAGAGATTCAGGACTGGGCGCAGGTGCTTGCTTGGTAGCACGATGGGATTCGGCCATGTCGATCTGCGCCTCGATCGACTTGCTTTCCCAACCTCGGGCCATAATTTTATTGTACTCTTCCGAACGTGCGATGGGAAACAAGTTTGCCGGGCGCGCTTGGCGCGGGGTGCGGCGAGTGACATAATCGATACACCATGCACCGGATCGCCGTCTGCGCCCTGATGGCGGCTCCTCTGTTCGCTCAGCCGCCCTCCGCCGTTTCGCCGGAACTTCGTTTCGAGGTCGCCTCCCTGAAACCCACCCCGCCGGGGGCCCGCGGCGGCGGCATCCGTCCCGCGGAGGGCGGCATGCGTTACGTCGCCGGTAATGTGCCGGTCAGAGCGATGATCATGGTGGCCTATCGCATGAGACTGGACCAGATTGTCGGCGGACCTTCGTGGCTGGATTCGGAACGATACGATATGGAGGCCAAAGCCGAGAGACCTTCCAGCCCGGACGAACTCCACACCATGCTCATAAATATGCTGGTGGACCGCATGCAATTGAGGTTTCACCGCGAACAAAGAAGCCTGCCCCGGTACGTCCTGACGGTGAGCAAGGATGGGCCGAAACTGACGCCTCACCAGGCACAGACCGCGCACGATCCGTGGGCCGATCTCACGATGGAGAAATTTCTCCATCTCAAGCTGACGGTAACCGCCGCGCCCCTGGACTACGCCGCCTTCCAAATGGCGCAACAGGTGGATCGGCCGGTGATCGATATGACGGGTCTCAAAGGCGGCTACGATTTCACCCTGTCCTTCACCGCGAACCTGCCGGCGGGATTTCCGGAAGGCGGAAAAATCAACGGCGAAGATCCGGACACCTCGGGTCCCACCATTTTTCAGGCCGTCAAACAGCAATTGGGCCTGGAGTTGAAGCCGGACAAGGGCCCGGTGAACGTCATCGTCATCGATCACGTCGAGAAGCCAAGCGCGAATTAGCGGCGGAGCCAGCCGCCGGCGCGCCGCGTTATAGTGGCTGCTTGCAGCCCACATTGGACGTACGCAAGGCGGCGTTGGCCGCGACTCTGCTCGTATTGATCGCCTCCGCCCGCATCGTTTCGACATACACGGTCTTCAACCACACAGTGGACGAGCCCTTCCACCTGGCGGCGGGCATGGAGTGGATTTCCGCCGGCAAATACCTTTATGAGGATCAGCACCCGCCGCTTGCCCGCATCATGGGCGCGTTGGGGCCGTTTCTGGCCGGCGAGCGCTGGCATGCCGGACCCGGTTCGTATTTGGAGGGGTTCCGCATTCTGGGGTTCGGCGCGCACTACGACCGTATGCTGGCCTTGGGGCGCGCGGGCATTTTGCCCTTCTTCTGGATGGCTTCCGCCGTGGTATTTCTCTGGGGCCTCAGGATAGCGGGCGCCACCGGCGCGCTGGCGTCCACGCTGCTCTTTACCACGTTGCCGCCGGTGCTTGCGCATGCCGGCCTGATCACCACAGACATGGCCGTCACCGCGTTCATCGGCGCCGCGGCACTGGCGTCGCTGTATTGGGCCGATCGGCCCGCCAGGCAGCCAACCATCGTTTTCGGCATCGCCCTCGGGCTTGCCTGCCTTTCGAAATTCTCGGCGCTGCTGTTTCTCCCCGCTGCCCTGGCGCTGATTCATCGTGCGCAACTGTGGCGGCGCCGGCGCTCGCTTGCGGCGGCATGCGCAGTGGCATTCCTGGTGATTTGGGCCGGCTATCGTTTCACATTCGCGCGCGTGGATTATCTGCACCTTCGCCTCCCCGCGCCGCGCTTCTTTACGGGGATCGACTCGGTTTGGGCGCACAACGCGAAGGGACATGCGTCGTATTTATTGGGCCGGCGCAGCCCGACGGGTTTCCGCTATTACTATCCGGTGGTGCTCGCCATCAAGACACCGCTGGCATTTCTCGCGCTGGCGGTGGCCGGCTGCCGCCGCTTCACCAGCGCCGCGGCATTCGCCGCGGCCATCCTGGTCTGCGCCTTCGTCAGCCGGATCAACATCGGAGTCCGCCATGTGCTGCCCATCTATGTGGGACTCGCCGTGATGGCTGGAAGCGCGGCGGCGTCCATGCTCGAACGGCGCGCCACGCGCTGGGTTCTCGCCGGCCTGCTGCTCTGGCAGATCGCATCGGGCGCTCTCCAGCACCCCGACTACCTGGCTTACACCAACGAAATTGCCGGCTCGCATCCCGAAAATTTTGTGGCCGATTCCGACCTCGATTGGGGCCAGGACATGAAACGGCTCGGCGCCCGCCTGGCGAGCGCCGGCGCCACGGCAGTGACATTCGACCCGTTCAACAAAACTTACGCCACGCTTGCCGGCCTCCCTTTCCCGCGGATTCTGCCCGGCAATGCCGACCGTCCCGCTCCCGGATGGAACGCCGTCAGCGTCACCACCTGGAAAGTTTTCGGAGTGCCGAAGTGGCCCGACAGGTTTCCGCCGCGGGAACGCGTCGGACGGTCGATCCTGCTGTGGTATTTTCCATGATGGATGCCCGCACAACCTGCCGATTGGCCCATTCCACTGCCCCCCGTCTCGCTCCAAGGCAAGCTGGTCCGCCTCGATCTTCTTTCTGAAGATCAATTCCCGCAGCTCCTGACCTTCGCCGGCGAAAATGAAATCTGGCGTTACCTCACCAGCCGGCCGGCGACGCCCGACCGCATGCGCGCGTACCTGGAATCGCTGGTCCGCGACTACGCCAACGGCGCCGCCATGCCGTTCGTGGTGCGGCGGCAGGCTGGCGCCGAAATTGTCGGGATCACGCGCTTCAAGAGCCTGTCGCGGGAACACCGCAAGGCCCTGGTCGGGTCTTGGTACGCGCCCAGCGCCTGGGGCAGCGGCTGCAACACCGAGGCCAAGCTCTTATTGCTGGAGTACGGATTCGAGCGCCTGGGTTGCCTGCGCGTGGAGTTTCAGGTGGACAGCCGGAATCAACGGTCGGCGGGCGCGCTGGCGCGAATGGGCGCGGTGCAGGAAGGCATTCTGCGATCGTACATCATCACGGTGGATGGCCATCGCCGTGACAGCGTCATCTTCAGCATTCTCGACAGCGAATGGCCGGCGGTCAAGCGGAATCTGGAGGCGCGGTTGCAAGAGCAATTGGCGAAACGGTAGCGGGACCCGAGCGGAGGTCCGGACGCTTGCCGGCAGTCACTTCACGCGTTGAATGGCAGCCCTCGCGCCGGCCTCATCTTCGGGTTTTTCGAGAAGCAGAATTCCATATCCCTTGCCGCCCCCGCTATGGACGATGCCCGATATGACAATTTTCCGGATGCCCTCCGCCTGCACGCCGTTCTTCTGCAAGATTCGCCGCACGGTGGTTTCATCGGGAGTCTTGCCGGCTTTCTCGAGTTCGGCGAGCACCGCCGACGCTTGCGCCGCCGACACGCGGCTCGAACTGTATGTCAAAACCAGGTTGCCGGTGTTGCTCTTGCTGGCGTTGTAATTCAGCCCGAATGCGCACAGCACCGCTACTGCCGCCAGCAGAACGCCCACCTTCGCGCAAACTCCAAAGTGCCGCACAAGGACCCTCCCTGGCTGTCTATGATATCGCACGAAAGCCGAGTTCCTGGATAAACTCCTTGATCTTCTCTTCCGTGATCAGGTCCGGATTATATTCGATCACCGCCGTCCGCTCCGGCCAACTCGACTTCGACCGCACAATCCCCTTCTGATCTTTGAGCAGTGTATCGAGCCCGACCGCGCAGGTAACGCAGGTGAATCCCTGGATGCGATACGTCACGGTCTTCGTCTTCGCCGCTCCAATCGCAACCTCCGCCGCCCCCAGACCGCAAGCGATGCCTTGGATGAACCTTCTGCGTACAATCATTTGGACCCCCTCCTTCCTATTGCGCCGCTCCGACGCCGGCCTCATAGCGCCATGCCGTCTGGCTCTTCGCGCCGTCGGAGAAGCGCGTATCGGCATA
>Ga0335078_10016807_pt1 | contig 10869 bp, 10 predicted proteins | sample Lox_Sample_32_FD_206711 | JGI IMG/M metagenome (GOLD analysis project Ga0335078, IMG submission 206711) | Soil microbial communities from Loxahatchee National Wildlife Refuge, Florida, United States - Lox_Sample_3.2 | ecosystem: Environmental > Terrestrial > Soil > Wetlands | place: USA... | reverse complement strand
CGACAAGCCGGAACCGTGGCAGCTCGGCATGCAGGCCGCGGCGACGCCGATCACCGAGCGCATCCACGCCTTTCACAACGAGCTGCTCGTCCTGATCTGCCTGATCAGCGCGTTCGTCTTCGGGCTGCTGCTCTACATCATGCTGCGCTTCAACCGGCGCGCGAACCCGGTGCCGAGCCGCACCACGCACAACACGTTTATCGAGATCGTCTGGACCGTGGTCCCGGTGCTGATCCTCGTCACGATCGCGATCCCTTCGTTCAAGCTGATGTATTACATGGACCGGGTGCCCGATTCGAAGATGACGATCAAGATCACCGGGCACCAATGGTACTGGGAATACGCCTACCCCGATCAGGGCAATCTCGACTTCAACAGCAATCTGATCGCCGACGCCGATCTGAAGCCCGGGCAGCAGCGCCTGCTCGACGTCGACAACCCGCTGGTGCTCCCGGTCGATACCACGGTCCGCATCCAGGTCGCCGGCACCGATGTGATCCACAGCTGGTTCGTGCCGTCGTTCGGCGTCCAGGAATACGCGGTCGTCGGCCGGCTCAACGAAGCCTGGGTGCGCGTCAACAACGTCGGCACCTATTACGGCGAGTGCAATCAGATCTGCGGCGTCAACCACGCCTTTATGCCGATCAAGGTGGTCGTTCTGTCGCAAGACGATTTCACCAAGTGGCTGGCCGATGCGAAGACGAAATTCGCCGCCGACCGGCCGCAGCCGGCGCCAGGCGGCGAGGGCACGACAACAGTGGCGGCCGCCGGTTCGGAGCCGGCCAAGGCCGGCAACTGACAGCGAGAGGGTTCCGATGGCTTACGGACAGGCGACCGCCGACCACGCCGGCCACGGGCATGGCGCGCCCGGCTTCTTCGTCCGCTGGTTCTGCTCGACCAATCACAAGGACATCGGCACGCTCTATCTGATCTTCGCGATCATCGGCGGGCTGATCGGCGGCTTCTTCTCGCTGCTGATGCGCATTCAGCTGTCGCACCCGGGCAACGAATTCATCAGCGACCACCAGGTCTACAACGTGATCATCACCGCGCACGGGCTGATCATGGTGTTCTTCCTGGTCATGCCGGCGATGATCGGCGGGTTCGGCAATTGGTTCGTGCCGATCATGATCGGCGCGCCGGACATGGCCTTTCCGCGCATGAACAACATCAGCTTCTGGCTGCTGGTGCCGGCGTTCCTGCTGCTCCTCGGCTCTGCCTTCGTCGGCCAGGGCGACGGGCTCAACAACGCGCTGCACGGCGGCGCCGGGGTCGGCTGGACGATCTACCCGCCGCTATCGGGTTCGAGCCAGGCGGGCCATCCCGGCCCCTCGATCGACATGGCGATCTTTTCGCTGCATCTGGCGGGCGCCTCGTCGATCATGGGGGCGATCAACTTCATCACGACGATCTTCAACATGCGCGCGCCGGGCATGACGCTGCACCGCATGCCGCTCTTTGTCTGGTCGATCCTGGTGACCGCGTTCCTCTTGCTCCTGTCGCTGCCGGTGCTGGCCGGGGCGATCACGATGCTGCTGACCGACCGCAATTTCGGCACGACCTTTTTCGACCCGGCGGGCGGCGGCGATCCGCTGCTGTTCCTGCACCTGTTCTGGTTCTTCGGCCATCCCGAGGTCTACATCCTGATCCTGCCGGGCTTCGGGATGGTTTCGCAAATCGTCTCGACGTTCTCGAAGAAGCCGGTGTTCGGCTATCTCGGCATGGCCTACGCGATGGTCGCGATCGGCGGGATCGGCTTCGTGGTGTGGGCGCACCACATGTACACGACCGGTATCTCGATCGACACGCGGGCCTATTTCACCGCCGCGACGATGGTCATCGCGGTGCCCACGGGCGTGAAGATCTTCTCCTGGGTCGCGACGATGTGGGGCGGCTCGATCGAGTTCAAGACGCCGATGATGTGGGCGATCGGCTTCATCTTTCTGTTCACGGTCGGCGGCGTGACCGGCGTGGTGCTGGCCAATGCCGGCGTCGATATCGCGCTCCACAACACCTATTACGTCGTCGCGCATTTCCATTACGTGCTGTCGCTGGGCGCGGTGTTCGCGCTGTTCGGCGGGTTCTATTACTGGATCGGCAAGATGTCGGGGCGAACCTACCCCGAATGGATGGGCCAGGTGCATTTCTGGACCACCTTCGTCGGCGTCAACCTGACCTTCTTCCCGATGCATTTCCTCGGGCTCGCCGGCATGCCGCGGCGCATCGCCGACTACCCCGACGCGTTCGCCGGGTGGAACCATGTCGCCTCGATCGGCGCCTACATCTCCTCGGCCTCGACGGTGTGGTTCATCTTCGTCGTCTTCTACACGCTCCTCGCCGGGCAGCGGGTCGGCGCCAATTACTGGGGCGAGGGCGCAACGACGCTCGAGTGGCAGGTCCCGTCGCCGCCGCCGTTCCATACCTACGAGGAGTTGCCGGTGATCGCACCGGCGCACGGCCACTAGAAACCGCGGGATTGGGGTTCCGGTGGGTGGAACCGTGACCGAGATGCCTTCGACCGCCGTCGTATCGGCGTTGCCCGACCCCGGCGCCGGCGCGGCGGTCGGCGACTATGTGCAGATCCTCAAGCCCCGGGTGATGTCGCTGGTGGTGTTCACCGGCATCGTCGGACTGGCCGTGGCGCCGGGGCACTTGCACCCGTTCCTCGCCGCGGTCGCGATCCTCTGCATCGCGGTTGGCGCCGGTGCCTCCGGTGCGATCAACATGTGGTACGACCGCGACATCGACGCGGTGATGCGGCGCACCGCGACTCGCCCGTTGCCGGCGGGGCGGATGCTGCCCGGCGAGGCGCTCGGCTTCGGCTGCGTGCTCGCCGTCGGCTCGGTTGCGGTGATGGGGATCGCGGTCAACTGGGTCGCCGCCGAGCTTCTGGCGCTGACCATCGCCTTCTACGTCTTCGTCTACACGATGTGGCTCAAGCGGCGGACGCCGCAGAACATCGTCATCGGCGGCGCCGCCGGCGCCTTGCCGCCGCTGATCGGCTGGGCGGCGGTGACCGGCGATGTCGGTTGGGGCGCGATCGCGCTGTTCGCGATCATCTTCTTCTGGACGCCGCCGCATTTCTGGGCGCTGTCGCTCTACAAGTCCGACGAGTACGCCGCCGCCGGGATCCCGATGCTGCCGGTGGTCGCCGGCGCGCGCGAGACCAAGCGGCAGATGCTGCTCTACACGCTGGTGCTGTGGCCGGTGACCGCAGCGCCGTGGCTGCTCGGCCTCGCCGGTCCGTTCTACGCGTTCGGGGCAGGGGCGCTCAGCCTCGGGTTCACCGCTTGCGCGGTCCGCGTCTGGCGCGACGCGGGCGGCGGCGCGGGCGACCAGAAGCCGGCGCGCCGGATGTTCGCATTCTCGCTGCTCTACCTCTTCCTGATTTTCGCGCTGCTGCTGGCCGGTCATGTCCCCTCGCATGGCCTCGGAGGCCGGTGGTGATGGCCGACGACCAGCCCGACGGGCGGCGCCGCGTCATCCGCGCGCGCAACCGGGCGCTGCTTTTCGTCCTGCTGGGGCTGGTGGCGCTGTTCTATGCGCTGACCATCGTACGCATGGGCGCGCACTAGCGATGCCCCAGCGCAACAGGCGCCTCGGCACGACCGCCGTGCTGCTGCTCTCCGTCGTCGCCGGGATGACCGGGCTCAGCTTCGCGTCGGTGCCGCTCTACCGCATCTTCTGCGCCGCGACCGGCTATGGCGGCACCACGCAGCGTGCCGCCGCGGCGCCGGTCGACGTTTCGAAGGCGCTGGTCACGGTGCGCTTCAACACCGAGATCGCGAGCGATCTCGACTGGGAGTTCCGTCCGCTGGTGGAGGAGGTCCGGGTCCATCCCGGCGAGCAGACCCAGGTGTTCTTTCGCGCTTTCAACCGGTCGCGCGAGGGGGTGACGGCGCAGGCCACGTTCAACGTGACGCCGGCCAAGAGCGGGATCTATTTCGACAAGCTGCAGTGCTTCTGCTTCAACGCCCAATATCTGGCGCCGGGCGAAAGCAAGGACATGGGGGTGGTGTTCTTCGTCGACCCCGATATGTTGAAGGATCCCGACACCAGCGACGTCCACACCATCACGTTGTCCTATTCGATGTTCAGGGCGGCGAAACAGCAGAGCGATCGCCCGAAAACCGACAAATTGGGGTCGAACTCATGACCGATACGCACGCCGACGCCCATGGGCACGGGGATATTCACGGGCACGACGCGCCGAAGCATCCCTATCACCTGGTCGACCCGAGCCCGTGGCCGCTGGTCGGCTCGATCGCCGGCGGGCTGATGGCGGTTGGCGGCGTGCTGTTCATGCACGGCCACGGCTTCGCGCTGCTGATCATCGGCGCGATTCTCGTGCTGCTGACGATGGCGGTCTGGTGGCGCGATGTGATCCGCGAGGCGACGTTCCAGGGCTATCACACGCCGGTCGTGCAGCTCGGCTTACGCTACGGGATGGCCCTGTTCATCGCCTCCGAGGTGATGTTCTTTTCGGCCTTTTTCTGGGCGTTCTTCACCTCGAGCCTGTTCCCGGTCGGCGGCGTCTGGCCGCCCGCGGGCATCCACCCGTTCAACCCGTTCGAGTTCCCGTTTCTCAACACGCTGATCCTGCTGCTCTCCGGCACGACGGTAACCTGGGCGCATCATTCCCTGCTCGAGGGCAACCAGAAGGGGCTGGTGCAGGGGCTCACCGTGACGGTGCTGCTCGGTCTCAGCTTCACCTGCGTGCAGGCCTACGAATATTCGCACGCCGCGTTCACCTTCACCGGCGGCATCTACCCTTCGACCTTCTTCATGGCGACCGGTTTTCACGGTTTCCACGTGATCATCGGCACGACGTTCCTCGCCGTGTGCTTGTGGCGCGCGCAGCGCGGCGACTTCACGCCGACGCATCATTTCGGCCTGGAGGCGGCGGCTTGGTACTGGCATTTCGTCGATGTGGTCTGGCTGTTTCTGTTCGTCTGCATCTACTGGTGGGGCATGGGGGCTGCCCTTCCGCTGGGCGAGTGAGCCCCGCTTGCAGACGAGCTACGCCCCGGTTTCGCTCGCCCATGCGGCGCTGTTGTGCCGCTGCCCGCGCTGCGGCGAGGGGCGGATCTTCGACGGGCTGCTGACGGTCCGCGACTCGTGCCCGGTCTGCGGGCTCGACCTTTCGGCCGAGGACGCGGGCGATGGTCCGGCGGTGTTTGTCGTCTTCCTGCTCGGCATGATTGCGGTCGGGGTCGCCGCTTGGCTGGAGCTCAGCTTCTCGCCGCCGATCTGGGTTCATCTGGTGGTGCTGACGCCGCTGATCCTCGGCGGCGCGATCGTCCTGCTGCGGCCGCTGAAGGCGGGGCTTATCGCGCTGCAATACCGTCACGATCGGCTGACTCCACCCGAACTGTGAGCGGGGCGGTGCCGCCATTCCGCCCGCGCCTGGTGCCGACCCTGTTTACCGTGCCGGCGCTGCTCGTCCTGCTCGGGCTGGGCACCTGGCAGGTACAGCGGCTGCACTGGAAGGAAGCGCTTATCGCGCAGCGCGACGCGATGGTGTCGGCGGCGCCGACCACGCCGCCGCGCAGCCTTGCCGAGGCGAAGGCCAACGAATACCGCCATGTCGCCATCGACGGCACGCTGCTCAACGACCGGGAGATTTTTCTTGCCGCGTCGTCCGAAAGCGGGGAGGCGGGCTATCAGGTGCTGACCCCGCTGCGGCCGGCCGACGGCCTCGTCGTCTTCGTCAACCGCGGCTTCGTCCCGCTGGAGCTGAAGGACCGTGTGCGGCGTGGCGCCGGCGAACCCGCTGGCACCGTGCATGTCGTCGGCCTCTTACGCGTCCCGCCGGCGGCGAAGCCGACCTGGTTTCTGCCCGACAACCGGCCCGACCTGAATTTGTGGTTCTGGGTCGATCTGCCGGCGATGGCGAGCGCGGCCGGGGTGCCCGGCGCAGCGCCGTTCTATATCGACGCCGACAACGCGCCCAACCCGGGCGGCTGGCCGAAGGGCGGCGTCACCCGGCTGGCCCTGCCCAACGATCACTTGCAATACGCGGTCACCTGGTATGCGCTGGCGGCCGCGCTGGTCGTCATCTACGTCCTCTATCACCGCGGCAATCCGCGCTCGGCCGACCGAAGCTGAACCAACCGGTGCGGCAGAGGTTTACAGGATAAGCGGGAGCGGCCATATCTCGCGCGAGGTCGGCCGCCATCGGCGATCGCTCGGTAAGAAGACCAACATCGAGGGGACTCCGGTGATCGAGATTGGCGCCCAGCAAGCGGGTCGGGATGCCGACCGCACGGCGACCGCCCGCCGCTTCGCGCGGGTCCGCGGCGACAGCGAAGCGCTGGCCGCGCCGTTGACCCCGGAAGACCAGTCGATCCAGTCGATGCCGGATGTCAGCCCGACGAAGTGGCACCTTGCGCACACGACCTGGTTTTTCGAGACCTTCATCCTCGGCCGCTTCGACCCCGCCTACCGGGCGTTCGACCCGGCCTTCCACTATCTCTTCAACTCCTATTACGAGGCCGAGGGCCCGCGCCACCCGCGGCCGCAGCGCGGCCTGTTGTCGCGGCCGTCCTGCGCCGACGTGGCGGCCTATCGCGACCACGTCGACGCGGCGATGGCGCGGCTGATCGAGGGCGCCGCAGACGAGACCTGGCGCGACGCTGCACCGCTCATCGAGTTGGGCCTGCATCACGAGCAGCAGCATCAGGAGCTGATCCTGATGGACATCAAGCACGTCTTTTCGTGCAACCCGCTGCGCCCCGCCTATCAGCCGCCGCGCCGTCGCGCGCCGGGCAGGGCGGCCGCGCTCGACTGGATCGATTTCGCCGGCGGCCTGGTGTCGATCGGCCATGACGGCGGCGGTTTCGCGTTCGACAACGAAACGCCGCGCCACCGCGTATGGCTCGAACCGTTCCGGCTGGCGACCCGGCCGGTGAACTGCGGCGAGTTCGCCGAGTTCGTCGCCGCCGGCGGCTACGCCGAGCCCGAGTTCTGGCTGTCGGACGGCTGGGCGATGCTGCAGCAGCAGGGCTGGGAATGTCCGCTGTACTGGCGCCGGGCCGATGACGGATGGCGGGTCTTCACCCTCTCCGGCGAAAAGCGGCTCGACCCGGCCGAGCCGGTCGTCCATGTCAGCTTCTACGAGGCTGACGCCTATGCGAAATGGACCGGCAAGCGGCTGCCCACCGAGGCGGAATGGGAGGTCGCGGCGTATGGCATGCCGCTCGTCGGCAACCTCGCAGACAGCCGCCGCTTTCATCCCGGCGTCGATCCGGGCGGTGCCGAGCGCGCGGGCGGGCTGCGCCAGATGATCGGCGACGTCTGGGAATGGACAGCGAGCCCCTACGTCCCGTATCCGCGGTTTCGCGCGGTGTCCGGCGCCATCGGCGAGTACAACGGCAAGTTCATGTCGAGCCAGATGGTGCTGCGCGGCGGCGCGGCGGTGACCCCGCCCGGGCATATCCGCGCGAGCTACCGCAATTTCTTTCCCCCGTCGGCGCGCTGGGCATTTTCGGGCCTGCGCCTGGCCGACGACGCTTAACCTCCGGAGTCGAACATGCCCGACGGCGATCCCTTCGCCTTTTACGACCTGGCGCCGGGCGAGGAGAGCTTTCGCGATGCCGTCATCGCCGGCCTCTCGCGCACCCCTAAATCCTTGCCGTGCAAATTCTTCTACGACGCGCGCGGCTCGGCGCTGTTCGAGGCGATCTGCGAGGCGCCGGAATACTATCTGACCCGCGCCGAGACGGCGATTCTCGAGACCTACGCCGGAGCGATCGCCGCGCGCATCGGCCCGCATTGCCGGCTGATCGAGCTGGGCAGCGGCGCCAGCCGCAAGGTGCGGCTGCTGCTCGGCGCGCTCGACGCGCCGCTCGCCTACGTCCCGGTCGACATCTCGCGCGAGCATCTGCGCGCGGCGGCGGCGAGCCTCGCGGCGGATTTCCCGAGCCTCCAGATCAGCGCGGTGTGCGCCGACTATACGCGGCCCTTCGACCTGCCGGCGGTGTCCGGGCCGCCCGGCAAGCGGGTCGGCTTCTTCCCGGGCTCGACGATCGGCAATTTCGAGCCGGAGGCGGTGGTGCGTTTCCTGGCGCATTGCGCCAGCCTCCTGGGGCCCGGCGCCGAGATGCTGATCGGCGTCGACGTCAAGAAGGACAAGCGGGTTCTCGACGCCGCCTACAACGATGCGGCCGGCCTCAACGCCGCGTTCAACCTCAACCTGCTGCACCGCATACGCAAGGAGCTCGACAGCGACGTCACGGTCGACCGATTCGAGCATGTCGCGTTCTACAACCCGGAAGAGGGCAGGGTGGAGCTCTACATCCGCAGCCGCGAGGCGCAGAGCGCAGTGATCGCCGGCCGGCGCTTCTCGTTCGCCGCAGGCGAACTGATCCACACCGAGAATTCCTACAAATACGCGATCCCCGAATTCCGCGCGCTGGCGGCGCGCGCCGGCTTTGCCGCGCTCGACACCTGGACCGACCGCGACGGCATGTTCTCCGTCCACTACTTCCGGCGCGATTAACCGGAGCTACAGCCCGCGCAGGAATTCGAGCATCGCGGTATTGACCTCGGCCGGGCGCTCCTGCTGGGTCCAGTGGCCGCAGCCCGGCAGCACCACCGTCCGGTGCAGTTGCGGCACGAACGCCGAAAGGTTCGGCAGCAGCCGGTCCATGCCCGGGAAGCGCATCACGGGGTCGCGGTCGCCGACGACATAGAGCGCCGGCACCGTGACGGTCAGCCCGTCGAACGGCGACAGCAGCTCCCAGTTGCGGTCGATGTTGCGGTACCAGTTGAGCCCACCGCGAAACCCGGTGCGGGCGAATTCCGCCCGGTAGAAATCGACGTCCGCCTGGGTCAGCCACGCGGGCAGCGGCGGTTGCGCCCGACCGCCGGCGCCGAACAGGCCGCCGCCCGTGCGCGGCACCATGCCGAACGGCCGCGTGCCGGCCGGCGCGTCGCCGGAAATCGCGATGAGCCCGGCGGGGAAGACCGCATCGACGTTTCTGTCGTATTCCGCCTCGGCGACCCCCGGTTCCTGGAAATAAAGCTGGTACCACACCGCGTCTTCGGTCTGCGGCATCGCCGTCGTCGGCCGCACCGGACCGCGCGGGCGGAACGGCACGCTGAGCCCGACGACCGCGTGGAACCTGTCGGGCCGAAGTTGCGCCGCGGTCCACGCGACCGGCGCCCCCCAATCGTGCCCGGCGATGGCCGCCTGCTTGGCGCCGAGCGCGTCGAGCAGCCCCACCATGTCGCCGATCAGATGCAGCAGGGTGTACCGGTCGATCGCTTCCGGTTTGTCGCTCCGGCCGTAGCCGCGCATGTCGGGCGCGACCGCGTGAAACCCGGCCTCGGCCAGCGCCGGGAGCTGATGGCGCCACGAATACCACGATTCGGGGAACCCGTGACACAGCACCACCAGCGGTCCGCTGCCGGCCTCGGCGATATGAAGTCGGATGCCGTTCGTCTCGATTGTGCGGTGGGCGATCTCGGTCATGCCGGCGCTGCGCTCCTAAGCTGCGATGCCCTTGCCTTCGTAAAGCGCCTCCAGCGCCGTACCATAGATCGCGCGCACGACGTGCCGCTTGATCTTGAGCGTTGGCGTGAGCTGGCCGTTGGCGGTGGTGAACGGCTCGCGGGCGACGATGAACCGGCGCACCTTCTCGATCGGCGGCAGGCTTGCGTTGACCCGCGCCACTGCGTCGGCCAGCGCCGCGAGCAGCCCGGCATGCTCGCTCAACGCGGCCAGCTCGACCCCCGGCCCGGCGATCCGCGCCGTGAATTCGGGATCGGGAACGAGGATCGCGACGAGGTGCGGTCGGCGGTCGCCGACCACCATCGCCTGGGCGATTTCCGGGGCCAGGGTCAGCGCGCCTTCGATTTTCGCGGGCGCGATCATGTCGCCGCCCGAATTCTTGATGAAGTCGCGCTTGCGGTCGGTGATACGCAGATATCCCTGATCGTCGAGCTCGCCGACATCGCCGGTCGCCAGCCAGCCGTCGACCAGCGTGCGCGCGGTCGATTCGGGGTCGTTCCAATAGGCCTTCATCACATTGTCGCCGGCGACGAGGATCTCGCCGTCCTCGGCGATCCGAACCCGCACGCCGTCGAGCGGCGGCCCGACCGAATCGATCTTGATGCCGCCCGGCGGGTTGCAGGCGATGACCGGCGCCGCCTCGGTCTGGCCGTAGCCCTGCAGCAGCTCCACGCCGAGCGCGAGAAAGAAGCTGCCGATTTGCGGGTTGAGCGGCGCGCCGCCCGATATCATCGCCTTCAGGCGCCCGCCGAACCGGGCGCGCACCTTGTCGCGCACCAGCCGATCGAGGAGCGGATCGATCAACCGCTCGGCGGTTCCCGGCCGCTCGCCGGCGAGGCGCTTGCGGCCGACCGCCACGGCCTGCTCGAACAGGCGCCGCTTGAGGCCGCGTTCGCGCTCGATGCCGAGGCGGATGCGCTGGTGCAGCGTCTCGTAGAGCCGCGGCACCGCGGTCATGATCGTCGGGCGCGCTTCGAGGAGGTTCGCAGCGAGCGTGTCGGCGCCCTCGGCAAGATAGATCTCGGCGCCGATCGAGATCGGGAACATCAGCCCCGCCGTGTGCTCGTAGGAATGCGACAGCGGCAGGAACGAGAGAAACACCTCATCGCCCAGCCCGAGCATCTCCAGCAGGCGATAGGCGCCGCGGCAATTGGCGATGATGTTGCGGTGGGTGAGGACGACGCCCTTGGGCGGCCCGCCGGTGCCCGAGGTGTAGATCAGGCAGGCGATCTCGTCGGGGCGCAGCCCGGCGACTCGCTCGGCGACATCGTCGGGCTGCGCGTCGCCCTGCGCCAGCACCGTCTCCCACCCGGGCAGCGCGCCATCCGCCGCAGCCTCCATTGCGATCACCGCCT
>Ga0335078_10016806_pt1 | contig 10870 bp, 8 predicted proteins | sample Lox_Sample_32_FD_206711 | JGI IMG/M metagenome (GOLD analysis project Ga0335078, IMG submission 206711) | Soil microbial communities from Loxahatchee National Wildlife Refuge, Florida, United States - Lox_Sample_3.2 | ecosystem: Environmental > Terrestrial > Soil > Wetlands | place: USA: Florida... | reverse complement strand
CGTTCCCAGCAATATCGCAGAAGGAAAGGCGCATTACTCCAATCGCGATTTTGTCAGGTTCCTTCGTCATGCGCGCGGCTCCCTCGCTGAGATTGAAACGCAAAGCCTGATTGCACAACAGCGCCAGTATGTGTCTGCCGACGCCGCAACAAAAGTGTCTCAGAAAATCGACGAACTCGGGCGCATGTTGATTGGATTGATCAGCTCTTTGAATAAGGCTGAGCGCACTCAGGACTCACGACTCGGGACTCAGGACTGACCTATGAATCGAATGATGGCCATTGTCGAGCGCGAAATGCGCAAGTTTTTCCGGTCGCCGGCGCTGATGCTGGCGTCGATGATCTTTCCCCTGGTGCAGTTGATCATTTTGGGGAATGCGTTTGGCGGGAAGATTCATGACGCCAAGATCGCGATTGTCGATCAGGATGGCGGTCCACAGGCATTGAAGATTCACGAGGCGTTCGATTCGGTGCGGGCCAACATCCGCACGTTCACGCCGATCCCTTACGACAGCGACAAGCAAGCAGCGGAAGACGTGCGCAATGGCAGACTGCAGGGAGCGGTGATTATTCCGCCTCAGTTCTCGCGGCGCGTCTACGAACAGAATCACCCTCAGATCGTTTTGGTCGTCGACAACAGTGACAACTTCATGAGTTCGGCCGTTGAAGGTGAGTTGACTGATCTGACCAATGCGCTGAATCAGCCGACAGCCTCTCCACGCATTTTGCAGCAGACCGCGCTAAGCATTGTCGAGCTTTACCCCTACATCGAGTACATGAAGTTTCTTTTGCCCGGCTCGCTCGCGCTAGCCATGTTTGTTTCGGTGATGATCGGTGGTGGGATGTTGTACATCGACGACAAAGCGCGCGGAGTGCATGAAGGCTATCTGGTCACGCCCATTACGAAGCTTGAGCTCGTGCTGGGGTTGAATCTGGCGGGCGCAATCAAGGCGGTGATGACGGGCATCATTATCGTGGTGATTGGATCGATGCTGGCGGGTGTGGGGACCATTTTCAATCCCGTGACCATGTTCGGATTGATCATTATGATCACGCTGACCTCGCTGGCCTTCAATACCATGATGTTCCTGCTCATGGTGCGCATCGAAGATCCGTTGGTGCCGCGCGCCATGTTTGGAATTCTCAATACTCTGCTGTTCTTTCCCAGTGGCTCGGTTTATCCGATTCAGGCATTTCCGCCGTGGCTGCGCGTGATTGCAAAGTGCGACCCATTTACCTATGCGGTCGACGGCTTTAAGTGTCTGTTGTTGAAGGAGACGACGCTGACGGCGGTCTGGGGCGATATGTTATTTCTTACGCTATTTGCGACGATCACTCTGGGGATCGCGATTCCGCTGTTCAAAAGAACGCTCTAGAACGCGGGGGTGCGTGCGTCCTAGAGCGTGGATTGACGATCGATTTGGCGTGGAAGACTACTTCGTTGCGACGTCGACCGAAGCGCGGGTTGATTCCCAATCGATTTGCATGGTGCAACCGCTGCCGCTCTTTTGGTACGAGATGGTGAAGTTCTCAAGCGGAGACGGAAGTTTAGAGACCTTCATGTCTACACGCGCCAACTCGTCGCTCTCATACTTGTAAGGGATACCCCATTCGCCCGTCTTCTTGTTGATGATCAGACTCCATTTGTCAGCATTGGGGACGGTGAATAGCGTGTAGTTCCCAGCCGGAACAGTTTTGCCACCGACCACCACGTCGGTGCTCGTTACAAAAGTAGTCGCGGAATTCGCTCCCGTGCGCCAGACTTCACCAAAGGGCACGAGTCCGCCATAGATTTTGCGTCCTTTCATTCGCGGGCTGGAGTAGTCGGTCTTGATGGTATTGCCTCCACCGAGATCGCAGGACGTGGATGCGGCCGGACTCTGCTGGGCCGTGCAGGCACCCGTGATTAACAACGCGAAAAGCGCGAAGAGGATGAATCGTTTGTGCATGGCTGCTCCTTTGAGGAAATGGACTGCAAAAGCTTTGGACGTTTGATTGAGGATTTTGTCAGCGGCGCTCATTATGCGCCACGGAGCTGCGCAGTTACAATCGAGCGATGCCGGTATTCGACGAGAAGCAGGAAGAACTCGAGCATTATGAAACCATGATGGGTATCCCGCGCGGCCGTCTGGCTGTCACTATGGATACGATCACCGACGCGATGGCGCTGGTCGGCCAGCACGGCGTGTATTGTCAAAGCCAGCGCTGGCCGGGCAAACCGGTGATGGACATCCAGATCATCATGAAGAATCTGACGGACGCGAAGGAACTGATCCAGAGCGTAATGGAGGAGCTGAAGAAGAGCTGAAGAAATCCACACCCAGCGACAATTCTTCTGCCAGAACCACGCTATAACCGAGCCGCCGGAGGTTCCTATGCCTCTTACCCGCCTTTTTGCTTGTGGCTGTGCTCGCCCTGCCTTTGCCGGTGCTCGCTCAGAATAACCAGTCGAACTCTATTCCCGACAAGACGCCAGCGCCTATCGAAGGGCCGAATTGCTAACACGACCGATCGTTACAACTCTTTACCCGATTGCTACGTACGCTGACATGCAGGGGCGTATCCTATCTGTGGACGCGCAAAGCGTCTGCTCGCGTGAGCCTTCTTGGGCCATCGCCTGCGATAGTAGGAGGTATGGTAGGAGGTGCTGTATGCGGCTCTCCGGCCTTTCTCTGGCAACAATTCTCCTGTTTTCATCGGCTGTTTTCGCACAACATTCTGGCGGCGGAGGTGGGGGCAGCTCCAGCGCATCTTCCAGTGGAGGATCCTCCAATGGTGGGGGCTCTCACGGCGGCGGCTCCAGTTACTCGGGTGGAGGGGGGCACAGCTCGGGCGGTTCAAGCGGCGGTCACAGCGTTGGTGGGGGCAGCCATAGCACTGGCGGGAGCCACACCTACAGTGGCGGTTCGCACGGGGGCTTCACTGGATCGGGCGGTCATCGCTCCGACGGAGGTAGTTCCACCTCGCTAGCTTCAACGCGCTCCGGGGCGCGAGGACCGGTGGCAGTTCCCGGCGGCGCCATCCGCGAGCCCAAAGGTGCAGTGCAGATCCGCACCATGCCGGCCAGGAGAACGTTCTTCTCTTTTGTTCGCCATCCATTTCGGAAACCGGCACCGAAGACGATGATCGTCATCCGCCCGCCGATTTGCGGGAAAGGTCCATGCCGGCCCTGTCCTCCGGGGCAGGCACACTCCGGCGGTGGATGCGTTGCGGGGACGGTGCCCGCGTATACGCGCAACATTTGCCCGCATCTGGAGAACTGGAATAGCGGCTCCTGTCTCTTTCAGACCCAGTTCATCGACAGTTGCAGCGGATTGCGCGCGCTGATGGAGGAGCAGGCCCAGCGCACGCAGGCGATGCAGTTGGAACAGCAAAGCGCTTGCTCTCGAGGACAGTCGCAAGCCTGTTCGGAAGCAACCGTCAGATCCCAGAGTGAAGAAGCACGCTACGAGTCGGCCCGCGAGCGGTACCGGCAATGCATTGCGAACAATTTGTCTGCCTATTCCTGGGGTAGAAGAGCGCTTCTTACGAGCCCAGCAGGATTGTCGTTCGACCCGCTTCGGTTCGAGCTGGAGTACTGACCGGTCGCGGTGATCGGATGCCAACGCAGGACATTGAGTGACAATTCGCTTCACGTAAGTTCGTGACTTCGTTGTGGGCTCGGCAAACGTCACGTCCCAATCTGCGAACTATCATTCCTGTCTTTTCCCCGTTAGAATTAATTCACCACACGCCGCGTCCTTCTGACTCGGCGTTTTCTTTCGAGGGGATCGACATGGCCACCACCACCGCACTGCCCAAGACCAAAATCGCCGGCGCGAGTTTCCTGTTGGAGACGCGGCAGCCCGACGAGGTTTTCACGCCCGAAGATTTCAGCGAACAGCATCAGCTCATCGGGCAGACGGCCGAAGAGTTTGCCGTCAACGAAATCGTGCCCAATATCGAGAAGATCGAGCACAAGGACTTTTCCGTCACGCGCGATCTGCTGAAGAAGGCGGGGGAACTGGGGCTGAGTTCGGTGGAGATCCCCGAGGCTTACGGCGGCCTCGAGATGGACAAGGTCACCGCAGCGGTGATCGCCGACCATATTGCGAAATACGCCGGCTTCGCCACGACTTGGGGAGGACACACGGGCATTGGAACATTGCCCATCGTCTATTTCGGCACCGAAGAGCAGAAGAAGAAATACTTGCCCAGGTTGGCAGCCGGGGAAATCATCGGCGCGTATGCGCTATCGGAGTCCACTTCCGGTTCTGACGCGCTGAACTGCCGAACGCGGGCAACGTTGTCGCCCGATGGCAAGCACTACGTCCTCAACGGCGAAAAAATGTGGATCACCAACGCTGGATTCGCCGACCTGTTCACGGTTTTCGCGAAGATTGATGGAGAGAAGTTTGCCGCATTCCTCGTCGAGAAAAGTTTTCCCGGATTTTCCGTGGGCGCCGAAGAACACAAGATGGGGATTCGCGGATCATCCACCTGCCCCATCATCCTGAACGATTGCAAAGTTCCGCTGGAGAATCTGCTGGGAGAAGCCGGCAAGGGACATCTCATCGCATTCAACATTCTGAATATCGGGCGCTTCAAGCTGGGGGCGATGTGTGTGGGGGGCGGCCGCGTTTCTCTCGAAAGCGCCATCGGCTATGCCAAGCAGCGCAAGGCATTCAATAAAGTCATCGCCGATTTCGGACTGGTACGGGAAAAGATCGCGAACATGGCGACACTGCTGTATGTCGGCGAATCGCTTGTCTACCGTACCGTTGCCATGATGGATGCGGCATTGAGCGAGGTCGACAAGTCGGCTGGCGATGCTGCTAAGCAGGCCCTGAAGGCCATCGAGGAGTACGCCGTCGAGTGCTCGATCATCAAGGTGTGGGGCTCGGAGATGATCGACTACATTGTCGACGAGACCCTGCAGATTTACGCAGGCTACGGATTCGTCGAGGAGTATCCAGCTGAGCGCGCCTACCGTGACGCCCGCATCAACCGAATCTTCGAGGGCACAAACGAAATCAACCGTCTGATCATTACCGGATTCCTGCTGAAGCGCGCGATGACGGGGCAGTTGCCGCTCATGCCCGCGATCAAGAAACTGATGGATGAAGTGCTCTCCGGACCTTCAGCAGGCGAGGAAACCGAAGGGGCACTCGCAGAGGAGCGCAAACTTGTAGCGCAAGCCAAGAAGCTTGGTTTGTTTGCCGCCGGATCCGCTACGCAGAAATACATGCAGGGCATTCAGGACCAGCAGGAGATCATGGGCGCGATCGCCGACATGACCATCGAGACCTACGCGATGGAGTCCGCCGTGCTTCGTGCTCAGAAGATCGTTGGGGCCAAGGGAGAGTCGAACGCAGCGTTGCCGCTGGCGATGACTCGGGTGTATCTGTCGCAGGCCATGGAGAAGATCGAGTCGGCAGCGCGAAAGATCATTGCTGCCGTGGCCGACGGCGACATGCTTCGTACGCAGCTTGCGATCCTGCGGCGGCTGGCGAAGTATGAACCGTTCAACACCATTCAGCTGCGGCACGAGATTGCGCTGAAGATGATCGAGCGCGGGAAATACACGCTGGCATAGAATTCTTCACCACAGAGGGCACAGGGGACCACGGGGGTTGCAACCTGGCCCTTGGTGTCTCTTGATCTCCTTACACTTAGTGCGGGTGTCCTCATGAGAATTTCTGTAGCGATCGTCGCAATTCTTGTCGGTTCATTGGCAGCGCAGTCGTCTCCCAGCGCGCCGAAAGACTCCGCTAGCTCCGACGCCGATGGCACTGCGCACGTCACACGCGTCGTTCCCATGCCTACGACGATCAGCACCGAGGCGCAGGCCTGGCTGCAATCCCTTACTCACACTACCTCGGGGGGCTCCGAGACCCTGGCTGAGCGGCGGGCTCGTACGGACGTTTGGCGCACTCAGGATTCCGCCGAGGCACGCAAACTCTATCCGGTAACCATCGAGGAATCGACGACCGGCGGGGTCCGCACTGACATCATTACGCCGCTGACCACCCCGACGGAAAACCGCAGCCGCGTGCTAATCAATCTGCATGGTGGAGGATTCAATTCCGATTCCGGCTCGCTCATTGAGGGCGTGCCAATTGCGAATCTGGCGAAGATCAAAGTTGTCTCCGTCTATTACCGGTTGGCGCCAGAGAATCCTTTTCCCGCTGCCGTCGATGACGTCGTGGCTGTTTATAAAGAACTCCTGAAGACATACAAGCCGCATTCCATTGGAATTTTCGGGACGTCCGCCGGAGAGATCCTCACCGGCGAAGTGACCGTTCGCCTGAAGCAGCTTGGCTTGCCGCTGCCGGGAGCGCTCGGAATGTTCTCCACTCTCGCGGATTTCAGTCAGGTCGGCGACGCCCGCCAGTTGTTCACGCTCAATGGCTTCCCCGGCCAGCTTGAACCGGTCGATGCGAAACATCTCCCCGATGACCAATACGTCTCGAAAACGGACCGCAAAGATCCTGTACTCTCTCCGCTCTACGCCGATTTGCAAGGCATGCCTCCGAGCTTGCTCGTCACCAGCACCCGCGATCTCTTACTGAGCGATACCGCGATCTTTCATCGGGCACTGCTCCGTGCTGGTGATGATTCACAGTTAGTCGTCTTCGAGGCTCTTCCACATGCCTTCTGGTATCATTTCCAGCTTCCTGAAACCCGAGAGGCGCTGGATTTGATGGCGGGGTTTTTCGCGAAGAGACTCGACCACTAGACTCCTGCGCCAATTTTGAAAATCACCGAGGAATCGATGCGATCTGCGCGCGTACTCGCCTTATTGACACTTGCCGTTTTCGTTTCTTTCATGGCACGTGCTGCCGCCGATGTAAGCCTGCCATCCATCCTGGCCGATCACATGGTTGTGCAGCGAGGCTTGCCTGTTCACCTCTGGGGCATGGCGAGTGCGCACGAAAATGTCTCGGCGACATTTCGCGGCGAGACGGAATCTACGATTGCCGACGAATTGGGCCGCTGGAGTTTGTATCTCTCTCCGGGCGAAGCGGGCGGTCCGTTTCCACTCACTGTGAAAGGCACGAACACAATCGTGTTGAACGACGTGCTGGTCGGAGATGTCTGGGTTGCATCGGGTCAATCGAACATGGAGTTCCCCATGAAGGCGCTCGCAAACCCTGATGAGGAGATCGCCGCCGCGCGGTATCCAAAGATTCGCATTTTTCGGGTTGAGCACCGGCCGTCGGACTATCCCCGATCCGATGTGCCCTCCAAGACCTGGGCGGCCTGCACGCCGGAGAGCGTTGCAGATTCGTCTGCGGTCGCCTATTACTTTGCGCGCGACATTCAGCAAAAGACCGGTGTTCCCATCGGCCTTGTCGAGAGCTTCTGGGGTGGCACACCAGCGGAATCGTGGACCAGCCTTGACTCTCTTGCGGCGGATGCGTCGCTGATGCCGGTTTTCGCCGAGCGGTCCAAGACTGTTGATGAGATGGAATTGACATCGTTGCGGCTGGATCAGGAGGATCGTGCGTGGCAGCAGGCCGCGGCTCAGGCGAAAGCCGAAGGCAAGCCGGAGCCGGGCCGCCCGTGGCATCCAGACTTTGCCGCCTGGGCGCCAGCCGCGCTTTTCAATGGCATGATTGCTCCGCTGACTCGCTTTCCCATTCGCGGTGTCATCTGGTACCAGGGAGAATCCAACAGCGGCTCGCGGGCTCCGCTGTACTCACATCTGTTTCAAACCATGATTACCGACTGGCGACGCGCATGGGATGAGGGCGACTTTCCCTTCTTGTTCGTGCAAATCGCCAACTGGAACACGGAGCCGGACGGACGCTGGCCTGAAGTTCGCGACGCCCAGCGCAAAGCGCTCGCGCTTCGAAACACAGGGATGGCGGTGACGATCGACATCGGCGATGCGGTGGATATTCATCCCAAAAACAAGCTCGATGTGGGCTTGCGGCTGGCGAGGGCCGCGCGTGTAATTTCCTATGGAGAGAAACTCGAATGGTCCGGACCTCTCTATCGCGGACTCACGCGTGAGGACCACAGTTTGCGCGTGTGGTTCGATCACGCGAATGGGCTTGCTGCTAAAGAGGGTGCGCTCGTCGGTTTTGAAGTCGCGGGCGCTGACGGCAAGTATGTTGCCGCCGACGGCAAGGTTGAAGGCACGTCCGTCGTCGTGTCGAGCGCGGCTGTGCCGGATCCAGTTTCGGTTCGCTATGCCTGGGCGCCGAACCCGACATGCAATCTTGTTAACCGTGAAGGATTGCCGGCGTCGCCGTTTCAAGCGGGGGAATAGAAATTTGCGCGGCTTCGATTACTTGTAATCAGGCGGATCGGGCACTTGGAACTTCCGTGCCGCATTGTTTGCCAAAACAACCGAACCTCAGGGGCTGAAGCCCACAGATTTTGTGAGCTCTACGGCACGGCTAGAAGCCGTGCCCTTCCCAACCTCCTTGTGAGACCAGTTCTAGTCCTGCGGCACGAGCATGTAGCTCACGAACGCAAGCTGCTTACTATCGGGCGACCACGAAGGCACGTTGATCGTTCCCTGGCCACCGAACAGTTTCGCCAGCACCGTAATTTTCTTGTCGGCGAGTGACATCAACCGCAGAGTTACATCTTTGTTCTCGGGATGCCCTTTCACATCGGCCGCGAAGGTGAGAAATACCATCCATTTCCCGTCTGGCGAAATGTGCGGGAACCAGTTGTTCACATCGTCGGAGAAGACCTGCTGCTCCTCGCTCCCGTCGGGCTTCATGCGCCAGATCTGCATGTGTCCAGTGCGTTCGGAGTTGAAGTAAATGTAGTTTCCGTCAGGAGAATATTCCGGGCCGTCATCGAGTCCTTTGGCGGTCGTGAGCCGTGTCTCTTCGCCGCCAGCGGCTGGAATCGAGTAGATATCGAACTCACCATCGCGCTGGCCAACGAATGCCAGCGTCTTGCCGTCGGGTGACCAGCCATGCCAATACGACGGGGATTTCTGCGTGATGCGGCGTGGCGTGCCGCCCGCGAGAGGCACGATATATACGAGCGATTCGTGATCACCCTGGGAATTGTCACTGATGGCAAGTTGGGTCGCGTCGGGCGAGATGCCGTGATCGTTGTTGCAGCGAGTGGCGAGCCCGGTATCAATCGTTACTGGCTTGTCGCCGCCAACCGCCAGTCGCTCGATGTGTCCGTCGCGATTGAACAGAAATGCGCTGCCGTCGCGCATCCAGTTGGGTGCTTCAAAGCGCCCTTGCGCAAGATATGCGACGTGGCGATCGGCGGAACTGACCGCGATCGTCTCGAGTGTGCTGTACAGAACGGGCGCTCCTGAAGTAGCGGCAGGTTGCGTGAGCTCAACGTTAGAGAAGACAGCTTGCTCGATGACGTCTTTGTCATGCGAGCAAACACCTAATCCAACGTAAAACGATCCTTGCAGCGGAATCCGCAGCCATCCTCCGGCGGGGCTTAGATCGCTGTTCCCCAGGGACATGTAGACATAGTCTCCGCGTCTTGCAATGCGAAGCCGCTTCGGCGCCGAAAGGCTCGACTGAATCTCACGCGTCACCGCTCCCTTCTCATCCCTGAATTGCAACGAGGTCATTCCGCTGGCGTGAAGCGCGACGTCGGCGTAGACGGAATCCGCGTCGAGGCTCTGCCGCAGCATCAACACAGCCTTCTTATGTTCGTTGCCAGTCTTGGTGAGGAACGCGATGTCGGCGGTCAATGTCACATCGCCCGACATCTTCTTCCACACAAACTGAAATGCGTCCTTCACGGACCACAGATTCTCGCCGCTGCCGCTGATTGTGTACGATTTCTTCCCCGAGTCGTAATCAACCGAACCTGGATGGAGCACTGTACCCACGTCGGTGTGATTCTCGAAAAGCCGAACAGAAGATGTTGTCTGGGCAACAGCCACAACGCCGACGAACAATAAAGCCAAGGAAAGGGCGATCCGCAACAAACGCATCATCGTATGACTCCTGTCAGCTCACTAATGAACGGAAGGCAACCGAAGATTGTAAATCGAATCCCCGGATCGGGACTGCTGGTTGCCGTTGGCGTTAGGTGAGTCAAATCACGCCCACCAGTGCGCCTGCAAGGCTGTGCATGCCGTGAAGGAGAGAGATAATGTAACGTGACCGATACGTTTGCGGAGAAACGCATATGAGCAAGACTGCTCTCCTGCCTCTTGTTCTCGCTGGACTCGCCCTTACCATTGCCTGCGGTGGAAGCGGTTCACATACGCAGCCACCCCCGCCGCCGCAGAACGCCGACCAGCGCGCCGACGCACTGATCGCTCAGATGACGATTGACGAAAAGATTCAACTGGTGCACGGTGGCGCTGCTTTGGACTGGTGGAACTATACGCTGCCGCGCGGGGCGGGTGGATGGGTCCCCGGTATCTCGCGGCTCAACATCCCCGACCTTTATCTGGCGGATGGAAGCGTCGGCGTCGGAAATGCCGTGGGCCCCGCGACGGCCCTTCCCTCCTCAATCGCGAGCGCCGCCTCATGGGATCTGAACGAAGCCTCCAAGTATGGTCAGGTGATCGGGGCAGAGTTGAGTGCATATGGCATCAACGGAAACCTCGGAGGCAACGTCAATCTGACCGGGCGGGAACCCCGTGATGGGCGGACGTTCGAGACCAAGGGTGAAGATCCGTTGCTGGCCGGCAAGATTACGGCTGCGCATCTTACTGCAATTCAGAGTCAATATGTGCTCGCTGGAATCAAGCACTATTCCCTCAACGATCAGGAGACTGGGCGCACTACAGCCAACGTTCTGATCGACGACCGGTCTGCGCGTGAGAGCGACCTGCTGGCATTCGAGATCGGCGTGACTGGCTCTGGCGTCCAGTCTGTAATGTGCTCCTACAATCTGCTCAACGCCACTTATGCCTGCGAGAATCCTTATCTTCT
>Ga0335078_10016805_pt1 | contig 10871 bp, 9 predicted proteins | sample Lox_Sample_32_FD_206711 | JGI IMG/M metagenome (GOLD analysis project Ga0335078, IMG submission 206711) | Soil microbial communities from Loxahatchee National Wildlife Refuge, Florida, United States - Lox_Sample_3.2 | ecosystem: Environmental > Terrestrial > Soil > Wetlands | place: USA: Florida... | reverse complement strand
CCAGGAGGTCGGCCAGCGCCCCCGGCGCCACCACGCCCACCTCTCCCACGAGCCACAGCAACTGCGCCGCGGTGGTCGTGGCCGACCTGATCAGGTCGGCGGGGGGCTGGACCTCGGCGCGGATGATGAATTCCCGGAGCTGCTGATCGTGCATGTCCGCGAACAGGTCCGTGCCGTAGACGATGGGGAGGCCGGCCGCGTGGGCCATCTCCAGCGCGCCGATCGCCCCGTCGATCACTTCCTCCAGCTTGGCGGCGATGTCGGCCGGCAGCAGGCCGTCCCGGGACTTGGCGGCCAGGGTCTGGTACGTGACGATCGTCGGGACGTAGAACGCGCCGTACTCCTTGAACAGCGGGATGCTGCTGGAGTCCATCAGGTTCCCGTGCTCGATGCTGCGGACTCCGCACTCCAGGCCGCGGTTGATCGCCCTGGAGGTGTACGCGTGACCGGCGACGTAGATGTTGGCGGCGGTGGCCTCCTCCACGATCGCGCGCAGTTCCTCGAGGGAGAACTGGGTGGAGTCCACCCGGTCGCTGGGAGAATCGACCGCGCCGCTGAGGTAGACCTTGATGTGGTGCGCGCCGCGGCGTACCTCTTCGCGGACGGCCCGCCGGACCTCGGGCACCCCGTCGCAAATGACCCCGATGGCCGGGGAGTAGTAGTTGTCGTCGTAGACCCGGCGGCCGGGCGCCCGCCAGTCACCGGCTCCGCCGGTCTGGGAGAGCTGCTTGCCGCCGAAGCGGATGCGAGGCCCGGTAAAGTACCCGTCTTCCACGGCCTGGGCCAGCCCGAAGTCGCCGCCGCCGACGTCCCGGATGGTGGTGAATCCCCGGGCGAGCATGCCCTCCAGCGCGCGGCCGGCCCTGGCCGCCACGTAGCTGGGCGACCACTCGGCCATCGCGAACACGTCCGCGTCCACGATCGCCGGATGAGTGTGCGCGTCGATCAGGCCCGGCATCACCGTCCGGCCCCCGACGTCGACGATCACGGCGTCGTCCGGGCCGGCCAGCCCGGGGCCGACGTCAGCGATCCGGCGGCCGTCGACCACCACGGACTGCTCCTCGGCCAGATCTCCCCGAACAGGGTCGAGGACCGCCGCGTGCTGCAGGATCGTTATGCCCATAACGGACCGCTGCGGAGCGCCCTGTCAGCGGCGCGCGTACCGTTTGGCCGGCAGGACCGCCCCGATGATCCACAGGATCGGGAAGATGAAGCCGATGAGGCCGAGCACCCAGTGGCCCTTGCGGAAGGAGAGAACCGCGAAGACGATCAGCAGGACAAAATAGATGATGCCAAGAAGCACGTAGCCGAATCCCGACATGGGTTCCCTCCGTCTGGTACTGCCCGATCCAGAGTACGCCGCGCTCCATGCGCGACCCGAGCACCATTCCACCCTGACACCGGGGCGGCGTCCATCCCCCCGCTCGGGTGATAGCGGCCGGCGGGCGGGATGCGACCCTGATGGCCATGAAAGACACTGCACCGTGGCCAGGCGGCGATGGCGGTGACGAGGCTGGCGTCAACGACTCCGTCGGCCGCCTGGCCGCCTACGAAGCCAGGACCGAGATCCCGCTGGACCTGCTCGCGCTGGTCACCTTGTGGATCGTCGTAGTCCCGCCCGGCGACTTCGGCAGCGATGGCGTAGGGGATATCGTGCTGGCCGCCCGGCTCTGCCTGTCGGCCGTCTACGGGATCGACCTGATCATCCGCAGCGTGCTGTCTGGGCGCCGCGCCCACTACGCGCTGACCCATCCGCTCAGGGTCCTCACCGTGGTCTTCCCGCCTACGCGCGTGATCTTCAGCATCCGGCTGGTCCGGACGATGTTCCGGCGCGGGCACCTCGAGCGCTTCCTGGTGGCCGCGGCGGTGCTGGTCCTCAACGGCGCGGTCATCGTCTACCTGTTCGAGCGGCACGCGCCCAAGTCCAACATCCACACCCTGGGCGAGGCCGTGTGGTGGGCGGTGACGACCGTCACCACCGTCGGCTACGGCGACTACACGCCGGTCACCGCGCAGGGGCGGGTCACCGCGTGCTTCATCATGAGCATCGGCCTGCTCACGCTGGCGGTGGTTACCGCTCAGGTCGCGTCGAGCTTCGTCGCTCAGCAGGCGGGCCGAGCCCGGACCGCCCCGCCGGAGCCGGAGCCGGAGCCGGGCGCCCCCGAGGTGACGCTGGCCGAGCTCGATCGGCGGCTGGCCCGGATCGAGGCGCTGCTCACGAGCCGCGGGCCCGGTCCGCCGTAACGCGGGCGGCCGCGGCCTGCGCCGCGGTCACCGCGCTGGCCGCGCGCCGGGGCAGGTCGCCGGGCAGGCGGCCCAGGGCCACGTTGATGTCCACCAGGGCGGCGGCGCTGCGGGCCGACGCCTCCGCCAGGTGAGCCGCGGTCACGGTGTCCCCGCGCAGGTTGGGGTGGCCACCGGCGGCGACGCGCCCGGCCAGCCCGGCCACCTGCGCGGCGATCTCGGCGATCTCCAGCGGCACCGCGGCCGCGCCGTGCAGGGCGGCCTCAATCCGCTGGCGCCGCTCGCCGCCGTCGCCGCCGCCGGCGGGCACCCGGTAGGCGTCGAGCACCTTCTGGTAGGCGGCCGCGTCCTGGTCGGCGAGCCCGGCCGCCCGCTCGCGCAGCTGATCAGCCTGGTGCGCAACGTCGGCGGCGGCCGGGAGTTGCGCGTCCGAGAACCGCGCCGCCATGGCGACCAGCCCGGCGGCGAGCGCGCACGTCACCGCGGCCGCGCCGCCGCCGCCCGGGGCGGGCACCCGGGCGGCCAGCAGGCCCAGGAAGTCCCGCACCGGCTGGTCCAGGAACGAGCCCGGCCGCCGGGCGGGTTCCGGGTGGCCGGCCGGCGGCGGGTTCAGGACAGTCCCAGGATCTGCCCGTCGGCGTCCAGGTCGATGCGCGCGGCGGCCGGGCTGGAGCCCAGCCCGGGCATGGTCCGGATCTCGCCGCAGATCGGGTAGACGAACCCGGCCCCGGCCGAGGCGCGCACCTCCCGCACCGGCAGGGCCCACCCGGTCGGCGCGCCCTTCAGCGCCGGGTCGGAGGAGATGGACAGGTGCGTCTTGGCGATGCAGACCGGCAGCCGCCCGAACCCGGCCCGCTCGTAGGTGTCGAGCTGCTTGGCGGCCTGCGCGGAGTAGTCGACGTCGGCCGCGCCGTACACCCGGGTGGCCACGGTCTCGATCTTCTCGCGCAGGCTCGCCGAGTCCGGGTAGAGCAGCCGGAACTGCGACGGCTCCTCGGCCGCTTCGGCCACGGCCTCGGCCAGCTCGGCGGCGCCGCGGCCGCCGTCGGCGAAGTGCGTGCACACCGCCGACCGGGCGCCCAGCTCGGCCGCGACGTCCCGGATGGCCTGGTGCTCGCTGGCGTGGTCGGTGGGGAACGCGTTGATGGCCACCACCGCGGGCACCCCGTGCAGCCGGATGTTGGCGACCTGCTTGCGCAGGTTGGCCGCCCCGGCCAGCACGTCGTCGGGGTTCTCCCGGAGCAGGTCCTCCGGCAGCGGCTTCCCGGCCACGATCTTGTACTTCCCGGAGTGCGCCTTCAGCGCCCGGACCGTGGCCACGATCACCGCGGCGTCCGGCACCAGGCCCGAGGTGCGGCACTTGATGTTGAAGAACCGCTCCGCCCCCATGTCCGCCCCGAACCCCGCCTCGGTCACCAGGTAGTCGCCCGCGTGGATGCCGATCAGGTCGGCGATGACCGAGGAGTTGCCGGTGGCGATGTTCCCGAACGGCCCGGCGTGCACCAGGACCGGGGTGTTCTCCAGCGTCTGCAGCAGGTTCGGCTTGACCGCGTCGCGGAGCATGACGGCCATCGACCCGGCCGCGCTGAGCTGCTCGGCGGTGACCGGCGTCCCGTCCTTCGTGTAGCCGATCACGATCCGGCCCAGCCGCTCCCGCATGTCCGACAGCGACCTGGCCAGCGCCAGCGTGGCCATGACCTCGGAGGCGGCCGTGATGTCGAACCCGGTCTGCCGCGGCACCCCGTCCCCGCGCCCGCCCAGCCCGACGATGATGTTGCGCAGGGCCCGGTCGTTCACGTCGAGGACCCGGCGCCAGGTGATGTTGTGGAGGTCGATGCCGAGCGGGTTGCCCTGGTACAGGTGGTTGTCGATCATCGCGGACAGCAGGTTGTGCGCCGCGGTCACGGCGTGCATGTCCCCGGTCAGGTGCAGGTTGAGCACCTCCATGGGCACGACCTGGCTGTACCCGCCGCCCGCCGCCCCGCCCTTGATCCCGAACGTGGGCCCCATCGAGGGCTGCCGGATCGCTACCGTGGCCCGCTTGCCGATGTGCCGGAAGCCCTGGCCGAGCCCGACCGTGGTGGTGGTCTTGCCCTCGCCCAGCGGCGTCGGGGTGATCGCCGAGACCACGACGTATTTCGCGCGCGGCCGGTCCGCCAGTTCCTCGATCGCCGCCAGCTTGATCTTCACGACCTGCTCGCCGTACGGCTCCAGCAGGTGGATGGGGATTCCCATCTCGTCGGCTATATCCTCTAGCGGCTTGAGCGCTGCGCCTCGAGCTATCTCCAGGTCGCTCGGGAAGGACATGACGCCTCCGGCAGGTCGGCCGGGCAGTTCCGTCACCGTTGACGGCCCGGCACATTGCTGAGTCTGCAACCTCATCGCTGAGCCTGCAACAAAGTCTCCGCTCTTGTCACTGGGTGCCGGCACAACTCCCGCTTCCGGAGCTCTGTGACGGCAGACAAAACCAGCGACGGCGCTACGGCGCCGGCGAGCCGCTGCGGACAGCGGACGCGGCGACGGCCTGCGCCCACCGCAGGTCCGCCTTGCCGGACGGGCTGCGCCGGACTTCGGGGACGAACGCGATCGTGCGCGGTTTCTTATAGTCAGCGAGCCGGCCCGCGACGTGAGCGGCCAGCGCGTCCGCGGTCGGCCCGGGGTCGCCGGCCGGCGCGACGACCGCGGTCACCCGCTGCCCCCACAGCTGGTCCGGCAACCCGACCACCAGCGCGTCGCGGACGCCGGGGTGCTCGATGAGCACCTGCTCCACCTCTTCGGCGAAGACCTTCTCACCGCCGGTGTTGATGACGCGGCTGCCGCGGCCGCGGAACGTGATCGACCCGTCCGCCTCGGGCGAGCCCAGGTCGCCGGGAATGACCCAGCGCCGGCCGCCGAGGACACGGAACGTCTGCGCGGTCTTGGCGTCGTCGCCGAGGTAGCCGATCTCGTCGTCGGCGGGCGCGGCGAGCATGCCCACCTGGCCCGAGCCGGGGACCACGTCCCGGCCGGCGTCGTCGATGATCCGCGCCCCGGGCAGCAGCGTGAAGCGCGCGGTGACGATGTCGTCGCCGCGCCTGGTCTCGCTGACCGCGAACGGCCCGCCCTCGGACGCGGCCACAAGGTCGCGGCAGACGAAGTCGCCGTGCGCCAGCAGCCGGCGCTTCACGTCCGCGCTCCACGTCACGCCGACGCTCAGGATGCGCCTCAGGCTGGACAGGTCATACGGCCGGCCGGACCGCGCCGCCCGGTCGAGCGCGTCGGCCAGCGGCCGCGCGAACACATCGCCGACGATCGAGACCGTGTCCACGCGCTGCTCGGCCACGGTGCGCGCGAGCTCGTCCGGGTCGTAGGAGCGCGCGGTCAGGTACACGACCCGCCCGCTGGCCAGCAGCGCGCCCAGCGTGGTGTACATGCCGGTCGCGTGCATGAGCGGGGGCGCCGGCAGGCAGACCATCGCCTCCCCGGCGCCGTCCGCGCTCAGCCGCTGCGTCGTGGCCCGCAGCGCGCCCAGCGAATCCGGGACCGGCTCGCCGATGAGTCGGAAGCCGTTGGCGCAGACGACCGGGTACAGCCACGAATGGCTGACCAGCACCCCCTTGGGCTGGCCGGTGGTCCCGCCGGTGTACATGAGCCAGTGATCCACGCCGCGCGCCGCGCGGGGCAGCGGTCCGGTCTCCTCGACGACCTGCGCGTAGGAGCTCACCGGGGCCGCGGGCGCGCCGCCCACCTGCACCATGGCGGGCCGCGTCCGCGCCCGGGCCGCCGCCTGCGCCACGCGCGCGCCGAGCGACGCATCGAAGATGACCGCGGCCACCTGCGCGTCGTCGAACAGGTGCAGCATCTCCCCGGGCTGATAGCGGTAGTTGACGTTGACCGGGATGGCCCGCAGCTTGAGCACGGCGAAAACGCTCTCCAGGTACTCGGCGCCGTTATACAGCGCGATCGCCACGCGGTCCTCGGCGCCGATCCCGCGGCCCGCCAGGAATCCGGCGAGCCGCGACGCCCGCTCGTCGAGCTGCCGCCACGTCAGGCTGTGGTCCCCGTGCGTGACCACCGTGTGATCGGCCCGGACGTCGGCCACGGTCTCCAGCACGGTCGCGAAGTTCTCCCGCACGATCGGCCACCTCCCGCCTGACCAGCAGCGCCACCACGTGTCACAGGTCCTATCACAGACTGCTCCTAGCCTCGCCAGACATGAACGGCGAAACCCCGACAATCTGCTACGCCGAACCGGCACCCGCGCTCGGCACCCCGGCCGAGTTACTGCGCGGGCCCGGCGAGCCCCGCCCTGACCGTTGGGGCGCCGCATCCGCAGACGAGATCGCCTGGCGCCGGGCGTGACATGCGGTCGAGTCGTGCCGACGAGTTGCCGAGCTTGCCGCCCGGCATCCCCGCTACCGGAAGGACAACCCGAAATGACCACTTCTCGCAACGGTCCGCAGGACCTGCTCTGGCCGGGCGCGCGTCGCCCCGGGCCGCAGGCCGCCGCCCGCGTCTGCCGCGAGCGTGCCGAGCGGGCCCGCGCCGACGGGATCACCTGGGAGCAGATCGGCGAGGCGCTCGGCCTGAACCTGGGATGGGACGGCCCGTCCGGCCCTGACCTCGGCGTGGCCGCGTTCGAGCACTTCACCGGTGAGCCGGGCCCGCGGCATCAGGCCAGCTTCCAGTTCCGTTGCGCCTCGTGCGGCGGGTACATCACCGACCGCGGGCCGATGCAGGGTCACCCGGAAGACAACGAGCAGGGGCACGCGGAAGGGTGCGTGCGGCTGGCCGCGGACATCGTTGCCTGGCGGACCTGGCAGGACGCCCGGGACGCCCGGCCGGTGGCGCTGACCATCACCTGCGAGATGATCTGGAGCAGCAGCATCCGGTACGCCGCGTATTCCGTCCGCGCCACGTGCCCGCCCGCCATGAGAAGGTGATGGCACGGCCGCCTGGGGCAGCACGCGGACGTTATTCCCGGCGCGGCAAAGGAGCGGCGATGACGAAGCCGGGCACAGACTCTCCGCAGTGGGCGACGGTGGACGAGGGCTGGGGTCGCAAGGCGGTGGACTTCGCCACGCTCAGCGAGCTTGGCAACTGCCGGGAGTACGTTGCTGTACACCATCGGCTGCGCGTGGAGGCCGGAGACCGGCTGCTCGACGTGGCCTGCGGGTCCGGGCTCGCCATCGAGCTGGCTCGCCTGCGCGGCGCTTCCTGCTCCGGCCTCGACGCCTCGCCCCGGCTGGTCGCCGTGGCCCGGGACCGGAACCCGGAATGCGACATCAGGGTCGGCGACATGAACGCCCTGCCGTGGGACCTGGAGTCATTCGACGTCGTCACGAGTTTCCGGGGGATCTGGGGCACCACGCCCGGCGCGGTGGCCGAGATACGCCGGGTCCGTCGCCCCGGCGGGCGCGTCGGGATCACCGTATGGGGTCACCTGAAGGCGTCTCCGGGAGTCTGGGCGCTCGCCCCGCTTCGCCTGGCGGCGACGGACAAGGTCGACAACCAGGCGGCCATGGTGTCGCTCGGGCGCCCCGGCGCTGGCGAGCAGCTGCTGGGGTCACACGGATTCGTGGATATTGAGCGGGTGGCCGTGCCGTTCGCGTGGGAGTTCGCGGACCCGCGGCTGTATGCGCGTGCGCTGGCCGCCACCGGGCCGGGTTATGAGGCTATCCAGAACGCCGGCGAGGCGGAGTTCCACCGCGCTGCCGTCGAGCAGGCCCGGGGACAGCTGCGGGACGGCTTGCCCCTGCGGGCCGAAATCAACGTTGTGGGCTACCTGGCCCGCAAACCCGAAGGAGCGCAGCGCGCATGACCGGCAGCTTTCTCGACGAACCCCCGGTGTCTCCCCCAGTCCAGGCGCTGTACGACGAAGACCTCGCCGACGGCGGCTTCGTGTGGAACGTTTCCCGGCTGTGGGCGCACCAGCCCGACACCATGAACCGGCTGTTCGAGCTGATGTCTCAGGCCTTCGCGCCGAGCGGCCTGGGCTTCCGCCAGCGCGGGATCCTGGTGACCGCCGCCGCCTCGACCCTCGGTGACTCGTACTGCTCGCTGGCGTGGGGCGGCAAGCTGGGCAAAGCGTCGGACGCCGCTCTGGCGGCGGGGGTCCTGGCGGGCAGCGACGCCGGGCTGACGGACCAGGAGAAGGCCATGGCCGCGTGGGCCCGCAAGGTCGCCGCCGACCCGAACGCGACGACGCCCGCCGACATCCAGGCGCTCCGCGACGCCGGGCTCGATGACGGGCAGATCTTCGCCATCACCGCCTTCGTGGCCCTTCGCCTGGCGTTCTCCACGATCAACGACTCCCTCGGCGCTCAGCCCGACGCGCAGCTCGCCCAGTCTCTGCCCGAACAGGTCCGCGAGGCCGTGACTTACGGCCGGCCGGTAGGAGGCCGCGAGTGACGCCGGCGGCGGCAAGCCCGGGGGCGCGGGCCGTCGGCGAGCGCCCTTTCCCCGACCTGCCGGAGGGCAGCGACACTCTTCCGCAGATTGACCACATTCTGGTCTTGATGATGGAGAACCACACCTACGACAACTGGCTCGGCATGCTCGGCCGCGGCCCGGGACAGCAGCCGCGGGGAGACGGTTTCACGATCGGGCCTAACGGCCAGCCCACGGCGTCCAATCCCACCTCCGACGGCCAGACCCAGCACGCGTTCCACATGCCGACCACATGCCAGCTGACCGGTAAGCCCACCCAGGAGTGGACGCAATCCCACATCCAGTTCGACGACGGCCGCAACGACGGGTTCGTGAAGTCGGGCAGCGGGCCGGTGGCCATGGGCTACTGGACCGGTGCGGACCTGCCCTGGTCCTACTCGCTGGCCGCCACGTTCGCGCTGGGCGACCGCTGGTTCGCCCCGCTGCTGGGCCAGACCTACCCGAACCGCCGCTACCTGCTGGCCGCCACCTCGGTGGGCATGGTGGATGACATCTTGCCCGAGATCATCGTGCCCCCGCCTAACGGGACGATCTACGACCTCCTGGACGCGCATCAGATTTCGTGGCGGAACTACTACTCCACCTTCCCCGCGACCAGCTACCTGTACCTGGGCGACGCGATCCGCAACCATGACAGCGTCGTCCCGATCGGCCAGTTCTTCACCGACGCGAACTCAGACAGCCTTCCTAGCTTCGCGATCATCGACCCCGGCTGGGTCACCAATTCCGGGGAGGACCCGCAGAACATCTCCCGCGCCGAGGTATTCGCCGCCTCGGTCGTGCAGGCGGTCATGAACTCGCCGGCCTGGCCGCGCACGCTGCTGGTGTGGACCTTTGATGAGGGCGGTGGCTACTACGACCACGTGCCGCCGCCCGCGGCGGTCGCGCCGGACGACACCGGGCCGGACTGGCCCGCCCCTGCGTACACCGGGTTCGCCCAGTACGGATTCCGGCTCCCGGCGGTCGTGGTCTCCCCGTGGAGCCGCCCCGGCTACGTGACCAGCGTCGTGCACGACCACACCTCGGTCCTGGCCATGGTCGAACGCAAGTGGAACCTGCCCGCCCTGACCCGCCGCGACGCCGCGGCCAAGGACCTGTCCGACTTTCTCGACCTGAACCAGGCCGCGTTCGCCAACCCGCCCACCCTGGCCACGCCGCGGGCCGGGCCCGCCCAGCTCGCCTGTGAGAAGACCGGCCCCGGGCAGATACCGCCCCCAGGATCAGTCACGCCCGGCTAGGTAGCCCGTGCACCCTGACCGGCCGCGCCTGCCTGATGGCGGCGCGCGTGGGCCAGCCCGGCGCTAAAACGGGGAAAGCCCGCTATTGACCTGGCCTTGTCCGGTAGCCTGTCCGGGATTCCGGCGAAGGGTCACGTCCGTGTCAGCATCACCCGTAGCGGCTATCCTGTCGGCCTTCGGCGCCGGCTGACGCTGCCGAGCGACCTATGACTCAGGTTTCCGGGTCGGATCACCGTGAGTTGCCTGTGGCAGGTGTGCCGTGGCTGGAGATAGTCGTTCCGGCCCGGAACGAGGAGAGCCGCCTGCCGGACGGCCTGGCGCGGCTGTGCGCGAAGGCCGCCGAACTGCCGGGTGGCGTTGCCATCATCGTCGTCGACAGCGCCAGCACCGACGACACCGCCGGCATCGTCCGGCGGTGGCCTGTGGGCCGGGTCCCGGTGCGGCTGATCACCTGCACCCGTCCGGGCAAGGGTGTCGCCGTCCGGGCCGGGCTGCTGGCCAGCACCGCGCCCTACGTGGGCTTCTGTGATGCCGACACGGCGGCCGACCTGTCAGCGATGGACGAGGCCATCAAGCTGCTTCTCGACGGCCGGCCGCTGGTCCTGGGCTCGCGGGCGCACCCCGCGTCCGTCGTCGAGGACCGGCACAGCGTGTTCCGCAAGGCGGGCGCGGCCGTGTTCCGCGCGGCAGCGCGGCGGATCGCGCCCGGCGTTACCGACACCCAGTGCGGGCTGAAGTTCTTTGCCGGACCGGTCGCCCGGGCGGCGGCGCACGATCTGCGTGCCCCGGGCTTCGCCTTCGATATCGAGCTGATCGCCAGATGCCGCCAGCTGGGTGCTGAGCCGACCGAGATCCCGGTCCGCTGGCACGACGTTCCCGGCTCCACCTTCTCGGTGTGGCGGCATTCGCTGGCGGCCTTCATCGAGGTCGCAGCCATCCGCCGGGCCGTTCGCTCCCAGG
>Ga0335078_10016804_pt1 | contig 10871 bp, 8 predicted proteins | sample Lox_Sample_32_FD_206711 | JGI IMG/M metagenome (GOLD analysis project Ga0335078, IMG submission 206711) | Soil microbial communities from Loxahatchee National Wildlife Refuge, Florida, United States - Lox_Sample_3.2 | ecosystem: Environmental > Terrestrial > Soil > Wetlands | place: USA: Florida... | reverse complement strand
TTATCCCCTATCCATCTTGATCAGTAAATTTGAAATGGAAAAGGAATTTAAGGCAGTCCTGGACATATACAAGAAAAGACAACTCGAGGAACAACAGCGAAATGAGGCCAAGCAAAGAAAATTGCAACAAGAAGACGCCATCGAATTAATACTCAAGAAAATCGAGCAGTCGCGTAGTGATGATATTATTTTCCCGATACGAGGCATCAAGAATATCTACGCGTTGATTAAAAAGGGATACGAGCCAGGAATGTGCGACAATCCTGATCTGTGGGTTGATGCTGAGGAATTCGCAAGCCTGTACTATAAGAACCAGATAAACGGCGAAGAACTATTGTTAATTGGCAGGGAAAAACTGCAGGCCGTAACCGAGCAAAGCAGAATAGAGTACAAGTTTGTTGTCGCAAAAAGCAAAGACAGGCCCAGGGACTTTCGTGATAAATATAACAGGTTCAACAGAATAAAGCACGGTGAACTACCGAGAAACTGGAAAGAGGATTTCTTTAAAGGACTCGATATTCTCACCACCTACCCGGAAGAACTCAAGAACAAGACGGTGACCGATTTAGAGGTTATGGCAAAGGCAATAGATGACGTTATCGTCGAACGAAGTCAAATCGACGAGGGGTTGCTTCCCTATGACGCCTTGTTTAAAAAGGATACAAGAAAGATCCTGGTGGACACCTTAGCAGGCCAAAAACCTCTTCCAGAAATACGAAAAAATCTTGATTATCTTGAGCACACCGGCATGGTTCAGCCAGCATACCGGGACAGTCTTCTTGAATTGATGAACCTGGGGGCGGCGGGAATCGTGCTGTACGATCACCTGACAAAAAAGGACCGGGAAGCGACACTTACATTTATTCAACAATTACCGCTCCATAAAACGGCCGGTATAGGGAAAATTTTAGAAGGGATAGAAATCAAGGAGATCTCAGAAAACAATGATTTCAAGAGCTATATTTACACGAAGGGTCAACTGAGTTCTGCGGAGAGCCACAAAAAAAGAATAAAGGTAATTGTCGCCTCGATCTTGAAAAGTATCCCCGGCGAGATCAGCGAAGAAAATATCACAGTTGCCATGCTGCCCTACATTAACGAACTTGGCCTAGATGAACTGGACAGAATACGGCAACGGATATTAGAGTTGCAAGAAGTTGTAGCGACCCGCCAGGAATAGAAGCACTACGATTCTGGAACATGAGATGCGGCAGTCGACATTCTCTTGGTTAAGCAGTGAAAAGTGCCGGACTCGGATTATGCACCGCCAAAAAGTTCGTCGAAGTGCATGGCGAGTGGATATTGGTGTAAAGCATGCAAGGAAAAGGCAGCAGGCTCAGTTCATGCTGACGAATCAGTGTCAAGGTGAGGACACATCTAAAGATGAAAGATAAAGGAGGAATTACCATGAAGAACGAAGATGAACTGCAGTCAACCATCGAGCACCTGGTCCAGCGAGGCAAGGGCATCCTTGCCGCCGACGAGAGCGAACCGACCATCGCCAAACGGTTCAAGGCGGTCGGCGTTGAATCCACCGAGGCCAGCCGGCGTTCCTATCGATCCCTTTTGTTCACCACGCCTGGCGCCGCAGAATACATCAGCGGCGTCATTCTCTTCGAAGAGACCCTGGGCCAGACCTCGGATGACGGAACGCCGCTGCCAGAGGTGCTGTCCCGCCAGGGCATCGTGCCTGGTGTCAAGGTGGACAAGGGGAAGATCCCCCTCGCCCACGCGCCGGGAGACGAGGTTACCCAGGGTCTGGACGGCCTGGCAGAGCGTCTTAGAACATACAAAGCGCAGGGGGCGCGCTTTGCCAAATGGCGCGAGGTGTATTCCATCGGCGTTCAGAATCCCACGAACCTCGGAATCAAGGCCAATGCGGAAATGTTGGCGCGCTACGCAGCCGTATGCCAGGAGGAGGGTTTCGTTCCGATCGTTGAGCCGGAGGTGCTGATTGACGGCGATCATACCCTGGAGCGCTGTTTTGAAGTCACCGAGGCGGTCCTGCATGCGGTGTTCCATGCCCTGCATCGGCACCGAGTGATCCTGGAATATACCGTGCTTAAGCCCAGCATGGTGCTGCCAGGTAAGGAGCATCCTCCTAAGGCAAGGCCTGAGCAGGTGGCTGCAGCGACGGTCAAGGCACTCCGCCGCACTGTGCCTGCGGCAGTACCGAGCATCAATTTCCTGTCCGGGGGTCAGGGACCCATGGAAGCAACGTCCAACCTGAACGCCATGAACGCCTTGTTCCCGAATTCACCCTGGGAGCTGTCGTTTTCCTATGGGCGAGCTCTGCAGGAGACTGCGCTACATGCGTGGGTTGGCAGAAGGGAAAACTCGTCGGCCTCACAGCAGGCGTTTTACCAGCGCGCCAGGATGAACGGCCTCGCGCGCCTCGGCAAATACTCGTCGGAGATGGAGAAGAGTGTCTGATTTAGAAGTTGCCGGACAGGCAACATTCAGGGGCTCTTCCCCTGACCTGAACGGCGACAATGCATCGAGGAGTTTGTCGGACTTTGACTTTGTATAGATATTTTTTAAACCTAAAAAGAACAATTTCAATTGAATCAGTTCTTTATAGGGAAAGTCCGACGTCTCCTAGCGCGCTAGCTCCTGAATCCCCAATTATCGCGTTTCCGGCATACTGCTCACGGTAAGTCAACAAGGCAGGTTTGATCGACAGCAGAGCGGATGAATGGGCCACGAGTAGTGTTGCTAAAATAAAGAGCAAACCTAACATATCAAAGTCATGTTTATTTAACGAAATCCGGAGAAGACATCCAGACTATTGATTTTAGCAAAGCTGCACGCGCTATCAAAACAGAAGATAGAGAACGCATTATTGCCAGGGGAAATGATCCCTATTGAACTGAATTACGCAGAAAAAGAATCTCTGACCTATTCTCAGCAAGCGTTTCCCCAATTCACGAAATGCGTCCCTAGGCCGCTGCTATGAAATGGACCAAATTGTTCTTATCGCTAATAACAATCATAGCATCGGTTGTTTTATGCTGTCAATTTATTGCAAATTAAATTTCCAACTAAAAGAACAAAACCGATTATGCTGAACTCAACAATGTGAATACGGTCTTTTCGGTGTTGAAGTATGGAAACGACAAATTTTCGTAATTTTCGAGGAAATCAAAAAGCTGTATTTGTCAGGGAAGAGTGAGCGAGAATTACGACAAAATATCGAAGCTGTGTTGAACGAGCTTATTGATAAAGTCTTCAAGGAAATCAGGGAAGCGAACAAAGACTCAATCGAGGGTAGGTTAAAACAATCCTTCATCGATATTCTTTTTAGTCCGAAAGAGATCAAGAAGGGTATTCCTGAACTAATGCCCGTGCATTCTCTCTGCTAGGCGCGGGCGTCAAGAGGGGCAGGTTCTTTAGTTTTTCGAAGTTTTTCTTTAGTTCCTTGCTGTTCGACATATCTCTTTATTGCTTCAAGAGTAACATGACCGACGCTCCCAACATAATACGCTCTATGCCAGAACACCGGTTTCCTGCAAATCTTCTTAATATAATCGGAAAATTCACGGCGCATCCTCTGGAACTCGCAGACTTAAGGTTGTTTACCAACGTGGATATGTTTAGGGCAGGGTGGATGTCTACAAGCAGATCCACGTGGTCTTCCCCGCCGCCAAACTCGAGAAGACTACATCTCCAACTCTGGAGTATGTTTGCAAACGTTTTTTCGGCGTACTTCAGCATTTTGCCCGTAAATACTTTCCTCCGGTATTTTGTCACCAGGAAATATGCAGCCTAAGCAAATAAACAGAGTGTAAGGTTTATTTGTTTGGTTAATTTATCATGTTGCCTAATATATGATATACACCATGGCATTGTCAAGCGTGAACAGATTCAGTGTCAACAGATTCAGGTGCTACCCAACGGAAGAACAGAAGCTCGCTCTCTCTCTCGCAGTGGATGAGCTGCCAGCTTCGAAAGTCCGAGAAAACCAAAGGGGTGAACAGCACTGGATCCTCGATAAACGCACACAGGGATCGTTGATCTTTGTCCTCCTGATTTTCTCTTTTTTCGGAATAAGCCATAAAATGCTGACACAACAACTCCTCCAGCTGGAAAGACATGCGCAAAGCGCCGGTGATAACGTAGGGGTCGGCTTCGAAATCGAGATCGCGGCGCACATCAATAATGAGTATGTTTTCGCCGGCTTCTAATTATTGTCTCAATTCATCCGGTGTTATGCGCCCCATGGCGTGCGTCTTTCAAATACGCTTACGCAAAGAATATTTCCAAAGGACATAAATGGCCAGACCTCCGGCAACGAACGCAAAGAGTATTTTCCCCATGCTTCCAGTGTAGCTTAAGGCTCGATCAAGCTCTTCGCTGAATATATAGCCGACAAGAGAATATGCCCCAGCCCAAAGGAGTACTCCAAGAACGTCGAATAGCATAAAGCGTGGCAGGGACATGCGGATGATGCCCGCCAAAGGTGTTGACACGACGCTTAGTCCGGGGAAAAATCTTTTTATCAGGAGAGACCAAGCGCCATACGTTCCAAAGACGTCTTCTGTACGGCGGACACAGGAGTCCGGTTCGAGAGCAATACGGCAGATCGAGGACAACACCTTGCTTCCGCGTTTGCGGCCTACTGTATACCAGAAAATGTCACTCAGTAACGCAGCACAGACTCCCAAACCGATGCAGAGAAACAGATTCAGTCGCCCAGCACCAGCAAGGGCCCCCATAGTAATGAGCAGAGGGCCGCTCGGCAGAGGAAACCCCATCGTTTCCACGAGGACCCATATAAACAGCACGGCATACCCGTGTTGTATCAGAAAAGGTATGATTTTATCCATAGTGAATACTGCTTTTACGATGATTGTGTAATATCATTAAAAGGTTCATCAATGATCATTTAGTTTATATTCTTAATAAGCATATCATAAACGTGGCTTGAACCCTTTTTAAATGTAGTATCGTCAGTTTAAAATTGTACATAATTCCGTGGAAATGTCATATCTGCTGCAAACAATTCGACACCATGGACGGAGGTATTTGTAAAAACTGTGGTAGAGTGACATGCAATAAATGTTTTGGACTCGCCAAGCTGAAATTGCTAAGCAAAATAAGAAGGCGAGAATCGCGACTTTGTCGTACGTGCGATGAAAAAAAAGAGATTGCACTTACGGGATCAGATAATAATAAATAGCCGAGATAGTAAAACGCTTGCACTTGAATTCTTCCTCTTGTTATAGCTGCATTTCGTTGATACCTATTATTTTACATTCCCTATTTGTGGGAATATTATTTAAATATCCGTTGACGACACAGAAAATAGAATCAGTCTTATCGTTGTTCAGAAGGTTCGATCCGCTTGTTCTCTAATTTTTGCATTAGGCCAGAAACGTTCCAACAGCATTGTTGTGATGCAGGTTAATTGCTAATACAAACGCACAGAATATTGTGACAATGTTGCAAAAGTAACACTATAAAATCAATAACTTCACAGTTTTGACTGATACAAAATATTTTACGTTTGTATTAGTTAGTGACAATCGCGTTAACTTGCACAGATGATTCGCTAATTATACTTTTTTATTGACTCGCTATATCTTTTTCTTTAATCTTGTTTTGAGTTCCTCAAATGTTTTTCAGCGCTCATTTTTTACCAATGCACGGTGACGATGCCGCTTCTCTGATACACGGTATTTCATAATTGCGATTGGCCGGCGAAGCTAAATTTATGTCAAAGTATAAAATTCTAATGATTTATATTTTTTTAACGGTAGCCACCCTCACGACTTTTTGGCAGGTCAATCATTGTGATTTCATCACTTATGACGATACAGATTATGTAACCGAAAACAGTCATATTCTGAATGGCATAACGGGAAATGGAATTCGATGGGCGTTCATGACCGGCCATTCTTCAAACTGGCATCCCCTGACTTGGATATCCCATATGCTGGATGTCCAACTGTTCGGATTAAACCCCCAAGGGCATCATCTTACGAATCTCTTCTTTCACATCGCAAACACGCTGTTACTCTTTTTTGTTCTGCGTCGGATGTCGAAAACCGTTTGGCAGAGCGCTTTTGTTGCGGCCTTGTTTGCGTTACATCCTCTCCACGTGGAGTCTGTTGCCTGGGTGGCTGAACGAAAAGATGTTCTCTCCGCCTTCTTCTGGATGACCACCATGGGAGCATATTGCTTATACGTCGAACGGCCTGGTACTCGGAGGTATCTCCTTGTTCTTTTCCTCTTTGTCTTAGGCTTAATGGCGAAACCCATGCTGGTTACACTCCCATTAATACTTCTCCTCCTGGATTACTGGCCTCTCCAACGATACCAGAAAGGGAGATCAGATCAGGGAATCGTTATCAACCCTTTGCTTTCTGATAAGCGAAAAGGAAAATCAAGGAAAAAGAACGGGATCACGATAACCGATGAGGTAAAAACGGAAGACTCACCAGGTTTCAACTATCCTTGGGCACAGGTACGTAAGTTGTTTTGGGAGAAGATACCTCTTTTTGCTATAGCTGCACTCTCAAGTATCGTCACCTACATTGTCCAGCAACGAGGCGGGGCAGTGAAATCCATTCAGGCATATTCCCTGCCTGTTCGTCTTCAGAATGCTTTTGTTTCTTATGTTGCTTACTTTGGAAAGATGATCTGGCCGGATAATCTTGCTGTGTTTTATCCTCATCCAGGGTTGTGGCAACGATGGCAGGTCTCAGGGGCTGTATTGATCCTTGTAGCGATAACGTTCCTGGTCATCCGAGAGGCAAAGAGATTCCCGTATTTGATCGTGGGGTGGCTGTGGTATGTGGGCACGCTTGTGCCCGTCATCGGAATCGTCCAGGTGGGTGAACAGACCAGGGCGGACCGTTACACCTATATTCCACTGATCGGCCTGTTCATCATGGCGGCATGGATTGTTCCGGAACTCCTGAAAAAATGGCGCTATCGAGAAAAAGTGCTTATTGCATCGTCTGTATTAATTCTTGCATGCTTTTCCATGGTTACTTGGAAACAAGTAGGTTACTGGCATAACAGTTTCACGTTGTTTGATCATGCACTGGATGTCACAAAAAATAATTCTGTTGCTTACAATAATCTAGGGGATGCCTTTTACCGTCTTGGAAACCCAAAGCAATCGATCTTGAATTATAGTAAATCAATAGAAATTGCTTCAAATGATGCGCATTCGTATAATAACCGTGGGTTTTCCTATGCGGCCATCGGCAATCAAAATCAGGCTATAGTGGATTATGACAGAGCGATTGAAATTGACCCAGATATTCCAGAGGTCTATTATAATCGGGGAAATGCCAATGCGGTTCTCGGCAAACAAAATCAGGCTATCGTGGATTATGACAGAGCGATAAAGATCAATCCAGAATATGCAGAGGCATATTCTAACCGGGGGATTGAGTATAAGACTGTTGGCAACCTCAAGCAGGCTATTGTGGATTATGACAGAGCAATCGAGATTAATTCAGAATTGGCAGGAGCATATTTTAACCGGGCAAATGCTTACGCGGCCCTTGGCAACCAAAAGCAGGCTAGTGCGGATTATAAAAGAGCGGTAGAGATCGATTCGAGATTTGCGTTATCATCCTATCCATAACCTAGCTGCTTCATAAGCTTTTCCTCCTCTCGCTGAAAAACCAATTTCCCTCACCCAGACGGATAGCTCCAAAATAACCCACGCTCTTGCGCGTGAGATAGTGCAACAATACGGGGTCTTTCTGTTCGGGAGGTATCCACTTCAGACATCGTGATCTATAAGCATTACCTTGATTTCCCTACATTTTATTCTTGGCCGCCGTGCTGGCGCAGCAATTCCACCACGTCTTTATGGCCCTTCAACGCGGCTGCGTGCAAAGGCGTCAGGCTGTTGCTGTCCTTTGCATTGACATCGGCCTTATTGGCCAGAAGCAATTCCACCACATCCTTGTGGCCCTTCAACGCCGCCTCGTACAAAGGCGTCTGGCCACTACTGTCCTTTGCATTGATCTCGGCCTTATTAGCCAGCAGTAATTCCACCATGTCCTTGTGGCCCAACTGCGCCGCATAGTGCAAAGGAGTATCGTCGTTACTGTCCCTTGCATTAACATCGGCCTTGTTGGCCAGCAGCAATTCCGCCACGTCCTTGTAGCCCCACAGCGCTGCATAGTGCAATGGCGTATCGCCGTAAATGTCTTTGGCATTGACATCGGCCTTGTTGGCCAGCAGCAATTCGGCAATGTCCTTGTGGCCCTTAATCGATGCCCAGTGCAATGGCGTCGTGCCGTTGTCGTTCTTTGCATTAACGTCGGCCTTGTTGGCCAGCAGCAATTCCACCACGTCCTTGCGGCCATCATTCGCCGCCAAGTGTAATGGAGTCGTGCCGCTATCGTCTTTGCTGGAAACCAGATCAGGATTGCCATTGAGCAGCGCCTTAACCTTTGCCACATCACCAGCCTTGGCCGCGTCATGAATCTCGCCGCTGAAGGCAAGGCTGCTCCAAGCCAGTACGACCAGCGTGACGGCGACGCGGCGCGGAATTGGGGAATGAATGATTCGACTAAAAAAAGAGTGCATATTATTAATGGTTCCTCCTATTGGCAGACACTCTTCGTGATGGCGGTTGATGTCGCTGGGGCTGTGATTGGTAATATGGTAGCACGCATTTGATATTTTTGCTAGACATAATGGCTGATAGTTGATAAAAAAGAACGACGATATAATTTTAAAATTCGATCACTATAAGGAAGAACCACCAGTGAAGAAACTGAGGTTCATTAGAGGTTGTGAGCAGCCAGAGATACATCCGTGGACATATCCAGCGAGTGAACTGACAAAGCACGAATACAGCTTCAGATAAAATCTCAAAACCGGACACTTTGACTTGACATAAGAATAATAATTAATTGACAATAATCATGACATGAATTAATATCCCCAAGACTGACTGGCAGTCTCGGGGTCAGGGGTTCGATCCCCCTCAGCTCCACCAAATTATCAGGGGGTTGGCTGTCATAGGCTAACCCCTTTTCATTTGTCTGTACCAGTTTTGTGTCTGTTGGCGGATTTACTACCTAACCCATTACAAAGACGGCATTTTGCAAGGCCTTGTAAGGTGGGCATACTTCATAGTCATCTTGAGGCTGTTATGTCCTCGGTTTTTTTTGATGCGCGTTAAGATATCAATTCTGCCGGATATCATAGCAAGACTCGCAAACGTCTGTCTCAATATGCGTCATGATATAATGCATGATTAATCATAGTGAATCATCAATCCAGGCGAGGAGGGCTTAACGTAATGAAGAAGTTATTGTTCAGTTTAGCGATTGTTGTCGTTGTTTGTGTCATGCCGGTCATTGTATTTGCCGCGGGCGGTCATGATGGTTTAATGTGTACTGGTTGTCATGCGATTCATACCGCAAAGGACCCGAGGCTCATTTTCGCCGTCGAGCAAAACAAGAAGGATATCAATCCAAAGACCAAACAGCCTTATTCCGGAATAAGCGCACTCTGTCTCGGCTGTCATGAGACCCCTGAAAAGGGCGGACAGGGAATCAAGCCCATAGAAGGGCATATGAGCCATCCCTTCGGAATCAGCTCTATAAATCCGAAAGTTGCGCGCGTTTCTCCTGAGTTATTGAGAGACGGTCAATTCGAGTGTGTCAGCTGTCATGATCCGCATCCCTCTAACACCAACTATAAATATTTGAGAATTGATACGGCCGATGGCTCTAAGATGGAGACCTTCTGTGCGCTGTGCCACCCCATGAAGGCCGACCCCAAGGCAGCAGCGGAAAAAACCCACTTGTTCAGCAGCATGGATGAACGAGCCTATGGAACGGGGGCAGCGGAGAACGCCGTGAGTTCTCCGGCAGCCAAAAAAAAGCAATAACGCAAGATAAAATTCGCTCGCCAGGTTAATGCGACAGAATGATTTTCCTGTCAACGGTTAATCAATTATCCCTATTCAGGCGGGTAACTATTGCCCGCCTGAATAACAATTTTCAAAAGAAAAAAACAATCAAACGTCATTTTAAATTATCTTCCTTCCCTCTTGCTTTATAATTTATAAACCTCTCCGCATTAGCCCAATCGCGACGATCGACAACAAGTATCATGATGCCAAACCATATAAGCCATTTACAAAAGAATGACATTGCGACGAAAGACGAAAGCCATCACTCGTGAGACTATTTGACACGGCCAGTTTGTTCGCAGCTTTCATTCTGGTCTGGGAACGCCTGTCCACACACTTCCGTCAAGAACTTTGTTTTCCGATGATCCGTTAGGCATATAGCCTCCTCACTTAACAGTTTTCCCATATCTGGTCTTCAGTAACTTGAAGGCCTGTTGCACCTAATCTCCCCGGCGCGTTATCCGTTGCAGTTCACCGAGGACCTCAAAGGTTTCTGGTACAATATCTATCAGAAGTTAACCGGGCCCTAATGATATGGACATCCCGTTCGATCCATATATGGTTTGCATCGATGGCTCTTTTGGCGAAGGCGGAGGCCAGATCCTGCGCACGTCGCTTGCCTTGTCCTGCGTGCTCAGAAAACCAATGAAAATCATTAATATCCGCAAGGCTAGGAAGAACCCCGGTCTTCAGCCGCAACACCTCACGGCTGTCATGGCTGCAGCGGCCATTTCCAATGCCGGGGTCCAAGGTGCCGAACTCTCGTCAACCGCGCTCTGGTTTCGGCCGGCTAATACAAGAGGTGGGACGTACCACTTCGATGTAGCTAAAAAGAAAGCCAGCGCCGGAAGCGTCAGTCTTGTGCTTCAGACCATACTCCTGCCCCTCTGCTTTGCGGAACCAGCATCATTGGTCACTGTGAAGGGCGGGACTCATGTGCCCTGGAGCCCGTCATTCCACTATCTGAGATCCATCG
>Ga0335078_10016803_pt1 | contig 10871 bp, 7 predicted proteins | sample Lox_Sample_32_FD_206711 | JGI IMG/M metagenome (GOLD analysis project Ga0335078, IMG submission 206711) | Soil microbial communities from Loxahatchee National Wildlife Refuge, Florida, United States - Lox_Sample_3.2 | ecosystem: Environmental > Terrestrial > Soil > Wetlands | place: USA: Florida... | reverse complement strand
CATCGTGCTTGCGTTCGCGGCCGTCTACTTGATCTGGGGGTCCACGTACCTGGCCATTCGCTATGCGGTGGAAACCATCCCTCCCTTCTTCATGGCGGGTTGCCGATTCCTGATCGCCGGCGCGGTGCTGTACGTGTGGACGCGCGCGCGCGGCGCCGCCCGGCCTTCGCGTGGTGTGTGGACGGGCACCGCTCTCATCGGGTTCTTGCTTCTCGCGAGCGGTAACGGGGGGCTGTGCTGGTCCGAACGGCGTGTACCGTCGGGCCTCGCGGCGTTGCTGCTGGCCGCTATTCCCATCTGGATGGTTTTGCTCGACAGTTTGCGACGAGACGGCACGAGGTTGGGAACAAGGGTGATCGGCGGGATGGTCGTAGGGCTGGCGGGAATCATGCTGCTGGTAGGGCCTGCGCACATGTGGGGAAGTTCGCGCGTGGATCCGGCCGGGGCGGGCGTGCTGATGCTCTCCGCTTTCTCCTGGGCGCTGGGCTCCGTGCTTTCGCACAAAGTCAGCCTGCCGCGTTCTCCCTTTCAGGCGGCAGCCATGGAAATGCTCGCGGGCGGCGCCCTGCTCTTGGCGCTCGGCCTGCTGAGCGGAGAGAGCAGGCATTTCCATCTCGCTGCCGTGGCCCCTCGCTCTCTCGTTGGCCTTGTCTATCTCATCGCGGCAGGATCGCTCGTGGGTTTCACCGCCTATTTCTGGTTGCTGCGCACCGTGCCCACGGCGCGTGTTGCCACGTATGCCTTTGTGAACCCCGCGGTGGCTGTTTTCCTCGGGTGGGCACTGGGGGGTGAAGTCGTGACCGGCCGCGAACTGTTGGCGAGCGCCATTATCGTCGCCGGGGTTGCCCTGATCATTACTCACCGGACAACTCCCGTTGCCGCCACCCCGGGTACGGAAGACGTTCTCGTCGCGGAGGAACCGGAATAACGCTTTATGCTAAGGCCTGGCAGGTAGCCGGGAGTTCATCGTAGCGCTGATCTTCAGGTCAGCATGTCGGGTCCTCCCCAGAATGCCAACCTGAAGGTCGGGCGCTACTATGGGCTCTCGACTCAGCAAGAATCGGGTTGCCTGGCGGTGCTCCCTGGACGATGATGGGGCCAGGAGGGAAAATGCAAACCAACGGAGAAGATTATCAGCGGATCGAAAAAGCTATCGAGTTTCTGGCGGAGAACTATCAGGACCAGCCGAGTTTGGACGAGGTCGCGCGAAGCGTCAACCTCAGCGAGTTTCATTTCCAACGGCTCTTTCGCCGCTGGGCGGGCATCAGCCCCAAGCGCCTCGTGCAGTTCTTGACCTTGGAGCATGCCAAGCAAGCGCTGGAGGATTCCCGCAGCGTGCTGGACGCCGCATACGATGCCGGGCTATCCAGCCCCAGCCGGTTGCACGACCTTTTTGTTACCACCGAGGCAATGACCCCCGGCGAGTTCAAGGCCAAGGGCGCGGGCCTCGAGATCAGCTACGGATTTCATCCCAGCCCGTTCGGGGAGTGTATTCTCGCGGTCACCGAGCGCGGAATTTGCGGACTGGGCTTTGTGCAGGAACGCGACCGCAAGCAAGCGCTCGAAGACTTCAAGCAAAGATGGCCGGCGGCAAAGTTCCAGGAGAATTCCGAAAAGACACGCGGCTATGTGAACGGGATCTTCAATGGCAAGAAAAGGAATGGCGCACTTCCCGTAAAACTGCTGCTGATGGGCACGAACTTCCAAATCAAAGTCTGGGAAGCCCTGCTGAGAATTCCCTCGGGCTCGGTGGTGTCTTATGAAGATCTGGCGCGCCACTTGGGACAACCGTCGGCCGCGCGGGCGGTGGGCGGCGCCGTGGGGCGGAATCCGATCTCTTTCCTCATCCCTTGCCACAGAGCCATCCGCAAGATAGGGATTACCGGCGATTATCACTGGGGAGCGGCGCGCAAGAAGGCCATCCTGGCCTGGGAAGCCGCTCGCCAGAGCGGTCGCTAATGCCCGTCCGCTGTCGGGCGCCCGGATACCATGAAAATGCGTCAGCATCATGGAGTGCGGCAGCAAAGCTGCCGCCGTGGAATACGAGCGAACGGCGGCAGCCGGCGCTGCCGCACTCCAAGCTGCCTGCGGCACGATCATTTTCAGGGGAGTCGCTGATGTGCATCTGTTGACGGACACCCAGAAATTGTAAAATGTCATTCTGAGCGCAGCGAGGAATCTCGCTCTGCGCCCGGCTCAGCCGGTACAAAAGATCGGGGCGAGATTCCTCGTTGCGCTCGGAATGACAGCCCCGTCGCAGAGCAGCAAATCGGAATAACGCATGGCCACCTCACTCCTGATGCTTGACGCCCAGACGCGCGCCGAACTTTGGCGCAAGCTGGTGGAGGCGATTGAGGCTTACGCTACGAAGCTGGACGGCAATCGGGTAACACCTCCGCTCGACCCCGCGAAGCTGCGGGCCTCGCTCTCGCGCTTCGATTTCTCCGCTCCGGTGGACCCTTTCGAAGCCTTGGATTTTCTTGTCGAGGGCCTTTGGAAGTTTCAGACCCACACGCCGCATCCCCGCTATTACGGGCTGTTCAATCCCGCGCCGGCCACCATGGGCATCGCCGGGGATGCGCTCACGGCCGCCTTCAATCCGCAGCTTGCCGCCTGGAGCCACAGCCCGCTGGCCATCGAAATCGAACAGCACCTGGTGCGTACTTTCGGGGCTCGATTCGGGTACGACCCCGCGCGCACCGATGGCACTTTTGCTGCCGGCGGCATGGAGGCCAACCACACCGCGGTGCTTACCGCGTTGGTCGAGAAGTTTCCGGAATTCGCGAGGCGCGGCCTCCGGGCGCTTGCCGCCCAACCCGTTCTCTACGTTTCCACGGAGGCGCATCACTCCTTGCTGAAGTCAGCTCGGCTGTGCGGGCTGGGGACGGATGCCGTGCGCCAGATTCGGGTCGACGCTAACCTTCGCATGGATTCTGACGCCCTTGCATCACAAATCACCCTCGACCGCGGCCAGGGTTTCGCGCCCTTCCTGGTGGCGGCTACGGCAGGCACCACCAGCGCGGGGGCGATCGACCCACTGCCCGCCATCGCCGAAATCGCCGCGCGCGAAAAGCTATGGTTTCACGTGGACGCAGCCTGGGGCGGGGCGGCTGCGCTGGTGGCGGAGCTGCGTCCTCTGCTCGACGGCATCGAGCGCGCCGACTCGATTACCTTCGACGCGCACAAGTGGCTTTCGGTGCCCATGGGCGCCGGCATTTATATCACACGCAATACTGACATTCTCGATAGAACGTTTAGTATTGCTCAGACCTATATGCCGCGCGAGGCGGTGGGGCTGGACGTGATCGATCCCTACATGCATTCGATGCAGTGGTCGCGCCGCGCCATCGGTCTGAAGGTGTTTCTTTCCCTGGCCGTAGCGGGATGGGATGGCTACGCCGCGGCCATCCGCCACATGGCGGCCATGGGTGCGCTGCTGCGGGAGCGGCTTGAGGCCTCAGGCTGGCAGGCGGTGAACAAAACGCCGTTGCCGGTGTGCTGCTTCGTGGACCAGCGCCATCCCGAGGGCCGCTCCGAAGACTACCTGCACAAGGTCGCCATGCAAGTCGTTGCTGGAGGAAAAGCCTGGATTTCCACCACCCGCCTGGCCGGCCCGGTTCCGGTGCTGCGCGCCTGCATTACCAACTATCGGACTCAATCGACTGATATCGAAGCATTGATTGCTGCCCTGGAGGAGGCGCGAAACCAAATCCGATAATCCTGTCATTCGGTCATCAGCCGGTAAAGCACAAGCTCGAGGCCCGGAATATCCTCGAAGTCGCGAGGGTTTCTGGTTAGCAGGCGGCAATTATGTTGCAGCGCTTGGCTGGCGAGCCAGAGGTCCTGAACGCGATACCGGTGTTGTCGGCCCGCGGCTTTGATCTGCGCGGCCAAGCTTCCGAATATTTCTGCTGTGGCGCCATCGATCGAAAGCAGCGGCTTGCGGGCGAGGCGGCTGAGAGCGGCTAGCCGCTTCTGGCGGATGCTTGGATCACGCGCGCTCTCGGCCCCGAAACGCAGTTCCGCGAGGGTCACGGGAGAAATGAAGGCCGGCTCGCTTGCCGTAAGCTGCGCCACATCAGCGGGGGCCAGGGCGCCTCGTTCCACGTCAATCCAGACGCATGCATCAATTACGAACGCCATGGGTCGCGTACGCCCTTATCAAGCCGGCTCCCCTTCCACCGTCCCCGGCGGCTGTCGGCTTCCCAGGTGGCGGCAGCAGCCTCTGGGATCAGGGTTGGGGAACTTAATGGGGCTGGAAAAGGTCGACGTTGGCTCTTAATCCGCATGACGCGAGGAATCGCCAGGGTTAGTTGTGCCGGACGGAACCCAACGCCGGGCTGCAGAGATCAATAGCGCCGCTCAGAATGACAGGTTTCTTAGGGTGCCGCTGCGCATTGACCGAAAACCGCTTGCTCCCTCGCCTGGAATCTGCGAACATTTCCAGTTCAGCACCAAGTCACAGTGCTGACCTGAAGGTCAGCGCTACAGCAGGTCAGCGCTGCGGCAGGACAGCAAACAAGTTACTCCGGAGGCAAATATGCCACTTGATCCAAAGCATCGCAGTCGTACCATTACGGAAGGCCGGGACCGCGCCGGCGCGCGCGCCATGTTCAAGGCGATCGGGTTCACGGACGCCGATCTGGCCAAGCCCATCGTAGGAATCGCCAACACCTGGATTGAGACGATGCCATGCAATTTCCATCTGCGCGAGTTGGCCGCAAAGGTGAAGGAGGGCGTGCGCTCGGCAGGTGGAACGCCCATGGAGTTCAACACCATCGCCATTTCGGATGGCGTGACGATGGGCACGGAAGGCATGAAGGCATCGCTGGTAAGCCGTGAGGTCATCGCCGACTCGATCGAACTCGTGGGGCGTGGCCACATGTTTGACGCCATGGTGGCTCTAGTGGGATGCGACAAGACAATTCCGGGCGGCGCCATGGCCTTGATCCGCCTCAACGTGCCGAGCGTTCTTCTCTACGGAGGGTCGATTGCTCCCGGACATTTCAAGGGCCATGACGTCACGATTGGGGACGTGTACGAAGCCGTGGGCGCGCACGCGGCAGGAAAGATGACTGATGCGGAGCTCAAGGATCTCGAGGATCATGCCTGCCCCAGCGCCGGGGCCTGCGGAGGCCAATTCACGGCCAACACCATGTCCACCGCAATGGAGTTCATCGGGCTCTCGCCCATGGGCGCGAACAGTGTGCCCGCGCTTGATCCGCGCAAGGGGGAGGTCGCCTTTCACGCCGGCCAGCTCGTGATGGACCAGCTTCGTCGCGGAGTGCGTCCGCTGGATGTCTTGACGCGGAAGGCGTTTGAGAATGCCATCGCCAGCGTGGCGGCGACGGGCGGCTCGACCAACGGCGTGCTCCATCTGCTAGCCATGGCGCGTGAGGCGGGAGTCCCGCTCGCGATCGAAGACTTCGACACCATCAGCGCACGCACGCCCGTCATTGCCGATCTGAAACCCGCCGGACGCTACGTTGCCGTCGATGTCCATCGCGCGGGCGGAATCCCCTTGATTGCCAAGAAGCTCCTCGAAGCGGGACTGATCGACGGATCCCAGACGACTCCCAGCGGACGAACCATTGCGGAGGAGGCACAGTCTGTCACTGAGACGCCGGGTCAGGACGTGGTGAGGTCGGTTTCGAATCCGCTGAAGAAAACCGGGGGGCTTGTTATCCTCAAGGGGAACCTCGCGCCGGAAGGCTGCGTCATCAAGGTGGCGGGCTACGAAAAAATCCACCATCGCGGGCCGGCTCGGGTTTTCGACTCCGAAGAAGGCGCCATGCACGCTGTAATCGCAAAGAGCATCCGCCCAGGCGACGTGGTGGTAATCCGCTATGAAGGCCCACGCGGCGGCCCAGGCATGCGTGAGATGCTGGGCGTGACAGGAGCAATCGTCGGTGAGGGGCTCGGCGAATCGGTGGGCTTGCTCACCGACGGCCGTTTCAGCGGCGCCACCCACGGCCTGATGGCCGGCCACGTGGCTCCGGAGGCTGCGCGCGGCGGTCCCATCGCCGCCCTCGCCGATGGCGACATCGTAGTGTTCGATATCGCAAAGCGCCGGCTGGATGTTGAGCTGTCCGACGCGGAAATTCAGAAGCGATTGGCCAAGTGGCGTGAGCCGGAGCCGCGGTACAAGTCCGGCGTATTTGCCAAGTACGCGGCGCTGGTTTCCTCCGCATCCGAGGGAGCCATTACGCGGGCGCGCTGATTGCCGATTGCCAAGTGTCGATTGCCATTTGTGGCCTTGTCATTCTGAGCGCAGCGAAGAATCCCTGCAGTTATTCGCACCGGTCCTGCAATACAACTGCAGAAATCCTTCGCTGCCCTCAAAATGACACCTAGGGCAGGTTTGGTCCCTCTCAATGCTCAATCGCCATTCGGCAATAACGGCAGGGGCACACCTTCCCGCGACGTCCAAGCCTTCAGGTAATCCACGAACACATATTCGATTCCGACGGTTTTGAGCGTTGCGGGCAGGATCTCGTTCAGCATCCGGTACTCTTTCCCGGTGCGCTCGCAATTTTCGTTGATGAACTCCTGCAGCAACTTCACGGCGCCGGCTTCGTTGCCGGACTGAATCTGCCTCAGAGCTTCGGCTTCAACGGTTGCCTGGCGATCCATCTCCCAACGTTCCGTCTGGTCGAACACGCCTCGAACTGTTGGCGCCAAGGCGCGGTAGTTCAGGTCGCAAAGCAGCTTGACGCGATTGGCCCACCACCACGGCGCATCGCCGGAGTAGGTGCTGCTACCCGATGCGTAGGAGTGCGGAAGAGTCGGGCCGTGCAGGTAAAAGGGCTTGAACACGTTGCTGCAGGGATTCGAGAAGCTTGCCCAGTAAACCTGGCGCAGCAGCGGCGGCATATCAGACCGCAAGTGCGCGACGATGGAGGCCGCCGTGTGGTAAGGCGAGTGCGCGTTATCGTGCATGCAGGGCGTAGGCCAGAAGGTCTCCGCCGCTCCCCAGCGCGGCTCCGCGACGGTCCCCTCCAAATGGCTGCGGCCGATTTCGATCATGCTGGCGGGAGTAACGTGCGAGAAGTCTCTGCGCAGGCAAGCCAGAGTCATATTGCGCCGAATCTGCATGTTGCCGGCGTTGCTTGAATCCTTCCTCCAGTAGTCGCCGTAATCGCGGGCGAAGTTGAACTCCGAGGCGGACTTGGTCCAACCCATCTCTATCGCATGCTCGACAAGCTTCGGATGCGCCTCGTCCCAGTCCCTCTCGATAGAATAAACATTGGAAATGGAATAGACCCCGTGCTTGATGGCCTTGGCAGCCCAGTATCTGCCCGCGGTCTCGAGCACCCAGGCTTGCTGCGGGTCTGCAATGATGAAGCTGTTGTGATAATTGGCTTTTCCCCACTCGCCCGGGCGTTCACAATCGCCGCTCTGGCCGTACTTCTCGAGCAGGTCTATCATCACGTGCATGGCTTCGTAGGCCGTCTTGCCGCGCTCCAGGCCAAGCCGCAAGAGGTCCATTCCCAACAGGCCGTCACCCCACTGCACCGGCTCTTTGGACCAGACGGCCTCGTTCCCGATCGCCACGCCGTATTCGTTCATGCCTTGCTCGTAGCCAAACGCCCACCAGATCTTCGATCCGATGTGTTCGTAGGTTTCGGCGACTTGGGGGATTTCGATGTAGGTGCACTTCACCTTTTCGCCTGGGTCGTGCTGCTGGCGAGGCACTTGCACAAGCGGTTGGGCTTCCATCGGCGGGCGGTCGCTGTTCTTACAAAGAATCACCGAGTGGTCTGCGGTGGCATCCCGCGTGGCCACCCAGGTATCGCAGGGGCGAGCGGTGCTTACGAAACCGGCCAGGCAAGCGACCGCCATGACGCGCAGAGACGCAGTAAGGCGCTTCGGGGGCATGCAGTTCCTCCTCGTCTTCGCGGGAACGGCTTGCCGTCCCCTGTTACAACGTGCGAAAACGAGTACAGACTATTAGGGCTGCAACCGTGTGTCAAGGTAGAATGCTAGTTGGAAGTTCCCCAGTTTGGGCGTAGCGCCGAGCTTCAGGGCGGCAAATGCTGGCCTGAAGGCCAGCGCTACGATCAAACCAGGGCAGTGAGTGGGATCCATGAAGAGAACCCTAATGCCCAAGCTGCTTGGCCTGGTTGCGGTGTGTGTCGCTGTGCCATGCGCAAGCTCATTGCAGAGCACAGGCGTTCCACGGTCAGAGAGGGCGGCCGCAAGGACCGCCCCTGCGCCGCGCGCAGAGGGGCCAGGCAATCGCGACGTGGCCGTTCGCGGGATGAACAAGCTCATGGACGGCGATTTCGGCGCAGCCACGGGAGCTTTCCGCCAAATCCAGAAGTCGGACCCCGATTCGCCTCTCGGCTACCTGCTTGAGGCCGATGAGAGCTGGTGGAAGATCTACCTGACCGAGGGCGATCTGGTTGATCCGGACGTCTTCGAATCCCGCTCCGAAGCAATCACTCCTTATGACAGTGATTTTGGGCGGACAATCGACCTTGCGATAAAAAAGGCCGAAGCGCGAATTAAGGCACATCAGGACGAGGCGCTCAACTACTTCTACGAAGGCTTGGCCTATGGGCTGCGCTCCCAGTTAGAAGCCTTGCGCGGTCACGCCCTGGCCACCGCTCGGGCGGGCAAGAAGATGCGCAATCTTTCGCTTACCGCGCTGAAACTCGATCCCAACCTCAACGATGCCTGGTTTGGAATCGGACTCTATAACTACTTCGTGGATACATTGCCAACCTACGTGAAAATGTTGCGCTTCTTAATTTTGCTGCCGGGCGGCGACCGGGTTGAAGGTCTTCGCCAAATGCGCGTAGCTATGGACAAGGGACAACTCGTGCCCGCGGAGGCGAAATTCCACCTTGCCAAAAACTACTCTCGCGCCTTCGATCGACAGTATGCAACATCGCTCGAGTTATTTCGCCAGATGCAGCAGCAATATCCGCACAACCCGCTCTGGGATTTGCTTACCGGAAGCACTGAGTTGCGCGTGGGCAATGTCAAGGATGGCGAGGCGCTTTACCGGAAGGTCGTCAACGAAACCGCCCATTCCCAGTCAGAACTGTGGAAGCCCCTCCATCAGCAAGCTGAGAAAGCTCTGGCCCAGCGGTCAGGACAATAGGTTTGGTTTCCTTCCACGGCCGGGAAGGTTGTCATCCTGAGCGGAGCGAAAGATGACACAAGGATGGAACGATAGAGGTCGATTGCCGATCTACTGGCTCAACTTCTGCGTCTGCTCGTGGGCGTGATAGGAGCTGCGGACCAGGGGGCCGGACTCGACGTGGCGGATACCAAGGCGGCGGCCTTCCTGCTTGAGAGTGGAAAACTCCTGGGGAGAATAAAAGCGCGCAACCGGCAACTGTTCGCCGGAGGGACGCAAATACTGGCCGATCGTGACGATGTCGACTCCCACGTCACCCAAATCCTTCAGCACCGCCACCATTTCTTCAAATGTCTCACCCAGACCTACCATGAGACCCGACTTGGTGGGGATGGAAGGAGCGATCTGGCGCGAGCGGCTCAGGAGCCGCAAGGAACGCTCGTACCGCGACCCTCGCCGCGCCACCGGGTAAAGGCGCGGAACGGTTTCGAGGTTGTGGTTCAGAACGTCCGGCCGCGCAGCGAGGACAATCTCCAGAGCTTCGTCAGACCCGCGGAAGTCAGGAATCAGAACTTCCACCTGGCAGCCGGCCAACCGGCGGCGCAGGGCCTCAATTGTGCCGGCAAAGATCGTGGCTCCTCCATCTTTCAAATCGTCCCGGTCGACGGAAGTCACCACGACATACTTTAGTCCCATCTGGGAGGCGGCTTCCGCGACCCGTTCCGGTTCTTCCCAGTCCAACTCTCCCTGCGGCAGGCCCTTGGGCACGGCGCAGAAGCCGCAACGCCGAGTGCACAGCTCACCCAGAATCATAAAGGTGGCGGTTCGGTGCGCCCAGCATTCACCCACGTTCGGGCAACGGGCGCTTTCGCACACCGTGTGCAACCCCAGCCCGCGCATCAATTGCTTCAGTTCAAAGTAGTTCTCGCCCGTCGGCACGCGCACTTTCAGCCATTCCGGCTTGCGCATCTGGGCGCGAGCTGAAGCTATCTGAACTAATTCGTTCATGCGTTTCTTTCTGGCTACTTCCCACTCGCGTTACCCGCCTGGAAGTGGGCGGCCGACGCCGCTCTTGCAGATTGCGAGTTGAGCGATGCGGGAGCCTTCGGGTTAGTGCGACTGCCAGTCGCCATCAAGTTCCCGCCGACACCGAAGTGGTGCCACGTGCCATTCCCCGCATACGCAACGTGCGTCAATGGTCGAGCGCTCGATCGAGGAGATACGACGCTCGCATGCGCCGTCACCACCCCGCCAGTCTCACCGAACCGATGCCATCTGCCGTCCGCGACGAAAGCGTTGCGGGCCGGAGGAGGATCGTCGTTCGGAGCGTAAGTTGACGCGGCGGACGGATCGGCAGGCTCACCCACATAGGGGTTGTACGAATAGGGGTCGCCGCCGTACGCGCCGTAGCCAGACGGATCGCAGGGATAAGGTCCGTAGGGATCGTCGCACCCGTAGAAGGGATAATCGGGATATCCGTAATAGCCGAAGTAGGGTCCGGGCCAGTAGGACCAGGGATACAATCCCAGACCATATCCGAAGTAGGGCCAGCCGAATCCTCTACCCCAACCTCGACCCCAGCCTCTACCCCAACCTCTGCCATTCCACCCGTGTCCTCTGCCGTAGCCGCCTAAGCCCCCCCGAAAACCGCCATACCCTCCGCCCAAGCCCCGGCCACCAAACCCGCGAAAGCCGCCGCCACCGTGGAAGCCCCCCCCCCCAAGGGAACCCCCCCCCCCGGGGGAGCCCCCCCCCCCCAAGGAACCCCCCCCCCCCCCCCCGA
>Ga0335078_10016802_pt1 | contig 10871 bp, 8 predicted proteins | sample Lox_Sample_32_FD_206711 | JGI IMG/M metagenome (GOLD analysis project Ga0335078, IMG submission 206711) | Soil microbial communities from Loxahatchee National Wildlife Refuge, Florida, United States - Lox_Sample_3.2 | ecosystem: Environmental > Terrestrial > Soil > Wetlands | place: USA: Florida... | reverse complement strand
CCCGCATCCTGCGATGGAATTCCAGCCGCATTCTCGGACACCTGGCGCGGGTCGATTCCGAAGGACGGATCGACCAACTGCTCGACCGGTATCTCGCGCCCATCACCGGCCACGAGATGATTGGCGCCGCCAATGCGATCCAGGGCGCCGCCGACATCGCGCTCGCCAAACCGCATCTGGCCGATCGCATCGCCAGAGAGATCGTCAAGGTAGGCCGCGCCCACTACGCCACTCCCGAGTGCCGCAACGTCGCCGCCGGCCACGCCATCCAGGCGCTCGACCGCTTCTTCGAGCACATTCAGAACAAAAAGCCGGTGCTGGCGTTCGTGGAATCGCAGCTCAAGAACCCCCGTCCGGCCACGCGCAAGAAAGCGGAAAAATTCTGGGCGAAGTGGGCCGGGTGGTAAGTGCTGCGGACTGCGCCGGGCCACATCCGCCGGCCGCTATCTGTGCGTGATCTACGTGCCCGATCCGTTACCTGACATAGAAGAAACCGCAACGAGCAAAGACGATTATCCATCGGGGTGGGATGAAGCGCGAGTGAGACGCGCACTGGCTCACTACGAGGGACAGAGCGAAGACGATGCCGCGCAGGAGGATGATGAAGGCGTCGCGCGGTCTGAGACCGTGATGAACGTGCCTCGCGATCTGGTCCCCAAAGTCAGAGAGTTGATCGCCAGGCGGCAGGGGTAGCGCCTCACTCCTCCGGAGGCCGTCCCAGATTCTGAAACACCCGCACGCCTCTTGACGCCCCACCCTTCCCGCGCTAATATATCCGTAACGGATGTATTCATGAGCAAGCCTGAAGATCTGCTCCCGCTCACGCCGCCCGTCTTCCACATCCTCGTGGCACTGTCCGGCGAGGAACGGCATGGGTACGGCATCATGCAGGACGTCGCGCGCCAGACCAACGACGCGCTGCAACTCGGGCCCGGCACGCTCTACGGCTGCCTGAAGCGCATGCTCGCCGCGGGCATGGTGGAAGAATCGGACGTGCGGCCCGATCCCGCGCTCGACGACGAGCGCCGGCGTTATTACCGAATGACGCCGCTCGGCCGGCGCGTGGTGCGCGCCGAAGCGCAGCGGCTCGCCGATGCCGTGAACGCCGCCAGGGCGCGCCGCCTTTTCGACCGGCCCAAGGCAGGCGTTACGGGAGGTGCGTAAATGACCGGGTCGATTCTGTCGCGCTGGTTCTGCCGTGTTTACCTGGTGATGCTCTACGCTTATCCGCGCGAGTTCCGCCTGCAATTCGGCGGGGAGATGCAGCAGCTATTCCGCGACCGCTGCCGGCAGGTTGCGCGCACTCCGGGCGCCTGGAATTGGCTTCGTTTCGCCATTCACAGCGCTGCCGATTGGTTCTCCACTCTGTTTCAGGAAAGGATCGCCCTGCGCGAAGTTACTGTCCAGGATTGCGCCCGCAAGACATTCCAGATTGTGCGCACCGTCTGGTCCGTGGGGCGGCGGACGCAACCCCGCGGCTTCGTGGCTGAATGGGCCATGACGCTGATCGTTTTTCTTTTCGCCACCACCACGCTGGTGCAGGCATATGTCGTGCCCACCGGGTCGATGGAAAGCACCGTCATGATCGGCGACCACATGCTGGTCGATCGCGTGGCATACTCCAATCCGGGGACATGGGGCGCGCACCTGCTGCCCTATCGCGATGTCCAGCGCGGCGATATCGTCTGCTTCCACTACCCCGAAGATGTCCGGCAGATTTACGTCAAGCGCGTCATCGGGCTGCCCGGCGACCGCATCCACCTGGAGAACAAACAGGTGGTGCGCAACGGCCGGCGCCTGCGCGAACCCTACACGCAGCACATCGATCCCACGATAGATCCGTACCGCGACAACTTCCCGCAGGCGCCCGGGTGGAACACCTCGCCGCGCGGGCGCGAGATGTTCGCCGCCGATGTTCGCGACGGCGAACTGTTCGTGCCGCCCGGAAAGCTGTTCGTGATGGGCGACAACCGCGAGAATTCGGCCGACAGCCGCTATTGGGGCCTGGTGCCGCGCGATTACGTGGTGGGCAAACCGGTGTTCGTCTACTGGTCGTACGATGCGCCCACGGAAGACCTGGAAAGCTGGTCGATCGACCACATCGTCGACGTCGCCACGCATTTCTTTACCAAGACGCGCTGGAATCGCACCTTCCTCGTGCCGCGCGCGCAACGGGCGGAGGTGGTGCGATGAATCTCGCGCTCACCGCGCTTTTCGGCTGGCTGGTGCCGGGCGGCGCTTACCTCCTCGCGCGCCGCTATCTGCAATCCGCCGTTGCGCTGGCGCTGGTGTCGTGCGCGACGGTCGCCGGGCTCGCGCTGCACGGCGCCAATCTATGGCCGGGCGCCGATGAACTCCGGGGGCTCGACGGCCTCACGGCGATCATAGCCCAGGCCGGCGCCTGGGCGCGCCCGCTGGCCGGCGCACCGTATCTTCTGGCCCGGTTGTTCCAGTATTCGCAGACATTCCTGGCCGGCGAGTTGCACGAGTACGGAACCACGCTGCTGGTGCTGGCCGGACTCTTGAATCTGCTGGCGCTTGCCGACGCCCTACAGTTGCGAAAGGCCCGGCACGCATGATCTCCCACCTCGCCTGGACGCTGCTCCTCACCATCCTGATTTCCTTCGCCACGGCGATGACCGCCGACCGTACCGCCCGCGACCGCGCCTGCGCCGCGGCGTATACTTTTCTTTCGTGCACACTCATCGTTTTCGCCGGCAGTTGGCTGATGTACTGGATTCACGGCTAGTTTTGCCACGCGGCCGGCCCGCCCAAAACCAAGGCAGCGGTCAGGGGTCCAACGCGCTCTGTGTTCATCTGTGTTTCCCAAAGGTTGGCGTGGCGCGTGCGTGCGGCGGTGATTGTTATCGACACAGATCGGTAAATTCTTGCACCCGTGACCTTGCGTCTTCTCCAGAGGCCGTATTCCAGATTCGCGGCCTTGGGAATGGGAACACGGATAAACACAGATGAACGCAGATCGAGGTGGGCGCAAAAACGGACCGCGAACTGGAATCCTGGCCAAGCTCATTTCCACGTGGTTCGGGTGCGGGTACTTGCCGAAAGCACCCGGAACCGCCGGATCGATTGCCGCGCTGGCTATCGGCATCGTTCTCCACCGCTATGCCGCGTTCGGCCAGTGGCAATTCGCGGTTCTTGCCGCCGTCACGTTCCTGCCCGCCGTGTGGGCGGCCGGAGTGACGGCCGCCGCTAGCGGCATTACCGACCCGCATTTCGTGGTGATCGACGAGGTCATCGGAACGTGGATCGCTCTCGCGGGCGCGCGCGCTTACCACTGGCAAAGCTACCTGGCCGCGCTCGCGCTATTCCGCCTCTTCGACATCTGGAAGCCGCCGCCGGTGCGCCAACTCGAGGCGCTGCCCGGCGGGTGGGGCATCAATCTGGACGACGTGATGGCCGGCATCTACGCCGCACTTGTATTATTCCTGGCAGGACGCTTTAATCTATATTAGATGCCTCTGCGGAAATCGCCTGACAACAAGCCCCATATTGCGCAAGTTACCCCTCCCGCCGCCATTGCCGGCGGCGAATTGCAGATTCGCGGAAAGGGATTCGCCCGCGCGGAGCGCCCGCTGGTCACCATCGGCGAAATCGGCGCTCCGTTGGTGATCACTTCCGACTCGTTCGTCATCGCGCGCGTCCCCGAAGGCGCTTCCGCGGGCGATCTGGTGATCCGCAGCGCCGGGCAGTCGAGCGAAGCGTGGGCTTGCGATATCGGCGTGCTGATCGCCGAAAACCTGCACCCCGTCGCCAATCCCGCGGTGGACAACTTCGGCAACATCTACACCACTTTCAGCGGATCGCGCGGCCAGAAAGTCCCCGTCGCAGTCTATAAGATCGACCTCAATCTCGCCATGAAGCCGTTCATTACGGAGATGATGAACGCCACCGGGATGGCATTCGACGATCGCGGGGTGCTCTACATCAGCAGCCGCCACGACGGCATGGTGTATCAGGTGTCGCAGTCGGGTAACATGTCCGTCTACGTGGAGGGCATGGGGGTCGCCACCGGAATCGCCTTCGACGGCCAGCACAATCTTTACGTGGGAGACCGCAGCGGAACCATTTTCAAGATCGGGTCCGACCGCCAGATCTTCGTTTTCGCCACGCTCGAACCCTCCATGGCGGCCTATCACCTGGCCTTCGGTCCGGATGGCTATCTTTACGTCAGCGGACCCACTACTTCCAGCTTCGATTGCGTGTACCGGATTTCCGAACACGGCGAAGTGGACGTCTTTTACCGCGGGCTCGGCAGGCCACAGGGCATGGCATTCGACGAGGACGGCAACCTGTATATCGCGGCGTCCATCGGCGGCCGCCGCGGCGTCGTGCGCATCGGACAGGATCGCCAGGCGGATTTGTTCCTGTCCGGACCCGGCATCGTGGGGCTTGCGTTCACGCCATCGCGCGCCATGGTCGTGGCCACCACCAATGCGCTGCACCGCGTGGACGTCGGAATCAAGGGCCGGCCGCTCGCCTGATGGACGCCGAAATCATCGCCGTCGGCTCGGAGTTGCTCACTCCCGAGCGCCTGGACACGAACTCGCTCTATCTTACGGCCCAATTGAACAAGCTCGGCGTGGAAGTGGCCGGCAAATGCGTGATCGGCGACCATCGCGACCGTCTGGCGGACGCGGTCGCGCAGGCCATGCGCCGGTCTTCCATCCTCATCGTCACCGGAGGGCTCGGACCGACCGAGGATGACGTCACCCGCGAAGCCGTCGCGCAGGCGGTCGGCCGCGAGTTGGTGTTCCACCCCGAAATCTCCGCAGCCATTGAGCAGCGCTTTGCGGCCATGGGCCGCAAAATGTCCGAGATCAATAAGCGCCAGGCATTCGTCATCGAGGGCGCTGAAATCCTGCCCAACGATCGCGGCACCGCGCCCGGACAGTGGGTCGCCTCCAACGGATCGGTGGCGGTGCTGCTTCCCGGCCCGCCGCACGAACTGAAGGCCATGTTCGAGCAGCAGTGTTTGGCCCGTCTCCAGAACATGGTGCCGAAGCAGGCCATCCGCACCGCATTCCTGCGAGTCACCGGCATGCCGGAATCGGACCTCGACGCGTTGATCTCGCCGGTCTACAAAAAGTGCCCTAATGTCGCCACCACCATCCTCGCGGCCAATGGCGATTTGCAGGTCCACCTGCGCGCCCGCTGCGCGAGCGATGCCGAGGCCGAAGCGGCGCTCGCGGAAATCGTGCCGGCCATCGAAAGCTTGCTGGGCGATCGCCTCTACTCCCGCTCGGGCGAGGCGCTGGAAGACCTGGTCGGCCGCCTTCTGCGCGAGCGCAACGCCACCCTCGCGGTGGCGGAAAGCTGCACCGGCGGCATGCTAGGCGCGCGTCTGACCTCGGTCCCCGGCAGTTCCCGGTACTTCTCCGGCGGATTCATCACCTACAGCAACCATCTCAAGCGCGAACTGTTGGCCGTACCCGGGGAGACGCTCGAGAAATTTGGCGCGGTGAGCGCGCAAACGGTCGAAGCCATGGCCGTGGGCGCGCGGGAGCGCACCGGCGCTACTTACGCTCTCGCCATCACAGGGGTGGCTGGACCGGACGGCGGCACCAAGGAAAAGCCCGTCGGATTGGTGTACCTGGGGCTCGCCGGACCCGATGGAACTACCGTCCTTCACCGGCGATTTATCGGGGATCGCGAACGCATTCGTGTCTTCACGACCCAGGCCGCGCTCGACCTGCTGCGCCGCAAGTTGGAACGCCGCCCTTGATTAAGATAAGCCGCGACCGCCACGAAGCGCGCCTTGCATCGGTACTACTATTCTGTGAAATCGTCGCGCGCCGCGGCAATTCCTGCGCACTTCTCCGCCGCCGGCTGGCAGGAGCCCACCCGCAGGCGGTCACCTCTGCGGCCTCCGGAGGAACTTCCTTTCCCACGCCAGCCGCCAAGACGCAAAGAAATTCTCTTTGACAGGCTTTGCGTGCCGGACGGCCTTACCGCGCCCCCATCGGAAGCTGTGACCTCATCCGATAAAGATACCCATTGGCGGGCTTCGCCGCGTCTCTGCGGTGATCCGAGCAGGCCGTTTGCGGCGTGCCGCGCTGTCTGCATCCGTGGCTCAGTTCTGCGCTCCCCAGCCACGAATGCACACGAAAAAGGCAAACCGTTACCTTCCCGTGCCGAGCTTGGACAGCATGTCCTGAATCTCCTGTTGTTCGCCGCGCGCCGGACTGTACTTCAGCGCTTCCCGCAACTCGCCCGACGCCTTCACGTTGTCGCCCTTCTGCGCATAGGCCTTGGCCAGGTGAAAACGATAGCTGGCATTGGTGGGGACGCGGCTCACCAGGTCCTGGAAAACCGGAATCGCCTGTTCCGCCAGCCCCTTCTTCAACAGGATCCATCCGTACGTGTCGGTGATCTCGCCGAGATTCGGCATGAGCCCCCTGGCTTTCTGCGCGTAATTCAGCGCCACATCCAGGTCGGCGTTGGTTTCCGCCATCAGGTAGGCCAGGTTGTTCAGAACTTGCGCATTATTGGGGTTTACCCGCAGGCACTCCTCGTAGGCTTGGCGGGCTTCCTTGCGATGACCGGCCTGGTCCATTACCACTCCCAGCGCGGATAACACAGTTTCGTTCTCGGGCAGAATCTCGCGGGCTTTCTGCAGATTGACCAGCGCGGTGTCGAGGTTGCCCGCCATCCGGTAGCAGTCGGCGATTTGCAAATACAGGTCGGCGCGCGCCTTGGTTTTCTTATCCAAACCGTTTAGCACCTGGTTGAAATAAGTTTCCGCCTCCTGGTATTTGTTTTCCCGCTTGGCGGTTGTACCCAACAGGAACGCGATGTCGATGCGATTGGGCGCCTTTCTGGCTTCGTTCTGCAGCAGCGTCATGGCCTTGTCGGGCTGGCCCTGCTGAATTTCGGAATCCACCACACCCAGCAAACTCTGCGCGTTCGACGGTTGCAATTCGTAGGCGCGCTGGAATAGCGCCTCGGCATCCTTCGGCTTTCCTTCCGCCAGTGCCTGGGTCCCCATCTGATAGTAGACCTGCGGCGAACTGGGGTTGCTTTTCAACATGCCGCTCAGCAGATTGGATGAATCTCCAAATTTCTTCTGGCCCAGATAGGCCTGCGATTGAATGATCTTCGCGTTGAGATTGCCGGGGTCTCTTTGCAGGATGGTTTGCACCGTGTTCAGGGCGGCGTCGTACTCGCCATGCATCGCCTGCAATTCCGCCAGGCCGATGCGCGGCTGGATCAGGTTCGGCTGGAGCTGGATGGCCCGCTCGAACTGTTGCCGGGCCGATTCCCGCCCGTCCGGCCGTCCGCTTGCCAGGTACGCACGCCCCAGTTGAAAATGCGCCACGGCGTTGTCCGGGGAACTGGTCACCACCGCCTGCAACTGCGTCAGCGCGGCGTTGACGTCGCCCTGATCGAGCAGAAAAGTGGCAGAGAGGCTCTTGGCGTCCGGATCCTTGGGATTTTCCTTCAGGACCTCGTTGTTCACTTCCGCGGCTTCGGCCCGTTTCCCCTGCCGCATATATACCTGGATAATGTCGTGTTGATAGGTCGATTTGTGCTGGGGATCTTTCTCGATGCCTTCACGATATTCGCGCAGCGCCGACTCGTTGTCCCCGGTGCGCCAATAGAAATCGCCCACAACCTGGTACACCGCCTCGAAATCCTTGGAGTGCGTCTTGATCTGGTCCAACTCGTTCAGCATGTCGTCGCGGCGGCCCAGAACCGCATAATGATAGGCCAGCCGTTCCATGTATTCCGGGGTCTTCGGATTGTTCTGGATCGCTTCCTTCAGCAATTGCTCGGCCTGCGCGGTTTTCTGCTCCGACATGTAGACCCTGTAGAGGTAGTTGATTGCCGGGGCGGCGGTCTTGTCGTGGTCGATGACCCGGCGGTAATACGGCTCGGCTTCCGCAAATTGCTTCTGTAGTACGAAAATGGCGCCCATCTGCATGGCAACGCTCGGATCGCCGGGCTTGATCTGATCGGCTTTCTGGTAATTCTCCATAGCCGCGGCCAGAAACTGGTTGGCCACCGTCGCACCGGCGGACTCCCCCACCAGCCCGTGTTTCACGAAATTGAGATCGCCCGTCAAACGATAGCCATCAAACGAGTTGGGATCTCGCTTGAAGAGCAGATCGATATAGTGAGGCACATCCGTTTCAATCACCGACTTGTCGTTCTTGAGATGGATGAGATCCAGATCCGCCAGCTTGATCACCGCATCCTTGAATTCTTCCTGGTAAGCCTGGTTGCCCTCCAACAATTCCACCGCCCGCCGCAAGTGATGAATGGCGGTACCCGGTTGAGGCGGGCTCAGCTTCAAGTAGACCAACCCCAGCTTGTAGTACGCCGGTCCGTACTTGCGATCGTTCTTGATGGCGTTCTGGTACTGAATCGCGGCGTTTTTGTACCGGCCGTGATCGAAGTACTTGTTGCCGCTTTCCAGGTAGTGTTTCTTCGCCACGTTGGGATCGCGGCGGCAGGATACCAGTGTCAGACACACCAGGAGCGGGATCGACGTTCGACGTAAAAATGCCATGGCTCTTACACTTTAAGCCAGCCGGGGCCGGCAGCGCCACTCCCGTGACTGCCAAATCGGAACGGACTATACCGATCCAGTACCAATGGAACGTAGGCGCGGCGTTTCGGGCCGGCGTTAATAGGAAACCGCCGTTCTCCGCCCCTGCGTCTCTCCCCGCAGCCAGATATAAAGCGGCGCATGCGGGGCGGGCGCCGGCCAGGGCAGCACCACCCGCAAGCTCTGGCTGGGGTGATCGCCAGGAACCGGCGTGGGAATCGCGTCCACCGGTACCCCGTTGGCTGCGTCCCACCCCACTTTTTCGATCACGTCGAGATCGTGGCCGTCCACCGTGCCGGCATAGCTTGCATCGCCCACTTTCTCGCTCGAGAGCGTGAACTTGTCGAGCCGCGGCACGCGGATCACGCGGCCCAGCGGATACGGATCGCTGCTTCCGTCGGGGTCCACCGTCACCGTCGCCACCAGCTTGCAGCCGGCGTAGCCTACGATACCCGGATCGAACGCCAGGTACAGCGCGCCCGGACCGGCGGTGGTCAGGCTCGCGCCCGCGCCCGCGCTGCCCGCCGAAAGCGTGAGTTCGCGGCGCGATTCGCCGCTCGCGCAGAGCAAGTCTACACGAGCGCGGGTGGAATCGTGCACTGGATCGAGGTTGAGCACCAATCCGGACGGAACGCCGGCGGGCAGTTCTTCGCGGCCGATGTCGATTCCCAGGGCGTTCGACAGGGCTTTCTGCACCGACTGAATGCGCGGCCGCGCCCCCACAATCTCAATGGCGTCGGGTACCGTCAGGGGATCGTCCAGCCCCTTCACTTTCAGAACCAGCGCGAACGTCTGACCGCGCTTCGCGCCCGGCTTCAGGTGAATTTCACCGCTCCAATCGTCCCCATCGGATGATCCGCTGATCTCTCCGGCGTCCGATGCGACCGCTTCGATGCGATCCATGCCGCTGCCTTTGAGCCGCAGCGTCTGGTGCTTTTCCCCGGTATTGAAGCGCAGCGGGAGATTGGAGATTTTCGGGTTCTCCGGCAAAACCGCGACCGGAACTTTTCGCGCCACGCCGTCGGCTTGCGAGAGCACCAGGGTATAGGCGCCCGATTTGCCGGTGTCGATATCGAGCGCCACTACGTTTTGCGGACCGGCGCCCATCCCCAGCGGCAGGTGGAACGGCACGTCTTCCGGTTTGGCGCCGCGCGCGGACGATTGAATCGTGGCTTTGTTCAGAAATTCGAAATCGGGTCCGCTCAGCTCCACCGTGACAATGCCGTTGCCCTCGATTAGCTTGTCGTGCTCGTGGGGAGGGAGCCGCGCAGTCGATAGATCGTCGGCCGGGTGAACGTGTACCGTGCCCGTCACGGTAAGCGCATTCCAATCCCACGTATACCCCAACCGATAATCGCCGGCGGGGACTCTCAGTTTGGAAAGATCGATATCGACTACGCTGCCGGCTGCGGTAATGGGCACGGAAAACGCTCCCTCGCCGGAGTCTGAGATCAGCCGCCAGTCGCGAGCGAACGCCAGATCCTTGACGGTGGTCCCCTTGCCGGGCTTCAATTCCACGGCGGACTTCATACCCGACAGCAGGTTGGGCGATTTGGCCAGCTCGAACGCCGGTTTGCTCAACTGCGGTACGCGATAGGCCCACAAATAAGCGGCCCGCGTTTTGATCTTCGCCCCCTGTGACTTGGTGCACAGCGCGAGATTCCCTCTCCCGGCATTCTGCGCGAAAGCGGAGCGAAATTCGGTGTTGGGAAAGAGCACGGTTTTCAGGTTGGAAAACAGAGCCGCGCCTCCCGCGGCCAGAGCTACCGGATTGCCGAAAAAGAGCCCGGCCACGGACGCCGCCACCCCGCCGGTCTGTTGCACCTGCGCGCTCTGCGTACCCAATGGATCGAAGGCGTTCGCGGCCGGAACCAAGGCGCCGAGCAGTAACGCCGCCTGCTGGTCCGACGTCGCGGCGGAATTCAATTTCTGGGCATTCACGCCGTATTCGGCGGAAACTCCCTTTAGCGCGTTGTCCGCGCCCGCGCGCGATTGCTCCGCATCGGCGAGTTCCTGCACCAGGTCTTCCACCTGCGAGCTCTGTTCGGCGTACTCGGCCAGCTCGCGCAAAAGGTCCTGGTTGCGCGTTACCAGCGATTGCAGCTTGCCTTCGCTCAAGCCTTGCGGTCCGTAGACCAGCGCGATCACCATCGGCCGTTCCAGCAACTGCCATTCGGCGCGTTCGGAGGCCTTGCGCGGCTCGAGGGTAAGTAGCACGCCATCGCCCCTGGGTACGACGATTACCGTCACCTGTGCGCTATTCGAAGGCGGCAGCCGCAGGTGCGCGGGATTCCAGATCAGG
>Ga0335078_10016801_pt1 | contig 10871 bp, 7 predicted proteins | sample Lox_Sample_32_FD_206711 | JGI IMG/M metagenome (GOLD analysis project Ga0335078, IMG submission 206711) | Soil microbial communities from Loxahatchee National Wildlife Refuge, Florida, United States - Lox_Sample_3.2 | ecosystem: Environmental > Terrestrial > Soil > Wetlands | place: USA: Florida... | reverse complement strand
CGTTCCAGGCGTGCTTCTTTATCGTCCAAACCCAAGCGTGGATGAAGATCGTGAAGGGAATCTTCGGATGATGAAGGTCCGCACCGGATGGCGCAGACAGCCACGCGGCGCAGACAGTTGAGTTGCGAAAAGCAGCTTAAAACGGGAGCGCCGCACGACTTCGTTTGCATGAGCGCAGACTCGTGATTTTTGGCCCAGCCCGTGCTAACCTAGACTTGAATAATTCGAGCAGCGGACTTGGACTCTTCTCTCCGCCTATGAGGGAGATGCGCGATGAGTCGCCCAAAGAAGACCTTCCTGTTTGGTCTGGGTGCTGGAACGGCCTTGACGCTGGTCTTCCTCCAAGTATGGGGCAATTACTTAGAGCGTTCCAACACCGAGTATGCCAACCCCGGGATACTGCATCCATTTCGTCATCCCTACCCCCATCCTTTACCACATGCATTCGAGAGTCTTCCGCCCCCACTGCTTCCGCAAACCTTGAACAAGGTCGATATGGCATGGAAGCTCACTCCGATGGACGGAGCGCCGGTCAGTCTCGCCCAATTCCGCGGCCAGGTTTTGTTCCTCAATCTCTGGGCCACAACGTGCGGCCCCTGCCTCGAAGAGATGCCAGGAATTTCGAGGCTATATCATTCACTGAAAAACGGACGAATTGCGTTTGCTGCTGTCACTAGTGAAGGACGAACAGATGTAAGTAAGTTCCTAGAGCAAAATGACCTTGGAGTGCCTGTCTATCTTAGCGGTGGAGAACCACCAAAGGGCCTTCAGGTCCCAGGCGTCCCAACTACATTTATACTGGACGGCAATGGTAACGTGGTTTTCACGCACGTCGGTGCATTGAATTGGGACGACGACAAAGCTAGGACTTATCTCCTCAATCTCGCCAAGCGGCATGGCTGACTTCTAGCGGATTTGTCCTCGCGCGATCCACAATCTCTGAATGCCGCAGCCGGTCGACTTGTCCTGCGTGTTCAAGTACCCTGGGACAAGATTTCGGATTTCGTTCGTGGCGTGTTGATGGACGGGTGACCCGTACGCACAATCCGACGATGAGTTGGGTGCCCCGTCCTCGGGTTTCGAGGGCGGGGATTTTTCCCTCCGAGCTGTTGCATCTCCAATTCCCTCCCATTCGAACGCTACCATAATATCTATTGACATCCATGTTATAATAGTGTATGTTGTTTTTGACCGATCTCCGAGCCGCCCTCGCCCAATCCCGTGCAATCGTCCCATCGCCGCCTCTCTCGACGCCACCTCTCCCATCGCAGCCCAACTCTCCCCTAACCATCTTTAGAATGAACACTTGTGAAAATTGCACTTGCAACTCCTCTAGAATGAACACTTCCAAAATCGCCCCAAATAATCCCCTTCAAAATGAACACTTACAAAAAAAGGAGGGGGTATCCCCCTTCTTCCCCGCCCAAGAACGCCAATTTTCAATTTGGGAAAAAGCTCTGATGCTAAAAGTTGAACCGCATCTGCAAATCAATTCGCCGCGTCCCCACCTGACCATTGGAGAATGGCCCGCCCGCCAGCGAATTCGCTTGCCCGAAGATCGGCGAACTCAATACCCCAACGATCTGCCCCTCGTTTACGCCGTTCAGCAGGTTTCTCGCCGAAACCGCGAACGACAGCGTGTATCGGTGCGAGGAAGCCGCATCCATTCCCCACGGTCCATGATGTCCACCGCGGTTGGGCCGTCCAAAGGTACCCCCCGCTCCCGGTCCTCCATTCACCGCGGTGCCACTTCCCTTTTTCTCCCCGAATCCGAATGTTTTTCCGAACCGCAAATTCAGAGAAAAGCGCGCCGGTCCCGTTCCCAGGTTGATCGGAATCACGGGCTCCCCGGGAAGCGGCGCGAGATCGAACGTTCCCCATTTTGTCGTCACGATATCCGCGGGATTCGTTTGCAGCGTCGCATAGGTCGGCCGGTCGTTGTAAATCGAATCGCCGTTCAAATCCTGTCCCAGGGTGATGTTGAAGGGCTGTCCGGAAGTGGCCACAATGAACGGAAAAAGCTGAAACGAGTACGGCAGTCCGACGCTTCCTCCCAGAAAAAGCCGCTGCCGGTAATCGTACGACGCGCGGCCGTAATCCTGTTGGATGTCGTACTGGTTCGACGGAAAACTCGAAACGCCCGAAGTGTTGCTGTCCGCGTAATTCAGCGTGTAGTACCCAAAGAGCGAAAGCCGGGCTCCCATGCGCAAGGACCCGTTGATAATCAGTTGATTCTGCCGGTAGATTCCGCCCGATTCGTACTGATAAATGTTGTCCGTTCCGCCCAGTGGCCGGTCCGCGGGATCGTAGTCGGGAGGCAGCGGCGCGTTGATGTTGCGGGTGAGAAATTGGTGTTCGCCCCGCGAATTCAGGTACGTCACAGTCAGATTCGCGAATTTCGTCACCTGGCGCTCCACACTGAGCCCGGTTTGCATGATGTACGGCGCGCTCAGTTTCGGATCCACCTGGTAAATGGTGGGAGACACGGTTTCCATCGCCAATTCCGCCGGCGTCGGAACATTTGGATAGAAATCCGGATTGGTCACGATAAATTGCTGCTGCGTGGTTCCATTCAAGCGTTGCGCCTGAATCAAATATTCCTGATCGAAACGATTGTAGAAGATTCCCCAGCCCGCCCGCAAAACGGTTTTCGGCGAGTGGCCGCTTCCTCCGCCGAGCCCCCACGCGAGTCCGAGCCTCGGAGCGAGATTTGCCTGTGCGTTAATCTGGTTTTGTGTTTCCACGCGCAAACCGGAACTCAGCGTGATGTTGGGCTTCAAATTCCAATCGTCTTGCACGTAAAGTCCAAGGTCGAAGTAAGTGTTCTCCACCGATGGGGTACCTGCGGTCAGCGAAAACTGGCTTGCGCCTCCGCCCATCGCGCGAATCTCCGCCGGAGTCAACCCGTTCTGCAGACCCTGCTCAGTGATCTGATACGCGGTCAAGGAATCGAACGTAAACGCACCGTTGAATCCCGCTGTTTCGTTGTTTACGTCCTTTGTGGCTCGCATCCTCACTCCGAACTTAAGCAAGTGTTTTCGCAAGGCCATGGAAGTGTAATTCTGCAGCTCGTAGGAATCCTGCGTATCCACGCTGCTTCCGCCATTGTTTCCTCCGCCGTTGAACGCGCCGCTGACGTTCAACGTCGGATCGGTGCTCTGCGGAGTCTGCTCGCTGCCTTCTCTCCTGAATTGAAAGCGGATTTCGTTGATGGTCTGCGCGTTCACGGTTTGCGTATCGCTGATCTGAGCGGTGTGTTCCGTGCTGATGTAATTCGTGCCCTGGCTCGCCAGGTTGAATTGCCCGATGCTGTCATTGGTCTCATTCTCGCGGTAATACTGGTAGCGCACGGTCAGGGTGTTCTTCTTCCCGAGCTGGTAATCCAGCCGCGGACTGAGGTTTGTACGCGTTCGCGGATTGGGCACCGCCTCGGTGAACGTGGTCGGCTGGAGATTGGAGTCCAGCGTCTGCGCGTTCACGATCGAAAGGTCATCAATGTTGCGATGGAAGATATCGAAGAAATACGAAGCGTTCTTATTCAGCGGCCCCCCGATATTGCCATCCAGAAAAATCGAATGATACGCCGGCTGCTCCGCAGTTCCCGCGTAGGGGCTTTGCGAGTTGAACGACGAAGAATTCCCATCAATGAAAAACTGCCCGTGCAGCTTATCGGTGCCGGGCTTGGTGAAGATCTCGATCCGCCCGTAACCCAGCTGATCGTATTCCGCCGAAAACGGATTCTGGTTAATGCGAATCTCGCGGATGGATGATTTCGGCGGCAACTGGCCGCCCGTGAAGCCGTCAATATAAATCTGCCCTCCGTTCGGACCCGCCGAGGGACCTGCGAGCGCTTGCAGATCGGATTCCAATTCGTCGGGATCGTCGGAGAGCGCTTCCAGATCTTTTCCCTTGATGACGATGCTGCTGGCATTTTGGGACGGGCTGACACTGATTTGCGTGGCTTCATCGGTGACCACGACTTTTTCTTCCTGCATCTGGATGCTGAGAGAAATTTCAAGCTTCACGGTGTGACCCGCAGCGATTAGAACGTTGCTCCGTTCGAACGGCGCGAAGCCCTTTGCAAGCGCCTTCACCGTGTAAGTCCCTGGAGGAATATCCTGGATCTCGAAAATTCCATCACGATTTGTGGTGGCCGTGAAGGCCGCGCCTTGCGCGGGCAAGGCCAGCACCGTGGCTCCGGGAACCGCCGCGCCCGACGGATCGGTAATCTGTCCTTTGAGCACGCCGGTGGGACCTTGAGCGGCCAAATCTGGAGTAAAAAACGCCAGGCAAAAAAACATCAGGACATAGGTCAAAATCCCGCGATGAAATCCCACGTTCATCCCCGCTCCCATTCGAATATAGCTTCCAAGATCACGCGGACTATGGTGTGTCCGCGCCCGCTTCAGCCGCGGCGCCGCCTCCGAGGCTCCAGGGCGACAAAACCATTTGCTGGCCACCCTTCGGCGAGGCGGTCAGAATCGGCTCGACTCCACTTAGAAGGGTTATGGCGGTGACGTCGCCGCCCTGCAGGCCGGAAGTCGCGACAATCATCACGGCATCACCTTTTTGCAAATCAGAAAGCGAAGCCGCCGGCATACGCGCAAGGATGCGCTGAAAATCCCCGCCGCCCGGCGAACCATTTTCGCGCGGGGCGTTTCCCGCTCCCGTTCGAACGCGGGATTCGGCGCCGGGCGCGCCGGACGGCGGCGCTGATTCCTGCGCGGCGCCTTTGAGCCGCATGGCGATGCGTTGCGCCAGCATTTCGGGCAGCTTGCGCATTTGAGTTTCCGGAGTGATGCGCACGACGACATCATTTTTCGAGGCCAGATCGTGGACGGTGAGCGATCCGGCACTTGCGTCAATCGCAGAAATGGTGCCGGCGATATTGCGGAACGAACCGGAGACAATTTCGGCGGCGTCAAGATCTCTCCCATCGGCGTTCTTTTGGCCCCGCGCCCGCAACTGATCGCCGGGCTTGATTTCTTCGATGGGGGCGGGCCTGGCGTCGTCGAACTTCACGGAATTGGGCGCATATCTCCGCAAAATAGTTTTCGGGGTCACGCGAACCGTCAAGTCCTTGTTTGGGCCGAGCGAATTCGTGGCAATAATGATCGTGTCCGCAGCGGTGTCCACCGATTTCACCAGCCCACCAACACCGTTCCTCTGCCATTCCTCGCGTTCGTGCGCCTGCTTCTGCGCGATATCCAATTTTTTCATGGCGATTACGGTAAGCGCGCTGAGCGTTTTCCCGTCTGACGCAAGTGATCCACGAACTAAAATGCGATCGCCGGGCTGGAGGTCGGAAAGCGCGAGAGGCTCCGCGTTCTTCAAATCCTTGGCTCCCGGCTCAACACGCAGCAGCCTCGAATTCGAATCAATTGTGACGGAGGTTTCTTTGCCCGAATCCTCGGTGAGAACTAGAGTGCTGCCGGAGATGGATTTCACACTGCCCAAAGCACGTACCACGGCCGGCTGGCCCTGGCCGGCACCCGCGAGCGCGAACGGCGCATGGGCGAAAGAACAAATGCACAGGCTCGCAAAAGACAGGAATACGAGTATAAATGGAGCCCGGAAGGAATTCTGTCGTTTCATTTCTTTAGGATCCGCAAGGAATTCGTGCCGACTGAAGATGGGAAAACGACGCCACAGCAGACACAAACAGCCTCTTCCTTTCCTGCATCTCTTAGACGCAGGCAAGGGGGTGTTCTGTTTCACCGAAGAAGAAGAAAGATGCGTTCCCCCGGCTTCAGGTTATTCGTAGCGGAGCGCCTTCATGGGATCCACGCGAGCGGCGCGGCGGGCGGGGAGCCAACATGCAGCAGAGCCTATGCCGAGAAGGGCCACGGCAACAAAAGCGAGAGTGAAGGGATCCCTCGCGGAGACGCCCCAAAGCTGGCTGGCGATCAGGCGGGCGACTCCCAGGCTTGCGCCAATTCCAAGGATGACGCCCAAACTCACGAGGCGCAGGCCCGAGCGAAGAACCATTAACAGAACATTCTTGCGCTCGGCGCCGAGAGCCATGCGGATGCCGATTTCCTGTGTGCGGCGGGCGGTGGTGTAGGCGATAACGCTGTAAACTCCGATGATGACGAGAATCAAGCCAATGACCGCGAAGATGGTCATAAGCAAAAAACCGAAGCGAGGAGCGGCGAAGGTAAACTGGTTGATGAAGCTTTCAAGCGACCCGGTGAGAGTGAGAGCGACGCTGTGGTCGGTGGCCCAGATCGCGTCGCGGACGGGATTCAGCATGGACATGGGATCCTGGCCGGTGCGCACCAGAACTCCCCGCTCGGCAGATCCCGTCATTGTGTAGGGGATCCAAACTTCAGGTCTGACGGGACGCTGCGGACCCTGATTCTTGACGTCGCCGGCAACACCGACGATTTCAAACGAAGGATCGGCGACGGGATCAGCAAATTTCTGCAAGAAGTCCAAACGGACGGAGCGCCCGACGGGATCCTCCGCGCCAAAATATTTCTTCACGAATTCCCGATTGACGACGGCGACCTTTTTCGCGTCATTCACTTCGGCCTCGGTGAAAAACCTGCCTTCCATGAGGGGAATGCGCAGAACGGAGAAATAGCTATCGCTGCAAAGCTGGAACAAGGCTTCCCATTTTTCCTGATGAACTTTTCCTGGAATCTCCACGTCCGTGGGAATACCGCCGTAGGGAGGGAGAGTGCTGGTCTCGGTGGCGTCTACGACACCCGGAAGAGCCTTGAGGCGCTGCAGCAAGGGACGATAAAAGGCCTCAATCTGCGCGGCGGTCTTGTAACGGTCCTGTGGGAGTGGGAGACGGGCTACCAGGACATGGTCGGGCTGCATACCAAGCTTGACGTCGCGCAAGGCGACGAAACTGCGCATGAGGAGACCAGCGCCAACGAGCAACGTGAGAGATAGCGCCACCTCCAGCACCACGAGGGCATTGCGAAGGCGGGCGTGTCCGGAGCCGGCGCCAACCCCCTTGCCGGTGTCCCGAAGGGCCTCGTTCAGATCGCGCCGCGAAACGTGGAGCACGGGAGCGAGGCCGAAGATCAGAGCCGTGAGCATGGCGACTCCCAAGGTGAAGAGGAGCACGGGGCCGTTGATGCGGATGACAGCTTCGGCGGGGATGCTGTTCTTGGGAATGGCTGACACCAGGGCCTTGAGGCCACCCCAGGCCATCAATGAGCCGCAGACGGCGCCGCTGACAGAGAGCATCAAGCTCTCCATCAGGAGCTGGCGCGCAAGACGCCAGCGGCCGGCTCCGATGGCGGCACGAATCGCGAACTCCTTCTCCCGCGTTGTGGCTCGGGCAAGCAGAAGGTTTGCGACATTGCCGCAGCCAATGAGGAGAAGGAGCCCCACAGCCGACAAGACGAGGAAGAGCATGGTGCGGAATCCCCCGACGACTTCCTCGGCCAGGCTGATCACCTGAACGCTGAAATGCTTGGGATACTCCTGGGGATATTCGACGGCAAGACGTTTGGCGATAACCGTCAGATCAGCTTCGGCCTGATGGACGGTGACGCCTGGCTTCAAGTGGCCGAGCAAAAAGTAGTGCCTGCTGAAGCCGCTGCGGCTGGGTGCCTCAGCGCGATCCAGCCAGAATGGAGTCCAAAGGTCGGCGGCGCCCCAGGCGAATCGGGGCGGCATAACCCCGACAAGCGTGCGAGGAACGCCGTTCAATGTGAACACCTGATTGATGAGCGCAGGATCGGCGCCAAAGCGGGTGGCCCAGAGTCGGTAGCGCATGACGAAAACAGGAGGCGCTCCCGGCTTGTAGTCGGCGGGCTGGAGGGCCCTGCCCAAGAGGGGTTTCATCCCCAAGAACTCGAAAGTACCGGGAGTCACTTCCTCGCCGGAAAAACGTTCCGTTCCACCGCCGGAACTGTAGAGAACATCCTCATCCGAATTACCAATGATGCGGTCGAAGACATGATTGTCATCCTGGATGGTGAGGAATTCGGCGGGAGTATAGCCCCCGCGACCGCCGGGTCCGTTCTGATCGAGATCGTGGATTTGCACGCCCATGAAGCGACCGGCATCGGGGTAAGGGAAAGGCTCAAGAAGAATGTTGTCAATGACGCTGAAAATGGCCGTGGAGGCGCCGATTCCGAGGGCCAAAGTGAGAACGGCGACGATTGTGAAGCTCGGACTTTTCAAGAACATGCGGAGCCCGAACCGAAAATCCTGCCAGAGTGTGTTCAAGGACGACTCCCAGGCGCAAAAACACTTCTACAGGCATCCCTTCTAATTCATAAACGCTGAAAGCAGCGGTATTGTTCCGTCATCGGGAATGAACTTCTGTTAATTTATCCACAAAAGCTGAGGAGTGATACAACGATGGGCTTTCCTGGAAGGATTGTGAACCGCACGGAGGCGGGCAGGCTACTGGGAGAAAAGCTGCGCGGCTATGCGGGTCGAAACGACGTCATCGTTCTGGCGCTGCCAAGAGGCGGGGTGCCCGTCGGTTATGAGATTGCGAAGGCAATTGGGGCGGAGTTGGATGTTTTCTTTGTGCGAAAGATAGGGGTACCGGGGTTCCCTGAATTGGCAATGGGAGCAATGGCAAGCGGAGGAATGCCCGCACTCAACGTGCAGATGGTTGAGGAGTTTGGACTCTCAAAGGAGCAGGTGGAAGCAGCAATCCTAGCTGGTCAACGAGAGATGGCACGCCAGGAAGCTGCATATCGCGGACGGCGACCGCCGCTCGAACTGAAAGGGAAAACAGTGATCCTTGTGGATGACGGAATCGCGACCGGATACACCATACGGGCGGCAGCGGAAGCGGCGAGACGGATGGGGGCAGCGCGGGTGGTGGTGGCAACGGGAGCCGCACCGGTTTCGACCTGCGAGCGTTTGCAGAGTGAAGTGGATGAGGTGGTGAGCTTGATCACCGCGCAGGACTTCCGGGCCGTAGGAAACTACTTCGAAGATTTTTCGCAGGTGAGCGATGAAGAAGTGAAGCGGCTGCTAGGGAAGGACACGAAAGCCGGCGTCATCCAAAGCACAGAGCCGTCGTTTGGCGATTGAGCGAATCTTTCGATTGGGGCCGGTGGGCCGAGGGGCGGCGATGGCTACAAATTCGCGCCGAAGGCAAGCAGACGGCCATCGCAGTCCTTCACTACAAATTCGCGCGAGTGCCAGGGTGTGTCGGCGAGCTCGCGAGTGAATTCCACGCCCCGGGCCGAGTACTCAGCGTAAAGCGAGTCCGCGTCTTCGATGGAGATATACGCGTCGAGAAGTTCTTCCGAATATTTTCCCGGGTTGGCGGTGGGAGGCTCAGCGCAGCGGAAGTGAATCGCAAACTGATCGCGCGCAACGATGGCGTAGACAGGGGGATCCTGCCAGGTCCCTACGCATTCGAAACCAAGCTTATCTTTGTAAAAGGCAAGAGTACCCGTGAGATCCAGAGAGAAGAACTGAGGCGCAATCCTGCGGATCATACGGCGAGTCTAGCATAGCGAAGACCGGGGGCCGACGCCCCAGCCGCGTTGAGAATACGGGCAGCAAAGCGGTAATAGCGATCCTTGCAGCGAAGAGGTTTGCGAGTTCAGGAAGTGGTTTGCTTGACGCGCACAGAGGAGAGCATATTGCGGATGCTGTGCGCAAGCTGGACGACTTCGCCCTCGCCCTGAATGTCGAAATCAATTTCGTAATTCCCTTCCGCGGCATGATCCACAGCTTCCCTCAGGCTAACCAGAGGCTTTACGACTTGGCGGGGCAGAATGAAGCTGACCCACACGCTGAAGAGCAGAGTGAAAGCAGAGACGATTCCCAAAGCCCATTCCGCTTCGAAGAGCAGGCGGCGCGCTTGCGCACGATCATCCTCCACGCGGCGCCAGTTCTGTTTTTCGATCTGGGAAGCCAGCGACAAAACCCTCTGGCTGGAAGTCTGCAAATCCTCGGTGACCTGCTTGAGGGCGGGGTTGCCTTCCTGGACGGTTTCCGAAATCTGGGCGTCGAAAGAGCCGACGCGCTTGCGAAGATCGTCAATTAGCTGGGCGCGATTTCTGCGGCGTGAATTTTTGAGGAGTTCGTTAAGATCCTGCTCGTAGGCACGAACCACGGCTTGAATCCGTTCGGAAGGTCCCTGGCCAGTCTGTTGCATGGCTTCGACCGCTGAGGCAAAGCGCCGGCGGTAAAGATCGAGTTCGGCGACGGCAGTGTCGGTCGCGTCCTGATTGTCGGGACCGAGGTCGCGGATTTCCCGGAAAGTCTGCTGCACATCCGCGAGCGCTTCGCGATTCGACTGAAGATAGGAAGGGTCATGAAGAAGAAGATAGTTGCGCTCGGCGCGGCGGGCTTCGAGCATTTCAATGGAAGCCTGCTGGGCGTAGGTGGCGGCGGGAGCATCCACATTAACGATCTTGTCCACAATGAAGCCCATTTCGAAGAGGTAGTAAACGGCGAGGAAAATGACCGGAACGAGGATCAAGCGCACGAGAGCAAGGCTGTAGGCCACGCGACGGCGCAGAGAACTTCCGGGCGCGAGGATCTTGAAGGACTTGCGGATAGCGAGTTTCATGGTCCGACTCCCCGGTAGAATGGCGTTCTTCGCGAACTGATTGTATGCCAGGGCACCAAAAGCTGGCAGAAAGTCTGGCGGCTTGCCGCAGAGCAGAAAGGGCGGCGCGAGACTTCGCAGTAAGGTGTCCCGATCTGCTTCGACGGCCAGACAGTGGGCGACTTAAACGAGCAAGGGAAGCAGCCCGAGCAAGGCCAAAGCCGCAAGCAGAACAAGCCCCTGCAGGCCGGTTCGCCGGCCCCCGAAACCATATGCGTAGACCCCTTTGATCAAGTTATTGCTGGCGGCAGCGATGGTGATGGCGCCGGCAGCGAGCATCACCGGGGTGAGCGAACCCGCCGAATCGGCGAGGCTAAGG
>Ga0335078_10016800_pt1 | contig 10872 bp, 5 predicted proteins | sample Lox_Sample_32_FD_206711 | JGI IMG/M metagenome (GOLD analysis project Ga0335078, IMG submission 206711) | Soil microbial communities from Loxahatchee National Wildlife Refuge, Florida, United States - Lox_Sample_3.2 | ecosystem: Environmental > Terrestrial > Soil > Wetlands | place: USA: Florida... | reverse complement strand
CCTCCAGGGATTTTTGCCCACTTATCGGCAGTTTTCGCGTAAGAAAAGCCTCGGTAATAGATGGTTTCCCGCTCCGGCGATCCTGCCTGACGAGTCACCTCGTAGCGATATTCTGGGCAAAGCACCCATACGTCCTTAGTGAGTGGTGGCTGGCCGGCTAGAAAATTGGGGCCGTCGTAATGGAAGTGAAAGCTGCTGACTTGGGTCAGCGCGGCGCGAGTTTGCTCCATGTCCTGCCGGATCATCGCGCTTTCGCGTTTCGCTAACCAGAAAAACACCACACCCAACAGCACTAGACATGCGGCAGTGATTTTGATCCATTTGAGCATCTAGGGCCTCCCGAGTGCGCGCCTTCTGTTTATAGGCCTATTGCGGCGCAGGCTGAATTGTGCTCGCATCTGACACTTGATCACTGGCAGTACTCGGAGTCGCCACCGTGTCGATTTGCGGCGGTTCAATCGCCGCCACACCATTCCAATTGGAGAACTGATAGGTTTCCTGCGCGCTAGCGAGTTCCAGTGGGTAGTGATTTTCCTCGTCGATGCAGAGGGTCGCTACCGTCTGAGAGATTCCAGGTGCGCCCAGGTTCCAATCCCGGCACGTCCGCCCCCCGACGTCTTTAGTGCCTCCGCGACTGATCACGCCTCGCTCGCGGATCGTACGCAGATTGAGTGCCAGTCCCATGTGATTAATCTGCGGACCGCCGCTGCAGTGTCCGAACTCGCCCCCGGCCCGGGAGTTCCATTGTCCAGCTGAGTTTCGGTCGTAATACATGTGGTTAACTTGCACTTCGCGAGTACTGAGCTGCCCGATGGTCGTGGTCGCGTCGTAATCGAAGGGACAGACCACGTCCTCTTCGACCTTTACGGCACCAGCGGTATGGATGAGATGCCAAGAGCGTGCGTCGGCAACTAAGGGCAACGCAAGGTCCAACTCCTTCACGCCTGCAGCTGCCCGATGAAAGTAACCGAACGCGAGAACGCCAACGCCTACGAGAGCGAGAGCAATTTTGGCGGCGCGGCTAGAGAAAAATCCCACGGATTCTTTTTGCACAATGATTCATTGCACCTCGCTTCGCTCACGCGCCGCAAGTTACGCTAGTGTTGGGGTTCTTCAAAGTCCTGCGGAAAAATTCCGGGGCTGCGGTGGCCCAGTTCGCGAGCGCCTTCGCGCGGCTACCAGCGATCTAGACCTCTTAAATTGGCGCTCAAGGCACACTCACGGTCAAAGCACTTGTGGTTCGCCCAAACTGATTTGTCGCGTACAGCGTGTAAATAGTGGTCGCGGTGGGACTCACGCTCACGCTGGTGCCGCGCACTGCGCCCGCCCCCGGAGAAACAATCACATACTGCGAATTCGAAACACTCCACGACAGGGTGACGCTGCCTCCGGAGGCAACGTGGGAAACGGAAGAAGTGAAGCTGCCGATGACCGGCGGCGATCCCGTAGGATAATCTGCGCTCGTGTACACCGGGTCCATCTGCACGACTTCGAACGCCGATGAGGGCACCGTCTTCAGCGAATCCAGATCCGATCCCCAGCGGCTGTCAGAAACTCCGGTGACATAAAGCGAGCTGCCATTGTCGGCCAGAATCAGGCCGTATTTCTTCATCGCGGTGAGGATCACCTGCATCTGGGCGGAGAAGCTCGAAGTGGCGTAGCTCGCTTTTAGCCGCAGCCGCATACCCATGGGAGGCGCGCTCGGATCGCTAGTGTTCCCAGCCCAATGCGAGGCCGGGGGTGTGAACGCCGCTCTGGTCCTCGGCAGGGTGAAGCGGAACGCATGCTTGATTTCACCGGATGCCACCTCGTCGTAGCGCACCAGACCGGGAAAGATTGGCAGTCCCGCCGCATCTGCCGAAGTCCACGTATACGGGCGTTGCTCGTCCGCAAGCAAATCCCAAACCGCGGTCGAATCGGCATTCCAGCTTCCATCGGCATTGGGTGACGCGTTGTAAAGTTCGTACAAGAAACAGTTAGCGTTGTTCAGCACCAGCACGTGACGGTCGCCGGTGCTCGCCGCTCCGCCTTCCACCGGCGCATTCGCCGGGACAGGCATGGGTCCGGGATCGCTCTCATCGGATATGCGCCCAGGTTGACATCTACCAGCGCCTGGGTTCCGTTCACGATTATGTATGGGATGCCGTAGGTGGGATCGTTGCCCCAGTCCGGATGAAGGTTCACAGTCCCGACCCAGGTACTCATGATTGCGGCCGAAGTGGGGTCGACTGGGGCGGACGAGATATCTGTATTCCACAAACTGTTGCTGGTGAAGGGTACGAATCCGCCAAGGCTCGCGGTCTGCCCGGTACTCATGACACTGCAAGCTAGATCGCCGCCTCCAGTCCCGCCGGTGTTGCCACCTCCGCTGCCATCGCTGCCGCCGGGGTTGATATTGTTGTTCTTGGAAACTCCGGAGCAGGCGACGAAGGCGAGTGTGAGCAGGAGGCAGGCAGGGACCGCGAGACAGGACGACCGGGCGGAAGCTGCCGAGCGCATACACGAACATTGTCGGACGGGTTTGGGGCGGCCAAAAGAGACCGTTTGGACATGTCCCGATTCGCAGGTAGGCCCAGGTTCGCGAACGCGTTGCGAGCTAACCTGGGGCCAAGAATCACGGGGACAGACTCACGGCTGCGCCCCAACCTCAAAGTTCAGCGTCGAGAGCGCCAGACGATACTGATACTGTGCATTCACATAACCGATGGCAGCGTCAGCCTGCTGCAACTGCGCCTGGCTCAACTCTACGATGGAGCCCAAGCCAAGCTGATAACGGCTTTGCGCGAGATTCAAACTCAGGTCCGCTTCTTTCGACAACTCTTGCGCTACGCTGACCCGTTCAAACGCCGTATTCGCCGCCAGCCATGCGGTTCGAACATCACGGACAACTACATCACGTAAATCGCGTGTATTTTCGGCCGCGGCCTTTGCTCTAAATTTTGCTTCCGAGGCCTGCGCAGAATACAGAAACCCGTTGAAGATTGGAACATTCATGGTCATGCCAATAGCGCCATACCAGCTTGAGATAAAAAAATTCGGAAAACACGATCCGTCCACACAATCCGGGCGCACCGGAGTTCCGCCCACCAATCCCGTCGCATTGATCGTAGGAAACATCTGATCGCGCGCCGCTCGGCGAAATTTCTCCGCGGATTGCTGGTTATAAGTCAGCGCTTGCAGGTCCGGCCTCTGCTGCAATGCCTGATTGGTGAGCACATCCACATCGGGAGGAGGAGCCGGCAATTCCCTATTCTCTTCCACTAATTCGTAAGAGTTCTGCTTGTCCGATCCCAGCACCGCGTTCAGTGCGGCCAGACTGGATTGCACGTTATTCTCTGCATCCAGCGTCAGCAGCTTGGCTTGCGACAGATTCACCTGCGCGAAAGTCAGATCCAGGGTCGATTTCAAATTGTTCTTCGTCAGTACGCTGACCTGGTTTTCTACCTGCTGCCTTGTGGTTACGGTTTGTTGGGCGACTTTCAGCAATGCCTGGGCCTGCAGCGCGTTGTAGAACGCCTGATCGGTCGCCAGCACGATGTCTTCCGTCGTGGCCAGAGCATTGGCATCTTGTGCCTTTTCCTGCAGTTTCGCCGACGAGACCAAATTCGTGGTTCGCCCAAAATCCGTCACCAGTTGCGTCAGAGTGACGCCCGCTCCGGCATGAGTCAGCAACCGCGGCGCGTTCAGCGGGCCTGCGCCAATGCGGCTTCCTTCATTGGCGTCTGCCGCTGTCACCACACCATTGAATGTCGGTAACTCCCCAGCTCGTACTTCCCTATACACCTGGCGCTGGGCCAACGCCAGTAGTCGCCCCACGCTGATCCGCGGATTGTTCTTGATCGCCAGTTGCTCCGCATCCGTACGCGTCAGGCGCATCATGGGACCCGGTGTTTGCTGCGCATTCGCCTGCGGAGTCGACGCCGGCATGGTTTGCGATCCGGTTTGCTCCGGAAAGGCAGCTGCCAGGTTCGCCTGTAGCGATCGCATTCCGGGATCCGCCGCGGTCTGCGGCTCAGGCGCTTTCGGCAGATCTCCGGAGCTACTCGCCTGCGCCGTCGCCAACCCCATCAGCGAAGCGGTAACCACTGTGGCAAACAACAGCTGACTTGTTTTGCTCATTACGACAGGACCTTTCTCTATCACTGCGCTGGCTCAATGGCGGCAGTTGCCGCTTCCGGCTTCTTGCGCTTCCCGTACACCAGCACATATGCGGCTGGAACGATGAAGATCGTCAGCAGCACGGAGGAAGTCAGGCCGCCGATGATGGCGCGAGCCATGGGGGTGTATTGCTCAGCTCCAGTTCCCAGTTTCAGAGCCATGGGGATCATCCCGATGATCGTTGCCAGCGACGTCATCAGAATCGGCCGCAACCGCACCCGGCACGCTGTAATCGCGGCGTTCACCGTCGACAATCCTTGCTTCTCCAGGTTGTGCGCGAAATCGACAATCAGAATGCTGTTTGAGTCCGCGATGCCCACCAGCATCAACACTCCCATCAACGACATCACGTTCAAAGTACTGTGAGTCAGCGGCAATATCAGCAGCACTCCCACAAACCCCATCGGGATCGCCAGCATGATCAGCAACGGATCGATAAACGATTTGAATTGCGCGGTCAAAATCAGGAACAGCAAGACAAACGACAGCAGGAATCCCAGGCCGAAGCTCTTGAACGACGCCTCCATTCCTTCCACCATTCCCCGCAGGTTCACGCGTACGTTCGCCGGCATGCTTGCATTACTCACGATGCCCCTGATCGCATGACTGACGCGTCCCAGGTCCTCCCCCGAGGGCGTTACATACAGATCCACAACGCGTTGGATCTGATAATGATCGACCTCCGTCGGCGTCTCGACATAGTGAACTTTGACAACGTTATCGAGCACGGTCACTGGCCGCGCCTGGGATGCGACGTTGAGTAGGCCGGCGGGCTTGGGATCGGGCAAGGTTTGTGCGCAAGTCCAACTCCGCTTTACCGCATTGGGATCGGATGCTCCGAGCGGAATCGACTGCGAGCCCATCGCAACCGGTCCGCAATTCAGGTCCACCTTCTTGTCATCTGCTTGCGCGCGCAACGGGATTTGTCCAAGATCGACCATATTGTGGATCGCCGCCGGTCCATGCTCGAAATATTGCACGGTCAGGTAGTAATCATTCCCGCTCTTGCGGTCCACCCAGTAATTGGGCGCAATCATGTAATTGGAATTCAGTGCCGTGATGACGTTGTCCACCACGTCTTTCTGCGTGAGTCCCAACTCCGCGGCGTGCACGCGGTCTACATCGAGCCTTAACGCGGGATAATTCATGTCTTGCGGAATGTAAATCTCTCCCACTCCCGGAACCCGACGGATTCGGCGCGCCAGATTTTGCGCCACACTGTAGATCTGCCGTAGATCCGGGCTGCTCACTTGCACATCGATCGGCGCCGGCATCCCCATGTTCAGAATGGCGTCCACCATCGACCCGCTGGAAAAAAATGTCCGAACGTCGGGATAGTCATTCGCCATCTTCTTCTGCACCCGATCCATGTACTCGAAGCTGCTCAACTCGTGTGGCTCCTTCAAGGCCACCTGAATCGTCGCCGTATACGGACCCGCATTGGTGGTGTAGAGCGAAGAGAAATCTGGCACCACCCCAATGTTCGAAACCACCATCTTCAGGTCCTTTGCCGGAACCTCGTTACGAATCAGTCCCTCAACTTTCGCCACGTACTGCTCGGTGTTCTCAATCCTCGTCCCGGTGGGGACTTTCAGGTTGATCGTGAATTGTCCAGCATCGGTTTTCGGGAAGAAGGCAAGCCCGAGCATAGGGTAGATCGCCATACTCAAAACGAAGACGCCACTCAGCACAGCGACCGTCCAGCCGGGCCTTCGCAAGGCACGGCGCACCCAGTATTCGTAAACATCCAGAACTTTGTTGAAATTTCGATTGAATCCGGCATTAAACCGGTCCCACCACGAATGGTCCTTCACAGCCGTCGGCTCAACTTCATACTCTTGCTGATCCGCGTAAGCGGCGTGTGGAACACTTTTCAGAAACCGCGAGCAGAACAGCGGAATCACTGTCATCGCGACAACGAAAGACGCCAGCAGCGATAGACAAAATGCCAGCGCAAGCGAAGAAAACAAGAATTTCGCCACGCCATAAAGAAAGACGACCGGGAAGAAATCCACCACGTCCACCAGCGTCGCAGCCAGCACCGCCAGATTCACCTCCGCTCCGCCGACTTCCGCTGCCACTCGTGGTGCGGCTCCCATTTCCAAGTGCCGATAAATGTTCTCCAGCGAGATGACCGAATTGTCGATCACGCGCGAGAATGCTAGCGCCAATCCTCCAAGGATCATCGTGTTCACCGTGCTGCCCGTCATAAACAGCACGACAAACGTCGCCAGCGCCGACAGGGGAATCGACAATAGAACCGCTGAAGTCGCGCGGAAACTTCCCAAGAAAATCAAAATCATGATGCTGGTGAGAATCAGCCCCAGCAGTCCTTCGTGCAAGACCGTCCGGATCGCTTCCTTCACGTAAACGGACTGGTCAAACACTACAGTTGCCATCATCTGTTTGGGAATGTCATACAGATGCCCAACCAGCTTCCGAATCCCGTTCACAACGTCGATCGTGTTGGTGTTTCCCCCCTGCTTCATGATCGGGATGTAGCACGATCGTTGGCCATCCACACGAACCACGTTGTATTGAATCTGGTGCGAATCCTCCGCCTTTCCTACATCATTAACTGAGACCCACGAAGTTCCATCGGTGCGCACCGGAACCTCGCCCAGTTGCTTCATGTTGTCGACGAGGCTGTTCGAGTAAACGTAATAATCGTCAAGCCCGATCTTCACGTCACCAGCGGGAAGGATCAGGTTAGAGTTGTTGACTGCCCCCACCACGTCCATGGGGCTCAACTGCCTCGACAGCAGCTTGTAGGGATCCACATGCACCATGATTTGCCGATAATTCCCGCCGAACGGGGGAGGAATCTCGGCTCCTGGCACAACCGCAATCTGATTGCGAATCTGGAATTGTGCGAAGTCATGAAGCTGCGTTTCGTTGAGCCCTTCGCCTTTCACGGTCACCAAGGCGACGGGCAGGCTCGAGGCATCGAATTTCAGCACGACCGGAGGCAAGGTGCCGGGCGGCAGCCGCTTCAAATCTGCCAGCGCCAGGTTCGAAAGCTCCGTCACGTCGGCATCCGCGTTCGTGCCCGGCTGGAAATACACCCGGATGATGCTCACCCCCAGCAACGACCGGGATTCCATGTGATCAATTCCGCTTGCCAGCGTGAAGAACCGTTCCAGCGGGTCGGTGATGTCGGTCTCAATATCCTGCGGCGGCATGCCCGAGTAAAACGTCGCCACCACGACTTCCGGCAAGTTGATCGCGGGAAATAAATCGACCGGCATCCGCAGCAGGCTGGTGACCCCAATCACCAGCAGCACCAGGCACACCACGATGATGAAATACGGATTTCGGATGGAGAATCGCGGCATCAGCCTTCACTCCCGCCGGGATTCTGTGCTCTGCTGATCATTGTTCCGCGCCTACGCTTTCACCGTCGTTTCAGGTTTGCCATACACCAGCAGGTAGGCTGCGGGCACGATAAATACCGTCAGGACCACTGATGCCGTCAACCCGCCGATAATCGCACGGGCAAGCGGCGCGTATTGCTCACTCCCGGTGCCCATCTTAAGAGCCATGGGCACCATGCCAATGATCGTCGCCAACGACGTCATCAGAATCGGTCGCAGACGAACGCGGCAGGAGGTAATCACCGCCTCCTCCACGCCTTTCCCCTGTTCCTCCAGTCGGTGAGCAAACTCCACAATCAGAATGCTGTTCGAAGCCGCAATTCCGACCAGCATCAGCACGCCCATGAGCGACATCACGTTCAACGTGGTTCCGGTCAGCGGCAGAATGATCAGCACCCCGATAAATCCCATCGGAATCGCCAGCATGATGAGCAACGGATCCTTGAATGACCGGAATTGCGCCACCAGGATCAGGTACAGAAGAATGACCGAAAGCGACAATCCGATAGCGAAGCTGCGGAACGAAGCCTGCATACCTTCCACCATGCCGCGCAGGTTCACCCGCACGTTCTCCGGCAGCTTCATCTGCCCGATAACATTGCGCACCGAATCCGCCACTTTCCCCAGGTCCTCCCCCGCGGGCGTCACATAAACATCCGTGACTCGCTGAATCTGGTAGTGATCCACTTCGGTTGGTGTCTGAACGTTTTGCAGCTTCACCACCGTATCCAGCGTCGTAGGCTCCTTCAGGTTGGGAGCGCGAATCGGAATATTGGTCAGGTCGGAAAAATTGTGAATGGCCGGCCGGCCTTTCTCGTAATACTGGACCGTCAGGTAATAATCATTCCCAGTCTTGTAGTCGACCCAATAATTCGGCGCGATCATGTAATTTGAGTTCAGCGCTGTAATGACGTTATCCACCACTTCTTTTTGGCTCAGTCCCAGTTCCGCGGCATGCACCCGGTTCACATCCAGCCTTAACGCCGGATAATTCAGGTCCTGCGGGATGTAAACTTCGCCGACCCCTGGCAGCTGCCGGACCCGCGCCGCCATGTCTTGGGCGATCCCATAAATCTGGTGCAGATCAGGGCTGCTGACCTGCACATCGATCGGCGCTGGCATTCCCATATTCAGGATTGCATCCACCATCGAGCCGCTCGATAAGAACGTACGCACTTCCGGAAATCGCTGCGCGATCTCTTTCTGCACACTGTTCATGTATTCGAAGCTGCTCCGGCTGTGCGGCTCATTCAAAGCCACCTGGATCGTCGCCGTATACGGTCCCGCATTGGTTGTGTAGAGCGACGAAAAATCCGGAACCACCCCGATGTTCGAAACCACCATCTTGAAATCTTTCGGGGAGACCTCTTGCTTGATCAGGTCTTCGACCTTCGCTACATATTGTTCGGTCACTTCAATCCGTGTGCCGGTTGGCACCTTGAAATTGATCGTGAACTGGCCGGCATCCGTTTGCGGGAAAAACGCCAGGCCAAGGAATGGATAAATCGCAACGCTTAGCACAAACACTGCACTCAGTCCGGCAACCGTCAGCCCGGGACGCACCAGCGCGCGTCGCACCCAGTATTCGTAAAAGTCCAGCAAGCGGTTGAACTTGCTGTTGAATGCAGTGTTGAACCTGCTCCATGCAGATACCTGGCTTAGCTCTGCGGATTCTGTAGCCGCCGGCTCATGTCCGCCATGAGGCACCGCTTTCAAGAACCGCGAACAGAACAGCGGGATCACAGTCATCGCCACGAAGTATGAGGCGAACAACGAGATCACTACTGCCAGTGCCAGAGCCGTAAATAAAAACTTGCTAACGCCGTAAAGAAACGTGACTGGGAAGAACACCACAACGGTTGTCAACGTCGCCGCTAATACTGCCAGACTGACTTCGTTTCCTCCTGTCTCGGCCGCTGCTGGCGGCGCAGCACCCATTTCCAGATGGCGGTATATGTTCTCGAGCGAAATAACAGAGTTGTCGATGATTCTCGAAAATGCCAACGCTAGTCCCCCGAGAATCATGGTGTTGATCGTGCTCCCCGTCATGTTCAATACGACGAATGTCGCCAACGCAGAGAGCGGAATCGATAGAAACACCGCGGTGGTTGCGCGGAAACTCCCCAGAAAAACCAAAATCATCAAGCTCGTGAGCAACAACCCGATCAATCCTTCGTGTAACAGCGTCTTGATCGCTTCTTTCACGAACGCCGATTGATCAAAGACCACCGATGCCACCAACTGCTTGGGGATGTCAAAAAGATGGTGAATCATGTCGCGGATGCCGTTAACCACCTCGATGGTGTTGGTGTCTCCACCTTGTTTCATGATCGGCAGGTACACCGAGCGCTGCCCATCCACCCGCACGATGTTGTACTGAATCTGGTTGGCATCCTCCGCCTGCCCAATGTCATTCACTGAGACCCACGACGTGCCCGCTGTTTTCACGGGGATCTTGCCCAACTGGTCCATGTTGCCGACCAGGCTGTTCGAGTAAACGTAGTAATCGAATGGGCCCATCTTCACGTCGCCGGCCGGAAGGATCAGGTTGAAGTTGTTGACAGCATTCACCACATCCATGGGGCTCAACTGGCGCGACGCCAGCTTGTACGGATCCACGTACACCATGATTTGGCGGTACTTCCCTCCAAAAGGCGGCGGGATTTCCGCACCCTTCACGACTGCGATCTGGTTGCGAATCGCGAACTGCCCAATGTCGTGTAATTGTGTCTGATCCAGATCCTGACCCTTCAACGTAACCAGGCATACCGGCAAGCTTGAGGCATCGAACTTCAGCACAACCGGAGGCAGCGTGCCCGGCGGAAGCCGTTTCAGATCCGCCAAGGCCAGATTGGAAAGCTCAGTGACATCGGCATCGGCGCTGGTTCCAGGCTGGAAGTACACGCGGATTATGCTTACGCCCAGCAGCGAGCGTGATTCCATATGATCGATGCCGCTGGCCAACGTAAAAAATCGCTCTAGCGGGTCGGTAATGTCCGTCTCGATATCCTGCGGCGGCATGCCGGAATAAAACGTCGCCACCACCACCTCGGGGAGATTGATGGCCGGGAACAGATCCACCGGCATTCGAGCCAGGCTGGTGACGCCAATCACCACAAGCGCAAGACAGATAACAACGATGAAATATGGATTGCGAATTGAAAAGCCTGACATTTACCTCACTCGCTTATTTCAATCTTGTTTGGGTTCCTGGTACTGCATGATCTGCACAGCCTGCGGTCGGACCTTCTGCCCCGGCTTCAGTCCGCTGCGATCGCTCACCACAACCTGCTCCCCTGCATTCAGCCCGGAGACCACCTCGGCGTCGTTCGCCGTTTGA
>Ga0335078_10016799_pt1 | contig 10872 bp, 13 predicted proteins | sample Lox_Sample_32_FD_206711 | JGI IMG/M metagenome (GOLD analysis project Ga0335078, IMG submission 206711) | Soil microbial communities from Loxahatchee National Wildlife Refuge, Florida, United States - Lox_Sample_3.2 | ecosystem: Environmental > Terrestrial > Soil > Wetlands | place: USA... | reverse complement strand
GCCGTCCTCGAGGCAGGTCACCCGCACCAGCATTTCGGCTCGCTTATGACGACTGTGATTCTCGAGCACGTAGCGCCGGACCGCAGTATAACCGTGGAGCGCCGCTTGCCGTTCACGGTCACGTGCCATCATTTTGGCGACCACCTCGTCGGCACTTTGGAACGCCGGCGGCGCCGCCGTCGAGTCGGCGCCTGCCATCACGAACGCGAGAGCCAGGGCAACTGAGCTGTGCATCATGTTTAGAACTCCAAAACGCCTTTATCGGAATACTCGAACCGCACCGTTAAGCGCGCAGGATAGCCATGTCTTTCCGTATGGCTCTGTACGTCGCGGCGACTGAAATAACTGAACAAACTGAACGGGCTGAAGCCAACGCGGGCCTCAATGTCGCTACGGAGCAGCGAAAAACCATCGGCTTGGTCACTTGCATATCAAAGGCACCTTCGCGTCCAGCCCGCAAGGGACTCAAGTGTGAAGGACTGGGTGTGACGGAACTCTGGGCTTCGAAACAACCGGAAAGCCGCGGTCGCGCCATGCCTGGAGTCCCCCGGCCAGAGGCCGGACGCGTTCAACTCCCCTCCGGCGCAGTGCGAGCGCGACGCGCGCACTCGTGAATTCGCCAGGGCAATCGCAATACAGGACGACTTCGCGAGAAGGTCCGATTTTCGCATCCTTATACCGCTCGAGCCGTCGCGGATTGACGCAAACGGCGCCCGGAATCGCCACCGATTCGTCACTCGAGTCGACACAGCTCCGTAGATCCAGGATCAAAACGTCCTCGCCTCCCTTCAGTTTGTCTCTCAGTTGATCTGGCGTGATCCGTGCAAGCGCGAACTGATGCATGAAGTGCCGCGAACGAAGCAACTTGTAGACGACATAGCTGACGAATCCCACGAGAGCAGCCAACGCAACGAAGCGTCCCGTCCGCACGACATGGGTGGCGACGCCGTCTAATTGATCAGAGAAGACGTACCCGAGCGCGGACCAGGTCGCGCTCCAGAACAAAGCCCCAAGGACATCGCAGACCAAGAAGTCGGCTACGGGCGTACCGGCGGCTCCGGCCAGGGGTACTGCGACGGCGTCGAGCCCTACGACAAACTTGGAGACAAAGAGGGTTCTTACCCCATAGCTGGCGAAGGAGCCGGTTGCCTCGAGGACGCAAGATTCTGGATGCCGCGAGACGCCGCAGACGAAGTGCAACGCTCTGTTCCCGAACCGACGACCGGCCTCGAACCATGCGAGATCAGCAAGTAGCAGAGTCATTACTGACAGACCGATGGCACCCGAGAGGCTTAGCCTTCCTGAACGCGCCAATGCCCCAGCCGCAAGAAGAACCAGATTCGCGGGTATTGGCAAGCATGCCTGCCTCCCCAGCACGGCGCCAAACAGCAGCCAATAGCCGTGCCGCGCAAGAAACTGGACAATTTCATTCATGCACTACTCGGGCTACACGCGTTAACTGTAACTGGGAAAACAAGGAGCGCCTTCATTGCGTTGTTTCATCTACTCCCGCGAACAGAACTTTGTGCGCCGCAACTTGTCGGACTTTGATTTGAGCCCTTCTCCTTGTTTCTTTCCCGGAGTATCCGTACCCGAACACAAAGCGGGCAAATCATGAAGCCCGATGACGTTAGATTCGCAGAGTCCGAGGACGCGCAGCAACTGCCGGGTCTACCACGTTCACTTCATACACGTTCAGCTTGGTCTTCTGTTCGCGGCCGACGCTCTGCAACCGCAACTCGGGCAGGTACTCCGATTGGGGTCGCCCACTAAGTAAGACAGGTGTGGTCTGCCGCCCGAGTTTTCTTTGATTGTCAACATTGCAGTTATTCTCGACTGCGCCAGTTCCAGAAGGCAGTTCGCCGGCGAAGGGCAACCGACAGTATCTAAAAGAGGCTTCTTGTATTCTTCGATGCTGACCCGCCGCCAGTTGCTGACGACTCGGCAGGAGCGCGGCGGAAAATTGCCAGCCTCTACGCTGCACTTGCTAGCCCTCGGATTCGCGATCGCTGGAGAGTCGCTGAGAGCACAAGGCGCGCTCGAAAGAGGCGCGCCTTTACCGCCGGAATGCTCGATTGGGTACGTTGAGCGGTATCTCGCACACTCAGCTGCTCAAGGTGCCTAAGGGTTAGGACCTGCCTGTACTTTGCAGGGAGGGCCGCAACGGCGCTGCGAATCGCAGCGTCCGTTTCGAGGCGAGCAAGAGCTTGGTGTGGTGAGTCGCTGCGAGATGCAAAGGTATCGAGATCGTACGGCTGACAGACGGGCCGGCGTTGTTGGGTGCGGTAGAATTGCACCGTCTCATTGATGGCCACGCTTGTCATCCAAGTACGAAAACTGGCTTCGGATCGGTACTGAGATAGATGTCGCCAGACTTTCACTAAGACTTCCTGAATGACGTCATCCAAGTCGGTTGTATTCCGCACCAATGAGCCGATGCGTCTTCTTACTACGCCCAAGTGGCGCTCCATGAGGACTGCGAAGCATTCAGTTTGGCCTGCCAGCGTCTGCCTGATCAGGGCACTATCTGCCATCGTCCCGAATGGTCGGTTCATCGCGAGCCCTCCGTCCTAAATTAGGAAGATGCACGAAATCAGACCGTTGTTTGATTGTTAGCCCTCATGCGTCGGACGCGCTTGGGACGGGACGACGTCGCTTTGAGCCAACAAGATGTTTCCTGCCAGGCTCCTATCCAAGTGACAGCTGTGGGAATTCTTTGGCGCACAAAAACGAAACCTGCCGTGCTCGATGCGAACATTCGAGCCGTGTGCGAGGACCTTGGCAACGAGTGCCACGTGTTGCTCTCGGGTCGAATCACAATTGATTCTTCTCCGGGCCTGCACAGGCTCTTGCTACAGCGCATCGAGTCGTCAGACTGCCAGCGCCTGACGGTGGATTTCTGCGATGTCTCTTACGTAGACACGTCGGGGTTGGCCATATTGGTTGAGATTCTCAAGACTGCGCAAATGTTGGGAAAGACTCTCCGACTAAGCCGCCTTCGAGAGCGACCTCGCTACTTGCTAGAGACAACGCGCCTTCTGCACCTTTTCGAGGAAGTCAATCGTGAAGATCCCTGTCAGAGCCACTCGTGGCCCGAAAGTCCGGCATAAACATGCCCGCTGTTGAACGTCTTGGCACTGCGACTCTTCATCACCTCGCCTATGTTGGCAGCCTCGCAATCCAACTTCGAAACGCATTGGGCACCCTCCAGCGAACCTTACCCTTCGTGGGAAATCGGTATCGGTGGCGGTCAGCAATCAGACAGATGCTCGCGATTGGTGTCGACGCATTTCCGATGGTTGGAATTATGGCAGTGTGCGCTGGATTCATCCTGGCAATGCAAGGGGCTTCCGAGCTCCGGCGTTTTGGGGCAATGCAGTTCGTCGTGGACTTGGTGACCATTGGCTTCACCCGAGAATTGGGCCCCCTGCTCACCGCGATTGCGGTCAGCGGGCGCTCCGGATCGGCGTTCTCCGCAGAGATCGCCAGTATGGTGGTTACCGAAGAGATAGATGCTCTGCGAACAATGGCAATCGATCCCGTGGAATTTGTCCTAGCGCCAAAGTACCTAGCCGCGCTCGTCGTGCTTCCCTGCTTGACCATAGTCAGTAATGCCTGTGGGATTCTCGCGGGCGGGGCCTTCATGCGACTCAGCACGGACATGTCCCTCGGCGTCTACCTCCGTTACACCGTGCACTCAATGGCGTTGAGTGATGTCATGACGGGCCTAATAAAGAGCCTTGCTTTCGCGACGATCATAGTGCACGTTGGTTGCCTCGAGGGTTTCCGAGTACGCGGAGGACCAGACGCAGTCGGCCGCTCTGCCACAGCGGCTGTCGTGAAATCCACGTTTCTGGTAATCCTTGCCGACGTCGGATTCACCGCCGTTTTCTACCTGACAGGAGGTTCCTGAGAATATGCCACCGGGAGTAGAACGAGCATGGGCTGGACCGGCGATTTCTGTCCGGAACGTGGTGGTCAGTTACGACGGGAGGCGAATACTTGACGGAATAAACCTCGACATCTCCCGCGGAGAAACGATGGTCTTGCTTGGGGGCAGCGGATCTGGGAAGAGCACACTTTTGCGTCAAATCATCGGCCTGGAGCGGCCGCGATCCGGCCAGATACTCGTGAACGGCGTAGATTTAGCCAACTGCGGGCAAAGGGATCTGAGAAAGATCCGGCGTTCGATCGGAGTGGCGTTTCAAAATGCGGCTCTATTCAACTCGATGTCTGTGGAAGAAAACGTTGCGCTGGCACTGCGTGAACACACTCAGCTGCCTGAACCTACGATTCGCCTAATGACCTGGATGAAACTTGCGGTAGTCGGCCTGGGGGAATTCGGGAAACTCAGCCCGCAGGCCCTTTCAGGAGGAATGAAGAAGCGCGCAGCCGTGGCGCGGGCTCTTTCGCTAGATCCCGAAATTTTGGTGTTTGACGAACCTTCAGCCGGACTGGACCCAATTGTAGCCGCGGAGCTCGATGAATTGATTTTGGGCTTGAAGCGCGCGTTCAATATGACAGTGGTGGTGGTCACTCATGAAATGGCGAGTGCATTCCGCATCGCGGACCGGATGGCGATGCTCTACAAGGGTTCAATGATCGCAGTGGGGACGAAGGAGGAGTTGGCAAGTAGTTCCCATCCCCGAATCCGGCAATTTCTTGACCGCGTTCCGGACGAGATGGCAGATATGGCGACGATTGACGAAAAGTTTCAGCGGTATCTGAAAGGTGGCTCCGTGTGAACACAGAAGCTAAGGTGGGTTCGTTCGTAATCGTTTGTCTTATCCTGCTAGGCGTCACCGTATACTACGTCGGCAACGACCAGTGGGGGCGCCATTCGACTACCTATAAGACCTACTTGCGTTACGCCGGCGGCGTGGCGCCGGGTTCGGATGTTCTATTCGGCGGTATGACGGTAGGTAGGGTCACGGCGGTCCGAGCGTGGAGCCAGGATCCGACTCGGATCGAAATCGTCCTCGAAGTGAAAGAGGGTACTCCGGTGAATGAGAAGTCGGTCGCTTCGCTAGGCTCAGTCAGCCTGATGAGCAATCCAGCGATCTCTATAACAACCGGCGCACTGAATGCCCAACACCTGAGGGAAGGACAGGTCATCGCGTCCCAAGAAACCGTCAGCATTGACGAGATGACTCGGAAGCTTTCGGGGATTGCCGACAGTGCCGAAGCCCTCATTACTCAGACTCAAGGCGAACTGACGGGCATCAGTGGTCAAGCCCAGACGCTTCTGACAAATCTGAATGAAGCAACCGGAACGACGAACCGCAGACAGATCGCCGAGATCTTGCAGCAAGTGAATTCCATGGTGGCTCAACAGTCTCCAAAAATCGACCGGATCACGGATCAGGTGTTGTTGGTAAGCCGGGATGCGGACTCCGTTATCAAGGAGGTCGACCCGCTCATGAATCACACAGATGCGACACTTGCGAACCTGAACTTAACGATCGATCAACTACGGGATCCCATCCGGCAGGACCTAGCACAATTGCAATCCACGATCGATCAGGCAAAGAGCTTGATGGTTAGTATCCAGACCGTTGTGGGAGCCAACGACGATAACCTTCGCGACACGATCGAGAACGTCCGTATTGCCACAGAGAATCTGGACCAGCTCACAGACCAGGTTAAACAACGCCCATGGAGCCTGGTAAGAATTCGGCAGCCAAAGGATCGCAAGGTACCTCGGTGAGGAGGCCTTTTGGCAAGCCACTCAACGCTGCGGTCGCTTGCAATGTACCAGCGAGCTTACGTAGTGAAGAAAGTCCCGGTTGTGAGTAAACTCTGAGGCCACTCCCTCCCATTCCCGTTGGAAAAGCGGACCCGCCAGCGTGTGTCTGATTTCACGTTCCCAGAGCATCCAGAGGTGCTTAGAAATGTATCCGCCCTTGTGAAGCTGATATACGTCGGCGATGAATTGGATGCAGTACAACGTGCAGTCCCTTATTTCCTGGCTCGAAGGCGGCAAGGGTTGCGAGGGATTCCGGTTTGCAAGCCACGCCTCCGTTGGAAACAATCGCAGCAGCTCTTGGAAACGCCCAGAGTACTCGATGAACATCTGGGCGTTCAGCTGGCGGCGTTGATTGGCTAGAGCAACACAAATACCAATGGACCCAATTATGAGGGTTCCGACCTGTCCGAGTTGCACAAGAGCGTCGCTTGGCGTTGTCACGAAATGTCCTGCACCACAAAATGAGAGTTGGCGCGTCATTTTTGTTGGCATCGATAGAGCTGGCTCCCGGGTCACCATCGAACCCAACAAACTGCATTCGGTGGGGCTCTTGACCGTACGAAGCCGCTTTTGAGGAACTCGCGCCAAACGGACTCGCCTCGGGGGGGTGGATTTCTTGGTGGGGCGAGTTCCTCGCTCGTTGGGCGCCGCACTCGGCGGCCTTTGCGCTTCTAAAGAACCGGCAATCCATACCACTAACAAAAAGCCTATGCAAAACAAACTATTTCTTTCGTTCTTGACACTCGGGACAGCATTTTCCATCGCCGGTGCCAACGACACAACAATGTGGGTAGGCAACGCCGTAGCCGCTCTCGACACAATAGCGGGATCCACGCACGGCATTCGGCGAGAACAACTTGCCAATGCCGATTGCATCGCTGTCATTCCTGGATTCAAGAAGGGCGCCGCGGTGGTGGGTTTCGGGTATGGACGGGGATTCGTCTCGTGCCGGAATGGCGGCAATTGGTCCGCGCCAGGAGCGATTACGCTCGAAACCGCGAGTCTAGGCGTTCAGGTTGGCGGCGAAGAAATCGACATCGTCGCCCTCTCGCTCGACAAAAAACTGCGTTCCAAGCTCCTCTTTGATCGGTTTACGATTGGGTCCGACGCTTCGGCAGCTTGGGGAAATGGCAAGTCTGCGCACGACGACCCCAACGCAAAGATTCTTTTTTATGGATACACGAAGGGAACGTTCGCTGGCTTCGGTCTCGACGGCGCGACCCTCAAACCCAATGAGTCCGGCATCAAAGCTCTGTATGGCAAGGCACTTAGTAATGCCGAAATCGTGCAAGGTGGAGCGGAGACCCTCCGCGGCTGCGCAGTCGCTCATCACAAAGCTACCTGAAGCTTCCAACTGAGAACCTGGGCTGAAGCCAGACCGAGTTTCGGAAAATGTCTACTGCGTTAATACAGCCTCACTGGTTCCCATTCCCAAGCCGAGATGGAGTACGCATCACTCGCGAGCGAAGCTTGGCCGTGTTCAGAGCCAGCTCAACTGTGAAATCCAACAACAATGTCTTCCGCCGGATCTCAAGAAGCGAATCTCGACTGAGCACTTGATATGAATTCCTTCACTAGAGTTACGGGCCTCTGCAGCGCGATGATGACCGACGCGCTCGGACAAACCGTCCACCGGGTTGGGAATATCTTCAAACCACAAGCCACGCCGGCCGAATCGGTCTACCATCTGTCGATGTTAGTCTTCGCGGTCTGCGGCGCCATCTTCCTGGTCGTGGCTGGGTTGCTTGCATTCACGATCGTGCGCTTCCGCCGTAAGGCGGACGACCTTCGCGAACCCGCTCAGGTGTATGGGAGCAATCGCATCGAAGTTGCTTGGACAGTAATTCCGATTCTGATTGTCATTGTGCTGACGATGGCGACTGCGCGGTCGGTAGTCGCCATCCAGAACAAACCTTCTCCTGCCGGCGCTCTACACGTAACCGTCGTTGGACACCAGTGGTGGTGGGAGATCCGATATCCGGACCTCGGCGTAGTTACGGCGAACGAACTCCACGTTCCTGTTAGCACCAAGGCGAGACCGGCTCTTACTTTCCTCAAGCTTGAGTCTGCCGATGTTGCACACAGCTTTTGGGTGCCGCAACTTTCCGGGAAAACAGACTTGATTCCCAATCACCCAAACAGCATGTGGATTGACCCTCGCCAGGAGGGGACCTATCTAGGGAACTGCGCGGAATATTGCGGAACGCAGCACGCAAATATGCTGCTGCGAGTGATTGTAGAGTCCCCGGCTGAGTTTGGGAAATGGGCCGCCGGGCAAAGGCGGAACGCCTTTGCCGATGTCCGGCTCGAAGGGGTTCGCGCCACATTCCTGTCGCTTTCCTGCGTGAACTGCCACACCGTCAGCGGAACGCCGGCCTCGGGCATCTTCGGTCCGGATCTCTCCCATCTGATGAGCAGAGACACCTTAGGCTCGGGCGTCATCCCCAACACTCCGGAGAACCTGCGTGCCTGGGTGAAAGACCCGCAAGCGATCAAACCGGGGAATTTTATGCCGGATATGCAACTGGACTCGAAGGAACTGGACGAGGTTGTGGCCTACCTGTCCTCGTTGAAATAAAAACTGGAACCACCATGTCGACGACCAACTACTTAGTGGAAGAGTCTCGTGAAACGGAGGCGCTACCGTTGCCTTCGAAGCTGCATGAGTGGGTCGTGACCGTCGATCACAAGCGGCTGGGAATCCTGTACGTCGCGACCTCACTATTGTTTTTCGCGGTGGCGGGAGTCTTGGCCGCCCTCATGCGGGCGCAACTGGCCTTCCCAGACAGTAAGTTCCTTTCACCGCAGGTTTTCAATCGGCTACTCACAGTTCATGGCACGACTATGGTGTTTCTTGTCGGGATGCCGTTTTTTGCGGGTCTGGCCAACTACCTCGTGCCGCTGATGATTGGCGCGAGGGACATGGCTTTCCCGCGGCTGAATGCATTCGGTTACTGGATGTTTCTCTTTGGCGGGATGCTTTTATACTTCAGCTACATTGCAGGCGAGGGGCTGGCCGGCCATGGTACCGCGCCCGACGTAGGTTGGTTTGCGTACGCTCCGCTGACTGAGCGCGCGTTCTCACGCGGCACCAGCACCGACTATTGGATCCTGAGCATCATCGTCAGTGGTATCGGTACTACGGCAAGCGCGATTAATGTGATTGCGACGATCATCAGCATGCGCTGCAAAGGCATGACTCTTGCTCGCATGCCGCTGTTCGCTTGGTTGATGCTGGTGGTCTCGGCGATGGTTATTATGGCCCTGCCGCCGCTGACTGCCGCGCAGATCATGTTGCTGCTGGATCGGTATCTCGGCGCGCATTTTTTCGACACGCAAGCCGGTGGATCGGCACTACTGTGGCAGCATTTCTTCTGGCTATTCGGGCACCCGGAGGTCTACATTTTGGTCCTGCCCGGGTTCGCCTGCGTTTCAGAGATCATCCCCGTTTTCTCACGGAAACCCATTTTCGGACGAGCGGCCATGATAGGCGCTACCGTGGCGATCGGACTCGTGTCAGTGAGTGTGTGGGCCCACCACATGTTTGCCGTCGGATTGCCCCCAGCATCAAACATCTTCTTTGCAGCCTCAACGATGCTGGTTGGCATCCCGACAGGAATCAAAATCTTCAACTGGCTGGCAACCATGTATGGCGGCAAACTCCGGTTTGATACGCCAATGCTGTTCTGCGTCGGCTTCCTGTTCCAGTTCCTGGTTGCCGGTCTGACGGGAATCATGCTGGCCGCAGCGCCGCTGAACTGGCAGTTAACAGACTCCTATTTTGTAGTCGCGCATTTTCACTACACGCTTATTGGCGGAATGCTTTTTGCGTTCTTCGGCGCGATCTATTACTGGTTTCCGAAAGCGACAGGAAAGATGCTCAGCGAGACGCTCGGTAAGTGGCACTTCTGGCTGCTTGTAATCGGATTCCATATGACATTCGACACGCTTCACTTCGCCGGCATTCTTGGAATGCCGCGACGCATTTACACTTATGCTCCTGGGCGGGGCTGGGAAGGTCTGAATCTAGTGGCGTCGATTGGCGTGATCTTTCAAGCCGCCGGGATCGCGTGCCTGATCTGGAACATCATTCGCTCTTTGCAAAAGGGCGTGCCGGCCGGGAACGATCCTTGGGATGCATGGACGCTCGAGTGGGCCACGACCTCTCCGCCCCCGGAATACAACTTTGCGGTGTTGCCTGAAGTGCGCAGTAGCCGCCCGCTATGGGATCTGAAACATCCCTACGATCCGGATTGGAAACACGAGTAGGGAATATGACTTCAACCATTGCACTCGAACAAACCGAATGGAAGCTGCCAGATCGCGGGCGGGTGGGGGTTGTGTGCCTCATCGCGACCGAATTTGCGCTCTTCACGATTTTCGTAGTCGCTTACGTCTTCTACATTGGAACGAGTCTGACGGGGCCCACTCCCGCCCAGGTGTTGGAGCTGCCGATTTGGCCCACAGTTTGTCTGCTATCCAGCAGTGTGACGGTCGGAATTGCGGCACGCGCCTTAAGCGCCAACCAGACTCAGAGGTTCCAGTTATGGACCGGGGCGACGATTCTGTTGGGTCTCGAGTTCTTGTGCCAGACCGCTCTGGAGTGGCGCCACTTGATTGCGGATTGCCATTTGACGATCACGACGAACCTGTTTGGTACCACGTTCTACTCACTGGTTGGCCTGCATGCGAGTCACGTGGCTCTCGGCTTGACGTTGCTGTCGCTAACGCTCGGTTTAGGGTTACGCGGACGAATGCGGGGACAGGCCCGGCGATTTGAGTTCCTGGCATGGTATTGGCATTTTGTTGATGCCGTTTGGGTGGTAGTCTTCACCGTGGTTTACGTAATTGGACGTTGAAACGCATATGCTTAGCGCAAAAACTTCAAGCTCGATTTTGGTTCCGGCGCCGACTGCCTGGCCAATCATCGCCGCATTGGGCATCACGCTGATTTTCATGGGGCTGGTCACGCACGTGGCTGTTAGCATCGTCGGAATGGTCGTCCTGCTGCGTGCCATGGCGGGGTGGAGCGGCGCCGTTCTGCCGGAGCAGGAAGAGGTAGCGGTGCTCGTAAGCACCATGGACCAGACAGAGACCCAAATCCCGAAGAGCTCGTTAGCTGTGGA
>Ga0335078_10016797_pt1 | contig 10872 bp, 9 predicted proteins | sample Lox_Sample_32_FD_206711 | JGI IMG/M metagenome (GOLD analysis project Ga0335078, IMG submission 206711) | Soil microbial communities from Loxahatchee National Wildlife Refuge, Florida, United States - Lox_Sample_3.2 | ecosystem: Environmental > Terrestrial > Soil > Wetlands | place: USA: Florida... | reverse complement strand
TTAGCGGATCAGCGCAGACTAAGAAGTCGGCGATGAAGAAGTCATCTGCCGGTCCCGCACCTGACAAAGCCTACCTGCAAAAGATCTGGGATGGATGGGCCACCCTTGATCCTGCCAACACTGCCAAGTTCTACGCCACCGGCCCGCACACGTTCTTCGACATCGCGCCGCTCAAGTACAACAGCTGGGACGAATATCAGAATGGCGTGAAAGGAGTCCTCGCCGGTTACAAGAGCGCCAAGTTCACCGTGAATGATGACGCGGACATCCATCCGCATGGAGACCTCGTCTGGGTTACGTCAACGATAAAAGAGGAGATGACGAGCAAGGCAGGCAAAGTCGACATGGGCAATTTCCGTTGGACCGTGATTTTCGAGAATGAAGACGGCAAGTGGCTGATCGTGCACGAGCACGTCTCAGCACCATTGCAATAAAGCGTTGGCCACGGGTCAATACCGATATTCACGGATCAAATTCATTTTCTAGATGTGTCGGTGAGAGTCCGTGGCCATTTTTAATACGACTTCCAGAAGAAGTACACCGTCATCCCCGCGCCCACGGCAACCACAAACCACCGTATCCACACTTGCGGCATCTTCATCGCGTAGTGTGCTCCTAAATATCCGCCGGCGATGGCGCCCATGATCATGATGATGCCGTGCCTCCAATAAACTGCTCGCGCCACGATGAATGTCACAACCGCGACGCCGTTGATCACGAATCCCATCAGGCTCTTCAGAGCATTCATCGCGTGAATGTCGGTCATGCCAAGGACTGCGAGCATCGCCAGCATCACGATTCCCATGCCCCCGCCGAAATATCCGCCATACACCGCAACACAGAACTGAAACAACGTGGCTCCAAACAGTGCGCCGCGTGCAGCCTCGTGTTCAATCACTGATATGCGTTTGCCGGCTAATTTCTTGCCAAAGGCGAAAAGGAGAGTCGCGCCTAACGTGAGCCACGGCAGAACGCGCATGAACGTATGCGCCGGAGTTTTCAGCAGGAGATAAGCGCCGAGCAGGCCACCAGTAAGACTTGCCGCTAGCAGCGGAATCATGACGCGCCGGGCAACATCGAGCCGCTTGCGATACGCGCCGCCGCTTGCGGCCGCGCCGGTCCATAACGCGATAGTGTTTGTTGCGTTTGCCGGAATCGGAGGGACTCCAGTGAAGAGCAGCGCAGGAAAAGCGATGAAACTCCCGCCTCCGGCGACAGAATTCAGCGCTCCGCCGAGAGCTCCGGCGGCAAAGAGGAAGATGACAGTTTCCGAAGTCAAGCAGCTAGGTGTACCAGAAATTCTACCGCGCCGACAAACTCACCTTTTCTTCTTCTACTCGTCTCTATTCTGAAACCATGACCAAACTTGCCGCTCTTCTCTTTCTTCTGAGTCCATTTCTGTCCGCCCAGCAAAACGCTGCACAATCGAATCCGTGTGCTGCTGCGGAACAACAACAACTTCAATTCTGGGTTGGTGACTGGGACCTCACTTGGCCCGGCAACAAGCCGGGTGAAGTAGGGCACGGCACGAACAACATCAAACGCATTATGGACGGCTGCGTCATACAGGAAAATTTCTCCGGCGGAGATTCCATCCCCCTGCGCGGTACCAGCGTTTCCACTTTCGACGCAAGATCCGGTCACTGGAAACAGACCTGGGTCGACAACGAAGGCGGCTACCTCGATTTCATCGGCGACTTCAAGGACGGCCAAATGACTCTGCAGCGCGAAGCGGTACAAAACGGCCAGAAGACTCTGCAGCGCATGGTCTGGAAGAACATCACCGCCAACGAACTGGATTGGAGTTGGGAAGCCTCCACCGACGGTGGCAAGACCTGGCAAGTCAACTGGCCTGTTCACTACAAGCGGGCGCACTGATTTTACAGCTTACTTCTGTAACCATTCTCCTGGATTGCGCCGCGAAACAATCGAGCCGAACTTGTGTTTTCATATCCGAGTGGGGTTTCGCATGCGTCATCGAGTTATCTTCTTGTCTTTGATCTTCCTCTGCTGCGCCGCGTGGGGCCAGTCAGCCAACCAGTCACCCGGAAGTGCAACAGCTAGGCCCATGCCGGGCCACGACATGTCAAGCATGAAAGACATGCCAATGAGCGCCGACCAGGACAGCAATGAAGCAGCTCACGTCATGCACTCCATGGAAGGCCATATGGACATGGGCCCGCACATGAAAATGACTGCTCTGCGTCAGATCCAGCCAGGTGACAAAGAGCGCGCTCAGAAAGTTGCTGATGAGGCCCGCCAGGCAGCCTCGAAATACACCGACTATCACGTCGCGCTCGCGGATGGTTTCAAGATCTTCCACCCGGAAATTCCGCAGCACATCTATCACTTCACAAATTACTCATACGGATTCGAAGCCGCCTTCGCGTTTAACCCCGATCATCCGACCTCGTTGCTTTACGAAAAGCACGGTGATGATTACAAGTTGGTTGGTGTTATGTACACCGCACCCAAGCGCTTCACGGAAGATCAGCTGAACGATCGGATTCCGCTCAGCATCGTGCAATGGCACGAGCACGTGAACTTCTGCAAGCCTCCCGCAGGAAGAGAACAAGAAATGTTGGGATCTCACCCGCAATTCGGCTTAAGGGGTTCCATTACGACACAGGAAGCCTGCGACGCCGCCGGTGGCACTTTTCGTCCGGTGATCTTCAACTGGATGGTCCACGTCTACCCCTTCGAAAAAGATCAAGCCAGCATGTGGTCTGTCGATCGTCAGCACGGCGACTCCGACTAGTACAACAACTCAGCGCATCGACAAACATTAATGTGACACAAAATGTCACAATCGTTGTAAGTTCACCTTCTAAGTCCTCACAAAACATTTCATGGTTGTTCTCTGGTATCAATCGAGTCACGCAGCAAAGTTTTGCTACCAGAGCACGATTCGCATCGTCAAATAAAAACGTGGGGAGAGCGATTGCCCGGGAACTTCTGACGGGCAGTATGCGTAAATCTCCGAAGTGAATCAGGCCGGCGCAGAGGTGACGCCGGTTTCGATCGGAAAAAGATTGCGGGGTCTGGGGATTTTCTCAATCTCGGTTTGGCGGCCCAGGTGAGAAAACCCCCAAAGCGGAAGCGCGAGGCTGAAAGCCTGTGCGCTGTACCCCGGCGCCAGCATTGTAGGCGATTCGTGAGGAAACTCAAGCGTTTTCTCGCGCTGTCGCAAGCGGGGCCGCCCCAACCGTTCCCGACGTTTTTTCGGGAAAGAAAAAGGAGCAGCCATGAAGTTCGCGACAGTTACGAAATCTGCAGTGATGGGCCTGGCCCTGTTGTTAGCCTCGAGCGCCTTTGCCGCCAGCAAGGCTAACTTGACGCTGAATCATCCGACCACAGTCAATGGCACGCAGCTGAAAGCCGGCGATTACAAACTCGAGTGGGAAGGCAGCGGTCCGGATGTGCAGCTCAGCATCGTCCAAGGCAAGAACGTCGTAGCAAAGGTTCCTGCGAAAGTTGTTGAACTGAACAACAAGGCTTCGAATGACGCGGCAGTGTTGAAAGACAATGGCAACGGCACGACGTCGCTCACTGAAGCCCGCTTCGCTGGCAAGAACTTCAGTCTGAAGATTGGCGAAGGCGACGACGGAATGCAGTCTGGATCAAGCAAGTAGGACTTCGCCAGCACCAACGGAAAGGCAAAGCAACTTAAAGCAAAGGGGAGCACCCCAGTGCTCCCCAAAATCCTGTTCGCCTAATTCGGCGAAGCCAAGACATCGTCGTAATAGTTGACCAGGGCGCGTCGCGGTTTTACTTTAAGCCCTCTAAGCGGGATTTTTCGCTCAATCGAATTGTCGCCGAAGATTCGCGCTCTTCCGAGAAAGATGATGTTCCCTTCCGCCATTTCGAGGTAGAGCGGTACCAGCATCCGGAAGTGGTCATCCACGGAAGATTGCGTTAGCCGTATGTCCATGACCACATCACCGTCGCTGCCAGTGTCGAAGGTGGCATCGACCCGATACGTCGGCAATTGCGTACCGTAAACGTATTCGTTGAAGAACCAGTCCATTCGTTGATTTGCCTCCAGGTCCATCTCTGGAGTCATGTGCTTTTCTACCATCGCTTTGAAATCTTCGGTGCTGGCCGCTTTTCCGGAGTAGGTCTTCACGAAGTCCTGCATGGTTTCTTTGAATCGCTGATCGCCCGTACGATTGTCGTGCATCATCATCCGGATCATGTGCAAGACGTACGCCCCCTTGGGATAGATCAGGCGCCGTGTTGTATCAAACCCGGTCCGGGAATTGCTCGTGCGGTATCCCATCGTGAGCGGGCCTGCATCAATCGCCCGATAACCTTGCGCATTTTTCTCCAGCATCAGCTCACGCTCGTCATTCCAGAATTCGAGGAACTTTTTGGGATTCTTCTCGATAACGCTCAAATACAGTGATGCTGACATGTCGGCGAAACCTTCGCTCATCCACTGATCCCGTCCGGAACTGAATCCAACCGTGTGCCCCCACCACTGGTGCGCGACTTCGTGAGGCGTGACAACCTTCCAGTAGCCCCGATCTCCCCAGTCCACTCCCAATTCGTGACGAACAGTCGTGTCGAAGTAATAACAGATCGGAATCCACACTAGTTCCGGCCAGGATTGGCCGAAATTGCAGGCACTCTGCTGGGTCAACTGCATGTGCTTGAAGAGTGGAGCGCCGAAATATTCGGTGTAGACCTGCACTGCCAGTTCGCCCTCGACGAGGGCCTTTTTGTTCAGTCCCGTTGTACTCATAGTCCCAAGGGCTGTGTCGGACGCGTGTGAACCCATTGTCGGCAGGTCTGCACCGGCGCTTGCAGAGTGCTGGAGCGCATTTACCCAATCTGGCGATTCCCGATTTGCGAACGACTGCACCACAAAGCCGGTGTTCTCAATCTTGCCCTCTTCCATCTTGAACCAGCCGTAATTGAACCCAGCCACCGTTTGCGGCGCTTCGCTTTTCCAGGTGGTCACATATTGATGTCCATCATTGCTCTCGCTCAGACGAACTCCAGTAGCCGCGATCTGCATGCCCTTCGGAATCCTGAATGTCATGTCGTAGGTGACGTACTCGCCCAGGCTGCTCCCCGGATTACTCGGATACCAGTTGGATCGCGCTATCGGGAAGTAATTGCCGGCTCCTTCGTTGACTACGGCTTCTTTACCTTCGTATTCAGTCAAAATTGCGTAGCGCTCGCCCAGGGTCAGCGCTTTTGGCAGGATGACCGAAAAATCCGCGTCATCGTTCTTGTCTTCCTGTATGAACGCCAGCGGCTGCCCATCTTCTGACTTCACGCTCTTCACTCGTAATGTGTGAAACAGATCGAACGGGACAACCCTTACACCTTGCAACTGAGCCGCGAATTCCGTTTTCGCCTTCCCGATCAGGTAAGCGCTCTTCTCCAGGGTAGTATCGAGTTGCTGGTGTTCGATCTGAATTGGCGGGCCTACGGTTCCCGGGGCGTGGGGACCCGATAGAGGAAACGAAGCCCACTCCCCTTGCTTGTTTTCGTCATAGGTCAGGAATACGACCTGGTCGCGGGATTCATGCGGATCGATGACATAGAGTTCCTCGCCGTTGTAGCGCTTGCCATGAATGAATGCGACAAATAGCCCACCTGCCGCTGGGCTAAGAACGTCCTCGAGAATGCGGGCTTCAAGATTGTTCTTGAGCTTATGGCGGGTAGTGTGCTGGGAATCCTTCAGCAGCCCGCCATCACAGCCACTCGCAGCGGAACTCCCGGCCTTCTTCAGTTCGTCGTAGGAAAAGTCAGTAAAGCGCAGAACCATCTGACTGAATTTCTCGCTGAATTCGTCTTCTTTGGTCAGCAACTTCAGCATCGATCTTTCTGAGTCTGGCGGAGTCAGCACAAAGTTGCCATCCCCGCTGAAAACTGCCCCTGTGACCCTTCCATTGACAGCACCCACAAAACAGACGGTGCCGGAATGCAGATGGAATGTTCCAGCATCACGCTTGATCTCAACGTTGTTGACGGTCACCGCTTCGCCGCTCAGCGTCAAGTTGCGGAGCGCTTGGTAGGCAGGATCAGAATTCGGAGCGGGCGCAGTATTCTGCGCGCCGAGATGAATGAGTCCCAGTACCAGAATGAACAGAACGATTTCGATAAGACGACAAACGGCAATGCGCAACACTGTGCCGGCTGTGTGTACGCCTTCGTGAACTTGCATGAACCCTCCTCGGGGGAAGAGGAATGGTAATTATGCGCATCCCGCGAGAAAAAACAAGGAGTGAAATCACACAAAGAAAGCTTAGTTGTTTGGTTCGCCTCAGCAAAACCCGCTGCCAAAGCTTGGCCTTGTTCTACCGCAATATCAGGAGTATGGTTCCGTGTTCTCTATCCACCTTTCTCGCAGTTAGGAGTCATCATGATCATACTTAGGCGCTCGCTCGCTTTCTGCTTGCATCTTGTATGGCTGCTTACGGGCAAGGAAACACATTCACGAAGGTCCGTTACAACGGAGGCTCCGTTGCATCTCACGTCGATCCCAAGGATTGGAACAATAAACTCACCGTAAACTTCCGACGCGATAACCCTTCAGACCAAAGACAACGTTACGGTGTCCATGCCTCCGAAATCGGTAACATCGCTGAGTTATGGTCAAGAAGCTCATCGGCGTGTGGGAACAATGGTCGCCTTAGCAATCCTGGTCGCCCCTGTTGCACTCTTCGGCTTGCTCCACAAGACTCGCCTGCACTACATCGGCATTCAATACAACACTCCCGATGGAAAGAATGCCGGCATTCTTCTTCAGGGCGACAAAGATAATTACCGTGCGATTCTCGTGGCCCTGCAGGGCGTAAGCGGCGCACCCGTCGCGGTAAGCGAGAAGGATAGAGAATTTGTGCCAGTCGGAGTCAATACAAACGTCGCCAAGGAAACTGAGGAAGCCAAACCCGCCAGCGAGACAGTCGCGCAATCGGTATCGGCAAAAGATCTAGGAACTGGAACTATCACAGTGAACACTGTTCCCGATAGCGCGGACGTCTATGTCGATAATCAGTTCTACGGCGATGCTCCGGCGACTCTGAAAGTAAAACCCGGCATGCATTCGATAACTGTGAAGATGTCCGGCTACAAGGACTGGACCCGCGACATCTTGACCGCTGCGGGGTCGGAAGCTCATCTGACTGCCACTCTCGAAAAATCGAACTAGTGCGGATGAAAAAAGGGAGCGCAAAGCGCTCCCTCTAAACTGGGTACTGAGTACCGGCTACCGCGGTCAGTACTTCGGCACTTTCAGTACTTCGGCACTTTCGGATCCACGCGATCCGACCAAGCCGTAATTCCGCCCGCGAGATTCTTGACTTTATTGAATCCCGCCTGCTGCAAGAACGCGACGGCTTTCGCGCTGCGTCCCCCCATCTTGCAGTGAACGACGATCTCGCGGCTCGAGTCCAATTCATTTACACGCTTCGGCAGATCGTTCAGCGGAATCAGATATCCGCCCAGGTTGCAGATCTGGTACTCGTGCGGCTCGCGCACATCGAGGACGAACAACTCCTCTTTCGCGTCCAGCCGCTTCTTCAACTCTTCGACTTGAATCTCGGGAACTCCGTTGCTCACCGGCTTTTCCTCTCCACGAATGCCGCAAAACTCGTTGTAGTCTATCAGCTGCGTAACCGTCGGATGCGTTCCGCACACCGGGCAATCCGGATTCTTCCGCAGCTTCAACTCACGGAACTTCATTCCCAGCGCGTCGACCAGCAGTAGGCGTCCAATCAAAGGCTCGCCAACTCCCAGGATCAGCTTGATCACTTCGGTCGCCTGCATCACACCAACAAGCCCAGGCAAGATTCCCAACACGCCGCCTTCAGCGCAAGAGGGGACCAACCCCGGTGGTGGCGGTTCCGGATACAAGCAGCGATAGCATGGCCCTTCCTCGGTCGCGAACACGCTAGCCTGTCCCTCGAAGCGGAAAATCGATCCGTAAACATTCGGCTTGCCGGTCAGCACGCAAGCATCGTTCACTAGGTAACGTGTCGGAAAGTTATCGGTGCCATCGGCAATGATGTCGAATTCCCGAAAGAGCTCGAGCGCGTTCGCGCTGCTCAGCCTCGTATCGAACGTCCGCAGATTTATATAAGGATTGATCGCCTTCAGCTTGTCGGCTGCTGAATCGAGCTTTTTGCGTCCCACGTCTGCCGTCGAGTGAATAATCTGCCGCTGCAGGTTCGTGTAGTCCACCACGTCAAAGTCCACGAGACCCAGCGTGCCCACTCCCGCCGCAGCCAGATACAGAGCCATTGGAGACCCCAGTCCTCCCGTGCCAATACAGAGCACGCGCGCCGCCTTTAGCTTCAGCTGCCCCTCCATGCCGACCTCGGGCATGATCAGATGCCTCGAGTAACGCAGGATTTCGTCTTTGTCCAATGTGACTGGAATTTCGGTAGTGGTAGTAGCCATAAAGTGGTTTCCTTCGTGTACCCTTGTGCCCTCGGTGGTTAAGTATTCCTGGCGTCCCTGCAATCAATCTTGGAAGTAAGAAAGAAGAAACGCAGGACGGAACCTACCGACAGGAGAGGCACCAGCAACAACAGCGCATTGTGCGGGAAGATGTCATCGCGGCTAGCTAAGGCCCCCGGCGGTCTTTCCCCCGGCGATCGACGGTACGATGGAGATGTTATCACCGTCTTTCAGCGAGGTCGCTTCTTTCTGCAGGTACCGGATATCTTCGTCGTTGACGTAGAGGTTGACAAAGGCCCGCAGTTTTCCGTCCTCGGTGTACAGGTGCTTGCGCAGGTCAGGATGCTGCGCCACCAGCGCATTCATCGCCTCCCCCACGGTCGATCCCTGCACATCCACAGACGCCTGCTTGCCCACATACTGCCGCAAAGGCGTAGGAATATGAATCTTGCTCATAGAGTTACTTTAAGAGATGCGGCAGGGCCGGGGCAAGATTCAGGAGAGTCAATGTGCCTTTCCGCCCTCAAGCGATACACTTCAGGCAACTTTTTAACCGCGAAGGTGCTTACCGAATGTGGATCACTTCCAGGCGTTTGTGGCTAGCTCTGGTGTTGCTCGGAATCCCATTACTCTGCAAGGCGCAGACTCCAGCAAGAACTCTTCAGGAATATCTCTCGGAAATCATTGTTCAGGCCAATGGGGATCAGTCAATAACGATTGCGGAATGGAACAAGCGCCATCCGGGCGAAGTTCTCGAAGAGCCCATGGATAAGAGCGATCCGCGCAAAGCATTCAATCTTGAGGCCTGGGAAAAACGAGATGTGAAACTGGAGGGTCGTTGGTGCCTGAAGTCGATCGCCACGATTGAGCTCGCAGGCGGCATACATGTTCGCAGGGTGGCGCTCTTCTACCCGCCGCTAGTCGAACAGATTTATGACAAGCCTCTTCCGCCATTGCCGATGGAAACAGGAGAGGATCTCCGAAAAAATGGTTGCCGCCTGGTCAGGATTCTCAATGAATTCGAGGGCGTTCCTGCTCCCCAGAATTTTGTGGCGGACTTGGCAAAGCAACTTCCCGGGAAGCCGGAAGACGATCCCGGCCAGTTCCTCGGAATAACAAAAAATGAATACTGGAGTCCTGTATGGGCCTCAATGAAATTTGGCGACCCTCTCGCCCAGTACTATGTTTTTGCTCGTAACCCGAAGGTCGCTCGCCCAGGCGATCATCCCGACTTCCTTCTTGAATGGGAATGGGGAACGACCGATTATGGTGAGCCTTCCAACAAGACGATCAACCCCGAAGCGGGACAACCATGGCTGGCTTTGAGAGCCGCAAAGTTTGCGGAATTACCCGAAGGCCCCACTCTCGACATGCTGTCGTTCCTGGCTCCTCAAGTTGGTGACACGTACGAGCAGGCACCTTTGCATTGCGAAAAGCAATTGATCCCGGTCCTACGCAAGTGGCTGGATCTCGCCCAAAGCGCGAAACCGGAACAGCACGCCGCTGCCCTCTTGCTCGCCCATGAAGTGCTAGGCCGGCTCTGGTACTGTCAGGAATTCTCCGCCTCAGGGGATTACCGCTCTGCCGAAGATGAAAAGGCGGATGCGCAGGACAAAGACGCGCTGGAAAAAGATTTGCAGGAACTTGGCATCAAGACAGAGCAACCGGCACGATTGGACAACGAGCATTACGCCGGAAATCTGCTGGAGGAGGTTCTGAAACTGGCACAGGACGGCCGCGTGAATGAGTTGGCCCACATCGCTAGTCTCGATCAGGCCTGTCGATGGTCCTACTATTCTGACGGGGCTGACTGCCGGAGCATCATCGAAGAGGGCGAGAGTTTTCTGGCGCACTTTTCAGAAGATGAGTGGACACCCACCGTTCACCTGATCCTCGCCGAAGCATACGCGCTGACCGCATCGAATCCGGTGGAAGAGGGGTTTGTGCAAACTCCGCAACCACCGAACCCAGAGTGGGAACAAAAAGCGGCGTCACACTACCGTGCGTGGTACACGAACAGTAAGAACAATCGCGAACGCGCTCTTGTCTGGCAGGAAATTTGGGCCATCGAGGCAGGCATGGGACCCTCGTTGATGGTACCGTCCGACGTACGACGTTGAAATCTACCGCGGGCCACGATCTGGTTGCGAATCGCTTCCTACTCGACTGCGGCGGTCCGACCTAAACCTGATGCGCTCGCCGTCCGCCCAAACATAATTCCGGTCTCCACCTCTACCGGCTGGCCTCCCACGACATACGGCTTGAACCTCCACTGTCCCAGCGCATCGCTGACGGCTTTTGTCTGACTTTCGAATGCACTCAGGAAGTGAATATGCTTCACCCGGCCCTGCTTGTCGATGATGATCCGCACCGGCACCGGATTGTATTTCGTTTCTGCGAAAACCGGGTCCACTCTCGAAATGACATTTCTGCTGCTCGCGTAGTCTTTCACGCAGA
>Ga0335078_10016796_pt1 | contig 10873 bp, 9 predicted proteins | sample Lox_Sample_32_FD_206711 | JGI IMG/M metagenome (GOLD analysis project Ga0335078, IMG submission 206711) | Soil microbial communities from Loxahatchee National Wildlife Refuge, Florida, United States - Lox_Sample_3.2 | ecosystem: Environmental > Terrestrial > Soil > Wetlands | place: USA: Florida... | reverse complement strand
ACCCAGGCGGTTCAGTGCTGCCGATCTATGATGAACTCTACGATTCACCATTGCGGCATATCCTCGTACGGCATGAGCAGGCAGCTGCGCATGCAGCGGATGGTTATGCGCGCGCGAGCGGCCGGGTAGGAGTATGCCTTGCGACTTCCGGCCCAGGAGCGTGTAACCTTGTCACCGGGATCGCTACTGCTTATATGGACTCCGTCCCGGTCGTTGCTATTACCGGGCAGGTGCCAACAACCATGCTCGGCAACGATGCCTTCCAGGAGTCTGATATTCAAGGTATCACGATGCCCATTACCAAACACAACTACTTGGTAAAGGAAACTGCGGATATCCCCAGAGTCGTTAAAGAAGCATTCTATATTGCGGGCACGGGACGGCAGGGACCGGTTCTCATAGACCTCCCAAAGGACGTTAATACCAAATCGATCAAAGAACCGGTCGTCCCGGAAAAAGTAACGCTCCGGGGCTACAATCCTACGTATAAGGGGCACAAACGCCAGATTGACAAGGCCATCGATCTCATCACCGAAGCGGAACGGCCGCTTATTTACGCAGGTGGCGGAGTAATCTCATCGAACGCATCGCCGGAACTCATTGCATTTGCATCAGCTCACTGTATTCCGGTTACGACCACCCTGATGGGTATCGGGTGCATCCCCTGCGATCATCCACTCAATCTCGGAATGCTCGGGATGCACGGCACTGAGTATGCGAATTTCGCGGTCACCGAATGCGATCTCCTCATCGCCATTGGAGCCCGGTTTGATGACCGCGTAACCGGGAAGATCGACACATTTGCACCGCATGCGAAGATCATCCACATCGATATCGACCCGGCGGAAATCGGGAAAAACAAACGGGTAGACGTGCCTATCGTCGGTGATATCAAGACGGTCCTTGCAGACATTATTGTCGGAATCAAAAAGAAGAATGTCTGTGATGCCTGGGAAAAGAAGATCCAGCACTGGAAACAGCATCATCCCCTCAGATACGGTAAGAACAACGATGGGTGCCTTCACCCCCAGTATATCCTCCAGCAGATGAACGAACTGCTCAAGGGTGATGCGGTAATCGTGTCAGAAGTCGGCCAGAACCAGATGTGGACTGCCCAGTACTTCTGTTTCCGTCACCCGAGGACTTGGATCACATCCGGTGGTCTTGGGACCATGGGTTACGGTTTCCCGGCTGCCATTGGAGCTCATTTTGCCCGGCCTGACGTTCCGGTATTCGATGTTGCCGGGGACGGAAGCATCCAGATGAATATCCAGGAAATGGGAACCGTTGCCCAGTACAACATTCCGGTAAAGATCGCCATTCTCAACAATATGTACCTCGGTATGGTCCGGCAGTGGCAGGAGCTTTTCTACGACCGTCGTTATTCTTACACCGAACTCCCGCCGGTTGAGTTTACCAAGATTGCCCAGGCGTACGGGATCGAAGGGATCAAGGTTGAGTCCTGTGATGAAGTGATGCCGGCCTTGCGTGCAGCTGTTGATCATGACGGTCCGTTTGTCCTGGACTTCCGGATTGAACGTGAAGAGAACGTGTTCCCCATGGTCCCGGCCGGAGCAGCAATCAGTGAGATGATCGGAGGGCATCCGCGATCATGAACGCCCATACCATTTCCGTCCTTGTAGAGAACAAGTCAGGAGTGCTCTCCCGGGTAACCGGTTTGTTCTCCCGGCGTGGTTTCAATATCGAGAGTCTTGCTGTCGGAACCTGCGAAGAACCTGGAATGAGTCGGATCACAATCGTCGTTATTGGAGACAATGCACAGATCGAGCAGGTAACCAAGCAGCTCAACAAGCTGATTGAAGTAATCAAGGTCTCCGATCTTTCTGACAGCGAGCGGGTTGAACGGGAACTTGCACTTTTCAAGGTGACTGCGGATCAGGGTGCGATCCGTGCAGAGATAATGCAGATAGCGACGATATTCCGCGCCCAGATCGTCGATGTCGGAGCGAAATCGGTGATTCTTCAGATCGTCGGTGACACCGAGAAAATCGAGGCGATGGAAAAACTGCTGCGACAGTTTGGTATCAAGGAGCTTGTACGAACCGGAAGGATCGGAATACTCCGAGGTACCAAAACGGTAACGAGCAGCAAATAATTCTTTTTTTTCAGATCTTAACCGAGATAAAAAAGAAAAAAATCAGAGATAAAGCATCATCACAAGCATAATTCCGGTGATGATGGTCAGCACAATCGCAACAGGAGCGACTTTGCGGACTACCTCTCCTTCAATTCCGATCTTGTCTACCACAGCGGCAGCATTGATAATCTTCGCGACAGCGATTCCGGAAGCGATACCACCGGCGACCATGTGAGCGGCGTAGACCTTGATAAAGTCGAGGTTGAGCATATCGGGCGCGGTCGCTTTCTTGAGGATGCCGTAGAACATGACGTTCGACGAGGTTTCACTGCCGGACACAAACGATCCGAACAGACCCAGGGAGGGGCTGATCAGCGGGAATGCCAGTCCGAATGCAAGGGCAAGGACCGTTCCGATGACAACGTTCATGTTAAACCCGGAGGCTCCGGGGGCGAAAGTTAAAGCGCCGTTAATTACGGATTTTCCTGACCAGTCCATCACGTACGCAATAGCGAAGAAGACCATTGCTGCAAGAGTCGGGCTCCAGGAGCGTTTCAGCCAAAGACTGGTGATCTTCTTGAGTTCGTCTTTCGAACGGATGAGGAATGGTGCCGTGATGATAGTGCTTATAAGCACCCAGAAATACGCCTGGGTCAGGAGTTTGGTATTCACGATCTGGTCTGCCATAACCGGGATTTTCTGGAGATTGCCAAGAGAGGAAAGGAGTAAGCTCTGGATAACCGGGATGCTGATGATAATACAGAAAATAACAAGCACCAGCCAGGGAAGCGATGCCTTCCAGAGCGGCATCTTGCCCTTCTGCTCTTCGCGGGCAGCAGCAATGGACGCCGGTTCGGCCACATCAAGGGGCCTGCCGCGGATTTTTCGCATGAGGAAAAGAACCGCGACTGTTACCAGACCTGAGAAGACACCGACAAGACCTATTGCAGCGTTCGGCAGGATGTGCGAGAAGATGATGGCACATATCCCAAGGGTTAGGCCGGCAACCAGTGCAGTAACAAATCCTTTCCTGACTCCAGCCATTCCGTCAGCTACCCAGAGCATCGCAAGAGCGATACCGGTCGAAATCACCGGAAGGAACCAGGCGACGGTCACTCCGAGTGCATGGACGTCGAGCCCAAACGCTGAAGCAGGCAGGGTAATTGGGACGGCAAGGAGCGAGAATGACGTAAGGGGGTCATATCCCATGCAGGGTAGGGCTACAGCTGCAAGCGGGGAGAACCCGAGAGCAAGCATGATCGGGGGGAGCATGGTTACCGGTGTTGCCCCGATCGAAACCAGGAACGTCCCGAACCCGACATTGAGGATCATGATCTGCTCGTACCGTTCTGCGGCAACCGTCTTGATGAAGACCGTGATGCTGCTTATGGCGCCAGTCACGTCCATCATGGTAACCTGGAGGATGGTAAAAAGCACCATCAGCGAGATCCCGAAGGAAGAGAGCACGCCATACCAGGAAGCAGCCAGTGCCACAGGAACACTGGTCTGGAAGAAAATGACCGCAACGACAACTGTTAAAATCCATCCGACGATCCCCATGAGCGTCCCGGACTGTTTGAAGAGGACCAATCCGAGAAATACCATGAGGATGGGCAGGATGGCCAAGAGAAACTGAACAACCAAGTCCAATCTAATCTACCCTCCGGGGTATGAATTAGAGGTCTGCTATGTTTTAGCATAACACTATCGTTTTGATTCTGGAAAAGATCAGAGTGAATTCTATAAGTTCTGCCTTCCAACTATAGGGCAGTGAAAACGGCAATCTTGGGAGGCGGCCTCTCGGGTCTGACCCTGGCCCGGCTTCTTCATGAGAACGGAAAAGATGTAGTGGTACTGGAAGCTGAGCCGGAATACGGGGGACTCTGCCGGTCCCGAACTGACAACGGTTTTACCTTTGACACCGGGGGTTCGCACATCATTTTTTCCCGCGATACCGAGGTTCTCTCTTTCATGCGGAGGATGATTGAGGGAAACGAGCAGCAGAATGCCCGGAACACCAAGATCTTCTACAAAGGACGGTATGTAAAATACCCGTTTGAGAACGGGCTTTCAGACCTGCCTGAAGATGACAGGTTTTTCTGTATCAGCGAGTTTATCCGGACGCTTGTCGCAGTTGAAAAAGGTGAACTGTCATCGCCGGAATCGTTCCGGGACTGGATTTACTACACTTTCGGCCGGGGGATCGCCGATTGCTACATGGTACCATATAATGAGAAGATATGGAAGTACCCCACCAATCGCATGTCCCTCCACTGGGTTGACGGACGTATCCCCCGGCCTCCGGTTGATGATGTTATCAAATCCGCAATCGGAATTTCTACTGAGGGGTACACCCACCAGTCGGTCTTCTCATACCCGCTTCACGGCGGTATCGAGGCACTGGTTAAGGCCATCGCAAAACCCATCGAATCCCGCATAAAAACTGGGTTTCGGATCCGTTCTGTCCGGAAAGAAGGTGATCTGTGGAAAATAAGCAACGGATCGGAAACGATCGAGGCGAACCGGATTATTTCTACCATTCCGGTAAAACACCTGATCGCATCCCTTGACAACGTGCCCCCGGCAGTAAAAAAAGCGTCCAATGATCTCATTCACAATTCGCTGGTCTGCGTCAATATCGGGGTCCGGGGGACCCTCCCCGAATACTCGTGGCTCTACATCCCCGACCCGTCACTCGGCATGACCAACCGGGTCTCGTTCCCGTCGCAGTACAGCAGGTATGTCGCCCCCCCGGGGTGCAGCGCAATCCTTGCCGAGATAACCCACCAGCCCGGAGACCCGGTCGCCCGGATGAGTGACGAGGAACTCATCGCAGAAGTCTCTGGTACCTTGACCCGGATGGGAATCATCACCCCGGACCAGATAATTTTTGCGTCAGTTACCCGGCAACCCTTTGCATATGTCGTCTACGATCAAAAATATCTCGAAAATATCGCGATCGTCCGAGACTATTGCCAGTTCCGGGGGATACCGCTTGTCGGCCGGTTCTCCCAGTTTGAATATCTCAACATGGACGGGTGTATCCGGAGTGTTATGGATTTTGCCCGGTCATATCTTGCGGAATCCGGTTGAAGATCCCTGCATCAGCCTTATTATCCGCCAACCCAAAAAAAGTACGGGAGTTTTTTCCACTGCATGATATCGGTCATCGTCCCGTCTTTTAACGAAGAAGAAAATATTGCCCAATGCCTGGTGTCCCTTTCGCATCAGACGGTAAGCAAATCAGAGTATGAAATCATCGTAGTCGACGGCGGTTCGACCGATAAGACCTGCGAGATCGCCCGGAAGTATGCGGATAAGGTTTTCATCCAAAGGAGCAAGAAGGTCGGCGGGGCCCGGAACGACGGCGTGATGGCTGCAAAGGGTGAGATCATAGCTACCACCGATGCAGACTGCATCCTTCCGTCGGACTGGATCGAGCGGATCAGGAACGATTTTACCAATCCGACCGTGGTGCAGGTATACGGCCCGGTTTACCCAATCGAAGATACCCTGGGCAACCATTTCTCGCTGCTCCTCGCCAACACATTTTCACGGATCGGTTACTATAGCCGGACATTTTTCTATACCTTAGGCTGCAACACCGCATTCCGAAGGGACGCGTTCATAAAAGCAGGCATGTATCGGTGTATCGATGCCGGGGATGACCTTGAAATCGCCATGCGCATGAAGAACCTGGGAAAGATCCGGTTCGATGGCAAACTCAAGGTTGGCTTCTCCATGCGCCGGTACCAGCAATACGGCACCTTTAAGTCTCTGTACGAGTGGCTGTATATCGTCGCCCATGGCGGGGAGACCCAGAAGTATGCATACACCCAGAAAAAATACAACAACAACAACAAGTGATCCGGAAATACCGGCCATTTGTCCGGAAACCGGAGACGATAAGATTGCCGCTTTCGAAGAGAGCAGTTTTGGCCGGCTTCTGAACATCCATATCACCGAGGCCCGTGACGGGTATGCCCGGGTCGAGATGGATTGTGCCGGGAAATGCAACCCCCATGGCATAGCGCACGGTGGCGCAGTTTTCTCTCTTGCGGATCATGCGTTTGGCATTGCCTCAAATTACGGTGACCATCATTTTACCGCTGTGTCCGTGCATATCCAGTATATTGCCCCGGCGCGGGGAGCACTCGTTGCAGTAGCGGAACGGGTGGCGTCGAATGAATCGTGTGGAACCTACCGGGTTATCGTTACTGAGGGTGACCGAACGATCGCCCTGTTCGACGGTATCGCGTTCAGGGTCTAGTTGTTTCCTGAAAGCCGCCGCATTTATCGTCTCCGATTTTCCCATATTTCCTTATGATTATTGAGAACACTGCAGTGACGGCGGTAGCCGGACTGATGGCAATTGCGGCCCGTACCGCACCTAAGGCAAAAGGGCAGGACGAGATACTTATAACCTTGCTTTCATCGGCCCAGAAGGAGAAACTGTCCCGGGCAATGGCGGATTTCGGAAAGGACAATGATCTGGGTTTCTTTGTCCGCGATGCTGGAAACATTGCCGCATGTGACCTGTGCATAATTATCGGTGTTCGCGGAAAAGTGCCGGTTGGGATAAACTGCGGGGCGTGTGGATACGATTCGTGTGCGGCATTTACCCGGGCATCCCGGACTGGAAAAAAGAAAAGCACGCCGTTTCCCGGCCCCAACTGTGCGGTTAGGATGGCGGATCTGGGTATTGCGGTGGGTTCAGCAGCAAAGACCGCACAGATTCATAACGTGGACAACCGGATCATGTATTCGGCGGGATCAATCGCAATCGCTCTTGGTTTCATGGGTAAAGAATGTACCGTTGCATATGCGCTTCCGCTTTCCGTATCGGGGAAAAACATCTTTTTCGATCGGATCGTGGCAAAATAACGGGAAAATCTTTCCCTGGTTTAGACCGCTAATTTTTTTCATGTGTCCCAAAAAGAAGGTCTCAAACTTTCTTATGAAAAAGTTAGTATATATCAATATTTTTATAAACTACCCGATTTTTTAGATTCTATGAATTTTCTCCAGCTCATCATTCTTGGGATTGTCCAGGGAATTACTGAATGGATCCCGGTCAGTTCCAAGACCCAGGTCACTTTCGTTTACCTCAAAATGTTCCAGGGCGATCCCTCCCTGGTAATCCCCGTACTTCTTGCAGTTCATCTTGGCACCGTTGTTGCTGCCATAATCTATTTCCGGAGCGAAATTGCAGGAATATTCCGGGATATCGCAGCCCATCCTTGGGACATCCAAAAACACGCGGAAAGTAAAACGGGGTTCCTGTTCACCGCCCTTCTTTTCACCGGTATTATTGGCATCCCGCTCCTTCTGGCGGAAGAGCGTCTCTTTCCATCGATTGACGCCGGCATTCTCTACGCGCTCATGGGAGCGGGCCTGCTTGTGACCGGTTTTCTGCTCCTTTCCCACAAAACCGGCAATACCCGTCCGGTAAACGACGTTACCTGGAAAGATGGAATTCTCACTGGTGGGCTTCAGGGACTGAGTATACTTCCCGGGATCTCCCGTTCGGGCACGAGCACTACCGGTCTTATCTGGAGGGGGTTTGACAGCGGGAGCAGTTTTTACCTGAGCTTCCTGCTTAGTATCCCAACCGTAATCTTTGCAGAAATTATTCTCAACTACGGAAGTGTTGGGCTTCGCGGATTGCCGGCCTCTCAGGGATTTATTCTCTTCCTCACCAGCCTTATCGTAGGGTACCTTACCCTTGACATTCTGCTCCGGGTGGTTAAACGGATTAATATTGCGTATGTCGTGTTTGCCCTAGGCTTCCTCATCATCGCGGTCGGAGTGCTCGGGTACGGGTAGTTTCCTGAGTAGCTTTTCCCATATTTTTCCGCTTTTTTGGTGCATCGTGCATATTTATCCTGTATCACATCGTACCAGTGGCAGGACTGTAAAGACAAGAAAATGGAGATTCCGATGTATACGATAGTATTACTGCGCCATGGGGAAAGCACCTGGAACCGGGAGAACCGGTTTACCGGCTGGACCGACGTTGATCTTTCTGATCAGGGAAGGAGTGAGGCCCGGCGGGCTGCCTGTCTCCTGTCGGAGGCAAATCTCACTTTCGATGTCTGTTATACTTCGGTGCTCCGGCGGGCAATCCGGACCCTTTGGATGGTTCTTGACGACATGGACCTGATGTACCTGCCGGTGCATAAATCATGGCGCCTGAATGAGCGTCATTACGGTGCACTCCAGGGTCTGGACAAACGGGAGACGACCGAACGGTACGGGAATGACCAGGTTCTCGCGTGGCGGCGGGGATACCGGATCCGGCCACCGGCACTTGCATCGGACGATCCGCGCCATCCCCGGTTCGATCCCCGGTACTCGGATCTTGCCCCGGCAGACCTGCCAGCCACGGAATCTCTTGAGGATACGCTCAGGCGGGTGATCCCGTACTGGGAAGGGACGATTGCACCCTCGGTGGCGACCGGTAAGAAAGTGATAATCTCCGCCCATGGAAACAGTATCCGGGCGCTGGTAAAATATCTGGATGTAGTACCCGATGACACGATCACCGGCCTTAACATTCCGACAGGTTTCCCCCTCGTTTATGAACTGGAACAGAACCTCCGCCCGATCCGGCACTACTACTTGGGTGATCCTGAAGAGATCAGGAAAGCCACAGAGTCGGTAGCAAATCAGGCCGGTAGCGAAAAAAAGTCATGACCGGGATATTCAAGGCATACGATATCCGGGGACAGTACCCGGACGAGCTTGACGAAACCATCGCGGAAAAAATCGGCAGGGCATTTGCCCGCTTGATGGACCGGGGGACCATTGCTGTAGGAAGGGACTGCCGTTTGTCGTCACCCGGCCTTGCTGAAGCGTTTATTCGAGGATTTACCGGTGCCGGAGGCTCCGTCACTGATTTTGGCATGGTCTCTACCCCGTACCTTTATTATGCCATTATCAAAGGAAGGTTTGACGGAGGAGCGATGATCACCGCATCTCATCTCCCTAAAGAGACAAATGGCATCAAACTCTGCCGGGATAATGCTATCCCGCTCTCGGGAGATTCGGGTCTCCCGGCGCTCCAGCAGATGGTTGAGGAAATTCGAAGACAGGAACCGGTTGTTCCGCGTGGAGCATACCGGAAAGGGGATCGTTTAGGATCATACTTGGACATGGTGGCAGGATCGGTGGACCTGGCCCGGCCGCTTCGCATTGCAATTGACGCGGGAGATGGTATGGCGGGCCAGGAGATCCAGGACCTCTCTTCCCGTGTCCCTGGGATTTCCATCGTCACGGCAAATCTTGAACCAGACGGAAATTTCCCCCATCATGGCGCGAACCCCTTCGTGTCTGAAGCGACCCGGGAACTGGAAATACTTGTGCGAAGTTCCGGTTCCGATCTCGGTGTGGCATTTGACGGCGATGCGGACAGATGCATCTTCGTGGACGAAATGGGGGAACGGATACCTGCTGATCTGGTTACAGCCCTGATCGCTACCGGTCTACTTGCCCGCGAGCCCGGGGCGAAAATCCTGTACGACCTGCGGTCGAGCCGGGTGGTGGCAGAGACGATAAGCGATAACGGTGGGAAGGCAGTCCGGTGCCGCGTGGGTCACGCGTTCATCAAGGAGCAGATGCGGGAGGAGAACGCCCTGTTTGCCGGGGAACTCTCGGGACATTACTATTTCCGTGACACCGGTTTCTGTGACAATGGCCTTTTTGCCATGATCCAGACACTAAACATCCTTTCCCGTCATGATGGCCCGTTTTCCCGGCTAGTCGCACCCCTGAAAAAATATTCCTCAACCGGGGAAATCAATATCAGGATCAGCAATTCAGATGCAATTTTTTCTGCGCTCCGGGCCGCCTTTCCCGGTGCGAAAACCGATACTCTTGATGGTCTGACCCTGGAATACCCATCCTGGTGGTTCAACCTTCGGGCGTCCAACACCGAGCCGGTTATTCGCCTCAACCTTGAAGCGCAGGATGCTGCGTCCCGGGATATGCGGAAAAAAGAGGTCCTCGGTGTCATTCGTAACGCCGACCCCTCCATGACCATTGCAGCCGAATAAAAATTGTCGTTCTATTTTTCTGCAAGAACGGTTACGCCGGGAAGCTCTTTTCCTGAAAGGAACCGGAGAAAAGCGCCTCCTCCCGTGGAAACATGACTCATTTTTGAGGCAAGGCCAAGGGCTGTAACCGCTTCAGCGGTGGATCCACCGCCGATAACCGTAGTCGCTGACAGGCCGGCGAGAGCAGTTGCGACAGACCGGGTACCGCCGGAGAACTCCGGTATTTCAAAGATACCCATCGGGCCGTTCCAGGCAACAGTCCGGCACTCTTTTAGTGCGCTGGCAAATGCTTCGATAGTCAGCGGACCGATATCAACAATGAAGAAGTCTTCCGGGATCTGTTCCGCGGGTACAGTATGGGAAGGCGAACCGGCCTCCGGCTTTTGTGCAACAATGAAATCCTTGGGCACGAAGACCTTCACCCCGTTTCCTGCGGCATTTTTCAGGATCGCTTTTACCGTAGGGATCACATCCGGTTCTATCGGTGAAGCACCGGACGAAATTCCCCGGATCGAAAGAAAGGTTGCAGCAGCCCCGCCGCCGATTAGGATCGTATCGACCATGGGCACGATATTTTCGAGAATACCGATCTTTTCGGCGACCTTTGCCCCACCCAAGATTACGGCAAACGGCCGGGCGGGATTTTCCATGAGAGCGGTAAGGTACCGGAGCTCTTTTGCCATGAGAAGACCGGCAACAGCGGGAATGTAAGATGCGACAC
>Ga0335078_10016795_pt1 | contig 10873 bp, 9 predicted proteins | sample Lox_Sample_32_FD_206711 | JGI IMG/M metagenome (GOLD analysis project Ga0335078, IMG submission 206711) | Soil microbial communities from Loxahatchee National Wildlife Refuge, Florida, United States - Lox_Sample_3.2 | ecosystem: Environmental > Terrestrial > Soil > Wetlands | place: USA: Florida... | reverse complement strand
CGTCCTTTGATCTTTCGCTGGGTTCCACCGTTTGCGGCGCCTGGCAAATGAGGCCGTTCGCTAACTCAAAAATTTCATGACGGCGGGGAACGCTGCATGAGCTTCAAAAAACTGGTTGCCGGTCTCGCATTCTCCGCGGCCGTGGCGGCTTTGCCGGCGCTGGCCCAGACTCCGAAACCCGAGAGGCTGCGCGGCGTCATAGAGACTGTTGAGGGCCACGCGGTGACTGCGAAGTCTGACAAGGGGGCTGAACTCAGGCTCATCCTCGCCGACAAAGTCACAGTGGTCAAAGTGCTCAAGGCGGCGCTCGCGGACATCCAGCCGGGCGATTTCATCGGCAGCGGAGCGATGCCGCAACCGGACGGCACGCAGAAGGCGATCGAAATTCACATCTTTCCCGAGTCGATGCGCGGCACCGGTGAAGGGTTCCGGCCATGGACGCAGCCCGGCTCGACCATGACCAACGGCACCGTCGGCGCGACCGTGATCGGCGTGAGCGGGCCTGTCATCACCGTCAAATACAAGGGCGGCGAACAGAAGATCGTCGTGCCGCCGGGCACCCCGATCGTCAAATACGTGATCGGCGATATGAGCGCGGTCAAGCCGGGCGCGGCTTTTTCGGTGTCCACGGCATTGAAACAGCCGGACGGCAGTTTCAATGTCGCGCGCATCAATGTCGGCCCATGACTGCACATCACGCATTCATACAACGACGTTACATCGCCACGACTTTTTGCCGGTCGATCGCGCCGACGTTTTTGACGCCGGTGAGCGCCATGGTGACGTCGAGCTCGTTGCGGATAATCTCGATGGCGCGGGCGACCCCTGCCTCGCCGCCGGCGCCGAGGCCGTAAATGTAGGCGCGGCCGGACAGGCACGAGCGCGCGCCGAGCGCCAGCGCGCGTAAGAGGTCCTGGCCGGAGCGGATGCCGCCGTCGAACATCACCTCGATATCGGAGCCGACCGCGTCGGCGATTTTCGGCAGCATGGAGATCGACGACGGCGCGCCGTCGAGCTGGCGGCCGCCGTGATTGGATACGACCAAGGCCGCGGCGCCGGTCTTTGCCGCGATGCGCGCGTCGTCGACGTCGAGGATGCCTTTGAGGACGAGCTTGCCGGGCCAAAGGCTTTTGATCCACTCGACGTCCTTCCAGTTCAGTCCCGGATCGAACTGGCCGGAGATCCATTGCGTCAGTGAATTGACGTTCTCAGTGCCTTTGATGTGGCCGGATATGTTGCCGAAGATCTTGCGCTTGCCGCGCAGGATGCTGAGCGCCCAGGCCGGCTTGGTGGCGATGTCGATGAGGTTGCCGAGCCGCAGTTCGGGCGGCACCGTCATGCCGTTTTTGATGTCGCGGTGGCGCTGGCCGAGAATCTGCAGATCGACGGTGAGGACGAGCGCGCTGCATTTTGCCGCCGCCGCCCGCTCGATCAGTGCGCGGATGAAGCCGCGATCTTTCATCACGTAGAGCTGAAACCAGAAAGGCCTGTCGACGGCTTCGGCAACGTCCTCGATCGAGCAGATCGACATGGTGGACAGCGTGAACGGGATGCCTGCCGCCTGCGCGGCGCGGCAGGCGAGGATTTCACCGTCGCCGTGCTGCATACCGCACAATCCGATCGGCGCCAGCGCCAGTGGCAGTGCCGCAGGCTCGCCGAGAATCGCGGTCTTTGTGCTGCGGCCATCGACATCGATCAGGATGCGCTGGCGCAGCTTGATGCGTTCGAGGTCGGTGCGATTGGCGCGCAGCGTCTCCTCGGCGTAGGAACCGCCGTCGGCGTACTCGAAAAAGGCGCGCGGCACCTTGCGGCGGGCGGTCTGCCGCAGATCCTCGATGCAGGTCATGGTCTTCATGGCACGCAGGTTCCCAGCTCTTGCCTTTCCCTGATTAGCACAAAGCGCCGCCCGTTGAGGGCCCGTGTCCGCTGATGTCAAGGAACGAGCGTTGTGGCCGATCGTTACCTCAAGGCATGGTGTGCGGCGTCGCTCGGGCGTTGCTGCCGCTGCTGCATCATTTCGGGAAAAATCGCATGATCGATCGATGGAACCGCGGCGCGGCTTGGTGGGACGAGGGCGACTTGGACGACGAAGCCGATGAGGAGAGCCGAAAGCAGCGCGAGGTTGACCGCAAGAAGACGCTCGATCAGGCGCTGGATTGCGGATTGGAGGATACCTTTCCAGCCTCGGACCCGGTCGCGGTTACCCAGCCGCCGGCAAGCTCCCGCGACAAGGATCGGTCGTGAGGCCAAACCCGCGGCAGCAGTCGGCGGTCTGCCAATCCGTTTGTGCCTGATGCCGCCGCCGGCTTTCGCCCTATACTGAATGAAACGTTGCTACCGACAGTAAGATTACTCCATCTTTTTTGAAGCAACCGAGGCCGAAAAGAGGTTAATATCCGCCCCTGAGAGAGGCAGGCGGCGGGGCTTTCGAAAATGGTTCGCAAGTATTTCGGTACGGACGGTATCCGCGGCCGCGCAAATGGTGTGATCACGCCCGAACTGGCGCTCAAGGTGGGCCAGGCGACCGGGCTCGTATTCCGCCGCGGCGAGCATCGCCATCGCGTGGTCATCGGTAAGGACACGCGCCTGTCCGGCTACATGATCGAAACCGCCTTGGTGGCCGGCTTCACCTCGGTGGGAATGGATGTGCTCCTCCTTGGCCCGATGCCGACTCCCTCGGTCGCCATGCTCACCCGGTCGATGCGCGCCGATCTCGGGGTGATGATCTCGGCCTCCCACAATCCGTTCGATGACAATGGCATCAAGCTGTTCGGTCCGGACGGTTACAAGCTCTCCGACGAGTCGGAGCGCGAGATCGAAGGGCTGATGGATTCCGACCTGACCAAGCGGCTCGCCGGCAGCCGCGATCTGGGGCGGGCCAAGCGCATCGACGGGGTCCACGACCGCTATATCGAATTTGCCAAGCGCACGCTGCCGCGCAACCTTTCGCTGGACGGCTTGCGTATCGTCATCGACTGCGCCAATGGCGCCGCCTACCGGGTCGCGCCCGGCGCCCTCTGGGAACTCGGCGCCGATGTGGTCTCGATGGGTGTCGAGCCGGACGGTTTTAATATCAATCACGATTGCGGTTCCACCGCACCGGAAGCGTTCTGTCGCAAGGTGCGCGAAATGCGGGCTGATATCGGCATCGCGCTCGACGGCGATGCCGACCGGGTCCTCATCGCCGACGAGCACGGCCACCTGATTGACGGCGACCAGTTGCTCGCCGTGATCGCAGAAAGCTGGCGCGACGACGGCCGCCTGGCCAAACCGGGAATCGTCGCCACGGTGATGTCGAATCTCGGACTCGAGCGGCATATGCGATCGGTGGGGCTGGAACTCGTGCGCACGCCGGTCGGTGATCGTTATGTGCTCGAGCACATGCGCGAGCACGGCTACAACGTCGGCGGCGAGCAATCGGGTCACATCATCCTGTCGGATTTCACCACCACCGGCGATGGTTTCGTTGCCGCCTTGCAGGTGCTGGCGGTGGTGCAGAAGCAGGGAAGGCCAGTGTCGCAGGTGTGCCATCGCTTCGACGCACTGCCGCAGATTCTAAAAAACGTGCGCTACAAGAGCGGCAAGCCGCTGCAGCACGCCAAGGTGCGTTCCGCCATCCAAAGCGCACAAAAGCGGCTCAATGGCCATGGCCGTCTTCTGGTGCGGCCGTCGGGGACCGAGCCGGTGATTCGCGTCATGGGCGAGGGCGACGACAAGGCGATGATCGAGGAAATCGTCGACAATATCGTCGAAGCGCTCACGTCAGCCGCGTGATTTTAAAAACTGGGCGAAAGCTTTCAGCGTAATCTCGGAAACATAGTGCTCGATGCCCTCGGCGTCGGCCTCGGCCGATTCGGTGGGAACACCGAGGGCGCGCAACAGATCGACAACGAGCCGATGGCGGACGCGCACCCGGTCGGCGAGGGCGTGTCCCTTTTCGGTCAGGAAGACGCCGCGATAGGGCCGAGCCGTGGCGAGCCCGGCCCGCTTGAGGCGCGAGATCGTCTTTATTGCAGTGGCGTGCGAAACGCCGAGTCGCCGAGCGATGTCGGTCGGACGTGCCTCGCCCTCGTTCGCCAACAAATCGGCAATAAGCTCCACGTAGTCTTCCAGCAAGGCGGTCGATTGCGCCGACCGGGTCTTGCCGAAGCGGCGTGCCTGGGTGCCTTCCGCCGGCAGCTTTGCCATCGCGAAGGGCTCTAATTCGGGTCCGGACGAAGGGCGTGCCACGACCGTCGAGACCATATTTAGCCAGTCGTGTCAAAATGTAGTCTAAGCTACATTTTATAGCCGTTGACATACAGCGGCCCGCCCCATAAGTAACCGGTGCTACATTTTGATGTGAGTGCTGCATAGCCGTGCTTCGCGTGCCTCCGCATGAGAGTCGTGCCATGACCGGTTCCACCGTTCCCGGTTCGACCGTTCGTCGGGCTTCTCTGACCGAACGGACCGTCGCCACCGCACAAGCGGTGCTGGCGGGCCAACGCGGCGGCTGGCGTGCCTATTTGGCCTTCGCGGGTCCGGCCGTCATCGCCTCCATCGCCTACATGGATCCCGGAAACTTCGCGACCAACATCCAGGCCGGGGCGAAATACGGCTATGGGCTCCTTTGGGTGGTGTTGCTTGCCAATCTGATCGCAATGCTGTTCCAGGCCCTGTCCGCCAAGCTCGGCATCGTGACCGGCAGAAACCTCGCTGAAATGTGCCGCGAGCAGTTTCCGCGACCGGTTGTGTGGGCGATGTGGGCGGTCAGCGAAATCGCCGCCATGGCCACCGACGTCGCCGAGTTCCTGGGCGGGGCTATCGGGCTTTCGTTGCTGTTTCAGATGCCGCTGCTGGTCGGCATGGTCATTACGGCAATCGTGACCTACGGACTCTTGATGGTCGAAAGCTACGGTTTCCGGCCGATCGAGCTAATCATCGGCAGCATCGTGTGCATCATTGCTCTCTGCTACCTGGTCGAGATGTTCATCGCTCCGGTCGACTGGGTCTCGGCGGCCGTCCACACCGTCACGCCGCAACTTGCCGACGCTGAGGCGCTCTTGCTGGCGGTTGGCATTATCGGCGCCACCGTCATGCCGCACGCGGTTTATCTGCATTCCGGCCTGACGCAGTCACGCATGCCGGTCCGCAACGAGGGCGAACGGCGCAAGGTGCTGCGCTTTTCGAATCAAGAAGTCATCATCGCGCTCACCGTCGCCGGCCTCGTCAACATGGCCATGGTGATGATGGCTTCGGCTGCGTTCCACGCCGGCCACCCCGAAGTGGCGCAGATCGAGACCGCCTATCACACGTTGACGCCGCTCCTTGGCATCGGCGCGGCCGGCGTATTCCTGCTCTCGCTGATCGCTTCGGGTGTTTCCTCGTCGACCGTGGGCACCATGGCCGGCCAGATGATCATGCAGGGTTTTGTCGGCTTTCGTATCCCCGTTTGGCTGCGCCGCATCGTCACCATGGTGCCGGCTTTCATCGTCGTTGCCATGGGCGTCAATACCACCGAAGCCCTGGTGGTCAGCCAAGTCGTACTCTCGATCGCGCTGCCGCTGCCGATGATATCGCTGCTGATATTCACGTACCGCGCCGATATCATGGGCGAGTTCGCCAATAGCCGGCTCACACAAGCCGCGGCGCTGATCGGCACGGCCGTCGTTTTGCTGCTCAATGTTATTCTGATTGCGCAGACATGCGGCATCCCCATTCCCGGATTGCCCGCAGGCACATAGCGGCAGACGAGGATGTCGGAAATGAATCATCCCGGATTGCGCGCCGCGCAATCCGGGCTACAGATTTCAGATGCGCGGCCGCTACGTTGACCGCGGCAGTGCCGTCAACCGACGGTTTTGAGATTCTCAGCGGCTGACTTGCCGGTCTTACGATCCGTCACGACCTCGAAGGAGACGCGTTGGCCTTCCCGGAGCTCGCGCAGGCCGGCGCGTTCGACAGCGCTGATGTGGACGAACACATCCTTGCCGCCGCCTTCGGGCTGGATGAAGCCGTAGCCCTTCTGCGTGTTGAACCACTTCACGGTACCGTTGTTCACGGGACACCTCTTTTCATAGACACGTCGAAATGAACCGCGCGAAAGTGCCCGGTCCGGTTAGCTCGAGATTTTGGTGAAGGATCGTCAGTCAGGCGCGCTTATCGTCGCATCGTGGCCAAGCCATTCGGCCGAAAACTCGATCCGACCTATGTAGCCGCAACCGGAAGATTGCGCAAGACGGGGCGGCGGCGAATATGAGGACGGCTTGACGAGTCTTAATGAACAGCGAATTTCCGCTAGCTTTTTGTTCCGCCACGATCTTTTTGCGATCGGGACGGGCCTAGCGCCGGTCACCTTCCGAACATGCGGTGATTATTCGGCGACGGCGACGATGGCGCTGCACTGCGCCGATCGTACGACGGCATCGAATACCGCGATGCCGTGCAGTACCTCCTCGATCGGCACCGGATAAGGCTTTCTCTCGCGGATCGCTCGCGCAAATGCGTTCAGTTCCGCGTGGAGCGTGTTGAACCCGGAAAACTGCAAGACCTCGTCCGGCGGCGCCTGGACCGGCCCGCTCGGCGCTGCCGTCGATGCTGCCACGAAGCGCAGCTGCGACAGGTCGGGTCGTGAAATTTCGCCAAGCCCATTGGTGCCGTAGAGAGCGAATGCAAAATTGGTGGCAGTCGCAACCGAGCTGAAGATGAGGCCGGAGGCGCCGCTTTCGAATTGCAGCATGACCGTCGTGGTGTCGTCAGACCGGCCCGGGTAATTTCGCGCGGTGACGCAGTGCACCTCGCGCACGCGGCCGGCAAACTCGATCATATGATCGAGCGAATGGACGCCGGTGGCGGTGAAAGCGCCGCCGGGCGCCTCGTCGGGCGCCGCGCGCCAGTTGTCGAGCGGAACGAACTGCGCGGTCGAGGTGGTGTGCTGAGAGAGCATGGCAACGACTTTGCCGAGCCGGCCGTCGCGCAGGCGGGCCCGAAGCTCGCAAACGCTCGGATGGAAGCGCCGGTTTAATCCGACGGCCAGAGTAAGGCCGGCCGCGCGCGCCGTCTCCGCCACGCGCCGTGCGCTTTTGAGATCGAGGGTCAGGGGCTTTTCGACGAAAACGTGTTTGCCGGCCGCGAGTGCCGCCAGTGCTTGCGCCTTGTGCTGACTGTGCGGCGTCGCCAGCACCACGGCATCGATATCCGGATTGTGGAGAATTTCGTCGTAACTGTCCGAGAGTGTTACGTCATGTGTGCGGCAAAAGTCCTCCGCGCTGTCGCGCGTTCGCGTCGCCGCCATGAGGAAACGGATATCGTCGTTCTTGCCGGCAATAGAGCCGACAAGCGAGCGCCCCCAGCGGCCCAGTCCGACGATGCCAGCACGGATCATATGTCAATGTTTCCACGCCGATGGCGAGGCGGCAACAATGGCAACAACCTTATTGGCTTGCCAGCGCCCCGCGCACGAGCGCGGCGTAGACCCGGTCGGACAGGCTCTTCGGCTCCGACAGTCCGAGACGATCGAGGCAATGTTTTTCCTTGGTGGATCGGGAGGCGATGCCTTGCATAAGCAGTCCGGCGAGTTGCGGCGGCGATGCTGATCTTAATTTCTCCAATGCCGGGATGAGCCGCTGCTCAGTCTCGGTGAATTCGGTGCCAAAGGGAAACAGAGGCAGCAGCCCGGCATCGACTGCGGGGCGCAGCACCCGCTCGACGGCCTCCGGCGTATTGTCGCGCGCGCTCTTTGGCAGCGTAAATGAGCGTTCAATTTTTCCCGCATCCTTGGCCTGCCGCAGCAATTCGTCCTGAAAGCGCGAATCGGTGATCGCCAGCATTGCGGCGATAACATCGCGGTCACTCTTCCCGCGAATATCGGCGACGCCATATTCGGTCACGATGATGTCGCGCAGGTGCCGCGGGATGGTCGTGTGGCCATAGCGCCAACGGATGTTGGACTGGGTCTTACCTTTGGCGCTGCGCGTTGCGTGCAGCATGATTGCCGAACGCGCCCCTTCGAGCGCGAAGCCCTGGGCAATGAAATTATATTGTCCGCCGACACCGCTGACGATCCGGCCGTCGTCAAGGCCGTCAGAGATCACATCGCCCAGGACCGTCGCCATCATCGCGTCGTTGAGAAAGCGCGCCTTCACGCGCGCCCGGCGCTTGGCGTCTTCGTCGTGGTAGAGCTCGTTGACGTAGGAGATCGCGGTCATCCTGAATTTTCGAGCAGCCTCGCGCGGCAGCTCGCGCAAAAAGCGATTGAACGCGTGCGAGCCGAGAAAGAATCCGGCATGCAGCACCGCGCCGTCGACCTCGCGCTTGAGGATGCCTGCGCGGTAGAGGTCGAGCATTCCTTCCACAAACATTTCCGTGCAGCCGTAGAGTCCGGCCTCGAACGACTCAGTATGAACCGCGCTATCGCTCTCATGGTCGTAACCGAGCCGGGCAAGCAGCTTGCAGAACTCTTCGCTCTTATGGTGACGCAGGATCAGCGCCTGCACCACGGCGTCGCCCAGCGAGCCGATGCCGATCTGCAGCGTGCCGCCATCGAGGACCAGGCTCGCCGCGTGTAGCCCGGCGGCATAGTCGGTGAGGGACACCGGCGCGCGCGGCGGCGCAAACAGCGGAAAATCGGTATTCCGGCTGTCGAGCATCAAATCAAATTCGCCGGCGCCGATCGCAGCGTCGCCGGGCATGAACGGCAGTTCCGAATTGGTCTGCCCAGCGAACAGAAAATCGACATGGCCGTCGCGGCGCCTGCGCAAAAGATCGAGCGTGAGGTCGGGATTGCAGCTCAGGCTGTAGGGATGCGGATCATCTTCGGCGCGGTGCGCGACCAATTGGGCAATGACGTTGACGCCGCGGTCGAGGACTGCCGCGAGCGCATGCGTGTAGTTGGCGCAAATGTAATGCTGTTGAGCATAGGGCGAGCTGAGCCACCGTCCGGCGACAAGAAAAAATTCGTTGATTTCGATATTGGGCGGCACCTTGCCCGCGCGGATGGCCGCCGCGTAATCCAGTGCCGGATAGCCGCCGAACGCGCGTTCTGCGATCGGTGCAAAAAACCGCCGCTCCAGCTCGCTGCTTGCACGCGGCGCTTCCAATGTCAGTCCGGTAAAGATAGTGAGGCGGATCGATGGGTCGGCTGCAGCCTTGGCATAAAGCGCGTTGGCAATGTGATTGGCCTTGCCGAGACCAAGCGGCAAAGCGAGCACGATGGTCTTGCCGACCCTTTCGATGATCGCGTCAGCGATCCGCGCTGGATCGTCGAATTTCTCTGGCGCTGCGGTCGCGCCGGAATGAATCATTGCGGATTGTCCCAGCCCGGATCAGGCTGGAACCGCGGTCCATATTGGCCGGCGAGACGCTTGAGCGTATCGCGCACATCGGCAAACCCGCGCGTACGTGCATAGTGCATCGGTCCGCCGCGGAAGGGGGCGAAGCCCGTAGCAAAAATCATCGCCCCGTCGAGGATCTCTTCGTCAGCGACTATGCCCTCGCGCAGGCAAGTCATGCAGGCGTCAAGCATCGGCAGGATCAGCCGGTCGGCGGCATCGGGCGGCGGCGCGGCCTCTTCGTGCGATTTGACGGCGTGGCCGTCCTTCCAGTCATAGAGGCCCTTGCCGGTCTTTTTGCCGAGCTCGCCCTTCGCCACCTTGTCCTTGAGCCATTGCGGCGCATCGGGCATGTCGCGGGGCAGGCTGCCGCGCAGCATCTCGGCAACGTGCAGGCAGATGTCGAGCCCGACCTCGTCTGCCAGTTCGATCGGCCCCATCGGCATGCCGAAATCCAAGGCGGCCTTGTCGATCGTCTCCTTTTTCATCCCGGCGTCGAGCATCACCAGGGCTTCGAGCAGATAAGGGGTAAGGGCGCGGTTGACCAGAAAGCCGGGCGCGCTCTTTACCGGCGCCGGGAGGCGGTCGATGCGGCCAAGGAAGGCGCGCGCGTCGGCGAGCACCTCGGGCGCGACTTGGTCGTGACTGACGATCTCGACAAGCTGCATGCGCGACACCGGATTGAAGAAATGGATGCCCACGAGCCGCTCCGGCCGCGGGAGTCCTTCGCGTAATTGTTCGAAGGGAATGCTCGACGTGTTACTGGCGAGAATGGCGGCAGGCTTCATCTTCGGCTCGATGCCGGCGAAAATCTTGTGCTTGAGGTCGAGATTTTCGGGCACCGCCTCGATGATGAGGTCGGCGCCGGCGACGCCGGCGCCTTTGAGGTCGGGGATCAGACGATCGAGCGCGTCCCGGACGCGCCGGCGGTCGTCGCGACCGATTTTTCCATAAAGCTCCGCGGCGCGCTTGATGGCGCCGCCGATCGCATTCGGATTGGTGTCGCCAAGCGTGACGACAAAACCTTGCCAAGCGCACCAGGCGGCGATGTCGCCGCCCATGGTGCCGGCGCCGATGACGTGCACGCGCTTGCCGTCCCATTTGCCGTCGGCAAGGTTCTTGAGATTCTCGCGCAGAAAAAACACGCGCACGAGATTTTGCGCGGTATCGCCGACGAGGAGCTTGGCAAACGACGAAATCTCCGCCTGCTGCATGGCGTCGGCATCACCGCCATGCTCGACCCACAGGTCGATCAAGGCATAGGGTGCCGGATAATGCGCGCGCGGCGCCCGCTTGGCCGCTTCGCTTGCCATTCGTGCCGCCAATACCCGGCGTGCCGGCTTTAGGTTGAGCGTCGAGCCGACGAGGCCTTGCTTTGCCCTTACGATCTCGCCACTGACGGCGGCCCGTACGGCTGCGCGCACATGGCGTTCTTGCGTGACTGTGTCCACAAGGCCAAGTCTGCGCGCCCGGCGTGCGCGTTCGCTGCGGCCGGTCAGCATCATGGTCATCGCTTGTGTCGGATTGATCAGGCGCGGCAACCGCACCGTGCCCCCGAGCCCGGG
>Ga0335078_10016794_pt1 | contig 10873 bp, 8 predicted proteins | sample Lox_Sample_32_FD_206711 | JGI IMG/M metagenome (GOLD analysis project Ga0335078, IMG submission 206711) | Soil microbial communities from Loxahatchee National Wildlife Refuge, Florida, United States - Lox_Sample_3.2 | ecosystem: Environmental > Terrestrial > Soil > Wetlands | place: USA: Florida... | reverse complement strand
TGAGATGGCCCAGGATACCCCAGCGCGGCCGGCCTTCCGGGCTCACGCGACCGAATGCCGCCTCTGCGCCTATGCGCAGGTGTGCGAGCGGCTCTTCCTCGCCGGCCTCGGCCTCAGTATCGTGTACCTCATCGCAGCTTCGAGAATGCAGAAGCTCATGCACGGCTGCGCTGACTTGACGATCGTTTCGATTGCCGGAGAGTGCGCATGAAGACCCTCGCTTCGCTCGCCCGCGACCTCGAGGCCGGCACCACCACGAGTCGCCGACTCGTCGAGGAATGTCTGGCGAGGATCGCCGAGCCCAACGGAGAAGGGTCGCGCGTTTTCCTCAAGGTGCATGCCGAATCCGCGCGCGTGGCGGCGGACTACCACGACCGCCTGAGGGCGCTCGGGGTGACCTTGAGCCCCTGGGCGGGCATTCCCCTATCGGTCAAGGATCTCTTCGATATCGCCGGTGACGTCACGACCGCGGGGTCGAAGGCGCTGCGAGGCGAGCCGCCGGCGAGCGCGGACTGCGCGGCGGTGGCGCGGCTGCGGGCGGTGGGCTTCATTCTCATCGGACGCACCAACATGACGGAGTTCGCCTACTCCGGACTTGGATTGAACCCGCATTACGGCACGCCGCTCAACCCGTTCGAGAGGCATCGACGGCGCGCCCCGGGCGGCTCCTCATCGGGCGCGGCGGTCTCGATCGCGGAGGAGATGGCGTACGGGGCCCTGGGCACCGACACCGGCGGATCCTGCCGAATCCCGGCGGCGTTTTGCGGAACGGTGGGCTTCAAGCCCACCGCTTGCCGGATACCCGTCTCCGGGGTGTTCCCCCTGTCACCGACTCTGGACTCGGTGGGGCATCTGGCGGCGAGCGTCGCCTGCTGCGCCACCCTCGATGCCGTTCTCGCGAATGCGCCGACGGCCCCGCTCGAGCCGATCGCGCTGCGCGCGCGGCGATTCGCCATACCGACTCGGTACGCGCTCGATTCCCTGGAGCCGCACGTCGCGCGCAGCTTCGAGCGCGCCATCGATCAATTGCGGGCCGCGGGCGCGGGGGTCGAGGAGATCCCGCTGACGGAGCTCGATGAGCTGCCGGAGCTCAATCGCAAGGGCGGGTTTTCGGGCGCGGAAGCCTATGCCGCGCATCGTGAGCGGATCGAGTCCCAGGGCGAGCTGTACGATCCGCGGGTGTTGGTTCGCATCCTTCGCGGCCGGGAGCAGAGCGCCGCGGAGTATCTCGATCTGATCCGCGCGCGGGCCGATCTGCAGCGGCGCATCGAGGCTCCGCTCGCGGCTTTCGAGGCCATCCTCCTGCCGACGACTCCGATCATTGCGCCGCTCCTCGAGGACCTCGGGACGGACGAAGCCTATATGCGCTCGAATCAGATGGCGCTGCGCAATACCTCGGTGGCGAATTTTCTCGATCGCTGCGCCATCTCGATACCCTGCCAGGAGCCCGGTACGGCGCCGGTCGGCCTCATGCTCATGGGCCCGCATGGCGCCGATCGTCGCCTGCTGGGACTTGCCGCCGCCGTGGAGGCGCTCGTGTCACCGACACCACGCTCACGCGGTCTGGTCTGAATCAACGGGATCGGGATCATGCTGGCCAACATTCGTGATACGAGCCTCTACTTCGACATCGATGGCGTCGGACTTCAGCTCGAGGGACCGAAGCAGGTCGAGCGTCCCACGGCCTTCCTCGTCCATGGCGGCCCGGGAATCGATCATACGAGCGGCAAGGCGCGGTACGGGCGCCTGCGAGAGAAGATGCAGCTCGTCTACTTCGATCATCGCGGACAGGGGCGCTCCGGCAGGGGTGATCCGGCGAGATACACGTTGGATGAGAACGTGGAGGACATGGAAGCGTTGCGCCGCCATCTCGGGTTGGAGCGCATCGTGAGCATGGGAACGAGCTACGGCGGCATGGTGGCGATGGCGCACGCCGCCCGCTATCCGCGCTCGGTCTCCCATCTGATTCTGGTGGCGACCGCGGCGCACAGTGGCTTCATCACGGCGGCGGCGAGACTCGTGCGGGAGCGGGGCACGGCCGAGCAGATCGCTCAGTTCGAGGAGGTGCGCGCCGGTCGAATCGACACGGCCGAGAAGATGCGCCGCTATTTCGAGGTGATGGGCTCTCTTTATACGCGCAGTCACGACCCGGGCCTCTCGGCGGCGGCGCTCGAGCAGGCGATTCTCGCCCCGGAGGCGCTCAATCGGGCGCTGGGTCCGGAGGGATTTCTGACACGTTTCGATCTCAGGCCCGAGCTCGGGAAGATCCGTGCGCCGACCCTGATTCTGACCGGGCGGCACGACTGGATCTGCCCGCCGGAATTCTCGCTGGAGATGCACGAGCTGATCGCCAGCTCGGATCTGCGGATTTTCGAGGAGAGCGCGCATTCCATCGCCGGGGATGAGCCGCAGAAACTGCTGGATGCCGTGGCGGGATTCCTCGTCTACCGAACGAGTCCCTCATGAGCCGCGGCGCGACTATCGCGCCGCGGGCTCACCGGCGATGAGCGCGCGCCAGTTGATGATCGCATTCCACAGCATGCGCTGATCGCCGCGATTCATGTCGCGGTGCATGGGGTTGAAGTTGAAAGCGACGACACGGCCGTGGCCGACCGGGAAGTCGAAGATCGCCGGACGGCCGACGATGTTGTCGATCCCCCAGGCCTGCCCGCTGACGACGAACGGCTCATTCGCCGGCCCGCCCCAGACGAGCACGACAGAGCTCGTATCGACCGGGCCGTCGAGGCATGTCGTGCAGTACGCCATCCGCAGCCAGCGGCGCGGCAGCGCGTAAAGCGCATAGTTCTGGCGAAAGACGTAGGTCGAGCGCGGGTAGCCGTAGGCGATCGGATTGTCGGGCTGCAGGAAGGTCACGCGCACGTGCGCGCCGGGCGTGCGGGTCTCGGCATTCTGCGCGGCCGCGGCTGCGGCAGCGCCGCCGCCCTGCGAGCTTCGCGGCACGCCCCCCGAGTCCCGGCGCACGCCGCGAACGATCCCCGCCTCGAGCGGCAACATCGAGCCGTTGCCGAGCGTCACGAGCTCGCCGCCCGCCTCGATGAAGCGCTGCAGCTGCTCGAGTCCCTCCCAACCGATGCCGCCGGTGATGTCGTCCGACTGCGCCGGTGTGCCGAGCGCCGGTGTCGCCGGCGTTTTCTTGAAGGGCATGGGGCCCCAGGCCTTCGGAATGCCGTGGATCTGAGCCTCGAGCTCGAGATCGACGTGGCCGTAGACGAGCACGTCGATCTTGCCGCGCAGGCGTCCCGCACGAATGTCCTCGTCCCGGACATAGGTGTAAGGAATGTGACGCTGATCGAGCGAATAGCGGAGCCAGCCGATCGAGTCGGTGTCCGCCCAGGGCACCCAGACGCCGAGCCGCGGCGCGGGCGCATCGTGGATCGCTACGTCCGGGACCCGGCTGGCGCTCGCGAAATGAAGATCCAGGCGCTGCGCCACTTGGGCGAGCGCGGGTGCGAGCCCGCGCTGCGCGCGCACGACCCAGGAGCCTTCGGGATAACGCACCGCATCGATCGTGAACGCTCGCTCGGCGATGCCGACGTGGAAGCGGGCCAGCGCATAGCGCGCCTCGAGCAGACTCTCCTGTCCGCTGTCGGCGAGCAGATAGACCGGGCCATCGCCGTCGATGCGGCCGGCGAGCTCGGGTGCGCCGCTGAGCAATCGCATGGGTGCCTGCTGGATGGCGCGATCCGCGGTTGCGACCGCGCGCAGATGGAAGTTCGCCGGCAGCTCCCACGAGACATCGTCATAGGGCTCGGTGGCATCGAGCGGGTAGTGCTGCGGCGTCAGCAGATCGAGCGCATAGTTGCGATACGGCTGATCCGCGCGCACGACATAGGTTCCGACGGGAAAGCGACCCTCGGGCACCACGATCGGGGCGGTCGCGACCGCGACCTCGATGTGCTGCGACTGCAGCCGCTCGATCATCTGCGCGACCCGCAGCGGATCGCCCTGATCGGCCGGGATCAGAAATCCATACGGGGGCTGCTCGAGCCCCGCGTGCCAGCTATGCAGCCCCTTTTGGTAGAAGTCGCTCAGGAACTCGCGCGGTCGTCCCGCGACCTCATCGAGAGCGATGAGGAGGCCGGTCTCCTCGTAGTTGATGGTGTCGCGCATCGACCAGCGGAACGGGCCCTTGGGTCCGGGCAGCGGCCGCCACCACTCCCGCGTCGTGTCCTCCGGCGACAGCCGCTGCACGAGCGTCTCGGCCGTGCCGTTGCCGAAAGCCTCATAACCGCGGCCGGTCGCGTTGTGGTTCATCGCGATCGAGTCGAGATAAAGGTGTGCGAACGCCTCGCCGAAATTCCAGGTCGCGACGCCTGGCATGCCGAAGCCGCTCATCCGCTCGACCTCATAGAAGCCGAGGGCGAGGAACTCATCGTAGGTGAGCGGATCGATGTGCGGGTTGTAGGGACCCGTGCCGTTCCACGCCATGAGCAGCGGCTCGCTTTCGTGCAGGTCGTGGATCACGACGGGGTGATATTCGAAGAACACCTTCGCGACGGCCTTGAACGGCGATTGGGTGAGTTGATGCGCGTCGCGGTTGATATCGACATAAACGTACTTCGCCCAGTAGGGCGGGGCCTGCCGGGGAAGCGTCGCGAGATCGGTCTTGCCCTTGAGGTATTCATAGAACCATTCGACCTGCTTGTCGCGGCCGTCGGGATTCGACACCGGATTGATGAGCACGACGGTGTTCGCGCGGATGCGGCGGATCATCGGCGTGTTCGAGACCGCGAGCCGGTAGGCGAGCTCGAGTACCGCCTCGGTGGAGCCCGTCTCGTCGGAATGCAGCGCCGCGTTGATGTAGTAGAAGGGTCGCGAGGTGGCGATCAATTGCCGGGCCTCATCGGCGTCGATCGTGCGCGGATCGGCAAGCGCCGCGTTGTCGGCCTTCAGGCGATCGAGCGCGCCGATGCCGGATCGGTCCGCGACTGCGATCAGGAGGATCTCTCGGCCTTCTTCCGAGCGGCCGAGGGTGAACACGCGCACGCGCGCCGAGGCGGCGGCCAGCGCGCGGGCGTAGGCGTAGGCCTGCTCGGCATCGAGCAGCTCGCCGGCTGCGCCCATGATGCGGTGAAAGAACTTCCGCGGCGAGGGCACGGTCGCAGACTCGGGCAGATAATCGACCAGCGGGGAGGTGAAGCGCGCCTCGGTCGTCGCCGCGGCGATCGCCGCGGTGGACACGGGGTCGGCAACATCCGGCGCATGCGGATCGGGTGCGGTTTGGGCTTGCGCAAGCACACCGGCGCAGGCGGCAAGGAGCGCGAGCTTCGAGAGAAATCTGAGCATCTTCTTCATCCCCCTGCGGCGAGCGCCGGCGGCTCACTTTACACCGGATCGATAGCCCGGGATGGATCGCGACAGCGGACTTCGCCGGATCGTAAGATAGCGGCTACGCGGCCTGGCGCGTGGAATCTGGAAAGAGGTGCGTCGGATATGCGTGTCGAGCTCGATTCTCTGCAAGCGCGTGTGATCGGCTGCCTCATCGAAAAGCAGGTGGCGACACCCGATCAGTATCCGCTGTCGCTGCACGCGCTGGTGAGTGCCTGCAACCAGAAGAGTAACCGCGATCCGGTGATGAGCCTGGACGAGCCCACCGTCCAGAGCACGATCGATGCGCTCTCACGCAAGCATCTGGTCCTCGAGCGCTCCGGCTTCGGCAGCCGTGTGCCGAAGTATCAGCAGCTCTTCTGCAACACCGAGTACGGGACGCTCAAGTTCTCCGCGCAGGAGCTCGCGGTGGTTTGCGAGCTGCTGCTGCGAGGTGCGCAAACGCCGGGCGAGCTGCGATCGCGCGCGAGCCGCCTGGCAGCCTTCGGCGACGTATCGGAGGTCGAGGCGGTGCTGCGCGGGCTCGAGCAGCGCGAGTCCGGGCCGCTCGTCGCCCGCCTGCCCCGCGAGCCGGGACGGCGCGAGTCGCGCTACCGGCACCTTTTTGGCGGCGAGGCGCCGGTGCAGCCGACGGCCGATGATCGCGCCGCCGAGGCCGCACCTTCGGCTTCGGCCGTCCGCCCGAGTGAGACGCTCGAGGCCCGCATGGCGCGAGTGGAGGCCGAGTTGGCTTGGGTCCGAGCCGAGCTCGAGGAGCTCAAGCGAGGAGGGCGGTAGCACTCCCCCGCAGGGCGGCGGGTTACGCCAGCCTCAGATAGGCGGTATAGGGAGCATCGTGGAGGGCGGTGAACGGTGCGAAGCGCACGCCACCGGCCTTCCAGAAACCATCGGCCTCGCGTTTCACGCCGAGGAGCTGATTCCGCTCGAGCTTCGGCTCCCGCGCCAGCGCGAAGAGCATCTGCGGCCCGCGAAGCAGTGCCACGACCTCGGGATGGTACGCATTGATCGGCACCAGCCGCACCGGCAGGGGCAGATCGAGATCGATCCGGTCGCCATCCCTCCAGCGGCGCTCGAGGGTGGCGAATCCCAAGCGGATCTCGCCCGGGGCCGGGCGGCCATTGACACGCAGCTTCGGCGCCTCCCCGTTCACGCGTGACCACTCCGGGATGCGCAGGCGCAGCGTAAAGCGCGTGTCGCGGCTTGCCTTGAGCTTAAGATGCACGCGCCCATCGTTCGGGTAGTCGCCGCTTTGCACGAGCGCCAGATGCGTGCCATCGGCCGCGGTCCAGCGGCCGACGGACGGCGTGTACAGATTGACGTACACCCCCTTCTCGTCGCGGAAGTAGATGAGCACGTGATAATCCGCCGCTACCTGCGGCAATGTCCCGGAACAGCACGGCCATCGGTCCGGAAAGTAGGTGCGCGAACCCTGGAAGTTGTAGTCCGAGTAGTAGAACGCGTGGCCGTCATCCTCGAGGGTCTTCGCGCCCAACACCGTGTTGAGGAAGACCTGCTCCATGCTGTCGCCGTAGCGGCCATCGCGCGTGATGCGCAGCAGATAGCGGGTGAGCTTGAAATGCGCGTAGCTGCCGCAGGGCGTCTCGAAACCGCGGTGCGTCGTGGAAAGCGTGGTATAGAGGTCATCACTCTCCGGCTTGCGGAAGTACTCGTCCGGACCCCAGCCGCCCGAGGCGAAGCTCTGAGCGGCAATCATCGCAAATCCGTTGCGGGCGGCATCCAGATGCATGCGGCTGCCGGTGGCGAGGTAAGCCTGCGCGGCCGAGTTGAGCGCGTTGGCGTAGCTGTAGGCGTGGTGGTCGGGCAATACGTTGCGCCCCGCCGCGAGCGGCGCGAAATAAGTGTCATCGAGCAGGAAGCGCTGCGCCAGCGGCAGGTAACGCCGCCCCGCCCGGCGCTGCCAGGCGAGAAACAGGTTCTCCCCCAGCGTGTAGCTCTCGTCCATCAGATACCAGCCGGAGGTGTTCTTGCCGATCGACTGTCGCCAGCGCCTCTGCGGCTCACCGCGATCGAGCGCGCGGGGCGGCAGATGCGGCTCGGCTACATCGGTCGTGCGATCGAGCAGCGGGAACGCGGTATCCAGGCCGCAATAGGAATGGGCGTCGATGAGCCCGCACACGATCTTGTCGTAGTTGTAGGCTGGAAAGGGGAAGTTGGCGTAGAAGCGGCCGGAGATGGCCGGCTCGTAGGCCGCGAGGATGCGCTCGACCTTGATCCGGGCGGCCGGATTCCCGGATGCCGCGTAACCGCGGGCGAGTGCCGAGATCCATTGCCCGAACGCATGTCCGGGCGCGAAGCCGTGGCCGCCGAAGGGGTCGGTGTTCCTGGCGCGAACCGCATCGGAAACTAAGTCGTACCAACCCCCCATCCCGGGCCCCGGCGCGGGAAGGCCGGCACGCGCGCGATAGGGCTTGAGCAGGGAATCGGTGTTCATCCGCAGCATCACCCGCTGCGTGTGCTCGAACTGCTCGCGCGGCAGGCCGGGCGCCAGCTGCACCTCGCCGTAACCGAATTCCTCGAGCAGGTCCGCCGGCGCCGATGCGCGCGCTGTCGTGCTCGTTTCTGCCAGAGCTTTCAGCGGCAAGGCGCAGCCGGCAGCGGCCAGCAGGGAAGCGCTCTTGAGGAACTCGCGGCGCGAGCTGCGGGAAGAGGATGATGCGTCGCCCATGCCGTTACGCTCCAGGTGATCGAGGTCCGATGCCGAGTGGGCACTCATTCTATATGCACTCCTGTGCCGGGTCCGGGCGGCCCTAAGGGCGCTGGAGCCCGGGTGGCGCTTAAGCCATCATAGGTAGAGGCTGCGGTGCCGTATGAAGATCATTGCCGTCACCAATATCAAGGGCGGAGTGGGCAAGACCACCACAGCGGTCAATCTCGCCTATCTGTGCGCGGCGAGCGGGCAGCAGACGCTTCTCTGGGATCTGGATCCGCAGGGCGGCGCGAGCTACGTCCTCGGCATCGATCCCGGCGAGCATGAATTCGCATCGGCGAAGAAGCTGCTCGCCGGCAAGTACGAGGTTCCCGAGCTCATCGTCGAGACCGGTTACCCGAACCTGGATCTTCTGCCCGCGAACCTCTCCTATCGCAAATTCGACATTCATCTTGCCGCCCGCAAGAAGCCCACCGAGCGCCTCTTGAAGATCAGCCGTTCGCTGCGCGAGGTTTACGACATTCTTTTTCTCGACTGCCCGCCGGGCATTTCGCTCCTGTCGGAGAACGTGCTGCGCGCCGCCGATGTCGTGATGGTCCCGTTGCTGCCGACACCCTTGTCGCTGCGCATGCTGGTGCAACTGCGGGACTTCATCGATAGTGAGGGGTGGCAGGATCTGCTGCTGTTGCCTTTCTTCTCCATGGTCGATGTTCGCCGCTCCCTGCACCGCGAGTTGATGGCGAGTACGCGCGAAGAGTTTCCCGCGATTCTCGACACCGAGGTGCCCTACTGGAGCGAAATCGAGCGCATGAGCGTGCGCCGGGCGCCGGTGCCGGTGTTCTCGCCCACCGGCGCGGCAACCACCCTCTATGGAGCGCTATGGCGGGAGATGTCGGAGCGCATGAAGACCCGCCCGCAACCCGCCCGATGAGTCGAATCGGCCGTCGCCCAGGGCTCAGGTCGGGGTCGCCTTCCCGATCGCGCGATGCAGCCACGCGCGTGCGGTCGCCCAGTCGCGCTTGACGGTGGCTTCCGAGACGCCGAGCGCCGCGGAGGTCTCGCGAATCGACAGGCCGCCGAAGTACCGCAGCTCCACGATCCGCGCCTGCTGCGGATCGAGCGCGCCGAGTCGAGTCAGGGCCTCATCCACGGCGAGCACATCGATCTCTTGCGGCTCGGTCACGGCCACATTGTCGGCCAGGGTGACGCGCAAGCCTGCGTCGCGCTTGCGGGCCATCCGGGCACGGGCATGGTCGACGAGGATCTGGCGCATCAGGTGGGAAGTCAGCGCGACGAAATGGCAGTGGTCGCTGACTTGCGCCGCTTGCTGGTCGATCAGCCGCAGATACGCCTCGTGGATGAGTGCCGTCGTCTGCAGGGTGTGGTCGGCCCGCTCCCGGCGCAGATGACGCCGCGCGATCCGCCGCAACTCCTCGTACACGAGCGGCAGGAGGCGGTGGAGCGCCTCATCGTCTCCCGCGCGCCAGCGCTTGAGCAGCTCACCGGGAGGGGAGGTCGAGGATGCAGACATCATCGTAAGTCTTTGACCGGGTGACACTTATGCTACCGGCATTCCGGCCGGGCACCCGGCGACCCGGTCTCAGTTCGGGCCCCGGGGGCCGCTGCGTGAGCCCTTTTTCCGCCGGATTCCGCTTTATCAGGGTATCCCGTTGCGCTCGCGGAACATGCGGGAAATCTGATCGCGCCCAGAAGAGGTCGCCCAGAAGAAGTATGGAGCTCAAGGTCATCACCAATCCCCTCGCTGGCACCGGGCCCGCCAAGGGGTTGCTGTCGAACCTGTTTTATGGCTGCGGCTATAACTTCTATCGCCGCGAGCACCGGTTGCGCGCGGACGATCGGTTGATCCGCCGAAAGCTGAGGCAGCTCCTGCGCGAGTCGCGCGCACACGTGAACTCGCACCTGATCGCGTGGGCGCACGTCGCTGCTGCGACCGCGGCGCTGCAGTGCGCGCAGCGCGAGCTCGAAGCGATGGAGCTCGCGATCCTCAGCACGGCACTACCCAACGCCGACCGTCTCCACCAGCGCCACCAGGAGGAGCGCGGCGCGCTCGAGAAGCTCGTGGCATTGGACGGGGAGGCGCTGCTCGCGCTGGTCACCTTGCGGGATGCGATCGCGAGGCTCGACGATGGCACCGCGGCTACGGTCGCAATGCGTCAGCTGCTGCGGGCGAGCGAGTTCAGCGCGCTGTGGACTCGTCGCGAGGCTCTGCTCGCAGGCGACTCAGGATGAGGCATCCGCCGGTCCGCGTGCGAGCGGTGCGGCCCGTGGGACATGCAAGGACTTGCGCAGCCGGGAGAGCATGATGCGCGCCGGATGGGTCGGCGCCAGCCCTGCCTCGACGATCGCGCCGGACTCACCGATCAGGGCTCGCGCTCGGGCGCGCTGACCGAGAGAAGCCAGACTGTCGGCGAGCTCGATTCTCGTCGCCGCAATGGAGGGGCCGTCCGGCGCATAGCGGATGTTGGTGTACCCGGTGATGGCGAGCCGATAGAGCGGCGCGGCCTCGGAATAACGGTGCTGGCGCGCCAGCAGCAGCGCCTTACCCTCGTAAGCCATGCTGAGTCCCGCGCTTTGCGGGATCGAGTGCGCTGCCAGGTAGGCGATGGCGCGATCGTAGGTCTGACCGGCTCGATCGAGCTCGCCCGCCTCCCGGTAAGCATCCGCGAGCCAGAGCAGCCGCAGACCCTCGAAGAGGATGTTGGTCGAGGATCGCGGATCGCCGGGCAGGGCAGAGGAGAGGAGCTTCACGGCCCGCTGCGTCGCGCCGACAAAGGCGAGCGGATGGGCCAGGCGGATCGCATAGACGGCAGCCGCCTGCGGTGCTTGACCGCCCGT